>Scooby_p1__coassemble_224_pt1 | contig 36180 bp, 33 predicted proteins | sample Scooby_p1__metabat2_low_PE_018 | metagenome-assembled genome bin Scooby_p1 | reverse complement strand
AAGTTTTGAATTGTGTTTTTCAGATAAACAATTCATCTCCGACAGCCGTATTAGAGTACCACTGCTGCCGGAGATTGTCAATACCTATTTTCACTTTTTTTACATATTATTCCAAATATTCCAATTCAGCAGTAAATCTTCCGCCTTCAAGCTCATACTCTGTTCCCGGAATCCTTTTTCCATCTTTGTCTATGTCAAAACCAAATGGAATTACCGTAATAGCTTCCGTATCCATATCCAAGGCTTCCATTGCCATTTCCATAGTTATCCGAACACAGTTTCTTCCCTGCTCATCTTTATAAACATCTGAAATTTCTTCAGACTTTATCCTATCCTGCACATTTCCGGACGCATCCATAACGCGGTACATTGCATAATGATTTCCCGGAAGCTTTGCCCCTTCTTCTGCATGATATATGAAAATCAGCTTCATTCCGGAAGGCGCCAGAATTCCTGATTCAATTTCCACTTCTCCGCTTTCCAGCGCAATCACCTGCGATTTTATATTTCTGTGTTTCTTTTCTGCCTCCACAGTGAACCGCAGCGTCTGAGTCTGAATTTCTTTTACATTTTTCATAATCTCATTATACTCAACTGTTGGCGGCATCACCAGCTCACCTCCTGCCCCTGTAAAATAACACTCTTCATTTTCATCTCTTGAAAGGCGCAGGGGAATTTCCACCTCCATACTTCCTGAACTATCTATAGCGCTTACATCGATAGAGCACATCCATTTAGAATTTTCCTTCCCTGTCGCCTCGTCTACAATTCCCGTTACATTGAGAAGACAGTCATTTCCATTTACTTTTACATGATCTCTCCACTCTAATATCAGTCTGTCATTTTCCAAATACTCTTGCGGAACTTCTGCCTCAAAGTAAATCATCATACCGTCGCACCAGGCTTCTGATATTTTCCACAGATAATCAAATTTAATCTCCTCTCCCTCTGTCTCTTTAACCTCTGTTTCTATTTCAGACCGTGCATAGGCATCTGCATTCTCTGCGCTGATTCCCGCTTCCCTTTGAAGTCTTTCCAGAAATCCGCTTTTCACCATAGCATAACAGGCTGTCCCCATAGCCAGAACTGCTGCCGCTGATATTACAAAATACTTTATAACCTTCTTATTTTTCTTCTTTACGTTCCTTGAAGGAAGCTGTTCAATATTCTCCAGACATGCATCCCAAATTTCTTCCGGCATTTCAAGGTCTTCCTGTATGCCCTTTATTAATTTTTCAAATTTATCCACAGTCATTCTCCTTTCTATAGATTTTTTTCCACAATTTTCCGAGCCATAGAAAGCCTTGATTTCACCAGACTCTCGGTTATCTGAAGAATTTCCGCAATTTCCCTTGTTTTATATCCCTGTTCATAATAAAGAAGAACAACAATGCGGTATTTTTCTTCCAAAATATTCAGGAACATACGCCATTCCACATTATCGTAAGCATAATCCCTGACCCCTTCTGCCAAAAATTCCTCCTGCGGAATACTTTTTTTCTTTTGTCTTAAAATTTCGTTGCAGTTATTAATCAAGATTCTGACCAGCCATGTTTTAAAATACTCCGCTTTCTTCAGTGTATCCAGTTTCTGCCAGCATTTCAGAATCGTTTCCTGCATGGCATCCGCAATATCTTCGTCATTTCCCAATATCGCCTTACCAATCTTATATAAATCATTTCTGTACTGCCCAATCAACTGGGTAAACGCTTCTTTGTTTCCCTGCTGCGCGCGCAAAAGCAGCGCCTCTTCCACATTCGCCTTTCTCATCCTGTATCAAAATTCACCTACTTTCTTATTCTTCTATCTATTAGATGAACAAATATGTATTCCGGTTAAAAAAATCTCCCTGTTTTCCTTGTGTTTCTTCTATAAAGAAAGTATACTGTAGATAAAGTATATCACAGCGTCAGGCACAAAAGATATCCGCATTCAGAGGCGCTGAATATATGTCACGATAAGCGTGCCAAATATTTAATTGTGGAGGAGGGATTAAATGTCCGAAAATTACAATGGAATGGCCATCGGCGTTTTTGAGCTGGATAATTTCGTTGCATGTTTTGTTGCATTAGATGCTGCAGCCAAAGCCGCCAACATCAAAGTTCAGAGCATAGAGCGTAACCGTTTAAAAAGCGGCGCATGTGTAAAAATCAGAGGTTCTGTTTCTGACGTTAATGCAGCAATGGAAGTTGCTCTGGAAACAGCGAAGCCATTAGGTAAAGTTGTGTCACACACAATAATCGCATCACCAAGCACAGACACAGAAGTTGCAATAAAAATGACAATAAACAAATAATCTGGTTTCACCTTATTAACCAGATACCCGTAACTATTCAGTATATTTTATAGAAAGAGGATTCTGATATGACTTATGGAGCATTCGGATTAGTCGAAGTTCTCGGAAGCTGCAATGCTATTCTTATTGCAGACCAGATGCTTAAGACTTCAGACGTAGAATTCCGTACCTGGAATACCAAATGCGGCGGTCATGTAACCGTATTTTTCAGCGGAGATGTCTCTGCTGTGACTGCTGCTGTAGAGAGCGTTCGAGAGAACCCTCCATGCGAAATTATTGCGTCTGCAGTAATTTCCAATCCTTCCGAAGAGGCAGTTCGTCTTGCCGCAGAGGAAGAGGCTAAATACGCAAAAAAGAAAGGGAACTGATTCCCTGACAATAACAGCCAACGACATACGGCGGAATATGCACTCTGATAGACTGCATATTCCGCCGTAAAAACTCTTCAATATTCTTAAATAATCATTTGATAGAAAACCATCCGGACTCTTCTACAGGAATCACTTCTTCCTCAATTCTTTCTATATCAATAAAGCGCTGTTCCTGAAGGCGTACAAGCATCTGAGATATTGCCTCTCTGGTTCCCTGCAATTCCATCTCTACACGCTCATCCCATGAATTTCGCACCCATCCGGATAATCCCAACCCCTGTGCAATATAAAATGCCCGATATCTGAAACCAACTCCTTGTACGCGTCCTGAAAACCAATAATGTCTCCTGACAATTTCTCTGTCTTCCATAATAAAAACCTCCAGCAGATTACTCCTGAAAGTATTATATAAAAATCGTCTCAAGACTTCAAGCAGACAGATTTTTACTGAAGGCGTTTAATTTCCATATCCTTCGGAAGCACCAGATTCAGAACAATCGCAACCACAAATACAACCGCAACTACATTTGCAGAAAATACAGCCTGAAGAAGTTCCGGGAAAATATGCCAGATATCAATTTCACTTGCTGCAGTAAATCCGATTCCAACAGAAAGGGAAAGCGCCGCAATCGTAATATTTCTCTGTGTAAACCCGGCACGAGCGATCATTTCAATTCCGGAAGTCAGAATCGTTCCGAACATCATAATGGTACATCCTCCAAGAACCGATTCCGGAAGAGACGCAAAAAAGTTTCCGATCGGAGGAAGCAGTCCTGCCAGAATCATACACACAGCTCCTGTCATAATCGTAAAGCGGTTTACAACCTTTGTCATGGCAATCAGACCTACGTTCTGAGAAAAAGATGTAACCGGAGGACAGCCTAAGATAGCGGAAAACACAGAGGAATATCCGTCACAGGCAAGAGAGCCCGAAATCTCTTCAGTAGTAATTTCACGATCCAGACCTCCTGCTACCATGGCTGTCGTATCACCAATTGTTTCTGCAGCAGATACAAGAAAAATAATTGCCACAGAGACAATTGCTCCCGGATGAAATTCCGGCATATAAGGCAGGAATTTAGGAAGCGCAATCACTCCTCCTGAGAAAATAACAGACAAGTCTACTTTTCCCATAAAAATTGCCACAATATACCCCACAACCAATCCAACAAGAACCGAAAGCTGCTTCCAGTATCCTTTTGCCCTGATATTCCAAATCAAACATACCATCAAGGTAATGGTTCCAAGAAACAGATTTTCAGCAGACCCAAAATCTTCCGCATATCCGCCGCCGAAAGAACGGGTGCCAACCGTGAATAACGAAAAACCAATTGCAGTTACAACTGAAGCAGCTACAATAGGCGCTATAATCTTTTTCCAGTATTTTGCAAGGAGTCCCAGCGTCCCCTCTATAATACCACCAACAATTACTGCACCGATAACAGCTGAATACCCATAATTGGCAGCCACTGTACACAACACTGTTACAAACGTAAAGCTCACTCCCATTACAATTGGGAGCCCTGACCCTACTTTCCAGAGAGGGTACAACTGAATAAGCGTCGCTATCCCGGCAACAAACATTGCATTTTGAAGCAAAATGGCAATTTCAGCCTGCTCCAATCCTCCCGCAGCCGCAATGATTGTGATGGGGGTCAGATTGGCAACAAACATCGCCAGAATGTGCTGAAGCCCAAACGGTATTGCTTTCATGATGGGTACTCTTCCATCCAGACGGTAAATGTTCTTAACATTTACATTTTGAGCATTTTTCATAAATTAAATCCTCCTTTTTCATGTTTTTTATACAAAAAATTTTATCCGCACAAAAATTTCTTGTTTTTATCATTCAACTTAATTTAATTTTACCACAAAAAATGTATTTGTCCAGAAAAATCTTGTTTATAACTAACAAATTTTGTTTTCCCTTGTTTGCAGCAGAAACTCTGAGGAAATCCAGTTTTTTCTTTAACTTGCCCGCCAAAAAATTCTGATATATAATAGTGAATAACCGTAAAAAAGTTTATACATTTGAGGTGAACAGATACATGAATAAAAAAGAAATCTCTGAAATAAAAAAACAATTCACACCGGAGAACTGTTCCATCACAAGAATCTGCGGATGCTATGTTGATGCCGAAAAAGAAAAGAAAACAGAATTGAAAGAAGCTTTTCTCTCCCTGTCTGAGGAGGAAATGTTTAAATACTTTGAAATTTTCCGCAAATCCCTGTCCGGTACTATCGGAAAAAATCTTCTGAACATGTCATTTCCACTGGAAACTGAATCAGAAGGAGGAACCCAACACTTTTTGATGAAGCTTCGTGAAAGCAGGCTTACTGACCCGGTGCTTGTAGAGACATTCTTTGACAAAGTCATAGAGAACTACGATTACCCGGAAAATTACTACATTATTCTGATCCACGCAGTCTACGATATTCCGGGCAAATCCAGCGACGGAGCTGAAATGTTCGATGCATCCGACGAAATCTATGAACATGTCATGTGCTGCCTCTGCCCTGTAAAGCTTTCAAAAGCAGGACTCAGCTACAATGCACAGACAAACCGTATCGAAGACCGTGTCCGCGACTGGATTGTAGAACTTCCTGATGTAGGTTTTCTTTTCCCACTCTTCAACGACAGAAGCGCAGACATTCATGGAGTTCTTTATTATACCAAAAAGCCGGAAGAACTTCATTCCACCTTTGTAGACGAGCTTCTTGGCTGCACAGCACCTCTTTCTGCAGGAGGTCAGAGAGATTCCTTCAACGCTCTTGTAGAAGATACTCTGGGCGATGCCTGTCAGTACGATACAGTCATCAATATTCATGAAAAATTAAATGAAATCATAGAAGCCCAAAAAGACGATCCGGAACCGGTAGTCCTTACCAAATCCGAAGTAAAACGTCTTTTCGAGGACTGTGGTATAGAAGAAGAAAAGCTCCAGAATTTTGATGAACAGTACGAAATTGCAGCCGGAGAAAAATCCTCTCTCATGGCAAATAACATTACAAATACCAGAAGATTCGAGGTCAAAACTCCAGATGTTGTCGTTCATATAGACCCTGAACGAGCAGAGCTGATGGAAACCAGAATCATAGACGGACGCCGTTGTCTCGTCATCCCAATGGAAGGTGAAGTGGAGGTCAACGGAATCCGCGTACATACTGCAAACAGTAATTCAGACATTGAAGAGGAGGCAGATTATGAGTAATACAAAAGCGTTATTTTTCGACATTGACGGAACCTTATTAACCGCTTATCCACATCGTGTACCGTCAAGCACCATAACAGCTCTGAAAGCAGCGCAGGCAAAGGGACATAAACTTTTCATAAACTCCGGACGTACTCTGGCTCTGATTCCCCCACTCCTGAAGGAGATTGGCTTTGACGGATATGTTTGCGGCTGCGGAAGCCAGATTTATATAAATGATAAGCTGATTTATTCCAGCTCTATTCCTCATGAACTTTGTGTCAGGGTTGTTCAAAAAATGAAAGAATGCCATCTTCCGGCTGTTCTGGAATGCAGCGACAGACTTCTCTTTGACGGAAGCGGCGATGTTCTCTGGGAATTTGTAGAACGGCTCCGTACAATGACTACTGTAGATGACATAAGTACCTTTAACAAGGAAGAATCGGAAAACTATACCTTCTCTAAATTTTATGCTCACAAAAAACCGGATTCTGATGTAGAAAAATTCCGTGAATTCAGTGATTTGTATTTTACCTGCTTCGAACATGGCAGTACTGAACTGGAGTTTACTTTAAAAGACTGCGACAAAGCATCTGGCATCCGCAAAGTTCTTGACTATCTTGGACTAAGCCTTGAGGACAGCTATGCTTTCGGCGACAGCGCCAATGATCTGGCGATGCTGAAATACGCAGGTACAAGCATTGCCATGGGCAATTCCTCTCCTGCGATTGTTCCTTACTGTACCTACCAGACTACAGATATTGAAGAAGACGGAATCTTTAATGCTCTGAAACATTTTGATTTAATCTAAGCAAATATTTCAAAAAAAGAACCGGACGAAGCATCTCAATTGTTGCTCCGCCCGGTTTTTTTCACTTTCAATTCAACGATATTATTCTTCTGCTTCTTCAGCGCTCTCCAACTCTGCTTCTGCCGCCTCTTCTGTCGGCGCTTCCGGCATCTTCATTACAAAGGTATGGGCATTTGTGACTGTCAGAGTTTTCAGAACTTTCGCTTCTTCTTTCACATCTGCTTCTTCCAGCCATTTGTCACAGGTCTCCTGATAATATTCACTTTCCTTGGAATCTTTCAGCAATTCTCTCTTAGCTTCAGTTGCCTCTTCGTCCAGTTCTTTGTCAAGCCTTACAACATAATAGCCGTCTTCTGTCTCAATCAGTTCCTGACTTACTTCTCCCTCTTTCAGAGTCCTGAGAACCTCCATAACCTCTTCCGGATAGGAATCCTCTGTATCTTCACCCTTCACAACTGTAAACTTACCTGTCAGAGATGTATAAGTTTCATCAACTGATTTCGCAATCTCAGTCATATCTGCAGTTGGATCTTCTTTCACTTTATCAAGAATCTCCTGAGCCTGCTCTTTTTTCTTTTCTTTATCTTCCTCTGTCAGTTCTTCGCTGCCGGTAGATACGTTCACATAAGTAAACGCAGACTGGTTCGCTTCTTCGTCTGTAACCTCGATCTTTCCTTCTGCTACAATCGGCTCATAGATTTTAGCACGGTAAGTCTGAAGTTCCAGAAGCATTTTTACCTGCTCTTCCGTGGCTGCCAGCTCACTCATAACCTCTTCTCCATTATCTTCCACAAAGGCTGCTGCCGCGTCCGCAATCTTCGCCTGATCTTCCTCTGTGACCTCGACTCCGTAATCAGCCGCCTTCTCCTTCAGGATGATCATCAGCTCTACTGCATTCAAACTGTCAGAAACCATCTTCTGTCCATAGGTCTCTTCTGATCCTTCCTCCACTGCTGTATCCCACATATTTGCCCCGCTTCCCATGAAGCTCTTGTACATCGCATCTGTCTGTGCCTGCTGTATACGGGCATAAAGACTTACAACACCCAGCGGAATCTCTGTTTTATTTACTGTCGCAACCGTCTTTGTTCCATCTGCTTTCTGTTCCCCGCAGCCCGTCAGCATTCCCGCTGCCATAACGCCTGCCAGAGCTGCAACGGCTGTTCTTTTCATTGAATTTTTCATGTCATCCTCCATAAATTGTCGATTCTTGTGTCTGCGCCACAGACTATATTAATATTCAGTATAATCTTTTTTCGCATTTTGGGCAAGATAAATCTTCCCCACGATAAGCAAGTCACAAAATCATCACAATTATATTTTAAACCTGAGTCTCATCTACCATATTCACCAGCTCACGGGCAAAATCTGTAAGTGCAGGAATGATTTTCCCCTGAATCTCCAGAACAAACTTAGGCTCCTGTTCATTTTTAAAGCTCAACCCCCTACGGTACTTCTGCATCAGAAGAGGTATTCCCGCAGGGTCAAGCTTTGCCTTTTCGTAAAGCGTGATCCGCACTTCTTTACCCATCTGTTTAATCTCCGTAACATATCCCTGATGGGCAATGGCTTTCAACCGTGCAATGGCAAGAAGATTCATAACAGCCCTGGAAGGTTCTCCGAAACGATCCAGAAGTTCTTCCAGCATATCATCATAATCCTGCTGTGTCTCAATTCCCGCAATCCTCTTATAAATATCAAGTTTCTGGAACTCATTACTGATGTAGGAATCCGGAATAAACGCATCCATGTTCAGGTCTATCGTCGTCTCAAAATCTTCCAGCGTATGAATACCTTTCGCCTCTTTGACCGCTTCACTGAGCATCTTGCAGTAAAGATCATATCCCACTGCATTCATATGCCCATGCTGCTGTGCACCCAGAATATTTCCCGCACCGCGAAGCTCCAGATCACGCATGGCAATTTTGAATCCACTTCCCAAATCTGTATATTCACGTATGGCAGCAAGACGCTTCTCTGCAGTCTCTTTGAGCATCACATTCTGCCTGTACATAAGGAACGCATATGCGGTTCTGTTTGAACGCCCGATTCTTCCCCGAAGCTGGTAAAGCTGACTCAGACCGTACCTGTCCGAATCATGAATAATCATGGTATTTACATTTGAAATATCAAGCCCGGTCTCAATGATTGTCGTGGATACAAGCACATCAATATCTCCGTTGATAAAGGCAAACATCACCTGCTCCAGTTCCTTTTCGCTCATCTGTCCGTGGGCAAAATCAACTCTCGCATCCGGCACAAGCTTGGAAATCCTAAGGGCAACCTCCGCAATATCCGTCACACGATTATAGACATAATAGACCTGCCCTCCTCTGCGCATTTCCCTGTTAATAGCTTCCCGCACAGTCTCTTCATCGTACTCCATAACATAGGTCTGAATCGGCATTCTGTCCATAGGAGGTTCTTCCAACACACTCATATCACGAATCCCGATCATACTCATATGAAGGGTTCTCGGAATCGGAGTAGCTGTCAAAGTCAGAACGTCTACATCCTTCTTCAACTGCTTGATTTTCTCCTTGTGTGCAACGCCAAAGCGCTGCTCCTCATCAATAATCAGCAATCCCAGATTTTTAAATTCTACATCCTTGGACAGTACTCTGTGTGTTCCCACCACCACATCTACCATTCCTTTTTTCAAATCTGCAATGGTCTTTTTCTGCTGAGCTGCTGTACGAAATCTGCACAAAAGATCCACACGTACCGGAAATTCCTTCATTCTCTGAATAAAGGTGTTATAAATCTGCTGTGCCAAAATCGTCGTCGGTGCAAGATATACAACCTGACGACTCTCCTGAACCGCCTTAAACGCAATACGAAGGGCTACCTCCGTTTTACCGTATCCTACATCTCCACAGACAAGGCGCTCCATAATTTTTGTACTTTCCATATCTTTTTTTGCATCCTCAATGGCTGCAAGCTGATCGGCAGTTTCCTCATAAGGGAACATTTCCTCAAATTCTCTCTGCCAGACTGTATCCGGGCCGCAAACATAGCCTTCTTTTTGCTGACGCTCTGCATAGAGCTGTACCAACTCTTTGGCAATGTCCTTTACCGCTCCTCTGACTTTGCTCTTGGTTTTATTCCACTCCTGACCACCCAGCTTATTCAATTTCGGCGCTTTCGCCGTATCTGCCCCGGAATATTTCTGCAGGGCATCAAGCTGAGTCGCAAGGATATAAAGATTGCTTCCGCCACGGTATTCAATCTTGATATAATCCTTAACAATCCTGTCTACTTCTACTTTTTCAATTCCCTTGTAAATACCAAGTCCATGCTTTTCATGTACTACGAAATCTCCAATGGATAGCTCTGCGAAATCCTGGATTCTCTGACCATTATATACTTTTTTCTTCTTTTTCTTTGTCTGCTCCTGTCCGAAAATATCGGTTTCTGTCATCAGAGCAAACTTGATCAGAGGATATTCAAAGCCTTTCTTTGCATGGCCATAAACCACCATGATCTCCCCCGGCTGAATCTCGCGGCTGTAATCCTGACTGTAAAATGCATTTAAGCCTTCCTCTTGTAAGTCCCGCGCAAGTCGCTCTGCCCTTGTTCTTGAACCGGAAAGCAGTGCAATTTTATATCCCTGTTTTTTATACTGGTGCAGATCCTTTACCAAAAGCTCAAAGCTGCTGTTATATGCATTTCCGGATTTTACATTCAGGTAAAATTTGTCTTTCACCTTCCAGCCTGCCTGTCTCGGCTCCAGAGCACAGACAGAGATACAATTTCGCCTGTTCAGCTCTCTCTGTATTTTCGCAAAATCACAGAGCCAGTTTGCCGGCAGATTCTGACAGCCTTTTTCCTCTCTTCTTTCACGGCTCTGGCGGTATTCTTCCTCCACAGCCTCTCCCTTTTCAGAAAGGCGATTCGGCTCATCCAGAAAAATCATCGTCTTTTCTTCGGGAAAATAATCCAGAAAAGACACCATACCCTTTTCTCCGGTACGTTCCACTGCCGGATAAATCGTAATTTCCTCCAGATTCTCCAACGACCTCTGACTCTCTGCATCAAAGCTTCTGATGGAATCGATTTCGTCTCCCCACAGCTCAATTCTCCACGGATTTTCTTCTGTAAGGGAATAAATATCTATAATCCCGCCGCGAATCGAAAACTGTCCCGGCATCTCTACCTGACCTACCCGTTCATAACCCAGCTCTACCAGTTTTTCTTTCAGTTCATCCAGATCCACTTCGCTGTCATTGCGGTAATGGAGCAGATTCTTTTTGATTTTTTCCGGTGCTGTGAGGAAATCCATTACACCGTCTATGCTTGTAACAACCGTAATCTCATCCTGCTCCAAAAGCGCCTTCACCACCCGCATCCTCTGTCGGATCAGAAGATTTCCGTGAATGTCTGCCTGAAAAAAAAGAAGGTCTTTTGCCGGATAGGAAAAGATCCTTTTATCATAAAAACGGTAATCCTCGTAAATCTCCTTTGCTCTGCGCTCATCTTCCGCAAGAATCAGACGACATGGAAAAAGTCCGGAAAGCCCATACATAAGATGGGCTTTCTGGGACTCTATGCATCCGGAAACCTGAAGGATTCCCTTATTTGTTTTTGCCTTTTTATAAATTTCATCAAACTCTGCAAGGCTGTGCAGAGGCTCCAAAAAAGCTTTCATAAAAACCTCTCAACGATCGTTTGTTTTAACTGTGGAAACTTTTCTGTTATATTCATTCATAGCCGCATCAGCGCCCTCCGCAATAATGAGTTCCACCGCCTTAGCCGCTTTTTCGATGGCTTCATCTACGAGCTTACGGTCATCGGTTGAAAATCTGCCCAACACATGGTCGGCCAAATCCCACCCTTTCGGCTTTGCGCCTACTCCCACCTTCACACGAAGGAATTTCTCCGTGCCAAGCTGGCGGATGATATCCTTAATTCCGTTATGACCGCCTGCGCTTCCCTGTTTGCGGATGCGAAGCTGTCCCGGCTCAAGGTCAATGTCATCGTAAATCACAATCAGTTCTGTTTCCGGGTCAATCTTGAAATAATTTGCCATTTCACGGACCGGACCACCGCTTAAATTCATAAAGGAAAGAGGCTTCATAAGAATTGCCTTATCTCCTCCTATTATCGCCTTTCCGTACATGGCATTGAATTTCACACCGCCCTGGGGAACGCGGTGCTCTTCCACAAGATAATCAACTGTATCGAATCCCATATTATGACGAGTTGCCTCGTACTGCTTTCCGGGATTTCCCAAACCAACTATTAAGTACATAATTTCTCCTCAGTTTTTATATTTACATTTAGTTGAAATAAACCATTTCTTCTTTCAGCGGCTCACAGACTTCTGTTTTTTCCGCATAGAGAACAATCCCTTCTCCCTGATATTCCATTCTGTTTTCATAGGCAACTTTTGCAGTAACCTCTACCCAGTTTCCTTCTTTAATGTGAGGTGTGTAATCGCTTCTGCATACATATCCAAGGAAAGTGGTATCATCTGCACAGCAAGTCATGGCAGTACGTCCGGGAACAAAAAATTTGCTTCCCATACCTCTTGGTTTCAGAGCGCGGCCTTTGAAACGAACAGTTTTCCCCACATAAGTCTGAGGATTGTCCATAGCATCCACAAACCAGATTCCATAATCCTCCGGCATAATATCAATAATCGGCGCATTGATGTCAAAGGGCATCTCATCCTGAAAAATATCGTCAATTTCCCCTTCTTCATCTTCAAAAATAACCTCTGCCGCCTGATTGGCAACCTTAATACCGCGTCGGTAAGATGCAAGAGGATCACCTTCCTTGCATCTGTTAAATACAACCATATCCGTATTTCTTACCATATCCATGAAAATAGATTTCATATTTGCCATATAAACCTGATAGGTAGTGGCGTCTACACAGGTAATCTCCTGCTCGATTCCCCAGCCTGCCGGAAGCTGCATTTTCTCAAATTTGCTTACCAGCCACATGCCATTATATTCAATGACAACCCGTTCCGGATTATGAATGATATCCAGAGCAGCCAGTCTTTCCGGCGTAAAATCACTTTCGTCTTCAATGACTTCTACAATAGTATTGGTAAGCTTCAGCTTATCCATCTCGTATTCTTCTTCCCCTTCTTCACAGAGAATCAGAAGAGTTTTTCCATCAATGGCAAAGTAGTCCTGCTGCAGTGTAAAGTTCAGAAAAGTCGTTTTACCGCTTTCCAGAAAACCGCTTATCAGGTAAATGGGAACTGTGATTTCATTCATAGCTTATCCTCTCAAACTCTTATTTTATCAAAAAGCTTTATGCAAGACCAAACAGCTCTGCAAGCTTCTCCTCATTCATCTTGGAACCAATTACACAGAGACGTCCTGTATATTCCGGAGCGCCTTCGCGAATTTCCGTTTCTTCCGGAACCATGTCAAAGTAAATCCATGTTCCATCTTCTGCAGGAAGCATTCCCTTTGCACGGAGGATTGTTCCGTATTCATCAGAATGAGAAAGTGTTTCCAGAATTTTTTCGAGATTCTCTCTTGTATATTTCTGGATTGTCTCATGACCCCAGCTTGTAAATACCTCGTCTGCATGATGATGGTGATGTTCGTGTCCGCAGCCGCATTCATGGTCGTGATGATGCTCATGTCCGCATTCACATTCGTGGTCGTGATGGTGCTCATGTCCGCATTCACATTCGTGGTCGTGATGGTGCTCATGTCCGCATTCACATTCGTGGTCGTGATGATGCTCATGTCCGCATTCACATTCGTGGTCATGATGATGCTCGTGATTGTGATGATGTTCATGTCCACATTCATGGTCATGATGGTGTTCTCCGTGCCCATGCACATGTCCGCATTCCGGGCATACCTCTTCCTCCAGCATTTCATCAGCAAGAGAAACCGGATGTTCCATTGTCTCCAGAATCTTCTTACCCTCCAGCTTCTCAATCGGAGTCGTAATGATTGCAGCCCTAGGATTAATTTCACGGAGCAGTTCCATGGAAGCCATTGCTTTCTTTTCATCTACAATATCTGTACGGCTCATAATAATAGCGCCTGCATATTCTACCTGATTATTGAAAAACTCACCGAAATTTCTCATATACATTTTGCATTTTTTCGCATCTACTACTGTTGTGTAACTGTTCAGAACAATATCCACTTCCTCCTGAACACCCTGTACCGCCTTGATGACGTCAGATAATTTTCCTACGCCTGACGGCTCAATGAGGATTCTGTCCGGATGATATTTTTCCACAACCTCTTTCAGAGAAGCGCCGAAATCACCTACAAGGGAACAGCAGATACAACCGGAGTTCATTTCACGGATTTCAATTCCTGCTTCTTTAAGAAAACCACCGTCAATTCCGATTTCGCCAAATTCATTCTCGATGAGAACAACCTGTTCTCCAACGAACGCATCTTTCAGAAGTTTCTTTATCAGAGTTGTTTTTCCGGCTCCAAGGAAACCGGAGATAATATCAATTTTTGTCATGATCTTTCTCTCCTTTTCTTTTACTTATGTATAGTTTACACATCGAAGTGCTGTTTATACTTTTGGACAAACGCATTTTGACCAGGAGGCACGCATACCCCCTGGTTCCATTTTAAAAACAACGTCAACAAGTCCGCTTAGAACTCCCCCTATACAACAAAGGGGACATGACCCTGTCACATCCCCCCAATTGTATCTTATTTATCAGCCATTAATCATAAAGTGCATTAATTTATCAATGTCTTCTTTCTCGTATGCTACGATTTCCAGTTCCGGAATTTCGCCGCCGGAGAAAATGTTCGCCAGTGATACATACTGGGATAATTTGGATTTCAGGTTCAGTCTGTCGCCTTCACCTGTTACTAACTCTACTTTACCTTCACAACTGTCAATTACTTCAAAAAATTTCTCGATATTTTTAATATGTGATACTTTCATGTCAATATTCTCCTTTCGACATTCTCTTCTTTTCATCCATTTCCTTGTTTACGTGTACATTATATCCTGTCTTCCAGAAAAATGCAATTAACAACTTGCACGAAATCACTCTTATTTTAGCCTTTTAATACAGGAAAATGCCCACACCATATGCCGGCAGAGGATAAGCAAATGAGAATGGACGATTATCGCACTCGCTCTTCTCAGCCTTAAATACTTTCTGTTCGCACATTCCGTTCTCATTCATAATCAGTTTATACTGTTTCTTTTTCGGAACTCCCACTCTGTAATCAGGTCTGTCCACAGGCGTAAAGTTTGCAACCAGAAGAATGTTATTTCTCTTTGTCGGAGATTTTCTAACAAAACTGAAAATACTTCTGTCTCCGTCATTTGGATTGATCCATTCGAAGCCTTCCGGATCGTTGTCCAGCGCATGAAGCGCCGGATATTTTTTATAAAGATGAAGAAGATCTTTTACAAAACTCTGAAGATTTCTGTGGGAATCCTCCCCAAGAAGGAACCAGTCAAGTTCTCTTTCCTCACTCCACTCACGAAGCTGTCCGAACTCCTGTCCCATAAACAAAAGCTTCTTTCCCGGATGGCAGAACATAAATGCATAGGCAGCCTTTAAATTCTTAAACTTATCATCCAGTTCTCCCGGCATCTTATTCAGCATGGAGCACTTCAGATGAACAACCTCGTCATGAGAAATTACCAGAATATATTTCTCACTGTACGCATATGCCATAGCAAATGTCATCTTATTGTGGTTAAATTTACGGAAATACGGATCGCACTTCATATATTCCAGGAAGTCATTCATCCATCCCATATTCCACTTCAGAGAAAATCCAAGTCCGCCTTTTTCCGCATCTCCTGTTACCATTGGCCATGCTGTAGATTCCTCTGCAATCATAACCGTTCCGTGGTTTCTGCCAAGAACAACTGTATTCAGATGCTTGAAGAACTCGATTGCCTCCAGATTCTTATTATCACCGTATTTATTGGCAACCCACTGGCCATCCTGTTTACCATAGTCGAGATAAAGCATGGATGCAACCGCATCTACACGAAGACCGTCAACGTGACATTCCTCAATCCAGTAAAGAGCATTGGCTATCAAGAAATTTTTCACCTCAGGACGTCCGTAATTATAAATCTTTGTCCCCCAGTCCGGATGCTCTCCCTGTCTGGGATCTTCATGTTCATAAACGGCAGTTCCATCGAAATTCGCAAGTCCGTGAGCATCTTTCGGGAAATGAGCCGGAACCCAGTCAAGGATTACGCCAATCTTCTGCTGATGAAGATAGTCTACCAGGTATTTGAAATCCTGCGGCGTTCCGTAACGGGAGGTAGGTGAATAATAACCGGTTACCTGATATCCCCAGGAACCGTCAAAAGGATGTTCCGCAATTCCCATAAGCTCTACATGAGTATACCCCATATCTTTCACGTAAGCAGCCAGAGACTGCGCGAATTCTCTGTAATTATAAAATCCTTTCTCATTCTCTTCTGAAGTCGGATGTTTTTTCCAGGAACCGGGATGTACTTCATAAATAGACATTGCATCCTTGGCATCGTCAAAATTTTCTCTGTTCTTCATCCATGTGGAATCTTTCCACTTATAGTCTGTGATATCTGTAATTCTGGATGCAGTGCCGGGGCGTAATTCCGAAGCATTTGCATATGGATCCGCCTTATAAAGCTTCTCTCCGTGCATTCCCACTATAAAGAATTTATAAAGCTCACCTATTTTTGCCCCCGGTACAAATATCTCCCACACACCAATATCACCTGTTTTTGTCATGGGATGAGCATCCTCCACCCAGCCGTTAAAATCACCGATTACTGAAACCGACTGTGCATTCGGAGCCCATACCGCAAAATAAACACCTTTTTTACGGCGATATGTGGTCGGATGTGCCCCCAGTTTTTTATAGATTTCATAATGTGTACCCTGCCCAAATAAATACTGATCTAAATCTGTAAATTTCATTACTTCACCCATTTAGAGTTCCTCCCTTAAACATACATTATATGAAAAATCCCTTATTTCCCGACAAGGATGATACTGCTTTCATTTGGTTTCAGCCGGATATGGAGCATTCCATCAGAACCGTCTGCCTTCTCCCCGCTTACAAGATCTGTACAGTTTCTGCCGGATACCGGAATACGGATATTAAACTCCGCATCGTTCTCATCATTGTTCACCGCAACAACAACGCACTGATCTTCAAGTATTCTGGCAAACGCATACTGTCTGTTCGTCAGAAGAAGCTCCTGATAAGAACCGTCTGCAAACATCTTATATTCTTTGTGAATCTTTCCAAGTGTCTGCACCCATTTCAACAGCTTGGGATCCGGCACATTCTTGAGGGTTTCTTTAAGATTCACTGCCGGACGCAGCGGGTCGTCATTCCCGCCTTCCTTGCGTCCCTGAATTCCCCATTCAGATCCATAATAAACGGACGGGATTCCCGGAAGAGTAAATAATAATGTATACACCGGATAAATATGCTCCTTCACCTTGAGCTTGGATGCAATTCTGTCTACGTCATGGTTATCAACAAAACTGTAAAGCTTCATTCCCCTGTAGATTCCGCCATTCTGGTCAAATTCTCTGCGGATGGTATGTGCAATCTCAAAATAATTATGGTCATTGTGTCCGGAATAAAGCCCTTTATGAAGTTCATAATTGGTTACGCTGTCTATCTTTGCCTCTCTGATATAACGGGCATAATCCCCATGGATAACCTCACCCATCAGCCAGAAATCTTCTTTCAGTTCACCTGTAACACGTTTCATATCCTGCATAAAAGAGAAATCAAGACAATCCGCACAATCAAGCCGGATACCGTCAATATCAAATTCCTTTATCCAGAAACGGATCACATCAAGAAGATATTCTCTGACCTTCGGCTCCCAGAAATTCAGATTTACAAGCTCAAAGCAGTTTCTCCATGCTTCATATCCAAAGCCGTCATTATACGGTGAATTCCATCCGAAATTGATTCCTTTATACCAGCTGCAATACGGAGAATTTTCACGATTCTTCTGAATATCCTGAAAAGCAAAAAACTCACGCCCGGTATGGTTAAATACACCGTCAACCACAACCTTGATGCCTTTGTCGTGAGCTGTCTTTACAAAATGCTTAAAATCTTCATTATCTCCAAGTCTTCTGTCCACAAGCTTATAGTCTTTGGTATCATATCCGTGTGATGTGGATTCAAATAAAGGTCCTATATAAATTGCGGTACACCCCAGAGAATCTATATGTGGAAGCCACTCTTCCAGTTCCGGAAAACGATGTACAATCTCCTCGCTTTCATTCCTTCTCGGCGCTCCTGTCATACCAATTGGGTACATATGATAAAACACTGCTTCTTCATACCATCTGCCCATTACGCTGTCTCCTCCCAATACCGGTTTATTTTGCTGAAAAATCAAGTATCCGGTCGTTTTTGACTTTCAGTCATTATCTAATCTACATTATACCAATGCAGAAACTTTACGTCAATTAAAAAACAGGTCAAAAAAAGGACGGCGCTGCGTTTTTTCACAGCTCCGTCCTCTTCTTTTTTCTTAAGTTTCTTAATAACTTTCGCTTCCGTCCGACATATCTCCGGAACCATCTCCGCTTCCATCTGACATATCTACGGAACCATCGTCACTTCCATCCGTCATCTCTGCAGAACCATCGTCTGTAAATTCTCCGCCGTCTTCAGAACTTTCATCCGAAGAACCGTCCCCGGAACCTTCCTCAGCAGTCTTATTCGGGTCAGGCGCGAACAACGAGGATTCTTTTCCGTTCCATCCTGTCACAAGACCATTTCTGAATGAGCTGTCCCAGAAATCCACATACTGGGCATTCTGTAAGGTCACTCCCTTAGCTTCAGCCAGTTCACTGACCGTCACAAGCTTATATCCCTTGGCAATCAGATCCGGAATCAGACGAATCGCAGCCTTTACCGAAGGCTCATGGATGTCATGCATCAGAATAATGGAACCGTCTGTTAAATCTCCATTCATAACTGCATTATAGTCTGCATCTGCATCGAGAAGATCCCAGTCCATTGTATCAAGAGACCACATAAAAAAAGGTTTTCCCACAGTATCAAAAATATCCTGATTACCATTGCCAAAAGGAGCTCTGGCAACCGTTGCAGGCTGTCCGCAAACCTTAATCAGGGCGTCGTCCACATCCTTAAACTGCTTTGCAACACTGTCCAAATCAAGATTAAACAGATTTGGATGATCCCAGGAATGTGTTCCAAGCTCACAGCCTATCTCTACCATTTTTTTGATTTCATCCGGATACATACCTACATGCTCTCCAAGCATGAAAAAGGTTGCTTTTGCATTGTTTTCTTCCAGTACATTGAGAAGCTCCATCGTATATTCAGACGGACCGTCATCAAAGGTCAGGGCGATTCTCGGTTTTTTCTTCGTCGGATCATAAGAACCATCCTCATTGAAGAAATAATCGTTCACACCTTTTTCTACCCATCCTGTCTGCAGATAGCCGTTAGAATCAAAAGAATAATTCACTCCGTCAATCTCCTGAAATCCATCTGCAAAATATGTACCATCTGCATTCTGATACCAGCGACCGGACTCATCCTCGTGCCATCCGGGCGTCTTTTCGGTAATTTTCCCAACATCCTGCTGCCCCTTCAGTGGCTGACGAACCGCTGCATTGGGATCTGCCTCCGCTGTCTGAGCCTGTACAGCAACTACCTTTCCATCATCCTTACCGCCTCCTCCAATCCGGCTGGCAATCGGCATAATCACGCCTCGTATCACAAAAATCACTGCCAGAATCGTACCTATTCCATAGATACCAAGCTTCATGTATCTGCGGATTTTTTGCTGGCGTCTTTTCCTGCGCATCCTCTCGCGCAAAACTCGTTTGTCCATCATTTATAACCCCGCTTATCCTTTAATCGTACAAAAATAGTATAGTTTTTAGTTTCTACGTTTATCATACACTATCTGTACTGGAAATACAATGACTTTTCACCTGATATTTCCTTTTTATCCAGCTATTATCTACTCCACTACAGCCGTATCATCATCGGCGTCACTGTCCTCCTCCAGCTCCGCATCAATTTCCCCTTCTGCGTCCGGTTTCTGTGTCTCTTCATTTGTTACTGCTTCCGCATTTTCCCCTGTTGTATCTCCGCCTGACGCCTTCTCATTGATTTTTGCATTCTTCAGGATAAAGTCTTCCACGCGGAGAAGACCGATTGCTTCATCTACACCTTCCTGTCCGTATCTGTCAATCATCTCTGCAAGATCCTTTGAACCGCTGTTTTTAATAAGCTCCTCCTGAATTTCCAGACATTCCTCATCATTCAGCGAAATGTTTTCCGCATCAAGAATTGCCTGAATCACCAGATCCTGTTTTACAATAAGTTCCGCATACTGCTGCGTGCTTGCCTCAAATTGTTCCATAGTCATATTCTGTGATTTCACAAATTCTTCCAGTTCCATTTTCGCCTGGTCTGCAAAACGCTGCGTTATCTTTCTGTACTCTTTTTTCTGTTTCTCAATATCCTCCTGCGGATATTCCAGAACCTCGGAAGAATCTACCACCCGGAGCCATGCACTGTTTTTAAGTTCTTCCTCAGCTGCCTTCTGGGCAGCTTCTTCCATCTGCGTCTTTATTGCTGCCCGGTAGGCGTCTGCCGACTTATAATCCCCCTGCTTTGCAGCCCACTCGTCCGTAAGTTCCGCTTTACGGCGCACCTTCTGGCAAGTGATTTTAAACACCACATCTTCTCCCGCAAAAGACGGCTCGTGATAATCCTCAGGGAAGGTCAGGTTCAAGTCCTTTGTCTCTCCCTTCTTCATTCCTACAATACCGTCCTCAAATCCCGGAATCATACCTCCGGAACCAAGAGTCAGGTCATAATTGTTCGCAGTACCTCCGTCAAAAGCTTCTCCATCCTTCGTTCCCACGAAGTTAATTGTCACAAGATCTCCCATTTCAGCTCCGCCGGAAATCTCCTCCGCAGCTTTCATAAGATTCTCATCAATCTGAGCAGCCAGATCATCCTCGGAAATCACGCTTACTACTTTATCCAGAGTAATTCCCTTATACTCTCCAAGCTTCACATACTTCTCCAGATCCTTCACAGAAACAAGGCGGGTGTCCGCTTTCTTCTTATCTGTCTGCTCATTCTTAACATTATTTCCATCCCCGGTATTATTTCCACATGCTGTTGCAGTGAGCGCAAGCGCAAGAGCCAGCACAGCAAGATACATCTTTTTTTTCATTCCTCAAAAGTCCTCCTAAATTGTCTTATTTCATCCCATTGGCGCAACAGGCACAGGTCTTGTCGGGTCGAAGACTGCTGCTGCATCAAACAAGTCGTCCAGCATTTCCGGATTGTAGTACATTCTGTATCCGTCAAGATTTCTTCTTCCCATACGCAGATATCTGTCGCGAAGCTGAACGAAATATTTCTGGGAATCTACATTACAGAAATAATTATAGCCCTGACCCTTCAGGAATTCAAATTTTTCTCCTGAATAGTCCTCAGCTTGATTTAAGTCTGCCCCGAATGCAAAAATGATAATGTCTGTTCCGCCGATAACAGGGTCTACGTTTTCTTTGAATTTCTGCGTATCCCTCTGCAGTCTTTCCATGGAAATCTCTCCTACATTCAGATGTCCCCATGTATGGCTTGCGAAAAGCCATCCGTTCTTTTTCATGGCTTCCGCCACCTTCTTCGCACCTTCGCGCTCTGTTTCCAGATTGAACTCCGGGTGCGCATCCAGCCACTCTACCTTATCCCTGTCCAGGTCATCCGGTCTTGTCTCATAGCTGCTGTCTGTGCGGTAACCAAGGATTCCGTTATATCCTGTAAGAGCAATGATGCCTTTGGCTCCTCTGTAGGAAAAATCAGGATGCTCTTCTACAAAACGATCGATCAGCGGTACCATATCGTAATCGCCTACAGATACGCTTCCGTCATCATTGATATATTCGTTTCTGACCTTTCCGTCTTCATCCACCACCAGCTTTGTGGCAAAACCGTTGTTGTCCATGAAGTGATAATAACATACGTCATCCTGCGAAAGGACAAACGGGATTTTACCGGGAGGAAGAAGAATCTCCCCGGGTACCATATTTCCGTTTTCATCAACACTTGCCATATCCTTGATGCTTACCATGACATAGCCTTTATCATACATAGCCTGCGTAATCTTATTGAACTCATCTATAGTTGTCATAACCTGATTAAAGCCATCTGTCTTATAATCTCCGTCAAAAGCCTTGGACGGGTCTACGATAAGAGAATGATAAAATACATGCGTTACCTCTTCTATCGGCCATGCCACACAGGAAGCTTTTTTCTTCTTGTACTTCTCCACATATTTATGAAGTCGTTCTGATTTTTCATAAAGCTCACTGTCTGTAAATATCTTAATTGCCCTGTCATAATCGTACTGTTTTCCATAACGGCGCGCTCGTCTGATCAGGCGGTCTTCCGCCTCTTTCTGCTCCTGATCCGCAGTCTTTTCCGGTTCCTTTGTCACTTCTTCTTTTTTCTGCGCATCCGCTTTCGCTGAAGCCGCTTCCATCTCCGCCTTCTCTCTGCGCTCGTTAAGATTCTCAGCCAGAGTTTTCTGCATATCCTGCACCCTGTTTTTAAATTCATCCCCGAAATAAATGCCGGCAGCAAGAACAATCACTGCAGCCGCGCTTAACGACATAACAAGCATTCTTTTCCTTCGCCGCTTGAGCTTACGGATTCTATTTCTCTCCGCACGGGCTGCACGTCTGGCTTCATAGGCTTTCTCTTCCTCAATTTCTTCCTGGGTAATTTCCTCATTGTCATCTGTCAGTTCTTCAGGCGCTTTATCTTCCCCGTCTTCGGACGGATTTTCATCCAAATCATCCTCTGTTGAATCTGCTTCCGCCTGCTCAGGCTCTATTGCATCAAGCTCTCCCAACGGCAGATCAAGCTCCCCGGAATCCTCGTCTTTTCTTTTCTTCTTAGGTTCATCAATATCAGGTTTCATTTCTCTCATGTTCTTCTCCTTTTAGTTCGAATAAAACAACATGGTTATCCTTCATACAACATTCTATCACGCCTGTAAAAAATTTCAGGTACCGTTAGTATAACCATGCATATCCTTTCATATCCCCCCGAAAAATATATAATACAAGTATAACCGATTACCAAATAAATTTCCACCTTAATTCATTTTTAACAATTGCCTTTTTCTGCAAATGATGATAGAATGGAATCTGCATTATGGTTAAACCACCGAGGCCTCCATAATGCGTTACACTTATTTAGGAGGATTCATATATGAGCACAGCAACAATAGTCCTTCTGGTCATTCTTGTTATCCTGATTTGCGTATTAGTCGGTTTATATTTCTTCGGAAAAAAGGCTCAGAAGAAACAGGAAGAACAGCAGGCACAGATCGAAGCCACCAAACAGACAGTTTCCATGCTGGTTATCGATAAAAAGCGGATGCCACTGAAAGAGTCAGGTCTTCCTCAAATGGTCATTGACCAGACACCTAAGCTTATGAGACGTTCCAAACTTCCCATTGTTAAGGCAAAAGTCGGACCGAAGATTTCTATATTAATTGCAGATGAAAAAGTTTACGATCTTATCCCTGTAAAAAAAGAAATCAAAGCGGAAGTCAGCGGCCTCTATATTGTAGGCGTAAAAGGAATCCGCGGTTCTTTAGAGAAACCTGAAAAGAAGAAAAAAGGCTTCTTTGCCCGTTTTAAAAAAGATAAAGGCGAGAAAAAAGAAAAATAAAATTCAAGGCTGCCCTTCATTTGTGATCGGGCAGCCTTATTTTTTATAATGTAAAATTTTCGCAGTCTCTCGGCTGTACCTGAATCATCAGATAACAGTCCGCAATATGCTCTTCATTCATATCAAGGGCATAATCAACTTTCATATTCAGGCTGTCTTCACTCTCATCGAGAGCAAGATTTGTCGCCGCGATTCCCATCTGAATTGTTCCGAAAGGAGTCGTATAATAAGTCATGTTTTTCTTTCCCTGTTCAAAAACCATATGAACATTTACAAGTCCTTTTTTGCGGACTTCCATTCCTCGAGGAGCCATTTTTATGTAATTGATCGTCGGCTCCGAAAAATCTTCCATCACCTCTTCATAACGAAGATAGTGGCTTCCGTTTCTGAAATAATACTCTCCCGGAACTACAATTTCCAATGGCTCCTCTCCACTCTCCGGATCCATCAATTGCAGTCCGCGCACATGAATCAGTACATTCTTATCCATTCGTATCTCCTAATATTTCTCTATATCTATTTTTTTTGTCATCTCCACATCATACGGCAGAATCGAATTTGCAAAAGCCTTAAATTTATCTGCCAGATCACTTACATAAAAACGATATGGAAATTCCTCCTGTTCCGTTCCGGTACTTAAAAGCCCGTTCTTTTTCAGCAGTTTGCCAAGCTCCAGAGCAGTTTCGTATGCCGGATTGACCAGGCGTACCTTCTCGCCCATAATTTCTCCGATTGTCGAACGAAGAAGAGGATAATGAGTACAGCCCAGGATAAGGGTATCAATTTCTTTTTCCTGCAATTCCCTGAGATATCTGCCTGCAACCTCTGTTGTCACCGAATCGTGAAGCCATCCTTCCTCAACAAGAGGACAAAAAAGCGGACAGGCTTTTCCGAAAACCGTAATCTCCGGATCCAGACTTTTCAAAAATGCTTCATGGATTCCGCTTCCTACCGTCCCCTCTGTTCCGATAATCCCTACTCTTTTGTTCTTCGTTTCCTCTGCCGCAACTCTGGCACCCGGCTCAATCACACCGATAATCGGAAGATTAAATTCGTCACGCACAGCATCCAGCGCGAAAGCGCTGGCTGTATTACAGGCAACCACAATTGCCTTTACCTGCTGTTCCTGAAGAAATCTGATGATCTGTCGGGAATAACGGATAACAGTTTCTTTGGATTTACTTCCATAAGGAACCCTTGCCGTATCACCGAAATATACAAGTTTTTCTGAAGGAAGATTCCGCATGATCTCACGCGCAACCGTAAGCCCTCCCACACCGGAATCAAATACACCTACCGGTGCATCTCTGTCTATTTTCATTGATTTCTCTCCATTTTTCTGGTTGTCATATATCATCTGGCACTGACTATATTAACACCATTTAAACGCTTTCGCAAGCCAGAAGGAAATCTTTACTTTTCCCTCTTTTCTTTCACTGAAAGAAAATCCAGGGTATAGAGTTCCCCACCATGCATACACCGGAGTAACATTCTGTTCCGCTTCTTCTCTTTCGCCAAAACAATGTTGTTCCTCCATCTCAATTCTTTTTTCAGGAGCTGTGCCCCTTGCACCTGTATTTACCAGACAACTCACTACCAGCGCTGCTGCCAGAGCCGCTGCTGCTTTATTTCTTCTTTTTCTCATCCATTTTGCAATCATACTATCTCCAATTTTATCCGGGAAAACCATATTCTGTTCTGTTCCCTGTTCTCTTATCCGGAGTATCGGCTCATAAAGGCAAACTTATTCAACAGCTTCTTTTTTCATTTCACAATATTTTTTTCATTCCATTTCCACAATCAGATTTTCTCCGTCTGTGACTACTTTTGGAAGCATACACAGATTTCCGCTTTTATATTTTTCATAAAAAACCTCCCGCAGAGTCACCTTTTTCATCTTTTCCCTTCCCATTCTGTTTTCCATCATTCCTGTAAGATATTCTCCTGCTGAAGCGCTGTCCTGTCCTTTCCAACTGATTATTTCTCCTGCATCCGCCGCTTCAAAAACATACATATCTTCCCCTATGAACGGTTTTTTCTTCAAATATTCCAACGCTTCATCCCACTTGTTCTCTATTCTAAGCGCCTCTCCAAGAACCAGAGCTTCCAAATGTCCCATATCCAGAAATTTACTCTGGGACTGATTATATTTCCTCTCAATTTCATCAAAAGCATATCCGGAAATTTCCAATCTTCCCTTATTCTTTTCTCCTCCTTTTTCCTGTCCTGTAGCCTTTGCAAGATCTGGCATTCCATAACTGAACACAAACTCTCCGTCCCGGATATCAACTCCAAGCGCCAATGGATACATCCTCTTTTCCGGCTCTACAGCAGAGGCGCATCCTCCTAAAAAAAGGCCAAAAGCAAGCATAGATATCGCCGCTGCCATCCTCTTTTTCCATCGTCCTCTTCCGCTCCAGAACAAACTTATCTGCACGATAAGAAGTCCCGGAACAAAGATATATGCAAGATAATCCAGAAAAAAATCCTGCATTTTTATGTCTCCGAATCCCCATACTGAAAGGAAATATGCAACTGCCGGAATCCATATTCTTCCTGTTCCAAGATGTGTTTTCTTCACTATCAAATGCCCGTAATGAAGAAGACTTCCCACTGCAAAAAGCATACTGTAAAGAAGGAATCCCATCCACAAAATATCAAATCTTGCCAGCACATTTCCCGGCAAATCCGCTCCTGACAAAAGAGGAAGTACAGGATATTTTTCCGTTTGAAGTCTTCCCATTCCCAAAACAGCCGGAAGTATCAATTCTGCCCCGATTAAAATTCCGCCAAGTGTAAGAATTCCAAGAATCGCAGTTTTCCCTGCGCTTCCCTGTTTTTCTACATCTTCCAAAAGAAACGGCATCAGCCCAAGTGCGGAAAAGCCGCACAAAATCACATATCCGGAGCGAAAGAAATCCTCACTCATCTTTTCTTTTTCTTTCAGAATTTCACTCAAATACTCCCCTTTTCCCTGACTGATACATACTGCCAGCATAAGCAGGATCCCCCATAAAAGAAGCACTCCCGATACCTCTGCCATCCGTCCTCTTTTCTGCATCCCGCGGTGAGTTCCCACGCAGCATACCAGCAGTGCAGTCAGAGAAATCCACTTCCCTGGAATCCCCGTAACCAGAGCTTTAGGTACAATATCCCCCAGAAGTGAAAGTAAAAAAGACATAGCCATAATCACATAAACCAGAAAAAAAGCACCTGTAAAACGTCCCCAGAACCCTCCTACAACCTTCACGGTATCCCCGTAACAGGGCGCAAGACGTATCAGAAATACCACATAAAAAAGCAAAAGAATCAAAGCAAAGACTGTTCCAAACACTCCTCCTATCCCCCATATTTTATCCCTTCCGAACAGGCATAAAAGAAAAGGGGCAAGGAGGGTAAGAATCATCTGTCTGTATAACTGCCTGTGTGAAATCCGTCCATTTTCCGCAAATTCCATTTATTTTTCCCTCCATTTCAGCCTTATACGTTCCTTTTCAGATGCATAAACCGGACGCTCTTTTCTTTTCCGCATAGGAATCCGAAAGATCCCGTTTCCCACTTGAGAAACCTTTTCTTTTTTTACAAAAGGTACGAGATACGGGATTCCAAAACTTGTCAGACCGGCAAGATGTGACACAGTCAGATATGCTCCAAGCACGATTCCGTAAATTCCCAGATATCCTCCAAGAAACAGGAATAAATACTTTAAAAGCCGAAATGCAGAGGCAAATTCCTCCACCGGAATCGCCAATGAACCAAGAGCTGTCAATGCAACAATAATCACTACCATTGGATTGACAAGATTTGCTTCCACTGCAGCCTGTCCGATAATCAAACCTCCAACAATGCCAATCGTATTTCCAAGAGGTCCGGGAATTCTTACTCCTGCCTCCCGTATCATCTCAAAAGCCAATTCCAGAAATAACAATTCTGTCACACTGGAAAAAGGCACTCCTTCTCTTGCCTGTGCAAAAGAAAGAATCAGATTTACCGGAAGAATCTGTGTATGAAACCGGATGACTGCCAGATAAAGTCCCGGAAGAATTGTAGCTCCGATCATTGCCAGATACCGAAGAATACGGAGAAAAGAAACCATCTCAAAGCGATTATTCCAGTCCTCACTACTTTCCATAAAACTATTAAAATTCCCCGGCATAATAAGAGCTGCAGGCGAATTATCGCACAAAAGAACCACTTTTCCATTGAGGATTTCCTGCGCTGCCCTGTCCGGTCTTTCCGTTGTCTGATATTGCGGAAACGGAGAATACCAACTGTCTTCCGTAAGCTGTTCAATAATTCCACTGTCAAGGATACCGTCAATTTCAAATTTATTCAGACGGCTTTTTATCTCTTCCATAAGCTCTTCCTGCACCAGATCGTCCATATACAGAAGCTGTATAACTGTATGAGAACGAACGCCGACTTCCATTTGTTCTACCTTCATTCTGGTATCACGGATTCTCTTTCTTATGAGCGCAGAACTGGTCTTGACCATATCAGAAAATCCCTCTCTGGAACCTCTTAATACCTTTTCTGTCTCTGCCTGTGTAACCCCCATATTGGGATATCCCTTGCTGGAAATCTTCATCGCCTGATTGTATCCATCTAAAAAAAATACTGCATTTCCGGCCAGAAGGGCTGTAATTACTTTCTCCATATCCGGCAGTTTCTGTACGTCTGCAATACCCAGACTATTCTCAGAAACAAACTCCATAATACTTTCCGGAGACGATTCCCAGAAGTGATTTACCATCTTTCCGATTGCAGAATCATCCAGCATCATGTTTGAAACTGTAACCTCAATATAAACCATCAGACAGTCTGTTTTTCCTTCTTTTCCAAGCTTCATGGGACGAATCAAAATATCCTGACAATTCTTAAGACGATTTCTCAAATATTCCTCATTGTCCTTTAAATTCGTCGAAATCTTTACACTTTCCATACTCCTTTTACCTCCTGTGACAGCTAAAAAAAGAGAGATGTTCTCCACATCTCTCTTAGAATACCCGAATCTTATTATTTTTATTTACAGCGTTTCGCCTTTTCTTTCATTTCATTTTCTGCCTGAATAGAATGTATGATCCCCATTCTCTGGTTTTCAATGTGCTGGAAGGAAATCTTCTGAGCGCGCTCTACATCCCGTTCTCTTATTGCTCTGGTAAGCTCTTCATGCTCCCGTACAAGAACGTCTCTTGTTTCCCCATCCTTGAGATACTCCACTCGATATCTGTAAATCTGTTCACGAAGATTGTTCAGAGTCTGAATCAGTCTTTTATTATCAGACGCCTGATAGATAATCTCATGGAAAGCTACATCAGCCTCTGCAAGCTTCACCAGATTCCCCTCTCCTATCGTATGCTCAAAGCCTTTTGCAGCAACCCAAAGGCGGCTCATATCCTCATTTGTCATGTTCTTGCAGGCTTTCTCAATCGCCACATTTTCCAGAGCGATACGCACCTCCAGAACATCGTTTAAGTCCTTCTCCGTGATATTGGCAACCTGTGCTCCGCGGCGCGGAATCATCACCACAAGCCCCTCCAGCTCCAGCTTACGCATAGCTTCACGGATAGGCGTTCTGCTTACGCCCAGACGCTCTGCAAGCGCAATCTCCATCAGCCTCTCACCCGGCTTGAGCTCTCCCTTGAGAATAGCCTGACGCAGTGTATTAAACACTACATCCCTGAGGGGCAGATATTCATTCATATTTACAGAAAAGTCACTTGTCATTCGTATATCTCTCCTCCGTTACGGTTATAAATTTGTGTAGCAAAAACAGTTTTGGCAAGGTCGCTTTCTCTTAAAGCTGCTGCCGCTGCCTCCAGCTTCTCCTCATCGTCAAAAACGCCGAAAACAGTAGGTCCGCTTCCGCTCATCAAAGCTTTCAGCGCACCGTGGCTCTCCATGAGATTTTTAATTTCCTGAATCACAGGATAGCGGGCAATGATTCCCGGTTCGAAAACATTTTTCATTCTGGAAACTACTCCGTAAAGATCTTCATTTTTTAATGCTTTCAGCATTCCGTCAATATCCGGATGCTCTTTAACCTCATCCAGTCTCATGCTCTCATAAGCCATTTTCGTAGAAACATTCACTCCCGGTTTCCCTATCAGAATCCAGCATTGCGGCATCTGTGGAACCCATGTAAGCTTCTCTCCGATTCCCTCTGCAAGAGCAGTTCCCCTCATAATACAGTAAGGTACATCCGCCCCGATCTTCACTCCGCGTTCCATCAGTTCTTTTTCGCTCAGTCTGAGATTGAACAGACGGTTCACACCAACAAGAGCAGCTGCAGCGTCTGTACTTCCTCCTGCCATTCCGGCTGACACCGGAATAAATTTATCAAGCTTCACGGAAATCCCTTCCTCGATATGAAATTCATCCATAAGGAGCTTCGCCGCTTTATACACAAGATTCCTCTCATCGCAGGGCACAAAAGGAAAATTCGTTGTAAGGGAAATTCCCGGCTTTTCCGACTTCCGGATTTCCAGAACATCATACATCTGAATGGTCTGCATAATCATCCGCACATCGTGATATCCGTCATCTCTTTTGCCCAAAATATCCAATCCTAAATTAATCTTCGCAAATGCACGTAACCGCATAATTCCCTCCATCTTTTGTTTCCTTAAATACATTTCTGTTCCTATTTTCCTGAATTCAGGATTTACTCACAACAGATACAATGTTGTACTTTGTATACAATTTTAACTGATTTTATAGAGGATTTCAATATAAAATATTTTGTAATATCAGAAAATCAACCACCCACCTTTTTTACAAGGAGCAGTGGCTGCCCGGGTTTTACTTCATCCCCCTCCAGCTCGTTAATTCTGCATATCTCATCCACAGTTGTATAAAACCGCTTCGCGATATCCCACATTGTATCGCCTTCCCCTGTCATATACACTGTAATCCCCGGCATATTCTGAATCTTATTCCTGTCAAGAGGCTGTTCCTCTACCTTCTCAATAATCATTTCTTCTCTGCTGTTTAATACCAGAACATTAATTCCTACCGTTGCTTTTACCTCAAGTTCGTTGCTGTCCACCATAGTTGTAGAAAGCTGCTCCATATCTGTTTGAAGAAAATACGTACACTCCTTCGTAATCCCTCGCGCTTCTGCCACATGGGTAAACGGTATCATTGTTTCCATGGAATAAAACGGCATATCATCGTTTCCGATAATATAGAGCACCTTCAAAAGTACGATTCCCTCCACTAAGATTCCGTCTTCTACAATCGCAGACTTATCTATTTTTATTCTCCCCATGCTGTGACAGATCTGAAGCACCTTTCCCTGGGTCTCCTTCACCTCTACCCGGTCCGTCAGACGGCATTTGGATGAATTCCTCACAAGAAGACTGTCCAGGATCTCTTTTTTACCGTGAATCACACATTCCTTAAGCGGCGTATAAACATCCAGAACAATATCATGTTCCTCCTCTTTGTACATCTTCATATCAAGCTCCAACACAACATCTGCCTGAAAGATTCTTTCCTCCCCATCAGAATCCGGCTTTACTTCAATCCCCTGATGTATCATGGAAACTTCAATATTGGGAATCAGCTCATCCCTGCATTCCGGGCACTCCACTTCACCCCCGAAAGGCAGACTGTACTCCATCCATTGCAGCGGATTTCCCTCATCGTCCCCCGCATAGAGAACGAAAATCGCCAGTTCCCCCTTTACCTTCACCACATTATCTTCAGGTCTCAGGTCGATTCCTCTTGCCTCTATGGTATGCCATAAAAGTTCTCTGATATTCGGTCTGTTAGATACCAGTTGAATATCCTCTTTCACCCTCATAGTATCTTTTTTATGTACGTGGAGACTCATCAGACATACCTTTTTCTTCCTCACGGAAACACTCTCATCCCCTACAGATATCGGAAGCCTGATTTCCGTCGGCTCATCTACCACAGCATAAAATGTCACAATTGCCTTAATATTCAATTTTCTGGAATGAATCACATAAAGGCTTAAATCCTCGATTTCCCACTTCAGGCACATTTTGTCCCCGCCTGCAATCCCCTCCAGATTTATAATCTCTTCCATAGGAAGCTTTGCGCTCAGACTGTAAATCTCACCCTCATCTTCCCCAACATAAAGAAGATCTACATTCAGATTTCCTCTGAGAAATGCACGACCATCGCTGAGCCGTACCTCATCCATCACCATATCTCCCTTGCTCTGGATCATTCTCCCCACATCCGGCTTGATATCCGGAATATTGTAATCTTCATCAAAAGTCACTTGACTGGATGCTTTACTTTTCACCCGAAGCGCACGTACGCTTTTCTTTTTTATCTCCATTTTTGCCCCTCCTTTATAACAATACAAACATTATTTTTTATTTTTATATTGTTTTATTCCATTTTTTATAATTTATATTTTTACACTTTTATTATTTATGCAAATTCTACAGGCTCTTTTCGAAAATCAGTTTTTATAACAATATAGGGGTATGACGGTCCGGTACCTTCTTCAGATTTCTCAGGCCCCATCAGTTTTGTTTTGAAATATATTGACTCAGATGACAAAGACACCTCTTCCACCTGAATGCTGCATCCCCCTGCCACCTGCTGTCCGTAACCTTTGACAAGATAAAGAAATCCCTCTATCTGATAAGTTAATTGGAATTCTTTCTCCTTTTTTTCCTCTATAAGTGCCTGCAGTTCTTTTGGTGTCATTTCCTGTTTTACAATCGTGTATTCAAGCGGTTTGCGCGGCTCTTTCTCTATTCGGATCAGGCGGCAGCCACACAGGATTATGGCCGAAAAAAATGCAATACACCCCAAAGCAGCGGTTCTTCTCATAAAGCCCCCCTGGCCGTTCTTCAATACCTATTCTATGTCAGTCCTTCATGGCATATGAGAGAAAAATGATATTGCAACCGGAAGCCACATTCCGTATAATGATAAGAAAGGCATTTACCTAAGTAAAAAAGATCGGTGTCTAAAAAAGTCACTGATCTGGAAAGGAACACTTATGATTCGTTTTATTTTTGTCTGTATTACAGTCATTGGTTACCTGGTGCTTTCCATTCCGCTTCTCATCGTTGAATGGATTATCGGTAAATTTTCACCCATGAAAAAAGATATCAGCTCTCTTCGGATTATTCAGGCTGTTTTCCGTTTCGTTCTGTGGATTACCGGAGTAAAAGTAACCGTCATAGGAGAAGAAAATGTACCGAAGGATACTCCTGTACTCTATATCGGCAACCACAGAAGCTATTTTGATATTCTCCTTACCTACACACGCTGCCCTATCCGCACAGGATACGTGGCAAAAAAAGAAATGGAGAAATATCCTCTTCTTTCCAACTGGATGCGCTATCTGCACTGCCTGTTTCTTGACAGAAAGGATATCAAGCAGGGTCTGAAAACTATTCTCGAGGCAATCGAAAAGATTAAATCCGGTATCTCCATCTGTATTTTCCCGGAAGGTACCAGAAATACCAGCGAGAATGAACTTGATCTGCTTGAATTCCACGAAGGAAGCTTCAAAATTGCAACCAAATCCAAATGTCCGATTATTCCTATCGCTATGAATAACACAGCCGAAATGTTTGAAGCACATTTTCCACGCATCAAACCATGCCATGTTGTTCTGGAATACGGAAAACCTATCTATCCGGACAAACTGGATAAAGAAGATCAGAAGCATCTCGGCGTTTATACCAGAAATGTGATTCTGGAAATGCTCAAAAAAAATAAAAATTTGGTCTAATTTTCATAACAATATTGATTTTATAAGATTGCATGTACGATACACACTGCTGCCGCCGCTCCAGCTACAGAGGCAAAAAGCGCTCCGGCCAGTGTGTATCTTGTTTTTTTCACCTTTACAGATGAAAAATATACACTCATACAATAAAAAACACTCTCTGTAGATCCCAGTATAAGAGCTCCCATCAACCCTGCCGCCGAGTCTGTCCCAGACTCTTTAAAAATATCAAGAAGAAGTCCTGTCGCTGCACTGGAGGAAAAAAGCCGAACTACAGAAAGAGGAAGTATCTCACCGGGAATCCCCAGAAATTCTGTTATGTTTCCAAGCAGCCGAGTAAGCAATTCAAGGAATCCCGACGCGCGCAGAATTCCTACTGCAGTCATAAGGCCGATAAGTGCAGGACAGATACCCACAGCTGTTTTCAGCCCATCTGCTGCCCCATCCAGAAAGTCTCTGTAAATATCCCTCCTGCTCAAAAGGCCGTATCCTATTATATAAAAAAGTAAAAGGGGTATCATTAAATTGGAGATAAAAGTAAGAATCCTCATAGATTACCCTGTCTCCTTTTATCCATGATTTTACAGAAAAAAACTGCAGCTCCTGTGCTGACAAGGGTTGCTAAAAAAGCCGGCGCCGCGATGAATGCCGGGTTTACGCTTCCATACTGACTTCTGTATGCAATAAGATTCATCGGAAGTAACTGAAGAGAAGAAACATTGATAATGAGAAACGTACACATTTCATTGCTCGCCGCCAATCCATATACGCCTTGCCTTTTACCGGAAAGTTCTTTCCTTTCTGGCGCCCTGATCCGGTACCGCTCTTCTTCGGTTTTTTCCAGTTCTTTCATTGCTTTCAGACCTGCAGGTGTAGCTGCCCATCCAAGCCCCAGACAGTTGGATAAGAAGTTAAGAGATATGTATTTACATGCTTTTGAATTGGGATTTAATCTTGGAAATAGAAATCGAAGGACAGGCCGCATTCTGCCGGAAAGCTGCTCTACAAGCCCCGCATTTTCTGCGATTTTCATAACACCCGTCCACATAGCCGTGACGCCGGCCATAGAAATACATAAGGTAACAGCTTCTTTGGAAGAAGAAACTGCTGCGTCTGTGACAGCCTGAAGGTTTCCGGTTAAAGTTCCGTATATCACCCCCAGAAAAATCATTCCGCCCCATAGATATGTCATAAGTTCCCCCTCAGAATAAGCTCTCTATCATTCTATTGGGTAACTCAGAGAATTATAACTATAGCTTCCACTCAATAGAAGCCGCGCCGGGTGAAACCTTTATCACGCTGACCATTTTGTCCAGGACGAAGCGCTTCTCCTGAAATGGTGTGCTTTCCCATTTTCCCATGCAGTCGGCAGCCCGTTCCAGTTCCTTTGCCACATGGTTTTCTCTCGCTTTCTGTACCATACAGCGGAAAACATAATCCTCCACATCTTTTGTATATACTTTTCCGCAGCCGGGACAAGAACGATTATTCAGCCGCTTGGAACAGCGGAGATACTGTTTTCCGGAGGGGCTTTTAATACTCATGAGAGCATATCCGCAAATACCGCATTTTATCTTTCCGGCAAGCCATGTATTTACAGCTGCCCTGCCTGCCTGAATTGTCATATTAGCAAGAAGTTTCCGCCTGCATTTCAGCCATTCTTCTGAGGCAACGATTCCCTCATGAGGCGCAACAACAAGAAGCTGTTTCTCCAGATCCTGCAGTTTATTCGTCGTAATATCTTTCCCCCGATACAGATAACAGCCGTGAATCCCGTCGAAATCCTGAATTCCGGCTACAATTTCCGTTCCCTGCTCCTCAAAAAAACGATAAACCTCCATGTCAGCTCTTACATATACTGGATTTCGAAGCAGCTGCGCCAGCATGGGACGGATTAATTCTTTTTCGTAAAAAAGGACACCTTTCTCCGCATAATATCTGGTAATGTCCCCATAAGAGGTTTCCGGCTCCGCATACATATTAAAAATCTCCTGCACAATCGCTGCCTCTTCCGGTTCCGGTACCAGCTTCTTTGTGTGAATGCCATCCATAACAATCTCTTCCAGCCGGAAACCATAAGGTGGTTTTCCCCCCATCCGAAAACCTTTTTTACTTCTGGAATAATATGCATCGCTGACTCGCTTCTGTATGGTTTCACGCTCCAGCTGTGCAAAAACAATACAAATATTCAGCATCGCCCTTCCCATTGGCGTTGACGTATCAAATTTTTCCGTTGATGAAACGAATTCCACCTGATGCTGCTGAAACATTTCCATCATATTGGAAAAATCCAGAATTGAACGGCTGATCCGGTCAAGCTTATACACAATAACCTTATCAATCTCCCCTCTTCGGATGTCTGAAAATAACTCCTGAAGCTGAGGTCTCATCGTGTTTTTTCCGCTGTACCCTCTGTCCCGATATACCTTGAATTCAGCATCCTTAACTTCAAATCTGCAAAACTCAATTTGACTGTCAATTGAAATACTGTCAATCCTGTCCACAGACTGCCTTGCATAAATTGCATTGATTCGCTTCATAAGTAAAACCTCCTCTTTCGTAAAATTTGCTGCTGCCGCTTCCCGGCAGTGGCTGCACATCCCGCCGTATCCCTCCTAATCATTTTCCACTTACACCTTCCGTGCCGCTGTCTACACAGCGCTGTTCCGGAATCCATAATCCCTCCCGCCGCAGTCACGTCTTTCTGCTTTTTACTGCTCTTCTCAGTTCAAGTCGAACGCACGTGAGACTTGGCTCGCGATTCCAGTCAGCGTTGGCTGACACATTTCTTTTTAGAATCGCTGCACATCTTCGCGGAATACCGAGCAAAATGTTCTTAAATAAGTATATACTATCTCAAGACAGGAAATCAATCACGGCCAACATGAACTTCCGTGTCCCCTCTCCGGCCATTCTTTACAGCATCTTAACATTTTCTACATTAAACAAAAACATTTCCTCAATATAATCTCAACATTTCTCCATCTCTCATCCCCCTTTTCTCCCCTCACCAATCCCCTAAAAAGTTTGTTATACCACTCCAAGGGGAACTATAACATGACGAAAATTAAAAACACAAAGAAGGGCATGGCGAAG
>Scooby_p1__coassemble_221_pt1 | contig 36494 bp, 27 predicted proteins | sample Scooby_p1__metabat2_low_PE_018 | metagenome-assembled genome bin Scooby_p1 | reverse complement strand
TCGGAATCACGACCGTTCTTTGTAGAACCAACTCCTTTTTTATGTGCGAATAACTGAAGGTTCATTTTCATCATGTTGTTACACCTCCTTGACTTTTACTGTCAAATATCGATTCTTATAACTATGCTCAATTTCTGTTAATCCGAGAACAAGGGAATCCATGAGAAGTTTCCCCTTCTCTGTAACCGGAGCTGTAAACCGGAAAGAAACATAACCGTCACGTTCCTGCGCTTCGAATCTGTCCTCTGTGAACGCCTCAAGAGAATTCACAGTATTGATCACCAGCACAGACACAGCGGCACAGACAATATCATGTCCTTCCTCTGCGTAGCCTGCATGTCCCTTAGATTCAAATTCCAGATAATTTCCTTTTCTCTTCTTAACTGTAATTGTAATCATAATGACACCAGATTAAGCATTGATCTTTTCGATTTTTACTTTAGTGTACTGCTGTCTATGACCGTTTTTCTTGTGATATCCAGTTTTTCTTTTGTATTTGTAAACGATAACTTTTTTAGCTTTACCATTTTCAACTACAGAAGCGGTAACACTGGCATTCTTCACATCTTCTCCAACTTTTAAACCGTCGTTGCTTACAGCAATAACATTGTCAAAAGTTACGGTTTCACCAGCTTCAACACCGAGTTTCTCAACTCTGATTACGTCGCCTTCAGCAACTTTGTACTGTTTACCACCTGTTGCAATAATTGCGTACATTTGTGGCACCTCCTATGAACTTTACTCGCCAAATATGGTGGCCTTCCGGCACTTGAACCTCTTTGTGCGGCATACTTCGTTATAATAACAGACAAATTCTTATTCGTCAATAGGTTTCTCAAAAACTTTTTTAAAAATTCTCCTGAATTTCGCGAAGGTCTTCTATCAAAGGTCTGCGAACCTTTTTTCGGGTCATTTCCAGAATATTAAGGGGTGTGATGTCAATGGCCCGGCTCTTTACAGGGTCTTTGCGCAGGAATTTCTGCAGTACATGAAACAGCTCTTCCCGATACTCTGCATTCTCCATATTGATGAAGTCGATCAGAATGATTCCGGATAAATTGCGCAGACGGAGCTGTCGGGCAATTTCCTTTGCTGCTTCCATATTAATTTTACGGTAAGTTTCTTCTGCCTTTTTCTTTCCTGTAAATTTTCCGCTGTTCACATCAATAGAAACAAACGCCTCTGTCTGCTGAATGACAAGGAAACCACCGCTGTTCAGCCAGACTTTTTCTCTGCAGACGGTTTCAATGGCAGTTTCTATCCGATACAATTTATACAGGGGAAGAAGCTTATCCTGATAGAAGCGAAGTTTTTCTTTTTCCTGCGGACTGTTCTCCTCAAGGTAAGCAATAAGAGTATCGCTGATTTCCGGAATATCTGTGATGATTTCTTCCAGGCTGCGGATATTGGCATCGCGCACTGCTGAGACATAAAATGGCTCTGTTTCATAAACACAGCTAAAACAGGTTCTGCTTCTGCCGTCTACTGCAGCTTTGCGGTACTGCCGTTTCAGGTAATCCAGCTCTTTTTCGATTTCTTCCTTTGTTGCTTCAGCAGCGTTTGTCCGTACAACAATTCCATATTCCTTTTCCGGACTCTGAATTTCTTCTTCCAGCCATTTGCTGAGACGTTTCCTGTCCTCTCCGGCAAGTTTGGCGGAAAGTCCGAATTTTTTATTTCCGGTTGTCAGAACCAGATATTTGCCGGTGAAATTCAGGTTCGCAGAAAGGGCGGGAAGTTTTCCTTTCATTGCTTCTCTGCTTATCTGAACCAGAATTTCATCTCCGGGTTTCAAAGGAGAGCTGTCCTTTCTGCCGGAAGATACAAAAATACAGTGAGACGCCTCTGTAAGAGGAAAATAGCATCTTGTTCCCGGCGCAATCTGAACGAAAGCTGCGCCTATATTTGTAGCCAGATTCTCTACCTTTCCCACATAAATGTTTCCCAGCTCTGATTTTTGCCCACAAGGTTCTGCACGAAGCTCTATAATCTGACCATTCTCCTCAACAGCGCAGACCCGACAGAGGGAGTCTTTGATTTTCATTTCTGTGATGATTAACTTACTCAACTTCCTCACCTAATGCTTCCAGAGAAACAAATTTGTGATTCCCGTCTTTTCCGAGGTCCGCATAAACCTCCAGTCTTTCCACCATATAGGCAAATTCCGGAAGTTCTGTACCAAGCCAGTTGAAAAAAGTATCTGTTACAAGCTCCGGTTTCGTATAGTTTGCGCTTGCGGAGGCAAGACTTAAGAAAAGCTTATCTCCCTGAAGTTCCATTTTATAGATAAACGGGCGAATATCCACTGTGGCTTCGCTGCGTTTTGTCTTCTTTGTCACCAGTATTTCCTTCTGTGCCAAAAATTCCCCGATTCTGCTTTTCCACTCAACAGCAGGCTCTTTTCCGGTACGGAATTCCACCAGATAGTCTGCTGCCGCAACTAAAGACATGGCTTTGCCCGCCTTTCCGTCTTCCACCTGGCGGGCGCTGATTACCTGAAAACCTTCCGCCATAGTCTCGTTCAGTCTTCTGGTAATTTCACCGGTAGAAACAGTTTCTGCCAGCTCCAGATCAAAGTATTCTCCACGGCTTGTAGTTCCTACGCCAAGAGGCGCTGCAAAAGACATGATCATATGAGGGCTGTATCCTCCGGAAAAAGCAACCGGAAGTCCGGCTCTTCGAACAGCTTTCTGGAAATAGCGCATGGTGTCAAGATGACCCACAAATTTCACAGGTCCCTGTTTACTGAATTTAATCCTAACCTTCATAGCATACGCCTCCTCCATATCGTTTTGCACCGCATCCGGAGCACTGCTGGCGGCAGTTCGGTGTTACGGTCTCATTTTTTGCCTGCTCCCATTCACGGATCAGGAACTGTTTTGTCACACCTGCATCGATGAAATCCCATGGAAGGATTTCGTCAGTGGAACGCTCCCGCAGAGTATAGAAGTCGAGATCGATTTCTGTCTCTGCAAAGGCTTCTTTCCAGATGTGATAACGGAAACTTTCTGACCAGGCGTCGTATAAAGCGCCTTTTTCATATGCTTTCAGGATAACGTCCGCACATCTTCTGTCTCCTCTTGCAAGGAAGCCTTCCAGAATTGTTACATCCGGCTCATGCCAGCTATATTTAATGCTTCGCTGATTGGTCTGCTGACGGATTTCATTTTTAACAACCTTTGCTTTGCCGATAAAATCTTCTTCGCTGTACATTCCTGCCCACTGGAATGGAGTAAAAGGTTTCGGAACAAAGAAAGAGGTGCTTACGTTAATCTGTACCTTGCCGTTTCGGCTTTCTTTGGGAATTTCATAATACTCTTCTGCAATTTTCTGTGCAAGATGGGCAATTCCCTTCATATCCTCTTCTGTTTCTGTGGGAAGACCGAGCATGAAGTAGAGCTTCACTCTGTTCCAGCCGCCTTTAAAAGCCTCTCCGGCCCCGTGAAGGATATCCTCTTCTGTCAGTCCCTTATTGATAACATTTCTAAGGCGCTGGGAACCGGCTTCCGGAGCAAAGGTAAGACTGCTTTTTTTCACATCCTGTACCTTGCTCATCACATCAAGAGCAAAGGCGTCAATACGAAGAGAAGGAAGAGAGATATTTACGGCATCCTCCTTAAATTCGTCGATAAGGAAATTTACAAGCTCCTTTAATTCTGTATAATCGCTGGAGCTTAAAGAACTCAGGGAAATCTCTTCGTGTCCGGTGTTTTTCAGCATTTCTCTGGCAGAAGCTTTTAATTCTTCCACATCGCGCTCTCTGGTCGGACGGTAAATCATACCAGCCTGACAGAAACGGCAGCCGCGGATACAGCCTCTTTGGATTTCCAGAGTGACACGGTCCTGAGTAGCCTTGATAAACGGGACAACGGGAGCATCAATTGTCCGGTATCCGGCTGCCATGTCCGTTACGACCTGCTTTTGTACTTTTTCAGGAACACCCTCTTTTACAGGGGTAAAAGAAGCGATGGTTCCGTCCTCTTTATAGGTTACTTCATATAAAGACGGAACATAAATTCCCGGAATCTGAGCAGCTTTCAGAAGGAAATCCTGTCTTGTTCCGCCAGCTTTTTTATTTGCCTTATAGGCGTCAAAAAGCGCATCGTAAACAGTTTCTCCTTCCCCAATATAAAAGAGGTCAAAAAATTCTGCCAGAGGCTCCGGGTTATAAGCGCAGGCGCCGCCGCCGACTACAATAGGCTCGTCCTCTTCACGGTCTTTTGCAAGAAGATGCATATGGCTCAGATCCAGTACCTGAAGCACATTGGTGTAACACATTTCATAGCCGAGAGTGATTCCAAGGAAGTCAAAATCTCTCACAGGATCCTGAGATTCCAGTGCAAACAGAGGAATATTTTCCTCTCTCATTACCTTGTCAAGGTCAGTCCACGGAGAAAATACACGCTCACACCATACATCTTCTCTTTTGTTAAACATATTGTAAAGAATCATCATACCAAGATTGGACATGCCGATTTCATATACGTCCGGAAAACACATGGCAAAACGGATATCCACATCTTTGGTTTTCATAACAGAGTTGACCTCTCCGCCGATATAGCGGGCGGATTTGTCAACTTTTAATAATATTTCATCGCTTAAAGCCAGCTTTCTCATAATTCTCCTTTCGGTTTGGCACATAGTGCAAAATCTTTCTGGAATTTCTTTTTATATTGTTTTATCACTGAATAATTGTTCCCAGATAATAAAAGCCTTTACAGGTATCCAGATGAACCTTTACATATTTTCCAAGCATTTCCTCTGTTCCCGGGAAATGTACAAGAAGATTGTACTGTGTACGTCCTGTAAAGATTCCTTTTTCCTTACTCTCTGTCTCTACCAGTACCTCCTGAACAGTTCCCTCAAATCTGGAAGAAATCTGTCGCCCTTTTTCCTGAACAAGAGCAAGAAGACGGTCGAAACGGTCTTTTACCACATTTTCAGGTATCTGGTCTTCCATTTTTGCGGCAGGCGTACCACTTCGTTTAGAGTAAATGAAAGTGAAAGCAGTGTCAAAACCGGCTTTTTCCACAACATCCAGAGTTTCCTGAAAATCTTCCTCTGTTTCACCTGGGAAACCAACGATGATATCAGTTGTAAGGGAAATATCAGGAACTGCTGTTCGAATTTTTTCCACAAGACCGAGATATTTCTCCTTATCATAGCGGCGGTTCATTTCCTTTAAAATACGGCTGCTTCCAGACTGCATGGGAAGATGCAGATGGTGACATACTTTTTTGCTCTCTGCCATTACCTGAATCAGTTCATCGGATAAATCCTTGGGATGTGAAGTCATAAAACGAATCCGTTTCAGTCCCTCGATTTCTTCAATCTGTTTCAAAAGCTGGGCAAACGTAATCGGATGCTCCAGAGTTTTTCCGTAGGAGTTTACGTTCTGTCCAAGAAGCATGACTTCAGTTACTCCGTCACGAACCAGAGATTCAATTTCATGGATGATTGCCTGAGGATTGCGGCTTCGCTCTCTGCCACGGACATAGGGAACAATACAGTAACTGCAGAAATTGTTGCAGCCGAACATAATATTTACTCCGGATTTAAAAGTGTAATTTCGTTCTGTAGGAAGTTCTTCCACGATTTTGTCGGTTCCTTCCCAGATATCGATCAACTGATTTTCTGATGCCAGCATCTCATGGTACAGCTCTGCGAATTTGAAGATATTGTGTGTTCCGAATACGAGGTTTACAAAAGGATAATCTTTTTTGATCTTTTCCACTACATGTTCTTCCTGCATCATACAGCCAAAAAGTACGATTTTCATATCAGGATTATGTTTTTTTAAATTATGAAGCTTGCCCAGACGGCCGTAAACCTTTAGATTGGCATTTTCACGTACAGTGCAGGTGTTGTAGATTACTACATCCGCATCTTCTGTCTGTTTGCGCACATAACCGATTTCATCCATGATACCGGCAACCACTTCACTCTGTTTCTCATTCATCTGACATCCAAAGGTTTCCAGACAGTATGTAAGAGGTCGTCCAAGAGCTTCACGCATCAGCATTACTTCTGAATGAGCCTTGGCGATAAAGTAATATTGACGCTTTGTATCCTCTTGCGGAGCAGCCTGCATCAAATCTATCTCGTTAAAATCAATTTCATTAAACATTGTATATATCCTTTCTTCAGGGAATAAAGACAACCCCGGAAACGGATTACCAAGGCTGCCCATAGTGCTACGACATATTTTAACTGATTTGCTTTGTTTTGTCCAGTATCCCTAAAAAGATAGTTACTGTTCACTCCGTTCACAGCAACAAGAGATATCAACAAACAACTCTCACAAACAGATTTTTTGAATTTTAAAAAAAGTTTCAAAAAACATCAAATATTTGGGGTCTCTGTTCCGAATAACAAGTAGGAGGAGATTTAAAATAAATATGGACGAGTTATTAAAAAGATGTAACTTTGCTGAAAATTACAAAGGATATCAGACTTTGCGGGAATGTATACGCATTGCCTGTCAGGATGAGAATAAACTTTCTACATACAGGAAGTTGTACCTCGAAGTTGCTTTGTCAGTTCCTTCCACACCTGCCTGTATGGAAAGGAATATGAGAACTTTGATTCGTCACGCCTGGAATTGCGGAGCGCAGGAAAAGCTGTGTGCTATTGCAGGCTGTTCTGTTATGGACAGACGCCCGACAGTCAGTGAGACAATCGAAATGTTTGTATATTTTATAAATGACCATCCCGGATTGGTAACCTTAAATGATACTTTGTAAAATTCAGCCAAAAACGGCAGGCAGGATACCTCTTATCCTGTCCGCCGTTTTTTTACTGTAAATCCAGATTACTCATCCCAGTTGTGCCATACATCTGTGACATCGTCATCCTCATCAAGGAGATCCAGAGTTTTCTGAAGGTCTTTGATTGCTTTTTCGTCTGTAAGTTCTACGTATGTCTGCGGAATCATAGCTACCTGAGCTTCGAGAAGAGGTACTCCTGCTGCTTCAAGAGCTTCGCGTACGGCGCTGAAATCATCAGGAGCTGTAATAACTTCGAAGCTGTCTTCTTCTTCGCTGAAATCTTCTGCGCCTGCGTCAAGAGCTACCATCATCAGCTCGTCAGCGTCCATCTCGCATTCTTCTTTGTCAATAATGATCTGACCCTTCTGGTCGAACATGAAAGATACACAGCCCTGTGTTCCAATGCTTCCGTTACCTTTTGTAAAGGCATTACGAACATTTCCGGCTGTACGGTTTTTGTTATCTGTCAGAGTTTCTACAATGATAGCTACTCCGTTCGGACCATAACCTTCATAAACAGCCTTTTCGTAATTGTCTGCAGAATCGGCGCCAGCCGCTTTTTTGATACCACGGTCAATGGTATCGTTTGGCATATTGTTTGCCTTTGCTTTTGCGATAACATCACGAAGCTTGCTGTTATTGTTCGGGTCCGGACCGCCGGCTTTGACAGCCATAACGATCTCACGACCGATTACGGTAAAAATTTTACCTTTTTTTGCATCGTTTTTTTCTTTCTTATGTTTAATGTTTGCAAATTTTGAATGTCCTGACATCTTTTTTCTCCTTTTGTAATTACTTTGTATTTTTATTATTTTACTTTACTTGCACGAACTTTACCAATCGTTTTATTTCCCAGGGAAAGAATTTCGAAACGGTATCCGTTTGTCACAATTTCCGTATCCATATCTTTTTTGGTGGGAATGTGTCCGAGCAGGTTGGTAAGATACCCGTTCAGTGTTTCGAATTCAGAATCTCCGAAATCTATATCCAACTCTTCCGCTACGTCTTCCAGATAAGCAAGACCATCAATAATCAAAGAATTGTCAGTCTGCGTCCGGATCGTAACTTCGTCTTCATCATATTCATCGAGAATATCGCCGACAATCTCCTCAAGGATATCCTCCATAGTTACAATGCCGGCTGTCTGTCCGTATTCGTCCACGACAATTGCCATATGAAGTTTTTTCGTCTGCATAGTGCGGAACAGATTGCCGATTCCTCGTGTTTCAGGAATAAAAGCAGCCTGACGTATCAGTCCGGGGAGCTCCTTGAGCGGTTTGAATTTCGCCCAGGAATTTTTTGTCATAAATTTCAGCGCATCTTTATAATGGACAATTCCTTTGATGTTATCCATGTTTTCAGCGTAAACAGGATATCTGGAATTGGCTTCAACAAGAATCGTATCAATCAGTTCCTGAAGAAGGATTTCTTCATCAAAAGCGATCACATTCTTTCGATGGGTCATAATATCCTTTGCTTCTGTCTCATTAAAAGAAATAATGTTCTGAATCATTTCCGCCTCGTTCTCTTCAATGACACCCTGCTCATGGGCTTCATCTACAATGGAAATGATCTCTTCCTCTGTCACCGCCTCTTCCGTACGGTTATATTCAACTCCAAATGGAATAGACGCAAGCCGTGCAATCCAGGTGACAAACATGGTCAGAGGATACAACAGCTTTACAAAAAGGTTTACCACCTTTAAGTAACGATAGGCATATTTTTCAGGATGGTAGGTACCAATCCGGCGGAAGGTAAGGATTCCCAGTCCTGCCAGCAGAATTACGCACAACGCTGTTATAAGGAGCAATGCGGGGATGTGCTTTATGTACGGATGGGATGCGCGTATTGCCCAAGGCACAAGAAATGCGCCGAAGCAGATACCGGAAGCCATAACAATCAGCGGAATTGCATTTACGAACTGACCCGGATTATCGATCATGGATTTCAAAAGAATCGCATTTTTATCTCCGTCCAGAGCTCGTTTTTCTGTTTCGCTCTCGCTTAAGTTTCTGACTGCCGCTGCAAACCCGTAAAAAATCCCGTTCAGCCACAACAGCAAAAATAATACAATTACGCCCCAAAGGGGCAGACTACTGCCATCTTCCATTCTTTATAAATAACTCCTTTGTAATTAATTAAACTTTATATGATTTTACCGCATAGTTACTGGTAGAATATATCACTTTCCATAGGATTCGTCAAGGTTTAACCCTTTTTAAAACGTAAGTTCCAGGCTGATCTCAAGCGCATGGTTTACTTTTCCGAGCATTCCCTCATCCAGATGGCAGACCTTATCTTTCAGTCTGCGTTTATCTATGGTGCGAAGCTGTTCCAGCAGAATCACGGAATCTTTCTCTATTCCGTATGAGCCTGCGTCAATCTCAATATGTGTCGGCAGCTTCGCCTTATTCATTTTGGAAGTGATCGCTGCGCAGATTACGGTAGGACTGTGTTTATTTCCTATATTATTCTGAATAATCAGCACAGGTCTTATCCCGCCCTGTTCACTTCCCACAACAGGACGCAGATCAGCATAAAAAATATCCCCTCTTTTAATTACCACACAATTCACACTCCGATTCTGTCTGGCTTACGGCGTTTGATGCCTGCCTTTTTTATTAAGAAAGTAGTTCGCAACTGTCAGTTACAGTATTGCCCTTTTTTTCTTGTGTATACATGCGTGGTGTATAAATCATAATCTTTATTCTGTTATTTTCCCGTCTTTTATATAAACACGCGGAACCCGTTTGCTGATACAGCAGATAAATTCATAGGAAAAACGGCCGGATAATTCACCGAATTCCTCTGCTGTAATAACTTCATTTCCATCTCTTCCGATAAGTGTGACCTCATCTCCGGATTTGGTATCCGGAATATCTGTCACATCCACCATGAACTGATCCATGCAGACTCTGCCCAGAATAGGGGCTTTCTGTCCGTGGATGAGTACCCAGCCTTTTCCTGAAAGCTGTCTTGGATAGCCATCGGCATAACCTACGGGAATGGTTGCGACTTTCATTGGTTTTGACGCCACAAAGGTTCCTCCATAGCTGATAGCAGTACCCGGAGTTACGTCTTTCAAATATGAAATATGGCTTTTGATTTCCATAGCTGTTTCAAGTTTTATCTTATCCCGCTCTACCTCGTTGGAGGGATAAATGCCATAAATGGTGATTCCGGCGCGTACCATGCTCAGATTTGCCTCAGGAACACGGATGATTCCGGCACTGTTTGAACAATGTAAGAGCGGAATTGTTATTCCTGCATCTTTGAGAAGATTCAGGAAATCCAGGTAGCGTTCCAGTTGTATCAGAGCAGGACTTCTGTCATATTCGTCAGCTCTTGCAAAATGAGTAAATATTCCTTCTATTTCGAGATTCGGAAGCATCTGTATCTGTTTTATTGTTTCTATGCTCTTTGGCGTATCGGCAAAGCCGATTCGGGTCATTCCTGTGTCAAGTGCCAGATGGATATGTACGGTTTTTCCCTGACGAAGAGCTTCTTGTGAAAGCTTTTTTGCGCTGTCTGCGTCACAGACGGCCGGCCGGATGTCATAACGGATAAGTTCCGGGTAGTATTCTTCGAAAACAATTCCAAGAACAAGGATTGGTTTTTGAATTCCTGCTCTGCGAAGCTCAATTGCCTCCTCCTCTGTCGCTGTGGCAAATCCCCAAATATAGGTGTATTCTTCGACTAAACGGGCGATTTGTACAGCACCATGTCCGTATGCATCTGCCTTGACAACAGCAATCACCTTCGTATCTTCTGCTATATTTTTCCGCATCTCACGGAAATTATGGGCAACTGCATCAAGAGACACAACTGCCTTTACTCGGCTGAATTTTTTCATATTAGAATATCCTCTTATTTTTTCAGTATTTCCGGAAGAAACCGGATAATATCTCTGGCAGTCATTCCTCTCCTGCCGAGGGTTTGGGCGGCAAGATCGCCGGCAAGACCATGTATATAAACTCCGAGCGCCGCTTTCATCCCCTCACTTTCTGTGTGCTTTGCGAAATGATACATACACTGAATTCCTGCAAGTACACCGGAAAGCACATCTCCGCTTCCTGCTGTTGCCATTCCTGCATTTCCGGAAAGATTCAAGAAAGTTTTGCCATCAGGAGATGCAACTGTCGTACATGCGTCTTTAAGAACACAGACACAGCCTGTACTCCGGCTGTATTCCAGAGCTGTTTTCACGAGGGAGTTTTGAATTTCTCCGATGCTTTTGCCGCAAAGCCGGCTCATCTCTCCGATATGGGGAGTTACAATTGTATTTGAACCAAGATATTTTTGCCAGTCCGGATGAACAGACAAAAGATTGAGTCCATCAGCATCCAAAATAATTGGAATCCCCTTTTGAGTTCCATGGGAAAGAAACCACTGCGCGCGCTCCCGGCTGGTTCCGGTCAGACCAAGCCCCGGACCGATTACAAGAACGTCGCACCAGTCCAGATTTTTTTGATTTTCTTCTTCCGTGAATGCGCAGGTGAGCATAGCTTCAGGAAGAAGTGTCTGAATAGGGATTCTGTTCTCCTCAACTGTCTGGATTTTTACCATTCCTGCTCCGCATTTAAAGGCAGCAGATGCGGCAAGAAATGCGGCTCCGCACATTCCTGGACTGCCTGATACAAAGAGAACTTTACCAAAGGTTCCCTTATTCCCGTAAGGCAGCATATCCGGAAGCAGGGACAGATCAGATTTTTCCAGATGATGCATGGAGGAATCGGAGTCCTCGTTCGTGTAAATGCCGATATCGGCAACAGTTATTTCACCACCGTACATTCTTCCCGGATAAAAACATAATCCCCTTTTTCGAAAAGCGAACGTCACGGTGAGGTCTGCCCGAAAAGCGATTCCCATTTCAAATCCCGTATCACCGTTGATTCCCGATGGGATATCTACAGCGACCTTAAATGCTGTAGCTGCATTCAGTTCCCGTATGATTTGGGCATAGCGACCCTCGACGGGACGTTTCAGACCAACGCCAAAGATGGCATCTACTATAGTAGTATATTCATACAAATCCAGGTTATTCGTTTCGTGAACCTGATAATTTCGGGCAATCTTAAGCTGATGCGCGGTCTCCGGCGTCATAGTCTTTTCTTTTCCCAGAAGAAAAAGAGAAACCTTCCATCCGTCCAGATGAAGAAGTCTTGCAATAGCAATACCGTCTCCGCCGTTGTTTCCGCTTCCGCAGATAACAAGGATTTTTTCGGTTTCCTTTCCTGCCTTCATTCGTTTCTTCATTTCTTCCACTGTACAAAGAGCTGCCCGTTCCATAAGAACACAGGATGGGATTCCCATTTTTTCGATTGTGTATTCATCCAGATTTTTCATCTGGGTGCAGGTTACAAGTTCTTTCATTTTCACCACCTGATTTATAAGAAAAGCTGCGCCTGTGTTCCCTGCGGAATCCAGGCAGCAGCCTCATTTCATTAATTTTCGTTATGTTCCTGTTTATACTGGTTCAGATTATAGGAAAGAGTCATTAAGCTTTCTGATAGATGAACGTTTTCGACAATCACATCTTCAGGTGCGTCTAAATCTATATGGGCAAAATTCCAGATTGCTCTGATCCCGTTTTCAATCAGAATATTCGCCATTTCTTTTGCTTTGTTTTTCGGCAGAGTGAGAATTGCGATATCCACTTGATTTTCCTTCAGAAACAGAGGAAGCTCGTTCAGCATCTGTATTTCGATTCCCCTTACAGCGATTCCCTCCAGGACAGGATTGATATCAAAAATACCGACAAGACGAAATCCTCTTTTTTCAAAATCCACATAATTGGCAAGAGCCTGTCCCAGATTACCGGCACCGAGGATAATCATGGGATGTGTTGTATCCAGGCCTAAAATTTTACCGATTTCTGTATATAAATATCTTACATTATAGCCATAGCCCTGTTGTCCGAAACCGCCGAAGTTATTCAAATCCTGACGAATCTGGGACGCAGTGACATGCATTTTTTTACTCAGGTCATTGGAAGATATCCGCTCAACATTCTCTTCCATCAGTTCACCTAAATAACGATAATAACGTGGCAGACGTTTGATTACCGCTTTAGATATTTCTTTATCCTCCACAAATAGTCCCTCCTTAACATACTATAACGATTATACCGAAATGTTATTTTATTGTCAATTAAACTTGTACGCATCCGTCAAAAAATTACAGTTTTTTTTATCTTTTTGTAATTTCTCTTTCAAAAATCCGATTCTTCCGTTATAATAGATAAAATAATGAATGATTTTTGGAGGAATTCCTATGATTTTATCATGCCAGAATATATGTAAATCCTTTGGAGAAAAGGTGATTCTCCAGGATGCAAGTTTTCATATAGAAGAAAGGGAAAAAGTAGCTCTGATCGGAAATAACGGAGCAGGTAAAACAACGCTCCTTCGTATTATTATGCAGGAGCTGAATGCGGATTCCGGTGTCGTAGTTTTAGCGAAAGATACTAATATCGGTTATCTTGCACAGTATCAGGATATTCACGGACACCATACGATTTATGAAGAGCTGATTTCTACGAAGCAGCATATTATAGATATGGAAAGCCGCATCCGTGCTCTGGAAATGGAAATGAAACATGCTCAGGGGGATGCTCTGGACACACTTATGAATACCTACACAAGGTTGAATCACCAGTTTGAACTGGAGAACGGATATGCGTATCAAAGTGAGGTTGTCGGAGTTTTAAAAGGTCTTGGTTTTACAGAAGAAGATTTTTCCCGTCAGATTGAGACCCTTTCCGGGGGACAGAAGACTCGAGTAGCCCTTGGTAAACTTCTTCTGTCCAAGCCGGATATTCTTCTTCTCGATGAGCCTACCAACCATCTTGATATGGAAAGTATCTCATGGCTTGAGACTTATCTTCTCAATTATCCTGGAGCAGTTTTTATTGTTTCTCATGACCGGTATTTTCTTGACAAGGTTGTAACAAAGGTTGTGGAAATCGAATTTGGCCAGATGAGAATGTACAGCGGAAATTATTCTGCCTATGGTTTGAAAAAAGCCCAGCTTCGCGATGCACAGTATAAAGCGTATTTGAATCAGCAAAGAGAAATTAAACACCAGGAAGCTGTTATTGCGAAACTGAAATCCTTTAACCGTGAAAAATCTATCCGCCGTGCAGAAAGCCGTGAGAAAATGCTGGGTAAGATACAGCGTCTCGAAAAACCTGCAGAAATACAGGATCAGATGCGTATTTCTCTGGAACCCAGATTTGTAAGCGGCAATGATGTCCTTTCTGTAGAAGGGCTTTCCAAAGCTTTTCCAGGTCAGAAGCTTTTCTCTGATATTTCTTTTGAAATCAAGCGTGGAGAATGTGTGGCTCTTATCGGAAACAATGGTACAGGCAAAACCACTATGCTGAAGATATTAAACGGGATTGTGAATGCAGACGCAGGTAAGTTTACATTAGGCTCGAAGGTTCAGATTGGCTACTACGATCAGGAGCATCATGTCCTGCATATGGAGAAGACAATTTTTCAGGAAATTTCTGACACCTATCCTACTCTTACAGAAACAGAAATACGAAATATGCTTGCAGCCTTTCTCTTTACAGGAGATGATGTGTTTAAAGAAATTTCGGCTCTTTCCGGTGGAGAACGCGGTCGTGTCTCTCTGGCAAAACTCATGCTCTCTGAAGCAAATTTCCTGATTCTCGATGAGCCTACTAACCATCTTGATATTGCGTCCAAGGAAATTCTGGAAGAAGCTCTGAACAGTTATACTGGAACTGTGCTGTATGTCTCTCATGACCGATATTTTATTAATCAGACTGCTACGAGAATTCTGGATCTTACGAATCAGGCAATTGTAAACTATATCGGGGATTACGATTATTACCTTGAGAAAAAAGAAGAATTGACACAGAAATATGCTCCTGCCGTTGCTGCAGAAACAGAGGCAAAAGCAGTGTCGGACAATAAGCTTTCCTGGCAGCAGCAAAAAGAGGAACAGGCTCGTCAGCGTAAGCGTGAAAATGAATTAAAGAAAGTGGAAGCCCGTATTGAAGAGCTGGAAAAACGGGACAAAGAAATCAATGAAACGATGGTTCTGCCGGATGTGTGTACGAATGTGGCTGAATGTACGAAACTCAGCCGGGAACAGACTGCCATTGCAGAAGAACTGGAAGAATTATACGAAAAATGGGAGGAGCTTGCGTAAACGCAAGCTCCTTTTCATATAATCATGTCTTTTTTTGTATGTAAACTTATTGAAGGTTTACAAATTATTTCTCCTACTTATAAAGTCTCCATGAATCTTTTCAGGTTAAATTTCCCCCATCCCTGGATATTTCTGTTATACCCCAAATCGTCAGCGCCAAGAAGCAGACGCCGCTTTATTTCTACATTTGAAAGTGCCGGATCCTTTTCCAGCATTAATGCACAGACGCCTGAAATGACAGGGGTTGACATTGAAGTTCCGCTCTTTATCCCATAAGCTGCAGGAGATTCTGTTCCGCAGGAAACAATTTTATTTCCTGGAACAACGATATCCGGTTTACATACACAATCGGAGGTAGGACCTCTTCCTGAGACGGCTTTTTTTCCTGTAAGCATATCGCTGGAGCCGACGGTGATTACCTTTTTGCTACTTCCGGGCGCAGTAATACTTCCGGGACGGGGTCCCTGATTTCCTGCGGCAGCGACGACAACAAGGTTTTCGTTCCACAGACGTTCTACACCCCCAATTAAAAGACTGTTATCACAGGCAGTCCGGCAGGTTGTGCCTACAGAAATGTTAACCACCCGAATGTTATACAATTCTCTGTTTGCCAGAATCCAGTCGAATGCCTGCAGCAGCACTTCTTTTCTGCCGTTTCCGAATCGGTCAAGAACTTTCAGAGCAATAAAATGGCATCCCGGCGCAATTCCGGTAAATTTGCCGCCGGAGGCAGCGCCGTCTCCTCCGATAATTCCGGCAACATGGGTTCCGTGACCATTATCGTCGTAGGGGTCTTTGCGAAAAGAAACAAAATCCCGAAAAACAGCAATCCTGCTGCACAGATCCAGATGTCCGGCATATATGCCTGTATCAAGAACAGCCACCCCCACGCCAAAACCGCTGTAATTGCATTTATAATCAACCATACAGGGAAAACTCCTAAAATAAAAAGAGTCTTTATTATAGGATATGACAGAGGGTGTGTTAACGATTTACCAGCAGATAACTTCGCATCCGTCCTCTGTTACAAGGACAGTTACCTCCCACTGGGCAGAAGGTTTGCCGTCGGCTGTGGTTACAGTCCAGCCGTCTGTTTCATCGGTGACAGTTTCGGCTGTGCCCATATTGACCATTGGTTCAATTGTAAACATCATTCCGGGTACCATGAGAACCCCTGATCCTTCCTCAGAGACATAGCTTACCCAGGGGTCTTCGTGAAATTCAAGACCAATTCCATGACCGCCGATGTGGCTGACTACATTGTAGCCATGTTCCAGTGCATGTTTATGTACAGCGTGTCCCATGTTTCCGATAGGGGTCCAGGGTTTCACCTGGGAGATTCCGATTTCCACGCATTCTTTGACTGTTTTAACCAGTTCTTCTTTTTCGGAGCTGACTTTTCCGATACAGAACATACGGGAAGAATCAGAATAATATCCGTTGTAAATAGTGGAGACATCTACATTTATAATATCTCCTTCTTTCAGTATCTGCTCTTCGGAAGGAATTCCATGACAAACAACTTCATTTACAGAGGTACATACACTGTTGGGAAAACCCTCATAATCAAGGGGAGCCGGAATTGCTCCGCGGCTTACCGTCTGTTCATGTACCCATCGGTCGATTTCCGCAGTGGATACGCCTTCTTTTATATGTGCTTCTACATAGTCGAGAACGGCAATGTTAATGGCACAGCTTTCTTTAATTTTTTCTATTTGGTCTGGTGTTTTGATCAGGTCGTGGTCAACAACAGCATAACCTTCTCTGCGGTACTTTTCCAGTTTATCGTCAAATGCTTCGTGACATTTTTTGTATTTTTTCCCGCTTCCGCACCAGCAGGGATCGTTTCTTCCTATTTTTAATGACATTTTTTTGCTCCTTGTCTTATGATGTTCCTATTGTAGCCCTCTTTTGGAAAAAAAGCAACAAATTATGTTAAAGTAAATGCCTGAACAGTTTTGGGCTGTTCAGGCATTTCAGAAAATTGCTTATTTTACTTTTACTCTTTTGACGGAAGTAAAGTTTCCGTATATCCGTTTTCCGCTGGAATTTACGGAGAAAGCTCTTACCTTGTAATAATAGGTTCTTCTGCTGCTTACTGTTTTGTCAGTATATTTTATTGCTGAATTCCCCATAGTTGTTTTGATCCGCTTATATGTTCCTTTTGAAGAAGTGCTGCGGTAAATCTGATAACCTGTCGCACCTTTTACTTTTTTCCAGGAGACTGCTGCTTCTTTCTTTCTGGATGATTTTACAGTAAGGGAAGAAGGTCTTGCCGGAGCAGTTGTAGCTTTTACCACCGGCCCAAAGGAACCATAGGTTCTCTTTCCGTCTTCATTCGCCTGGAATGCGCGAATCTTAAAGGAATAAGTAGTTCCATAGCTTAAAGTCTTACTGGTGTAAGAAGTGACTTTTGGATCCAGAACGGTTTTCATTCGTTCGTATTTCTTTGTTTTGCTGTTATACTGGTAAATCTGATAACCGTCCGCTCCTTTTGCCTGTTTCCATTTAAAAGAAATACGGTTAGAACCGGTTTTTACACTTGCGCTCAGTTTATATTTGGCAGAAGGATTAAATTCCGGTTTTGGTGTTGGCTCCGGTGTCTGAGTTGGTTCCGGAGTCACCGTTGGTGTTGGAGGAGCCGGAGTAGCTGTCGGGATTATCACCGGAGGTTCCGGAGGAATCGGAGTTGCTGTCGGGATTACCACCGGAGGCTCCGGAGGAATCGGAGTAGCTGTCGGAGTCGGTTCCGGTTCAGCATTTTCAACTTTTACAGTAACCGGTGTTACATTCATATCTGTAATCTTCTCATAGGTACCAAAGCTGTTTACATATTCCAGAGAATTTTCTGAAATTCCAATTTCAGCGCTCCAGCTGTTGGTGCTGTCAGATGCCAGAGAGAGGGTTCCGAGAGAAAGCACCCCGCTTTCGCTGATCAAATCCTGTTTGCCGGACAGGATTACATCCATAATGTAAACAGAATTCTGTTTGCTCCATGCAGCATCCTGTACAGTTGTCTGAATATTGCTGTCAAAAGCAAAGGTTCCGGTAATCTCTTCGGAGGCAGTAACTGACAGCCGGATGCGCAGAGAATGAATTGCATCCGTTTTACCGGCAGGAATCTCAAGAGAGATTCCTACCCTGTTTTCATCTACAGTAAGAGTAGCTCTGTTTTTTTCTTCTGCCTTTACTGAGACAGAAAAGAAAATAGTTAAAAGCAGCATACACAATAAAATGTGTGTAAGTCGTTTTTTCATGTCTGTGTTTCTCCTTTATTACGGCTGGGCAGCATTGCCGCCGGAAGTCAGGTCAATAGTTGGAAGGTTTTCCGGATTTACAGTGATTGGAAGTGTATCGCTGACTACTCGCTCACCTTCATTCGTCAGGGCATTATCCACACGATAGAGTTCACCACGGATGGATTTCTTCAACTGCGCCATTGTTTCATCACTGATTTTTCCGTTGCTGTCCGGTTTGATATAGTAAATCCAGGTACCGTCTGAAGTCTCACCAAGAGCTCCGTTTTCAGGAATTTCCGCCAGAATAACCTGTTCTGCTTCTACAGTGTCGGCGCCATCTGCTCCTTTTTGAATTCCGATAACATTTCCGTCTGCATCGTAAAGCATAACTACGTTATAAGCAGGATTTCCTTTATAAGTTCCGGTAAAGATCAGAGAACCTGCCGGAATCACATCTGTATCATTTTTTCCAAACTGATATGCGTTTTTCAGAATACCGACTGCCGGTGTCTGGCTGTCTGACTGGTAGAATTCCAGATTGTCTCCGGAAGGACCGCAGATATCAATCTCACTGATAGAAACAGCCTCGGATTTATGGAACAGTAATCGGATATAGCGTGCATCGTAAGTGCCGATCCAATCATCTTTTGCTTCCGGATCAACAGAATCAAACCATACAGTATGGCGGTTGTCAGATGCAGGAAGTGTTGCGTGTGCTTTTACGCTCTTCCAGAAAGCTCCGTCAGGGCTAACTTCAATTGTCATATCGGAAAGCGCTCCTCCTCTGTACTGAAGAGAAGTAACTTCCTGTACTCTTCCCATATCAATGGTGATGAAACCGTCAGCGCTGGAGTTTCCGGTATATGCAGTTTCTGCTTTGTTGTCAATCACATAATCAATGGCATACTGAACCTTCTGACCGGAGTTGCCAAATCCATTGTCAGGATCCTCTTCTGTCGGAGGAAGAATGGTATCGTTGGAAGCGCTCATATTTGAGGTGGATACTTTCCAATCTTCTTTTTCAAGTCTTCCATCTGTCTGAATTTTTGAAGAGCCGGCAACTGCAGAATTTCCGTAATTCAGGAATTTGTCCACAGGGCGTACTTCATAAGTCATAACACGGTTATTTACAGAAGATACGGTATCTGTGTAAGTGGCAGAACCGTCCGGTTTGCTTTCTGTAAAACCTACGACCTCTTTTTTGACCTCTCCGTTAGAAGTCATGCTGCGAAGGATTTCATAGCCAAGAATAGCGTCTGCACTTGCAGATGCACTGATATTTACAGTAACCTGATTCTGACTTGTTTTGATGGAAGCAGAAGCTACGTTTTTTCCGGCAATGCTTAAAGAGCTTTCCTCGTTCAGGTGCGCTGCACGGTAATCTCTTGCAGATGGATTTACGTAATAAATCGCTTTTGTCTCTGGATTGCCGTATTTTGCCGCATAATTTCTTGTTGTCTCATCCGGTATCATTCCCCAGCGTTCAAAGAACGGAAGAATATTTTTATTTGCTGCAGCGCAGGCAAGACGCATCAGATTCTGGTCCTTATCGTTTCCAATAGTAAGACCGCTCTGAGGCGCACGATCCGGTTTTCTGGAGTAGCTGTCTACTCTTGCAAAGAACAGGTTGTCAAACTGCTGCTGATACTGGGAATAAACCGCATCATCCGCCCCATTATCAAAGGCAAGATGAAGCTGCCAGTACAGGGCAAGCTGTGTTGCAAGATTAGAAGATCTTCCGACAGTTCCGGAGGTTACTTTTTCGTAAACATTCGGCATCTGGAAACGGAGACCGTTTTTCTTGATAGTGAAAAGCTGTGCAAAATAATTATTGGTAATCTCGGCTACCGTATAGGATGGCTCATTGATATTATGTCCGATTTCATGGGCGATTCCCCATCCCAGATCTGCAATTGTTTTTACGCTGCTTAAAATACTTGTCTGATCATATTCAATTCCAATATGGTTTCCGGCTGCGTACATAAATGCACCGGCAAACATACGCATGTAACGAATATTTAAATGCTGTGAAGGAAGACGGTCCTGAGCAGGTGTTCCTTCCGCATTGCTGAGCCCCTTATGCTGATAAGCAAGGAGCATTGCCTCCTCCGCTGCTTTCAATGCTTTTTTCAGGCTTGCTGCTTTTTCGGAAACGCTGGAGCCGGAAAGTCCTTTCCAGATCTGGGTTGCCGGAACGGAATACATCATCTGATCTATAAGGATATCAGTTGCATTTATAATACAGTTCCTTTCATCATAAGGAAGTTTGATGTTTTTATTATTGATACTTTCATGAACGTTTGTGTGTGTTTCGGAAATGTGTTCTACATGTTCCTGAAGCTCGTTGACATAAGTGTCGATAGCAGCATTGCGTTCGTTTTCATTTAATCCGATCAGATTTAAGGAAGGAATTGCCTGTCCTCCTACAACACGGATTCCATACCGGTCAGATGCATTATTTCCAGTGTAGACAGCATAAAGTTGTCCGCCTTTTTCGACACCGGAAATACTCTGCAGATTTGGAATTGTCAATTCATTCCGTCCTACATTTAAGTTCCATTCTCTGTAGAAACCGCTGCTTTCTGCATGATTCTGGGTAAAGACCAGTTTAATGTCTGCATTCTGTCCGGATTTTCTGGAATTGTGTCCTACAAATAAAATCAAACGCTCACCACTGTAGGCTGTTTTGCCAAGAGGCTGCCATGCATTTAAGCCGGAGAAATTCAGATGTCTGTCTTTTGGCGCTGTGATAGAAACATTTACAGGATATACCCTTTCCTGTCTGTTTGCCAGAATTCCTTTTGCAACATCCAGTTCTTTTAGCAGCTCGTCTCTTGCAGGATGATATTCCTGGCTGACCTTATCTTTCGTATTAACGCGCTCTTCCAGAGCCTGAATAGTCTCTTCTGTAACCTCGTCTTTTAAGATGGTGTGCATTTCGTCTGCATATAAAGCCATAATATCATCTTCAAGAGAATCATAATGATGAAGATGGATTTCCGAAATTTTCATTAAACGTTTGTTGGCAGTACTCAGACAAAACTGGAGTTTATTGGTTTCTATTGCTTTTTCAAATTTAAGAAGATAATAGGTGTTGTTATTTTCGTCAAGTTTCTGAAGAAGCCTGCTGTTTAATTCCGTTCGCTGTCCATCATTATCCCAGTACCAAACGGCTGCATTCTGGAAAGAATAATTATAATCTGTTGTACCAAAGGTCAGATAGCTCATTTTGTAGTTTTTATCCAGAGTCAAGGTAATTCCTTTTTCATCCCCGGATGGTTTGTAATTAACTCCATCGTCCCAGTCCTCTTTCATCCAGTAGGAGGAAAAACTGCTGTCTGCCAAACCAAGACCACTTCTTGGATTCTTATCGAGGAGACTGTCTACCATACGGGAGCCACCATTATTTCCAATAGTGATATTCTGAATATGAGCGGCAAGGTTTCCTTCCCCATTGGAAGTGTTTAAAAGATTATAATTCGGGATTTTCGGGAAATCCGGTATAATAGTAGTTGCTTCAGAGGTAATGGAGGCAGGTCCCTCTCCCATTTCATTGATACCTGTTACATAAATCTGGTAAGTTGCATTATCTTCCAGTTCAGTAAGAGTGTAGCTGGTTGCTGTGAGCGCTTCCTTTACTTTGACAAAGATTTCGTCCTTCGGACCTTTGCAGTAAAGGTTATAGCTGTCTGTGTCATCCATATCTTTCCATTTAATCTGTATGGAGCGGTAACCTCCGACTGCAGACAGATTATCCGGAGCAGGGGGAACAGTTTCTGCTTTTGGAGTTACGGTGAGAGTATCTGACCATTCACTCTTCCAGTCTCCGTTTACAGAACGTACCTTTACAGTATAAGGCTCATTATTGATCAGGTTCTGGTCATTGATTGCGGTAAAGGTATGACTGGTAACGGCAGTTCCGACAATCTGAGTCTGCAAAGAGGAATTTCCTCTTTTTCCCGCTTTACCTGAGATATAAAGTTCATAGCCGGTTACATTGGGTTCCGGTTTCCAGGAAAGATCAATCTGTTTACTTTTGATTGATGCCTGTACCTGAGAAGGAATTCCCAACTGCGGCGCAGGAATTCTGCTTTCCATGTCGTTGACAAATTCTACTTTGGAAATATTGACCAGAGCATCATTTTTTCTTGTTCCGGTAATTTTAATGGTTACTTTTTTTACGGCAATTTTCTGTCCGAAATTCAGGGTAAGGGAGCCGTCTGCCCCTACGGTTACTGTTCCGCTGCTTCTGAATAAGGCGGCGGAAGCTGCTGCATTAGCCAGAGAAAATTCCATGATTTCCTCCTCGTGGGTTTCCGGATTTACAACCGTAACCTCTGCAACGCCGTCTGAAATGGCGCTGGTAAGAGAATCATTTGATTCGGTTTCCACAGGTGCCTGGATGGTGAAGCCTTCCATTTCAATGCCCGCTTCCCCTGCTGTGCCGGAAAAATCAAAGGTAGCAGCTACAGGATGTGCCTCACTGATGGTGTTCCCTTCTGCAGGAGATAATGTAACAGAACCCTGATTTGATAAAATTTCATCGAGATTACCCTGAACAATTGTGCCCCCTTCTGCGGTACTGTCTACAGTCTTTGTATAAACAAGGCTCTCTATAGAAGAGAGAACAGGTTTGTCTGTCAGGCTGTGGGCTAAATATTGGAGATCTGCCAGATTAACGGAAGAGTCTCCGTTCAAATCATAAACGGGATCTGCAGAAGAATTGTGAAGGGCAGTCAGCATAACTGTTTTATCATTGTTATCTACTGCGTGGTCTCCTGTCACATCTCCAATAATCAGAAATCCCGGGTGATTTCCCTGATCATATCCTTCAATTTTTGAGGAATGAATCTGAACTTTGGAGGTATACCCTTCTCTTACAGAAATGGACTGAGAATAGGCGGCAAACCGTCTGGTACGAATAGTAAGCTGATAATTGCCTTCAGGAAGATTTTCAAAAAATGCGTCAGCACGGAACGCTGTCTGATCTCCCTGTAAAGTTATAGTTTTTGATTGTACGACAGAAGGGCTTTCGATGCTGACTTCTGCGGAAGCATTGCTGGAAAAAGGCAATGTGGAGGTAATCACCACATCGATTCCGCCTGCATTTGTACCGGAAGCAGGAATCATCTCTGTAGATCCATCTTCAAATACAGGTTCTTCTTCTGAGGAAGAGGAAAAATCCATAAACTCTTCCGGATTATCTGTCAGTGTTTCCTCCGGATGAAATGTTTCCGTATCTTCGGATGCCGAAGAATCCCCGGCGTCCGGTAAAGAATCCGGAAGGATTTCTTCCGCAGGAGGCTGTTCTGGAAGCTGAGTTTCGATAGAAGGGCCGGAAGAAAAATCGGCAGCACTTACAGAAACGACAGAGCCCGCCATCATTTGGAAGGTGAAGCACCCGGTCAGTAATATTGCGGTAAGTTTCTTCATTCTAATTTTCCTTTCTGGTCAAATTTAGTCAAGTTTATCATAACACAGAATGTTCACATTCTCAACATATTTTGTTTGAATTATTCTAACATTATAAGCAAAGCTTAATGCATTAATTGAGAAAAGAAGGCTTTGACTTGTCCGAATCTTTGTTATGTGTTATACTTTTTTAACATCTGAAGAAAAATCAGATTAATTTGAATAATAAGAGAAAAGAGGGATTTGTATGAATCAATCACGTGAAGATAAGTTAGGGACGATGCCTATTCCAAAGCTGATGCTCAGTCTTGCCATTCCTTCAGTTATCGCACAGTTGATCAACGTACTTTACAACATCGTTGACAGGATGTATATCGGGCATATTAAAGAGGTAGGTTCTGTTGCTCTTACCGGTGTAGGAGTCACCTTTCCGATTATTATGCTTATTTCCGCATTCAGCGCCTTTGTTGGTGCAGGTGGTGCTCCATTGGCGGCGATTGCTCTCGGAAAAGGCGACAGAGAAAGAGCGGAGAAAATTCTTGGAAACGGAGTAACAGTGCTTATTAGTTTCTCTGTGATTTTGACTATTGTATTTATGATTTTTAAAGAACCGTTGCTGTTTATGTTTGGCGCCAGTGATCAGACAATTGCTTATGCCAACAGCTACATTACGATTTATCTGATTGGAACTGTTTTTGTGCAGGCAGCTCTTGGACTTAATCCTTTTATTTCCTCTCAGGGGCAGGCGAAGGTTGCAATGCTTTCAATTCTGATCGGAGCAGTGATTAATATTATTCTTGATCCGATTTTTATTTTTGGTTTACATATGGGAGTTCGTGGAGCTGCTCTTGCGACGGTTGTTTCACAGGCCTGCAGTGCTGTTTGGGTAGTGAGATTTCTTACATCAAAAAAATCTGCTGTTCGGATTCGGATTCCTATGCTCCGCCCGGATGTTCACATTATTGCAGGAGTTATGGCTCTTGGTATTTCTCCTTTTATTATGCAGGCTACGGAGAGTGCCATCAATATTGTTCTGAACCGTGGTCTTCAGACATACGGTGGTGATTTATATGTCGGTTCCATGACAATTCTTCAGAGCGTGATGCAGCTTTTTGTCATCCCGATTCAGGGATTTACCCAGGGTGTACAGCCGATTATCAGTTTTAATTTTGGAGCCCGTAAATTTGATCGTGTGAAGAAAACATATACACTCGCCATTATCTGTTCAATTGCAGTGGCAACTGTATTCTGTATTCTTGCTGTAACCTGTCCGACAACTCTTGCGGGAATCTTTACTTCTGACAGGGATCTGATTGCACTTGTAGGAAAGGTTATGCCGATTTTTATGTCCGGAATCTGGATTTTTGGCATTCAAATGGGATGTCAGATGACTTTTATGGGACTTGGACAGGCAAAGATTTCCCTATTCCTTGCCCTTCTGCGTAAGGTGATTCTTTTGATTCCGCTGGCAATTGTTCTGCCGAAATTCTTCGGCGTGATTGGTATTTATTATGCAGAACCGATTTCTGATATAACATCAGCTCTCACTGCAGGAACGATTTTTCTTTTGGTGCGAAATAAAATTGTATCGGAAGAGGCGTTGAAGAAATTAAATTGAAATAAAAAGAAAGCCTCCATTAATTGGAAGCTTTCTTTTTGTTATTCTTTGTTGTGTTGTTTTTTTTCTTTGCAGTTTCGCTGTTTTTATCATCTTCTGTCATAATCTTATTAAGTTCATCTATCATTTCGTCGTCTTTCAATCGGAACTTGATTTCGACTCGTCTTGATGCATCCTTGTCGATATTTCCTTTTTCGTCAAGGATTGGATTTGCTTTAGAATGGCCGTTTACAGTAAGATATTGTTCCAGTGAAGCAATTTCATCATCTGAAAGAAATTCATACTGAATATCTGTAAGATATTCTGCAACTGCAAGAGAGCGCTTCTGGGATAATTCCAGATTGTAATAGTAATCTCCGTCGGTGTCTGTATATCCATCAATAATGATTTCTGCAAGATAGGGCTTGTGTGACTTTTGGAGAAGAACTTTACAATAGATAGGAAGAATATCTTTTAAAGCTTTTTTTCCTTCGTCTGTAAGTTCTGCCGCATCATAATCAAAAAGAACGCTTGCTTCCAGAGTTAACGCTCCGGTTTTGGCATCAATATCTACATTTACATTATTTTTGGCAAATTCCTGCCGGAGAGATTCAACAACCTCTGCTTTTACACCAATGATTTTATCAATTTTCTGCTGTTGGTCTGCAAGAAGCGCGGTTTTTTCATCCAACGCTGTCTGCTGCACTCCAAGCTGTTTTTCCTGCTCTTTAAGCTGTGCTGCAAGTTCTGCAAGAAGAAGTTTCTGTTCCTCCAGTTTTTCATCCTGCGTTTTTAACTGACTGTTTTTTTCGTCTAGCGAAGTCTGCTGTGCCAGGATTTCGGCTGTATACGACTCCTGCAAAGCAATTTTTTCATCGCGCTCTTTGATACTTTCATCGTAACTTTTCTGAGCTTGAAAAAGAGTTACGCACATAATCAGTACGAAAAGAAGCAGCACTCCTGCCATCATATCAGAGTAAGAACGCCAGACGTTGAATCCACCGTCCTCCGATTTTTTCTTTTTTCGCATAGTTTTCTCCTTTTATCTGTCTGAACCGTGCTGCTTTTGGCTTTAACCAAAAACGGTTGCTATTACTTATCTTATCTGAAAAAACTGAATTTACCTTTCTGTGCTGCTTTGGAAAGCTCTCTGATATTCCGGGACATTTCTTCAAGAAGAGCTTCCTGACGAGCACTCTGTTCCTCCAGAACTTTCTCGATAGAATCTGTTCCATTTTCTTTTGCTGTTACGTTTGTCAAATGAATATCACTATTGTCTTTGGCTGCACTGATGTCTGTGAGAAGTCTGCGTACCTGATCCATTGTTTTATAGGACAGGCGCTGGTATTCTACAAATTCCTGCATTTTTGTGTTGAATTCTTCTACCACACGTTTATTGGCTTTTAAGAGATCTCCGCCAATCTGATTGGTAGCAGATGCTTTTTCCATGCTGGCTGCTGCTGTCTCGACGTATTTTTGCATGGTCTGGTTACATGCAACCCAGAATTTCGCGGAAGACTTCTCTGCTTCTTTCAGATATTCTGAGATTCGCTGGTAATCCTGCTGCTGCATTTTCTGGATTTCCTGATTTTCCTGAGTGATTTTTGTGACAGCGGACATATAACGACTCTGGTTTGTTCCCAGTTCGGCAACGAGATCCTTCATTGCTTTGTCCTGTTTCATGTAGGATTCTCCAAGCTGCTGACTCATTGTTTTATAGAGAGCAGTTGTATAATCCGTGTTTTCTTTCTGCGCCTTTTGGAGCTGTTCCAGCGCCTCGTTGAAGTTACGGAATTCCATACTAAAGGAATGATTCATCTGTTCAAGGAACGTATCAACAATATCCTGAATGGCATCTTTCTGGCATCGAGTTACAGAGCCTACCAGAACATCCAGGGAATCGTTCATTTTTTTGAAAGTTGGTGTAATTACTTTCTCGAAGCTGTCTGCCATCTGAACAGAAAACTGCTCTGCCATCTGTTTCATTGCTTTCGTCTGAAGTTTCTGACTGCTTAAAAGAAGATTTCTTGATTCATTTTCTGCAGTAGGAAGAACAAATGCGTGGAATTTCTCCAAAAAAGCCTGAAGTCCTTCTGTCATTCCGGAATATTCGCTCTTCATGCCGATGGTGTAGACAATGGAAAGGGAAATTCCGTAAATAGAGGTGAGGAAAGCAACCTTGATACCTTCTACCAGAGAAGCTACGGAAGAAGTCATCAGCTCATAATTGGAAGGCTCGAAATTTTTAAGACCCCAGACAAGACCTACGAAGGTTCCCAGAATACCAAGGCTGGTAAGAATGTCCGGAACCATTTCCAGAAGTCTTTTGTGAATGTGAAGATCAATCTCATCTTCGCTTATGTACTCTTCAATATCTCCGATTCCTTCTTTGCTGTTTCCGATGGCAGTTACAAAGTTTTCCATTTTTTCATCAAGATATTTGTGACTGAAAATTCCTTTCAGATAGGAAAGATTATCGGATTTCGTTCGTCCCGGAGTCTTGAAGATACCTGTCAGTTCTTCGGTTCCCTGCTGCAATGCCTGTCCGAGGCTGTTAAGCTTGAACATACCGAAGATCATGCCGGCAAGGTAAATTGCAGCCATAACACTCAGGAAAGCGAAGTTATAAATCAACATTCCTTTTGCGCCCTTTCCAACATAAACAGTCATGGCTGCTCCTGCTCCGACTACAGCCAGAAACAGGGCTACGTTTGCAATTCGTTTACTCATAGTGTATACTCCTCCTAATCATTTTTCGCATTCGTAATTTGTATGCTTTTTATAGTTTCTGAATAGTCTAATAATTCTGCTATTTTTATAATAATATCACAATACTGTTTAGAGAACAAGCACTAATCCATATTTGGAAACAAAAAAAGTCTGCGGTTTTTCACCGCAGACTTATAGTAACATACTCAGATGTTTTATCTGTAAACTTTATCTTCCTCCAGAAAATGTGGTTGTCCGTTTTTTACCTCTACCAGATTAATGCTGCAATTGGGAGGAACACAACCGTGCCAGAAATGCTTCGGGTCACGGTATACATTCTGGAGCAACGCGCGCACTGCGCAGCCATGAGAGGAAATAAGAATAGTTTTGTCTTCAAGAGACGGAGTTGTCGTAATTTCCTCCCAGAAATCACGTGTACGTTTCAGGATATCCTGAATATTTTCTCCGCGTTCGGGGCGCACAAATCTGGTTGGATAGTTAAAGAAAATATTCATTTCCTCGCTAATGATGTTTCCGTCGTCATCTTTGAATCTGGTTCCCTCCAGAACACCAAAATCAATTTCCTGGATTCGTTTATCCTCGATTATCGGGATATTCCGGTCTCCCAGAACGAAGGCAGCTGTCTGCTTTGCCCTTGTAAGAGGGCTTGTATAGCACAGGTCAAAGGGGACGTCTTTTAAAGCTTCACCTGTAGCCCGGGCAAGGTCGATTCCTTCCTGGGCAAGGGGGATGTCCACAGCACCCTGTACCTTTTTCAGCCGGTTCCACTGGGTAACACCGTGACGTAATACGTAGAGCAGCATCAGCTTCTAAGCTCAATTCCAAGGTCAGTCAGACCATTGAGGATTTTTTTCATTGCAGCAGAAATTTCACTTTCTTCAAGTGTCTTATCGTGATGACGGAACACTACAGAATAAGCCATTGATTTGAAGCCTTCTTTAATCTGGCTTCCCTCGTAAATGTCGAAGAGCTGATAGCTTTCAAGGATTTTTCCGCCTCTCTGTGTAAGTACATGCTCAATCTGTCCTGCAAGTACTTCTTTCGGAACTACAAGGCTTAAATCACGGGTAACAGCCGGATATTTGGCGATTCCTGTGAATTTGTGGTTGAAGCTTGCAAATTCCAGAACTGTGAGGATGTCAATGACTGCGATATACGCTTTGTCTCCGATTCCGTAAGTATCTGCCACAAGCGGATGTACCTCGCCGAGATAGCCGACAACCTTTCCGTTATAAATCATGTTGGCCTGTCTGCCCGGATGGAGATATTCCTTACCGCTGGCAGGGTCGTAATCAACTCTTTCTCTCATTCCGACTTTCTCGAAAAATTCTTCGCAGACACCCTTCATGTCAAAGAAGTCTCCGTTTCCATACATTCCAAGGGTAAAATGCATACGTTCTTCCGGAAGCTCTTTCAGAGGAAGTTCGTGAGGAAGGTAAACATTTCCTAATTCGTAAAGACGAACGTCTTTATTTCTTCTGTTATAGTTTGTGGCAAGAGAAGTGAGCATACCGTTTAAGGTAGTTGTTCTCATCATGCTGTAATCTTCTCCGAGTGGATTGCTGATAGTGATAGCCTGACGAAGAGGGCTGTCCTGTGCAAGTCTTAATTTATCAAATACCTTAGGGCTTTCGAAAGAATATGTCATTCCCTCGGAAAATCCGCAGTATTCTGCAATGTCACGGGCTACCTGTTCAATCCGCAGTTTAAATGGAAGTTTACCTGTGGTTGCTTCGCCGGTAGGCAGAGTTGTAGGGATTTTGTCGTATCCGAAGAATCTTGCAACTTCCTCAGCTACATCGGCAACACAATTAATATCCTGACGGAAAGTCGGAGCTACGATTTCATTTGTTTCCGGATCTAAGGTAAGCTCTACTCTGTCAAGATATTCCAGCATCTGGGCGCTGGTAAGGTCTGTTCCGAGAAGAGCATTGATTTTCTCAGGCATAAATGGTACGCGGGATGGCTGTCTTGTTTCGCTGCAGACATCAACCATTCCTCCGACAACTTCACCTGCACCAAGTTCTTCCATTAACTGGCAGGCTCTGTCGATAGCTGCCTGCGCGTTATTTGGATCAAGACCTTTTTCGAATTTACCGGAAGCGTCTGTACGAAGACCGATTCTTTTGGAAGAAAGACGGATATTTGTTCCGTTGAAGCAGGCTGCCTCAAAAAGAACTGTTTTTACTTCGTCAGTGATCATGGAGTTTTCACCGCCCATGATTCCTGCGATACCAACTGCCTTTTCACCGTCGCAGATCATAAGGACATCTTTATCCATAACACGTTCCTGACCGTCGAGAGTCACGAATTTTTCACCGTCTGCTGCGCGGCGTACAACGATTTCCCCACCAGCAATTTTATCCAGGTCAAAAGCATGCATCGGCTGTCCGAATTCTTCCATAACATAGTTTGTAATATCTACCAGATTGTTGATCGGGCGGATTCCGTTAGCTGCCAGACATCTCTGCATCCATTTCGGGGATGGACCGATTTTGACATTTTTTACAACTCTTGCGCAGTAACGTGGGCAGAGTTCAGGGTCTTCCACTCTTACTTTAATATAATCTTCCACATTTTCGTCGTTGCCCTTACATTCTACAACCGGAGGGCAAAACTGTTTGTTGAATGTAGCTGCCGCTTCTCTTGCAATGCCGAGTACACCGTAACAGTCTACACGATTAGAAGTAATTTCATATTCAAAAACTACGTCGTCAAGACCTAATGCCTTAATCGCGCTTTCACCTACAACAGCATCTTCCGGAAAAATATAGATTCCGTATTCCGGCGCTTCCGGATACATCTCTCTTGTGCTTCCCAGTTCTTCGATAGAGCACATCATTCCGTAGGAATCGATACCGCGGAGTTTGCCTTTTTTAATCTTGATACCGCCAGGCGTCATTTTTCCGTCATGGCCGCCTGCCACACGTCCGCCGTCAAGAACCACCGGAACCTTATCTCCTTCTTTTACGTTTGGAGCGCCTGTTACAATCTGTACAGATTCGTTTCCTACATTTACCTGACAGATGATAAGTTTATCTGCGTCAGGATGTCTTTCGATTTTTGTAATCTGACCGATCACAATATTTTCCAGATCGGCATCCAGCTTCTCGAAGCCTTCTACCTTTGTTCCGGACAATGTCATTGCGTCTGTATATTCCTGTGCTGTCACATCAAGATCCGGCACATACATTTTAATCCAAGATAATGAAGTATTCATTTTCTGTTGTCCCTTCTACTAATAATTTATGATTACTGAATACGTAAGGAGCTTCCCAGGCACGAGACCGGGGGAGCCGTACAATCTCTCATCACATGATTTGGATTGTATTAGAATTGTTTCAGGAAACGGGTATCGTTTTCGTAGAGCAGTCTCATATCATCAATTTCATATTTCAGAAGCGCGATACGCTCAAGACCTACACCGAAAGCAAAACCTGTGTATTCTTCAGGGTCAATGCCGCACATTCTGAGAACATTAGGATGAACCATGCCGCAGCCGAGAATCTCGATCCAGCCTGAGCCTTTACAGAAACGACAGCCTTTTCCGCCGCATTTAAAGCAGGAAACGTCAACCTCTGCGCTTGGCTCTGTGAACGGGAAATGATGCGGTCTGAACTTCGTTTTGGTTTCAGGTCCGAAGAGTTCCTGAGCAAATTCCTGAAGGGTTCCTTTCAGGTCTGCGAATGTAATATTTTTGTCAATAACAAGTCCCTCGATCTGGTGGAAGGAAGGAGAATGTGTTGCGTCAACCTCGTCAGAACGGAATACTCTTCCGGGAGCGATCATACGAATCGGCAGCTTGCCCTGCTCCATAGTACGCGCCTGAACAGGGGAAGTCTGGGAGCGAAGAAGGATAGAATCGTTAATGAAGAACGTATCCTGCTCGTCACGCGCCGGGTGATCTTCCGGAATGTTAAGCTTGGTGAAGTTATAGTCTGCATACTCTACTTCAGGTCCTTCTACAACCTCATACCCCATACCGATGAAAATACGCTCAACTTCTTCCAAAGCGATGGTATTCGGGTGACGATGGCCGATTCTGGATTTTTTTGCAGGAAGGGTTACATCAATAACCTCTGCTTTCATTTTTGCTTCGCGGGCAGCTTCTTCCAGTTTTGTTTTGGATTCATCCAGAAGAGCTTCGATTTTTTCTCTTGTTTCATTTACAAGCTGTCCGACTTTCGGACGGTCTTCAGGGGCTACGTCCTTCATACCTTTCAGAATAGCGGTCAGTTCACCTTTTTTTCCAAGATAAGCGATGCGCACATCGTTGAGCACATCCAGACTGTCGGATTCATCAATCCGCTTCCTGGCAGCCTGAGCCAGTTCCTGAAGTTTTTCTTTCATATCCATGGTTTCTTTGTCTCCTTTATGTTTATTAGATTTCTGCGAATTTTTAGTTTACTGGGAAAGTCAGTACAGAATGTACTGCTTTCCCAGTAAACTAAAAAAAGCTCCGTCCCCATAAAAGGGACGAAGCATATATCCGCGGTACCACCCTGATTCCTGTATTACAGGCTCTCAATCTGCTTAACGCGCAGTGACGTCATTTCCTACTGTCTGGTTCAGAAATGCAGCTCCGGTGGGAAATTCAGGAATTATCTGAACTCAAGGAAGCTTTCAGCCGGTGACTTCCTCTCTCTGATAGAAAATAATCCCCTAAAAACACCTTCTGTGCTTTTACTTATGAATCTTTAGTTATCATGCCACAAAAAAAGATGTCTGTCAAGCCGAAAATTCATTCCTTTTTTGTTTCTTTTTCTTTTGGCTCTTTATCCCGGGACATCATTTCGCGAACGGATGCCTGTGCCATACGGAACTGCTTTTCAAAATAGGCGTTTGTCTCTGCCCCATACAATACGAGATTCATACACACATAAAGCCAGAGCATGACCATGATGATAGCAGTCAGATTTCCGTACATATTGCTGAAATTCGGCACCAGCTCGAAATAAATGGAAAAACCGTAGGAAAAAACAGACCAGGCAACGGCTGTGATAAGGGCTCCCGGAATCTGGCTTTTAAATGTGGCTTTTCTGTTTGGAAGTACCTTGTAAAGAAATAAAAACACAAGAAACAGGACAGCAAAAACAAGGAGTGTACGCGCTCCTATGATTCGTCCCAGGATATCGCCGATAATCGGGAAATGCTTTGCAATCGCTGCCTGGATTCTTGTTCCAAGAACAAGAAGGGTCAGACTGACGATCAGAGATATCACAAAGAGCATTGTGTAGACAACGGAATAAATCCGTGTCATCAGCCAGTTTCGTGTTTCCTTTACATGATAGATTGTATTGAGTCCGTTGGTGATAGACTGCATACCCCTGCCTGCAGACCACAGTGCAATGATCGCAGTAATAGGTGCAATAGCAGAACTTCGCATATAGACATCACCGAGAATCCCAAGCAGAAAGCTCTGAAGGTTATTCGGCACGAAGCCTATAATCGCATCGCGGACGAGATTATAGGTCAGGGGCGTATATCGGATAAAGGTTGTCAAAAACAGCACAAAAGGGATGAAGGACAGGATCAGGAAATAGGCTGCCTGCGCTGCATAGGCGCTTACGTGGTCGCTGCTGATACGATCCATAAATCCCGAAAGAAGCTGGATTACAGACTGTTTTTCTTTTTTTCTTTTCATATCTTCTCCGTTCTGTCCGGTTCATGCCGGAGCTGTATTTATCATACCATGAAATGGAATTTCTGACAAGGACAGCTCTCATATGCAGCTTTCAATTGATACATCACGGAAAAAATAATCCAGAATTTCATGGAAGGTATATCCTTCTTTTGCCATTTCATTGGCAGCATTCTGGCTCATTCCGACTCCGTGTCCATAACCGCCGCCCTTCAGAAGGACTTTTTCCCCGGGAAGTATTTCCATGGAAAAGTATGAGCTGGGAAGAAGTGCTCCTCCGGCGGTTACCGTACCATCCTTTCCGGTAACAGAACATCCCTTTGGGGATAAAAATTCACGGATTGCATACTCTCCTTCCACATTAAATGAAATTGTATCCATCATTACCTGAAGTTCCAATGAAGCCCCGCTCTGCGCTTTGCGTATAATTTCCAGAGAACGGAGAGACTCTTGTTTTTCTGCTTTTTCCTGTGCTCTTTTCTGGATGGTTTCCCATGGGATCTCAGTTTCCCATTTACTCCATGAGAGATTGTTGTCAAAAGGACAATCCACACTTTTAAGATAGGGGGCAGCTGTCTTGGCACCCCAGATTTCATCTGTGCTGGTTGCTCCTGAAGATGTAGAAAAATAGTAAGCTTCTACAGGTTCTCCTTCATGACAGAGTATCTGTCCTTTCGTTTCCCTGACAGCAAGACTGGAAGCTTCCTGAATCTCAATGTTTCCATATACCTGATAATTTACGCTGTCATCCACATCTGCATCGCAGATTTCAAGCCCCTTTCCCGACATGTGTTTCCAGGCGTAGGTTCTTGCACAGACTGCCTGTGCCTTGAGTGCTTCTTTTTCATACGACGGAGGCATTTCACTGGGAACAACCGATTCCAGATAATTTTCCAAAGGGACTTCATTGATGACATAAAGACCGTCTTCTGTTTTATGAATCTCCAGAACTCCCGAATACACAGGATTCCCGCATTGCCGCTCTATGGATGTGATGGTAGTTTTGCTGTTCTCTCCCCCAAGCCGGAGAACATCACTTTCTTTAAACACGGGACTGTCTGCAGTATAAATAAATTCTTCCTGCCCGCAGATACCGGAAACTTTTGGGTGAACATACGATTTATACCCTGTTGTCATAAGCAGAACGCGAATCCCGGGCTGTGTCTCTTTGTCCAGAGAAACAGCAACGGGAGATGGTTTTGGGGAAGCTGCCTCTGCCTGTTGTCTCATTATTTGAATCTGCATGGACTTGTCCAAGAGCAGCCCCCATACCAAAATCCATAAGAGCAGCATATTTTTTCCATTAAAAAAACTGACTTTTCTCATATTAGAAATTATATGAGAAAAGTCAGAGTAAAATGTCACATCAAAACAGGAAAATATCCTGAGTATTCGTCAGTCTTTTATGTAAAAACGATATGCTGTTACAGAATCATACTGTTCTCCCTCTTCCAGAACAGGTGAATGGAAATTCTCCACATTTACGGCATTGGGTTCAACCTGAGTTTCGAGGCAGAATCCGTCGCGCTTGTCGTATACATGACCGTTTTTGCCTTTTTCCTGCTCAACGAAGTTTCCTGCATAGAGCTGTACACATGGACAGTCAGAAGAAACGTCCATTGCGATGCCTGTCTCTTCGCAGTAAGCAGAAGCAATCAGTCGTCTGTTTCCTTTGGCATAATTGTCGGTTACATAATTGTGGTCATATCCTCCTGTGAAAGCAAGCTGCTGGAAATCTGCGTTGATTTCTGCGCCAATCTTTTTCGGCTTGTTGAAATCCATAGGAGTATCTGCAACAGGGGCATACTCGCCTGTAGGAATGGAGTGGCTGTCTGTTACAGGAGTATAATATTCTGCATTGATTGTCAGATACTGATCAAGGATTGTTCCGCTTCCTTCTCCTGCCAGATTAAAGTAAGAATGATTTGTCATATTTGCTACAGTAGGTTCGTCACAAATACCCTGATAGTGGATAATCAGTTCGTTTTCTTCAGTAAATTCATATTTTACGGAAACATCAAATTCTCCCGGAAATCCATTTTCGCCGTCAGGACTGATTCTTGTGAAAACAATACGGTTTTTATCTTCTTTGATTTCTGCCACATTCCAAATTTTCTTTTCGAAACCGTCAGGCCCGCTGTGAAGGTTATTATCATTCTCATTCTGCGCAAGCTGAACCTCTTTTCCATAGACAGAGAATTTCGCGCCTTCGATACGATTTCCGTTTCTTCCGATCACTGCGCCGAAAAAGCAGCCGTTTACCTCGTAGGATGCGAGATCATCGTAGCCAAGGACTACGTCTGTCAGTTTGCCGTCTTTATCCGGAACGCATAATTTTACAAGGATTGCTCCGTATTCCAGAACCTCCGCATAGGCGCCGGACTTATTTTCCAGATGAAAGATTCTTACATTTTCTCCTGTTGATAAAACACCAAATTTTCTTTCTGTAACACTCATGATAAAACCCTCCGTAAAATTCTTATGTTTGTTCAGAAAAAGAAAAGAGCCTTTAAACAAAGGCCCTGTATTTCTATTGTTGTCCCGAAATGCCGTTCCCTTCCCATTGACGCCTAGCCGCAGCTAGGTGGGTGTCCTCAACAGATTTTCTGTCTTCCACTGCAAAAGGAGGCCTGACATCCGATCTGCGATTTTGGATTCCCGTTGAAGTCGATGTAGGTTCAAAAAAAGAAGGGGCCTCGTACATTTCAGGATATCTCTCTTAAGTTGTTTTTATTATACTCTAGTATATGTTGTTTTTCAACATAAAATGTGATTTTTAATTAAAAATTTTATGTGAAATTTTTTACACATGGATACCTAAGAGTTCTTTTACAGTTTCCGGCATCTCCGGAGCGTTTACAACACGGTCGTGAAGAACGCGCGCTGTGCGGATTTCTTCTACTGCTTTCGGGGTTTTTACCACGGAA
>Scooby_p1__coassemble_196_pt1 | contig 40778 bp, 42 predicted proteins | sample Scooby_p1__metabat2_low_PE_018 | metagenome-assembled genome bin Scooby_p1 | reverse complement strand
AAAAATTTTACATACTTATATTCTTTTTCATAATCGAAAAGCCCTTTGGTTTTTTCTGTCCAAAGAGCTTTTTTACCGATTTTATGCCTTTTCGCACTTCATTAATCCAATACCGTCCGCGTCTTCTTTTACCTGTGAAAGAAATCATGAAAAACCTTATCCACATACCACCTGTACGTAATCCTGGGAACAGTTTTTTCTGCAATAACCGGATAAGAAGCAATCAATTCCTCTCCTATACTGAAAGTCAGTGTTCCAATCTTCTGCCCTTTTTTTACAGGTGCAGCCACAGCTTTGGGCAAATGAATCCTGACAATTACCTCCTCTTCATCCCCCATAAGAATCTTCTGTCTTTTTTCATTCCCTGTAACCCGACACTTCCCCCGAAGATACACTTTCTCTCCCAACTCTGCTGCCCCGTCTGTTACCAGAACAGGCTCTGATTTGGGCAGTTTCCATATCTCTCGGTATTGATAATTCTTTTCCCCATATTTCAAAAGTTTTTCTGCATCTCTCCATTTATACGTTTTATGCCCCGGCCAGCCGCAGCCCAGCAGACTGACCACCAAAGTCTTCCCCTCTTTTTTCCAGGCACATACATAGCAGTATCCTGCCTCCCCGGTGTACCCTGTTTTCCCGGAAATCACTCCATCCACCATATCCAACAGGGCATTTGTATTTTGTACAGAAAAATTCCTCTTTCCTGAAAGATCGAAAAAAGAATAGTTCCTTGTTTCTGTAATTTTCAAAAATTCCCGGTTTTTTACGGCATAACTCATGATCAGAGCCAAATCTCTGGCTGTTGTGCGGTGTTCCCCTGCACTGTCCTTTGCATCTAACCCGTTTGGTGTTATAAAATGAGTGTTTGTACACCCTATGGCTTCCGCCTTTTTATTCATAAGAACCGCAAAGCTTTCCACTGTCCCCCCAACATGCTCGGCTATGGCAACTGCAGTATCATTGTGACTTTTCAGCATTAGGGAATAAAGGAGGTCTTTCATATAATACTGCTCTCCTTCCCTCATATTGAGCTGTACATCCGGCTGCAAAGCCGCTCTTTGGGAAACTGTCACAATTTCCTCCGGCTGTGCATTCTCCAGTGCAAGAATACAAGTCATAACCTTTGTAGTACTGGCATTTGGTCTTGGCGTCTCTCCTTCTTTTTCGTATAAAACACGCCCCGTCTCTCCATCCATCAAAACTGCAGACAGGGCATGTAATTCTCCCGGTTCCTTCTGTACCGCTGCCAGGGGTCTCTCCGGAAAAATCTGCAAAAAAAGAACCGCTGCCAGGGCACTGACAGCGGCGATACATCGACTCTTCATATCCCACCTCACATACCGCATACTCAATGGTATATTCCCCACTTATACGCAGAGCATTCACCATCTGATACATCTTATGCGGACATGCCAGGCTTTATCCGTTTTTCTGTTATCATCTTATCCGTTATAGGTACGGTTCCATCTTGCAGAAAGGCGGAAATCCCCCTCTGTAAGAGAATATAATTCCCGAAGATAATCCGGCGTTTCAAGAAGCGCCTCATTATAAAGACGTCTGAATTCTGACAGCGGTCCCTGAGAGCCTTCCACCGGTTCTTTTTCCATAAAATGCTCAAGAAGCGCCTCACCAGAAGGTCCTCCCAATTTCAGTATATGGCCGATAAACCGTTTTCTTCGTCCACCATCATCACAAACCATAGCGTTCGTGAGAACTTTCATCATTTTCATGGAAATGAAAATATTTACTGTTTGCACAAGAGGAAGCACTTTGTGAATCACTTTCGCATACTTCCATCGAGGTACAATACAGTCTGAAGGATAGAAGTGATATGGGTCTTTTCCTGTTACCAGCATCAGCGCACGGTCAAATTCCTTTTCAAGAATTGTATGTGACACAATTTTTTTATCTGCCATTTCATCCACATAGGGATGGCATGCCGAATCCAGAAGATAGTGACAGCCGAATCCCAGAAGATAGGCAAGAAGGGCTTCATCTCCATCTTCCCGAACCTGTTTCATACCCTGTTCAAAAAATGCCTTTGCTTTTTCTTTATGCATTTCTACTCCAAACCTGGAAACCGGATTTTTAGATACCATGAAATAAAACAAAATATCCGGACCATGAAGCCCGATTCTGTAAAGATTCCCATGCTTTCTGATTATCTGTTTCATTTCCAAAGGCAGTTTCCTGTAAACCTCTTTCCCGAATAAATCATGTGTATATGTTGTCGGCATTTTCCTTTCCTCCTTTATATATCCAGACGAAGCTGGATTTCCTCTTCTGCTTCTGCTTTAAAATCTTCTATCTGTACCGGATCAAGCACCGGAAGCTCCTCCAGCCCCTGTACTCCAAAGCACCTTAAAAATTCCTCCGTCGTTCCCAAAAGGATCGGACGTCCCGGAGCATCCAATCTTCCCAGTTCCTTCACAAGGTTGTATTCCACCAACTTATTAATGGCATGGTCGCATTTCACTCCGCGTATTTTTTCAATTTCCGCCTTAATCACAGGCTGTTTATAGGCAATGATAGATAATGTCTCCAGCATTACATCTGTAAGAGCCGGTTTCTTCGGCTGCATGGCAATACGTATCAGGTATTCATGGTACTCCTTTTTCGTACACATCTGATACGCATTTTCCAGCTCAATAATCTGAATGCCCCTGTCTTCTTCCTGATAGCGGTCCATCATATTATGGATAATTTTCTCTGTTGTTCCGGCATCCATCCCGATTGTTTCGGCAATCCGGGATAGCTCCACAGACTCTCCCATGGTAAAAAGAATTGCCTCAATGGCTGCCTCTGTTTTTTTTATTTCCACTCAAACAAACCTCGTTCCTGTTCTATTCCTGTACCAAGCAGTGAACGTGAACAGAACCCTGTCACTCCTCTGCAAATTCCGTTAAATTCTTCCATGTTTCCGGATCAGTCACAACCTCTACGGATATATCGTCAAAAAGCTCCTCCTGTTCCGCATGAATATGCCCCATCTTCATCAGCTCCAAAATTGACAAAAACGTAACAATCACCTGTATTCTGGAGTGCTGGCCTTCCAGGAGATTGCGGAAACTGAATCTGCGATGTTCCTTTGCATATTCCCTTAGTTCAAGCATCTTGTCCGAGAGGCTGACCTCTTCTTTTTCAATCTTCCCGAATTTACTTCGAATGGGGTCAATTTTATCCTCCTGTCTGCGAATAATAGATTTATAAATCGCATTAAGCTTCTCCAACGTCATACCTGCAAGAAGTTCCTGAGGATCTACCGGCTCTTTATATTTTAACACATCATCAGGAATTGTAGGCTTTTTAAAAAACACATTTGCGGCTTCATCCATTTTATCTTTCAGTTCATAGGACATAAACTTGTACATCTTATATTCAAGAAGTTTCTCTACCAGCTCTGCTCTGGGATCTTCTTCTTCGCCTTCTTCATTGATTTCCTTGGGAAGCAGCATCTTACATTTAATATCAAGAAGAGTTGCCGCCATAACCATAAATTCGCTCATCACCCCAAGATCCGTTTCTTCCATATCCTGTATATATTCCATATACTGGTCTGTAATTTCCACAATCGGAATATCATAGATGTCTATTTTATTCTTGTCAATCAGATGCAGAAGAAGATCCAGAGGGCCTTCAAACACATTCAGCTTTACAGGTATTCCCATAAAAGAATTCTACCTCTTTCTTCTTTTTTCGATTCTATTCTATACGTAGCCGCCATGTTTTTCAAGTGGTTTCATGTCAATCACAAGAAGTTCGCGGGGATTGTGAATCCGGACAGGGATAGTATGCTCACCAAGACCGGCGCTTACAAGCATATGGCTCTCTCCTCTGTGAAAATCTCCGCAGCAAAACGGCGGAAACAGAAGAAATTGCGGGCAGGTAAGTCCAATATGTTTTCCAAAACGTACTATCCCGCCATGATAATGTCCGGAAAGAATCAAATCCCCTCCCCATTCCAGATATGTTCTGCCATATTTCGGATTATGGGCAAGAAGAATATTGATACTTTGGGGTGCAGGTTTCCCTATCAGTTCTTCCATTTTCTCCAGAGTAAGCTTAGGAGAGTTAGGTTTGTGATAATAAATGATAGGAAGTTCCAGCCCAAAGATTGTAAACCTATTACCTCTTATTGTAAACTCTGTTTTTTCATTGTGCAGAAAGCACACGCCCGAAGCACTCAGATTCGCTTCATACTCCAGATATTCTTCCTGATAGCATCCTCCTGAATACGGTTTGAACTCATGATTTCCAAGAGAATAGTAAACTTTGCATTTGTTTACAATATGTTTTATCAGCGTTTCTACCGGTTTTAGGGAAGAAAGCTCGCTTCTCACAATCATATCTCCTGTAATCAGAACTGCGTCCGGCTTCAGTCTATCTATTTCTTCAAGAAGAAGCCGATTTTCTTCGCCAAAGGACAGACCATGAAGATCTGTCAGCATGACAAAACGTACCCCGCGAGAATCTTTTATTTTTTTTGTCAGAATCTCATATCCGGTTGTAATGAATTTTTTCATATGCCTCCTTCTGTCCTGCACAAAGTTTTTAAAGCCCCGCTTTAATCAGTCCGGCGTATACGCCGTCCTTTTCCATCAGTTCTTCGTGAGTGCCCTCTTCTGCAATTCCCTCTGCAGTGAGCACCAGAATCCTGCGCGCATTGCGGATTGTGGACAATCTATGCGCAATGACAAAGGTAGTTCTGTCCTTTGCAAGCTTCTCTAAAGACTCCTGTACCACTTTTTCACTTTCGTTGTCAAGAGCTGACGTCGCCTCATCAAAAATGAGAATCGGCGGATTCTTAAGAAATGCTCTGGCAATAGAAAGTCTCTGCTTCTGGCCGCCTGAAAGCTTCACTCCGCGCTGTCCGATATCTGTATCATAATCCTCAGGCATTTCCATAATGAAGTCATGAGCATTGGCAGCTTTTGCCGCGCGAATAACCTCTTCGTCTGTTGCATCAGGTTTTCCGTAGCGGATATTCTCCATAATTGTTCCCGCAAAAAGATATACATCCTGCTGTACAATTCCAATCTGACGCCTCAAATCATCCAGACGAATCTTACGGATATCTGTTCCGTCCAAAAGTATCTCACCGGAAGACACATCATAAAATCTCGGAATCAGACTGCAAAGAGTCGTTTTTCCCGCACCTGAAGTTCCCACAAGAGCCACATAGTCTCCCGGCTTCACTTCCAGATTCACATGAGAAAGAACCTCTTCATTGTTATCCTCATATCGGAAAGACACCTCTTTAAATTCGATTTCTCCCTTCGCCTTTTCAATCGACACCGCATCCGGTGCATCCTCAATATCCGGTGCAATTGCCATCATCTCAAGAAAGCGGTCGTAGCCGCTGTATCCGTTCTGAAACTGCTCTGTAAAATTCACAAGCTTGGTTACCGGCTCTGTAAAATTATTGATATAAAGAAGGAAAGTCACAAGATCTGTAACCTCCAGACTTCCATCTGTCAAAAAGAATGCTCCTGCAATCAGGGATGCAACGGTAATCAGGGTGGTAAACGCATCCATTCCAGAATGATATCCCGCCATATAACGGTAGGACAGGCGCTTCGCAGCCACGAAACGGTCATTGCCTTTTGCAAATTTCTCCATTTCTCTCTGCTCGTTTCCGAAGGATTTCACCACGCGGATTCCCGCAAGGCTGTCTTCTATCTGGCTGTTAATATCTGCAATTCTTGCACGGTTTTCTTTAAACGCATGCTTCATTCTTCTGTTGTAAACAAGTGCATAAAATAGCATAACAACCACAATAGCCAGACAGATCAGAGACATCTTCCAGTTTACATTCAGCAGAATTATCATGGCTCCGATAAGCTTGATCACTGAAATCACAATGTCCTCCGGTCCATGATGAAGAAGCTCACTGATATCAAAAAGGTCATTGGTAATCCTTGATAAAAGATGACCTACTTTCTGATTATCATAAAAGGCAAATGAAAGCTTCTGATAGTGGCTGAAAATTTCATTTCGCATATCATGTTCAATATACGCCCCCATCATATGCCCATAGTAAGTAATGAAGAATCTGCTTCCAAGCTGAACGAGAATCAGACCTATCATAATAAGACCGATTTTCAGAATTGCAATTTTCGCTTCACTAAGAGACATTTCTCCTACTGAATTCATAATATAACGAACCAGGAGCGGGATTACCAGAGTTACCGCCGCTCCCAGAACTGCGAAAAACAAATCTGCCAGAAACAGACCTTTATAAGGCTTGTAATACCCAGCCAGTAATTTTAGTTTGTTTTGTTTTTTTTCTTTTGTCATCGTAGTCCCTCCATAATGTCCATACAGAGTTTATTATAACTCTTTATCCTATCATTTGTCAAAGTAGTTCCAGAATCTTTTTCATGCAATCTCCATAGGTTATTCTGGGCACGTTTTTGTCATAAAGGATGCGAACACTGCCGATTTCTTTCCCATCTGCGAAATACACCAGTTCCCCTGCCTGTACCCCTTTCTTTACAGGAGCCTCCACTTCTCTGTGAATTTTCAGTTTACGGGTAATCTTTCCGACAGACTCTCCATTGGTATTCAGATATTTAAACTGGTTCTCGACCTTCAAAGGTACTGCATCCCTTTTGCCTTTTTTCACCGGAATTTTCGGAAGTTCCTTTAAGTTTCTGTCTATGTAAATACTGCATCTGGAAAAACCATAATTCAGCATAGATGCCGCGTCTCTAAAACGCACTTTATAGTCCGGCGCTGCCATAACCACAGCAATCAGCGTTACCTCGTTTCTTCTGGCAACAGCAGATAGACAATATTTTGCCACACTTGTACTCCCCGTTTTTAATCCCACACATCCCTCATAACTTCGAATCAGTTTATTTGTATTTGTAAGCCCGAACTCTTTTGTTCCCTGCTTCGTAACATGAGTAATGTTTTCCATCCAGATAGAGGAATAATCCAGAATTTTCGGATATTTTGTAACCAGCTCGCGGCTCATTACAGCAATATCCTTTGCAGTCGTATAATGATTGGGAGAATCTGTTAGTCCGCAGCAATCCTCAAAGTTTGTATTCTCCATCCCCAGTTTCTTTGCCCTAAGATTCATCCGGCGTACAAATTCCTTCTCACTTCCGCAGATATGTTCTGCCATTGCCACACTTGCATCATTTCCTGATGCTATGACAATGCATTTAATCATCGTTTCCACATCCTGTGTTTCTCCCTCTTCCAGAAAAACTTGGGAACCGCCCATCGATTTTGCCTGGGAACTTGTCGTTACCATATCTTCCATCTGAAGAGTTCCTTTTTCCAGCGCATCAAAAATCAGAATTAATGTCATAATTTTTGTAATGCTTGCAGGACTTCTGCGGGTATCTCCATCCTTTTCAAAAAGAATACTGCCTGTTTCCGCCTCCATTAGCACACCGGAGGGCGCATCTATAAGAACAGCCCCCTCTTCTTCGTTTCCTCTCTCTTCCCTTTGTATCTCCCCTGCCTCTGCCACAACTCTTATCGGATTTGCCAAAAGACCGATCAGTATCATCCATACGCACAACACTCTTATTTTAGCCATATGTTTCCCTCTGAATCTTGTTCTTATATCCTATTTTAAATGGGATCCTGCAAAAATATGACTAAATACAAAAATAAGAAGCCATAATATAAAATAAGCTCCCGTTTCGGGGAAAGAGATTGGTCTCTTCAACCTCTTTCCCCGAAAACGAAAGCTTATATTTTATCAAAATTTAAAAACAATTCCTACAACTGCTGCTGCAGCAATATAAAAAATCGGGTGTCCCTTGAATTTCTTCAAAGCCACATAAATCACCAGCGCAAGTGCTGCTGTTTCCCACCGAAAATTAGAGATCACCTGCTCCAGGCTCAACTTAGACCAGTCAAAATCATGGAAAAAGGCAAGCTGCGCAACGCTGAGTCCTGCTGCTGTGATAAGCGCTGTAGAAGCCGGACGAAGTCCTTTAAAAATCCCTTCCACGACAGGAGATCCCTTAAATCTGTCCAACATCTTTGAAATCAGAATAATCACTACTACAGACGGCGCTGCCAGAGCCAGAGTTGCAAGAATTGCTCCGGGAAGCCCAGCTGTAATAAAGCCTACATAAGTAGACATATTAATCCCAATAGCTCCGGGAGTAGATTCGGAAACTGCAATGAGATTCATAATATCCCCTCTGGTAAACCAGCCGGTAGCTTCACTCATCTCATAGAGAAAGGGAAGCGTCGCAAGACCTCCTCCTATGGCAAAAAGCCCGGTCTTGAAAAATTCATACATTAAACGCAGATACAGCATCATGATTTCGTCCTCCCGATCACATACATAAGATAACCAACCACGCCGGCTGCAATTACAAGCACAACAGTAGAAATGTTGGTAAACAGTGCCAGAGCCAGAACAATCAGAAACAAAATCACAGCTTTATTATCAGACAGCGATTTCTTTCCCAACTTAACAACTGCATCAAAAATCAACACACATACACAGACACGGATTCCTGCAAATGCATGGATCACAATCGGAAGAGAAGCAAAGTTGCTCAAAAATGCAGCAATCGCTACAATAATTACAATAGAAGGAGATAAAAAGCCGAGAGCCGCTGCAATAGCCCCCATAATCCCTGCATATTTTACACCGATAAAGGTCGACGTATTAATGGCAATGATCCCCGGGGTGCACTGACCGATGGCATAATAGTCCATCAGTTCTTCTTCCGTTGCCCAATGGTACTTTTCAACAATCACTTGCTGCAACAATGACAGCATGGCATAACCGCCTCCAAAACAGCAGATTCCTATACTGAAAAATACGGTATACAGTTTCCATAACTTTTTCATGTTCGAATTTTTCCTTTCCGTTATACAATTACAGCATTGGCGCAAACAGGCGAAGAATATTCTGCATAATTCTTACAGGCAATTTTCTTCCTGTGCAGAATTCCACTCCTACCGGATTGCAGTACTCAAGCGTATCCAGAAAATCACGTTTAATATCTGCAATTGCATCATTTTTATACATCCAGACACCATCCTCAAAATGAAGATAAAGACTTCTGTAGTCCAGATTAATGGTCCCGACCACTGCCACTTCATCATCACAGACAAAGGATTTCGCATGGAGGAAGCCCGGTTGATATTCGTAAATTTTTACTCCTGCCTCAATAAGCTGTTGGTAATAAGACTGGGTCAGGAGAAATACCATCTTCTTATCTGGAATTCCCGGAGTCATAATACGCACATCAATTCCGCTTTTTGCAGCCAGACAGAGACTTGTCATCATTTCATTGTCTATAATCAGATATGGAGTACAGATATAAACATAATGTTTCGCCCTGTTGATGATGTTCATATAAACATTTTCGCCCACAATCTCATGATCAAGGGGCGTATCGCTGAACGGCTGTATAAAACCAGAGCCTTCGAACTCCTCTTTATGGATAGCATGAGGAAGGTATTTCGTATAATCTACCGGTTCTCTGGAACGCAGAATCACATCCCACATATGCAGGAACATGATTGTCATATTCCACACAGCCTCTCCCTTGAGCATAACAGCCGTGTCTTTCCAGTGCCCGAATCTCTCTCTCTGATTAATATACTCATCTGCCAGATTGACTCCTCCGGTAAACCCTACCCATCCGTCAATAATGCAAAGCTTACGATGGTCACGGTTATTCTGGATAATATTCAGGAACGGGCGGAAAGGATTAAAAATCACACACTTAATACCTTTTTTACGGATTTCCTCATCATATTTATATGGAAGGGTAGTCAGACATCCAAATCCGTCGTAAATAAGACGTACATCTACTCCTTCGGCTGCCTTTTTCTCCAGAATATCAAGAATCGTACGCCACATCACACCGTCATTAATGATAAAGTATTCAATAAAAATATACTTCTTCGCCTGAGACAGCTCTCTGACAAGAACTGGAAACATATCATCTCCCACCTGAAAATATTCGGCAGATGTATTCTCATGTACCGGATACCCTGCACTCTTTGTGATGTAAGCAGACTGCTTGGAAATAGAAAAATCCTCTTCATCAAGCTTCTGCCTTGTCTCTTCCTTTTCTTTCAGATATTCCCTGCTTTCTACTCTTTTCTGTTCAAAAGCTGCCTCTGTTGCAGAAGCAATTCTGGACTCTCCAAACAGAAGATAAAGTGTCACGCCGAAAATCGGAACCATCAGCACAAGAATTGTCCACGCAAGCTTATAGGATGGATTGATCTTTCTGTTTACAATCCAGAGAACCACAAGAGCACAGAGACAATTTACAACAATTGAAATATAGCTGGAATACGCAACAAGACGCCATGCCATCAGAAGAATCCAGCCCAGCTGTATCAGCAATGCCACAGCCACATAAAAAATCCTGTTAAACAGAAGCTTGCTCAGCTCATTTAAAAGCTGAAACAGCCAGTTTTTTTTCTTTTTCAGTTCTTTTTTCTCTAAAATCAACGCTAACTCCTTCCTTTGGTTTTCCCTTATTTTTTCTTTTGATTTTTATTTAAAAATCCCTGACTGTTCAGCCAGGGATTTTAAGCGCACAATTAATTATATTTACGTTTTCTTGCGGCTTCAGATTTTTTCTTACGACGAACGCTTGGTTTCTCGTAATGCTCTCTCTTGCGGATTTCCTGCTGAATTCCTGCTTTAGCACAGCTTCTCTTAAATCTGCGAAGAGCGCTATCTAAAGTCTCGTTCTCTTTTACGATTACATTTGACATAGACTCACACCTAACCTCCCTCCAGTTGTAGATTGTGCTTAAATACAACTGTCTGGGTATTTTTCTTGCACAAGTGATATTATATATCATAGCTGTAAGGTTCGTCAACAACTTTTGGTTAAATTTGCAAAGTTTTTTTCAACTTTTTTTATTTAATCTGACCTTCCAGGATTCCTTTCACCGCTTCAATAGCTTCGTCCACCTTTTCAGGGTTCTTTCCGCCTGCCTGAGCCATGTTCGGGCGTCCGCCTCCGCCTCCGCCTACAATGGCAGCTGCAGCTTTCACAATATTTCCTGCGTGAGCACCGGCTTTCTGTGCAGCATCCGTCACCATGGAAAGGAGATTTACTTTTCCACCGTTTACTGCCGCAAGAAGAATCACACCTTCACCCAGTTTTTCTTTCAGGCTGTCTCCAAGGTCACGAAGGCCATTCATATCCACACCTTCTACTTTGGCAGCAAGAAGCTTCACACCTTTTACTTCCACAACCTTATTCATAACATCGCCAAGAGAGCCCTGTGCCATCTTGCTCTTTAAGGACTCGTTTTCACTCTGAAGTGTTTTTACTTCTCCCTGAAGATGTGTAATCTTCTCCACAATCTCTGCCGGCTGTGCTTTCAGTGCTTTCGCTGCTGCATGGAGGAGTTCCTCCTGCTTCTTATAATATTCCAGTACACCGTTGCCTGTAAGTGCTTCAATACGACGTACACCTGCTGCGATACCAGATTCGGAAACAATCTTGAACAACATGATGGAACCTGTATTGGAAACATGAGTACCGCCACAAAGTTCTTTTGAGAAATCACCCATAGACACCACGCGTACCTTCTGATCATATTTCTCTCCGAAAAGAGCCATAGCTCCGGACTTCTTTGCTTCTTCAATGTCCATAACATCTGTACGAACCTCAAGACCTGCCTGAATCTCTCTGTTTACAATTGCTTCTACCTCTGCAATTTCCTCTGCTGTCATAGCCTGGAAGTGGGCAAAGTCAAAACGCAGTCTGTCAGGAGTTACCAGAGAACCCTTCTGTTCTACATGAGAACCCAGAACAGTTTTCAAAGCTTTCTGAAGCAAATGTGTTGCACTGTGGTTTTTCTCTGTCGCTTTTCTTGCAACAGTATCCACATGAAGAGACACAGTCTCACCTGCTGAAATCATACCGGATTCCATATGTCCCACATGACCGATTTTACCGCCGCGAAGCTTGATGGTATCTTCTACAACAAATCTGCCGTTTGCAGTCTCAATCACACCGGAATCTCCTTCCTGACCACCCATAGTCGCATAGAAAGGAGTTTCTTCTACAAATATTGTTCCCTTCTGACCTTCCATAAGGGAAGTTACAATTTCTGTTTCTGTTGTAAGAACAGTTACTTTTGAATCATAGGAAAGGTGCTCATATCCAACAAACTCTGTTGTAACATTTACATCAATCTCATCATATACTGTCGCATCTGCTCCCATGTAGTTTGTTACTTCACGGGCTGTACGCGCTTTCACACGCTGTTCCTCCATTGCTTTATGGAAGCCTTCCTCATCAATGCCGTATCCTTTTTCTTCCAGAATTTCTTTTGTAAGATCAATCGGGAAGCCATAAGTATCATATAACTTGAATGCGTTCTCACCGGAAAGTGTTGTCTCACCGGCTGCTTTCATTTCCTCTTCCATATCCGCAAGAATACGAAGACCCTGATCAATGGTCTTGTTGAACTGGTTCTCTTCATTTGTAAGAACCTTGAAAATAAATTCTTTCTTTTCTTCCAGTTCAGGGTATCCTGCTTTTGAACCATTAATCACTTCCTCACTTAATTTAGAAAGGAAAGCTCCTTCTATACCAAGAAGACGGCCATGACGGGCTGCACGACGAATCAGACGGCGAAGCACATAGCCACGTCCCTCATTCGTAGGCATTATACCGTCAGAAATCATAAATGTAGCAGAACGGATATGGTCTGTGATCAGGCGGATAGAAACGTCGTCATTGTACACTTTTCCGTATTCTTTATTCGCCACTTTGCATACGAGATTACGGAGCGCACAGATTGTATCTACATCGAAAATAGAATCTACGTCCTGTACAACAACAGCCAGACGTTCCAGACCCATACCTGTATCAATGTTTTTCTGAGTCAATTCTGTATAATTGCCGTTTCCATCATTCTCGAACTGAGTAAATACGTTGTTCCACACTTCCATATAACGGTCGCAGTCACAACCTACTGTACAGCCTTCTTTTCCGCAGCCGTATTTTTCTCCTCGATCGTAATAGATCTCAGAACACGGTCCGCACGGACCTGCGCCATGTTCCCAGAAGTTGTCCTCTTTCCCAAAGCGGAAAATACGCTCTGCCGGAATACCGATTTCTTTATTCCAGATTTCAAAGGCTTCATCATCGTCCTGATATACAGACGGATAGAGACGGTCTGCATCAAGACCTACGACTTCTGTAAGAAACTCCCAGGACCATGCAAGAGCTTCTCTCTTAAAATAATCGCCAAATGAGAAGTTTCCAAGCATTTCAAAAAAAGTACCGTGACGCGCAGTTTTGCCTACGTTCTCAATATCACCTGTGCGGATACATTTCTGACAGGTAGATACACGTGTTCTCGGCGGAATCTCAGCTCCTGTGAAATATGGCTTCAGCGGAGCCATACCTGCGTTAATCAGAAGAAGACTCTTATCGCCCTGGGGAACCAGGGAAAAGCTTTTCATTACCAGATGTCCTTTGCTCTCCATAAAGTCGAGAAACATCTGACGAAGTTCATTTACTCCGTATTTTTTCATGGTTATTTCCTCCGTTTATTCGTTTCATTTTATTACAATTTTACAGAATTTCTTTTTGCCTCGTTTCAGAACAACGCCCTCTCCGGAAATTGTCTCCTTAGCAACAGTATGTCTGATATCGGTAATCTTTTCTCCATCTACAGATACACCGCCCTGTTCAATCGCACGACGTCCCTCGGAACGGCTCGGAACAAGATCTGCTTTTACAAGCATGGAAATAAGGTCAATAGTTCCATCCTCAGCGAAGTCTTCCTCAGCAAGCTCTGCTGTCGGCATATTGGCTGTGTCTGCCCCGCCTGCAAAAAGAGCTTTCGCACCTTCCTGTGCTTTCTTTGCTTCCTCTTCGCCGTGAACAAGATTTGTCAGCTCGTATGCAAGGATTTCCTTTGCCTTGTTTAACTGGCTTCCTTCCCATTTTGCCATCTCGTCAATCTGCTCCAGAGGAAGGAAAGTAAGAAGACGCATACATTTGATAACATCCGCATCGTCCACATTTCTCCAGTACTGGTAGAAATCAAACGGACTTGTCTTATTTGGGTCAAGCCATACAGCACCTGACTGAGTTTTACCCATTTTCTTTCCTTCAGAGTTCAGAAGGAGGGTAATTGTCATTGCATGTGCATCCTTACCCAGTTTACGGCGGATCAGTTCTGTACCGCCCAGCATATTCGCCCACTGGTCATCTCCGCCGAACTGCATTGTACAGCCGTATTTCTGGTACAGCATGTAGAAATCGTAGCTCTGCATGATCATGTAGTTGAACTCAAGGAATGTAAGTCCTCTTTCCATACGCTGTTTGTAGCACTCGTGAGAAAGCATACGGTTTACTGAGAAGTGTGCTCCCACCTCACGGAGAACTTCCACATAGTTTAAGTCCATCAACCAGTCTGCATTATTTACCATCATTGCTTTTCCATCAGAAAAGTCAATAAAACGCTCCATCTGTTTCTTAAAACAGTCGATGTTGTGCTGAATCGTTTCCACTGTCATCATCTGACGCATATCACTTCTTCCGGATGGATCTCCGATCATACCGGTACCACCGCCAAGAAGGGCAATCGGTTTATTTCCTGCCATCTGGAGACGTTTCATCAGGCAGAGTGCCATGAAATGTCCTACATGAAGGCTGTCTGCAGTCGGGTCAAAGCCGATATAGAAAGTAGCTTCCCCTTTGTTTACCATATCTGCAACTAATTTTTCGTCTGTTACCTGGGCCACAAGACCGCGGGCTTTCAGTTCTTCCCAAACTGTCATTTAAAATTCCTCCTATAATATCAAAAAATCCCGGTTCACCTGTCCTTTTAGGACGAGAACCGGGCCTCGTGTTACCACCTAAATTCGCAGAAAACTCGCATTTCCTGCCTCCGTAAGTGATCTGCTCTGATAATACAGATTCAATCACTCCAGCACGTTAACGGGTGCCAGTCCGCCGCAGCCTACTTGCTCTCTTTCGGTGCGGAGCTCCGGGATGTATTCGCATAAGTTCCACAGGCGCCTCTCACCAGCCGGCAGCTCTCTGTCTGCTTGTCCTTATCCTACTTCTTCCCTTCAAAGCCGTTGCATATAATAATGAAAGTATACAAACAGACGTTTTATTTGTCAAGGAAATTTCACGATATTTTGACAACTTAAAGTAATACAGCATTATTGTAAAAAGAAAACAGCAACACTCCTGTGTCACTGTTCTTTTAACATTTTCCAGACTCCCGTCTGCTCAAAATCTGCGGCAGCTCTGCCCGCATCCTCCACAAGGGTTTTGTCATATCCCAGCATCTCCAGAAGACGGATGGCATTTCTCGTTGTTGCGCGTCCTGACTTCAAAAGATAATTAAAAACAACCTCATTCTCCAGAACCTCTTCCTCAAAATGATAATTTTTGTAAATTCCATTCAAAATATAGGAAAGCTCTATATCATGGGTGGCTGCAAAGGGCAATACATGAGGCTGTGCAAGTTCCTTCAAAATTCTTGATGAAGCCGCAATTCTCTCAATGGTATTCGTTCCTCTCAACACCTCATCAATAATGCATAAAAGAGGTTCCTTCGTTTTGCTCTCGTCCAGAATTCGTTTCAGCGATTTAATTTCTACAATGAAATAGCTTTCTCCTCCGGACAGATCGTCACGCAAAGCCATAGAGGTCATCACCTTCAGAAACGGCGCTTTATATGCGCCTGCTGTACAGGTACACAGAGTCTGGGCAAGAATCGCATTAATTGCAATATTTTTCAGAAAAGTAGATTTACCTGAAGCATTGGAACCTGTTACAAGCACACCGCCCTGTACAGAAATACTGTTCGCTACAGGCTCGGAAATCAACGGATGATACAAATCCTCAACCTCGAGGCGTACCTCCTGCCCGTCAGTAAATTCCGGCATACATTTCAGAAGAAGCATTTCCCTGAAAGACGCAATGGAAATTGCCGCATCAAGTTCTCCCATATTATCAATCATTTCTATAATCTTATCTGTCTTGTCTCCAACCTCTCGAAGGATCGAATTATATGCCAGAATATCTACATGGAAAACCATTCTTACATAATCGAGGATTGCCTGCAGGAAATCGCCTGTTCCGTCGTTCTTACCGGTCAGAAAGACTGCCTTTTTTCGCAGCCCTCCAAAAGCCTTTTTTCCGTCACGTATCGCATCCATCTGTTTCTTTGTTTCCGCCCAGTCAACAGTCTCCATTTTATCAGCAGCAGACAGCATCCGAAGCAGACTCACAAAAGAATCCAGATACATTTCTATAAGCTTATAATCCTTGCTTGCATAGTAAATCATCATATTCGCGACACCCAGCACCAGAAAAAGAAAAAATCCATAGAGCGGTGACGCAGGAACTGCTATGAACAATGTCAAAAGCAGTAAAACCAGCATAAAAATGTGGATTTTCGGATTTACTTTCGGCGCATTGCGGATTGCAAGAACTGTTTCTGAAAGAGAACCAAGCTTTGTCTTTCCGACAGAAGACAAAAGGAACTGTATTTTCTCTCTTTTTTCTGTCTCCTGTGCAAAGAATTCTATAAGCGCCTCCCTTTCCTGAACTTTTTCCTTCGAAAAAAGAGGTCTGCGCATCATATCATAAAGAACATCCTCACCGGGAGAGGAAATTGTCTGATTTACCATCATAAAGACCCGATCCATGTCAAGATCATTCCAGGTAATATCATCAATATAAAATCCCTCGCTCTGTTTCCCCCGGAAATAAGTGGAAATGCGCTCGATATCTCCTGTTTCATATTCTCTCTCCGGAACCTGTCCGTAAATACGGCGAATTTTTCTCATTATGGATTTTTTCCGCTTATGCTCCGCACGTATAATCATCACTGCAACTGCCAGAGTAAAACCTGCCGCACACAAAAACACTGCCAAATATGGGTTCATAACCCCCTCCTACTTTCTCGGACTTACCCAGTCCACGAAAAACATATGGTCTTTATATAAAAAACTGTCAACCTTTTTGAAATCCAAAGGCTGTTTCCAAAAAGAATCCTCCATCATAAAGTACATGAAATTGAAATCCTTTCGGTCAAACCCTTTCAGAGTTCTTGGTTTTTTGAATTTCACATAGTCTTCAAAAATTTCAAGAGCTTCATCTGCCGCCTGATATGCCAAAGTCTTATTATAATAATTTCCGTTAAGACGTTCTAAAAGCGCTCCGTTTCTTACAGGAGAATACTGAGGATATTTGTAATATTTAGGATTCCCCTGTTCGTAAAGAACCATCCTTATATCTGACGGAAACTCTCTGGTCGGTTCTATGGTTCTGTTTAAAATACAAAGAGCAACAGCTTCCATACCAATCAGCCCCTGGTCGCCAGCCTCTGCTTCGCAGATTGCTGCCAGCAAATCTCTATCCGTCTTCTCCCCATTTGCCACACCGGGATGGGTTGCAAATTCTTTTGCCAGATAATAGTATCTTCCATTTTGGGGATCGTAGGCTTTCACATAACCGCCGTACTCGCTATGCACAGTATACTGATACTTGCCGTTTCCTTCAGAAGCGGTTACTTCCGTCACAACACCATTTCCATCCGCGCTGTATTTTTTTCCGCCCAACTCAAAGGTTGTATTTTTATACATAACGCCGGTTTTATCAAAATAATATTTCTTTCCATCCAGCTCCAGCCATTTCGTCTGAGCCTTTCCATTGGATTTGCTGAAGTAATAAGTTTTTCCATCAACCTCCAGAAATCCCTTCTGATAACGAAGCCCTGTTTTTTTGTCAAAATAATAGTAATAGCTTTCTATCTTTTTTAATCCGACATACATAACTCCGTTCTTCGTATTGAAATAACGGTACTGATCTTTGCTGTTTTTGAGCCAGCCTGTAGCCATCTTTCCGCTTTTGGAAAAATATCGCTTCTGCCCCTTACTGTCCTCTGCCCAGCCTGTCATCATAGCGCCTACGCCGCTTGTAAAATAATAGGTTTTCCCCTTAATTTCCTTAAATCCTCTTGCAAGAAGCCCTGTTTTTGGTTCAAAATATCTGGTAATCCCCTTACTGTCTTTAAGGAATCCCTCAGCCATCACTCCGCTGCCTTTTGAAAAGTATCGTATCACCTGGCCTTTTGAATTCTTTGCCCAGCCTTTAAGCTGAACACCTGTCTTTTTATCAAAGTAATACTTCTTTCCATTCAGCTCCAGCCAGCCTTTCTGTTTACTGCCATCCTTCTTTATGTAATAGGATTTCCCCTTTTCTGTGACAAACCCGGTCTTTTGGGCCGCAGAAACGCCCGTACTTCCGAATACCAGCATAAAGAGCGCGGACATCAGAAGTATCCGAAGAAAATATTTCTTTATTTTATGATTCATATTCTTCCCCCTGTTTCATAATTGTAATATTTTTCGCCTGTTTATGTCGAATTCTTTTCTTTTGTTACATTTCTGTTACATATAGTTTTATTATAAACGACACCCTCAAAACTGTCAACTTTTTTTAACTTCCTCAAATCCTTCACACTTTTACGCAATACACATATGATAGAGTGTAAAGAAAATTTGGAGGACTTATTATGAGTGATTTAGCTGCTACAAATTGCGGATGCGGAGATGACAGAAGCTGTGGTTGTGGATGCGGATGCGAAAACAACAACGATAACGGATGTGGCATTATGGGCGGATTCGGAAACAACAACTGCTGTTCCATTCTCTGGATTATCATCCTTCTGTGCATGTGCGGAAACGGCAACAGGGGCTGTTCAAACTGGGGAGGCGGCGACAATTGCTGCTGGATTATCATTGTATTACTTCTTCTGTGCTGCGGAAATAACGGAAACGACTGCGGATGCGGCTGCAGATGCTAGCCAGATTCCCAAAAGGCAGAGGTTAATCCCTCTGCCTTTTCTCCTGTTTGCTCTTTATACGTTCTTCTTTTTCTTTCTCTTTTCTCCGCATACATTCCAGATCTATTTCATAGAAGGAATTTCCTTCCATAATAATATTTTCCCTTTTGATCAGCTCTTTCTTTTTATCCATTATTTTCCCCTTTCAAGTGTATGTTTCAAAGTCTTTCCTATATATTATGTCAAAAATCTATCTGTCGTCATATCCTGATACTAAAAATCATAGTATTGAGAGAAGGAAGCTCTATGAACCAGAATTTTATCTCTCAGACAGCTCTGGATCAGATGGTCTCCTCTGACCGGGACCAGATGCTAAAAGCCGCAGTTCCCTATCTTCCTCCAAAAGGTCAACAGATTTTGTCTGTCTATGAAAAAGCCAGAGAGCTGGCAAATACAGCTGCCCTCTTTGGAAATCCCCGAAACGATGTTTCCATCTGCTCTACCCAGACTGCAGACCCTATGGAAGCACTCAACGATATCCGTCGCTTCTGTTACGGACAAAGCCGCCGCTTTCTCGACAACGCAGTCAATATGATGGCTGTTGTACAGATGATACAGCTTATGAATACCCCCGCAGAATCCGAAGAAAATTTTAAAACTTAATTTCATAATTCACAGGAGGAAATCTGATGAGTGATGACTGGCGAAACAATCCCAAACTTGCACAAATGGATAAAGCCAAACTGGATATGCTGCAAAACCTTGCAGCTCAAGGAAATAACAAAAGCGCAAACGAACTCCTGCCCTTCCTTATGGGAGCTGCTGCTCAGGGAAAAAAAGGCGGACTCAAATTCAGCTCCGATGAGATATCCACCATCATCGAAGTATTGAAGATGGGAAAATCAAGAGAAGAAACAGAACGGCTCGACCGGGTGGTAAGCCTTATGAAAATGATTCGCTGATAAGCTTTCCCTGTAATCCAAAAAGAGAGGCTCCCGCAATGACGGTAAACCTCTCTTTTTAATATATTTATTAAGGTCACGCTTTTTTAGTAACACCCTCCATCACACATTCGCGGAGAAATGCAAGTCCGTGGGCAACTGCCTGCTCCCGGATTTTTGCACGATTCCCGGTGAAATGAAATTCTCTTACAATGACTTTACTGTTATAACAACATCCCATGAACACAGTTCCTACAGGCGTCTTTTCTGTTCCGCCGTCAGGACCTGCAATTCCGGTAACAGAAAGACAGATATCTGCTCCGGAAACTGCGCATCCGCCTTTCGCCATTTCCTTGGCGCATTTGGCGGAAACTGCTCCTTCTAATTTAAGGGTTGTTTTCTTTACACCAAGCATTTTTCTTTTGGCGCGGTTGCTGTATGTTACATAGCCATGCGTAAAGACATCGGATGAACCCGGCACATTTACAATACGCGCAGCAATTGCGCCGCCTGTACAGGACTCTGCGAGAGCAAGCGTAAGCTGCTGGTCTTTTAGCATGTCCTCCACTGCCTCTTCAAGACTCTTAGATGCGTCTGTGGCAAAAATATTGCTTCCGAAACGCCCCTTCAGTTCACGGACTATCGGTTTTATCATCTTCTTGCATTCTTTTTCATTCTCTGCCTTAGCCGTAATGCGCAGATGAACCTCTCCTGTTTTTGCATAAGGAGCAATGGTTGGATTACTCTGATTTTCAATGAGTTCCTGAATCTCTTCTGCCACCTGACTTTCCCCGATTCCACAGATTTTAACTGTCTGAGAATAGATAATTTCAGGCTGCCTTTCACGAAGGTAAGGATAAACTGCCTCTTCAAACATCGGCTTCATTTCGTTCGGAGGTCCGGGGAGAAGAATTGCTGTTTTGCCGTTTTTCTCCATAATCAGTCCCGGCGCAGTTCCATTATGATTATCAAGAACAATCGCGCCTTCCGGAACCATAGCCTGCTTATAATTATTCTTTGTGATACGACGGTTCGGACTGTTCTTCTCATACTGTTTCATATAAGTCTCCAGAAGTTCTCTGGAATGGCTGTCCTCAATAAGCTTAAAGCCCATAACCTCTGCTGTGATTTCTTTGGTCAGGTCATCCTCCGTAGGTCCGAGACCTCCGGTAAGGATAATCACATCGGAACGCTCCAGTGCAGATTTAATGGTCATTTTCATTCGTTCTTCATTGTCTCCGACAACCGTCTGGTAATATACAGACAGCCCAAGCTGTGCACATTTCTCAGATAAATATGCACTGTTCGTATTTACGATGTTTCCTAATAAAATTTCTGTACCAACAGATATCAGTTCTGCTATCATCAGTATCCTCCCTTTCAGGCATTTTCACACAGGACTTACTCCTGCATGGAAAGTACATTTTTGTTCTGCATAATATAGGTCAGCAGGGAAATAATTGTCAGCGCCACAGATACCCAGACAAAAATCTGCTCTAAGATATCAAACATGCCACCAAGGTCAAGAATCAGAAGGATAATCATAATCATCTGGGATACAGTCTTAAATTTACCCCAGTAATTCGCTGCGATCACCACTCCGTTTTCTGCCGCAATCAGGCGGAAGCCGCTGATAATAAATTCTCTCGCAATAATAATAATTACAATCCACGCGTCCAGTCTGTCCATCTCTACCAGACAGATTAAGGCAGAACAGACAAGAAGCTTATCTGCCAGCGGGTCCATAAACTTGCCAAAGTTTGTAACCAGATTATATTTTCTTGCAATTTTTCCGTCAAACCAGTCTGTGATGCTGGCTCCTGCAAATATTGCAAGAGAAATGTAGGAGTTATACTCTCCGCCCCATCCGGTCAGCATAAAAAGAACAAGAAATGGTACCAGAATCATTCTGGCTATTGTCAATTTATTCGGTGTATTCATCTGCCAACTCTCCTATCAAATCATATTCCAGAGATCCGGTCACTCTTACTCTGGCGAAATCTCCTGTCATCAGAAGCTCTCCTGTCTGCACAAAAATATACCCGTCCACCTTCGGCGCGTCTCCGTAGGTTCGTCCGATATAGGCTGCTTCTCCGGAAACCTTTCCTTCAATCATAACAAGAAGCTCCTGACCGATTTTTTCAGTTCCTTTGTCATAGGAAATTTCCTGCTGAAGCTCCATGATCTCATCTCTTCGCTCTGCCTTAATTTCCTCCGGAACCTGATCCTTCATAGCTGCTGCAGGAGTATCCTCCTCCTGTGAATAAGTAAAAACACCAAGTCTGTCAAATTCCATTTCATCTACGAACTCCATCAACTCTTCATGGTCTTCCTGCGTCTCGCCCGGAAAACCGCTGATCAGAGTTGTACGAAGAACAATATCCGGAATCTCTCTTCGAAGCTTTGTTACGATTTCTATAAGTTCATCCCTTGTCGTTCTTCTTCCCATTCTCTTTAAGACATTGTCGCTTGCGTGCTGAATCGGCAGATCAAGGTAATGACAGATTTTTTTCTCTTCCTTCATAGTCTGAATCAGCTCGTCATAGATTTCCTCCGGATAACAATAGAGGACACGAATCCAGCGGATTCCTTTAATCTTACAAAGTTCCTTTAAGAGAAGATGAAGTGTTTTTCTGCCGTAAAGGTCTGTACCGTAAATAGTTGTCTCCTGAGCTACAAGAATCAGTTCCTTTACACCTTTATCCGCCATTTCCTGAGCCTGTTTCAAAAGTCTTTCCATCGGTATGCTTCGGAATTTACCGCGGAGCTTTGGAATAATACAGTAAGTACAGCGTTTATCGCAGCCCTCTGCAATTTTCAGGTATCCGAAATGGCCTCCTGTAGTGAGAACCCTTTCTCCCATATCCCCCGGAAGATAATCAATATCTTTAAATTCCTGAAAATGCTTCCCTTTCTGCGCTTCCAAAACAGCTTTGAGAATATCTTCATAGGAGGTTGTTCCAAGAACAACGTCCACCTCCGGAACTTCTTCTATAATTTCCTGTTTATAGCGCTGTGCCATACAGCCTGTGACTGCCAGCACCTTACAGCTTCCATTTTTTTTGTACTCTGCCATTTCAAGAATCGTGTTTACGCTTTCTTCCTTGGCGTCATTTATGAAGCAGCAGGTATTGATCACAATCGCCTCGGCCTCATTTTCGTCATCTACAATCTCAAATCCATTTCTCGTAAGCAGTCCCAGCATTTCCTCTGAGTCTGCAAGGTTTTTATCACAACCCAATGATATGAATAATAATTTCATAAGTTCTCCTGATTGACATAAAGGCTGCCCAAAAGCAGCCTCCCTGTTTTTTATTCTTCAGTTGTTTCCTCTGCTGCAGTTTCCTCTTCAGACACAGACTCTGCCTGCGCTTCTTCTGTCTCTTCTGTTTCTTCTCCTGCCAGAATTTTTACTTTTCCTTTATAAAGCTCATCAATTGCAATGGAAAGAGGTTTTTTACCTGCTGCTCCCTCCACAAGAGGTTTAGAGCCTGCAATGATCTGACGCGCACGTTTACTTGTTGCAAGAACAAGTGAGTAACGGCTGTTCACTAAAATCTCATCGTCCTCGTTGCTGTTTGTATTGATTGCCTGCATTAATTCTGAATAAGATGGATGTATCATATCTGTTCTCCTTTCTATACTAAACGGCTTTTCGCCGTTTTTGCCTTATTATTTTTTGAAAATAAGAGCCTGCTGTCTGATTTCTTCCACAAACTCTGTATTTCTTGCTGTACGGGCATGTTCGCTGCGGATAATCTGATGAAGGTTATCTACACATTCCTCCAGATTATCGTTTACAAGAATATAATCGTAGGCGCCCATTCCCTCTGCCTCTTCTGCTGCGCGGGCAAGTCTGTCTGCAATGACATCCTCTGTCTCAGTGCCTCTGCCCACCAGACGGTTCTTAAGCTCTTCCACTGTAGGTGGTGTTACGAAAACCAGCAACGCTTCCGGATTTTTCTTTTTCACCTTCATAGCGCCCTGAATCTCAATTTCCAGAATAACATTTTTCCCCTGAGAAAGCTGCTCTTCCACGTAAGAACGGGGCGTTCCGTAATAATTGCCTACATACTGCGCATACTCAATCAGAGCATCCTCATCAATAAGTTTTTCAAATTCTTCTTTGCTGCGGAAGAAATATTCTCTTCCGTCTACCTCACCCTCTCTTGGGTTTCTGGTCGTTGCTGAAACAGAAAGCGCATAATCGTTATATTTCTCCAGGAGGCGCTTCATAACAGTTCCTTTACCGGCTCCTGAAAAACCGGACACCACCACTAAAATGCCTTTACTCATGGATTTCTCCCTTATCTTCATAATTCTCGTGAACGCTTCCGCGCTCCGGCTGCGGGTTACGCAATACTTCTTCCCCTGCAAATCTGCGGGCAATCGTCTCCGGCTGCAGCGCGCTGAGCACCAGATAATCGTCTGAAGTGACGATGACCGCCTTTGTTTTCCTGCCCTGAGTCGCATCAATCAGAGAGCGTGTTCCCTTAACACTCTGCACCATACGCTTCACCGGCGCAGCATCTGGACTTACCACAGCTACGATTTTCTGCGAATTGACTACATTTCCAAAACCTATGTTAATTAATTTAGCCACTGATTTTGACCTCTTATTCCACGTTCTGAATCTGTTCTCTGATCTTCTCGATTTCTGTTTTCAGGTCAATGGCAATGTTTGAAATTTCCAGGTCGCTGGATTTGGACAAAATCGTATTTGCCTCTCTGTTCATCTCCTGCGCCATGAAATCAAGCTTTCGCCCGATTCCCTCTTTTTCAGTGACAATCTTCTGCATATTCTTGATATGGCTGCGCAGACGAACTGTTTCCTCATCATTGCAGATTTTGTCCGAAAACATAACAACTTCCGCCGCTATTCTGGAATCGTCAATCTGGCTGTCCTCAAAAAGTTCATGTACACGAGCTTCTAATTTCGCTCTGTAAGCATTGACTACTTCAGGAGAACGCTCCTCTACCATCTGAACCTTTTTATCCAGTTCCTCAAGCTTCTCAAGCAGATCTTTCTCCAGATTATGTCCCTCCAAAATACGAGTATCCACAAACTTCTCACACGCCTGCCTCAGAACCGGTTCCAGAAAGCTCCAGAGTTCCTCCTCGTCCGGAGACTGGTCTTCCATGGTAAGAACCTCCGGATATCTGGAAAGTGCGGAAACCTTGATGTCGTTTTCCAGTCCGAATTCTTCCTGCATCTGTCTGAGATATCCCAAATATTCTGCTGCAAGCTCCTTATTATATTTCAGCGCCCCTCTGTTTAAGGTATAATCTTCATATGTGATAAAGACATCTACCTTTCCCCTCTGAATATATGTCTTCATCAGGTTACGGATAGCGGATTCAAGGAAACTTAATTTCTTCGGCATTTTGATGCTAAGATCCAGATAACTGTGATTTACGGATTTCAGCTCCACTGTTATTTTACGCTCACCGGTCACTGCCTCTGACCGGCCAAATCCTGTCATACTTTTTATCATTTTAATGTCCTGCTTTATATTTGTTTGTTATATACATACAGATTTATTATAGTTCATTGTAAAACTCTAGTCAAATCCTTTTTTTATGTGTTATAATAAACTCCGTTAAGAAAGGAGATTTTTCTATGGCATTTGATGGTATTACCATTGCTGCAATGGTTCAGGAATTAAATAAAAACCTTGGCGGCGGACGCTTTAATAAAATCGCCCAGCCTGAAACAGACGAGCTTATGATCACAGGAAAAGGCGCAGGCGGACAGCGCAGACTTCTTCTGAGCGCCAGCGCTTCCCTGCCTCTTATCTATTTTACAGAAAAAAACAAGCCCAGCCCCATGACTGCCCCGAACTTCTGTATGCTTCTCCGCAAGCATATCGGAAGCGCACGCATCTTTGCTATTCGCCAGAAAGGAATGGAACGTGTAGTAGAATTCGAGCTGGAACACTTAAATGAAATGGGAGACCCATGCAGAAAGTTTCTGATCATGGAACTTATGGGCAAACACAGCAACATTATCTTCTGCGATGACAAATACATGATTCTCGACAGTATCAAACACGTTTCTTCACACATGAGCTCTGTGCGGGAAGTGCTTCCCGGAAGAGAGTATTTTATTCCTCATACACAGGACAAGCTCGACCCTTTAACAATCACAGAAGAGCAGTTTATGGAAACTGTTTTTACCAGACCCTGCAATCTTTCCAAAGCAATCTATACGTCCCTTACAGGATTAAGCCCTGTCATTGCAGAAGAAATCTGCTACCGCGCTTCCATTGACGGCGGGGATTCTCCTCAGGCTCTCGACGAAACAGCCAGAACGCATCTCTATCACACCTTCCTCCGTTTGATGGAGCAGGTAAAAGAGGGCGATTTCACTCCGAACATTATATATCGGGGAGACGAGCCTGTGGAATACGGCGTACTTCCCTTCCAACAGTTTGGAAGCGAATACCGCTGCGAAACTTTTGACAGCGTCTCTTCCATGCTGGAAGCCTACTATGCTACAAAGAACACCATCACCCGTATTCGTCAGAAGTCTTCCGACCTTAGAAGAATCGTTCAGACTGCTCTGGAGCGCAACCGCAAAAAATTAAGCCTTCAGCAGAAACAGATGAAGGATACTGCCAAAAAAGAAAAATATAAGGTTTACGGCGAACTTATCAACACCTATGGATACGGACTTGAAGAAGGCTGCAAATCCTTTCAGGCGCTGAATTACTATACCAACGAGGAAATCACCATTCCTCTTGACCCGGCTCTGACTCCTGCAGAGAATTCCAAAAAGTATTTTGAGAAATACGGAAAACTGAAACGAACAGAGGAAGCACTGACAGAACAGATTGCAGATACCCAGAGCGAAATCGAACATCTGGAATCTATCTCCAATGCTTTGGATATTGCACTTGCAGAAAGCGACCTTGCACAGATCAAGGAAGAGCTGACTGAATACGGTTACATTAAGAAGCATTATTCCGGCAAAAAAGGCGCTAAAGCCCAGATGAAATCTAAGCCATTCCACTACATCTCCAGCGATGGCTATGATATTTACGTGGGAAAAAACAACTTCCAGAACGATGAACTTACTTTCAAATTTGCCACAGGAAACGACTGGTGGTTCCACGCAAAAAAAATGGCAGGTTCTCACGTAGTTGTTAAAAATAACAAAGACGAAGAAATGCCGGACAGAGTTTTCGAGGAGGCAGGCAGACTTGCAGCTTATTACTCCAAGGGACGCACTGCCCCTAAGGTCGAAATCGATTATATCCAGAAAAAACATGTAAAGAAACCGGCAGGCGCCAAGCCCGGCTTTGTAGTCTACTATACAAACTATTCCCTGATGGCGGAACCGGATATAGCAGGACTTTCAGAAGTCTAAAACTATCTGCTGCATAAATTTATTTTCAGCAGCAGCCCAGCGGCTGTCACAATGAAATCCAGTATAGAATAAAGGAGATTTTGAATGAGTATTTTAAACGTTGAACACCTTACACACGGTTTTGGAGACCGCGCCATTTTCAATGATGTGTCCTTTCGTCTGTTAAAAGGCGAACACATTGGTCTTGTAGGCGCCAACGGAGAAGGTAAATCCACCTTTTTTAATATCGTAACAAATAAGCTGATGCCGGATGAGGGCAAAATCGAGTGGGCAAAAAACGTCCGGGTCGGATACCTTGACCAGCACACTGTACTTTCTCAGGGAATGACCATCGGAGATGTTCTGAAATCCGCTTTTTCCTGGCTTTTTGAAATGGAAGAACGAATGAATGTTATCTGCGATTCTCTGGGAGAGGCTTCTCCCGAAGAAATGGACGCTCTCATGGAGGAACTGGGAACCATTCAGGATTCCCTTACTATGCACGATTTCTATATTATAGATGCAAAGGTAGAAGAGGTTGCAAGAGCTCTCGGCCTTCTTGATATCGGACTTGACCGGGATGTAACCGATTTGAGCGGAGGTCAGAGAACCAAAGTTCTCCTTGCCAAGCTTCTCCTCGAAAAACCGGACATCCTGCTTCTTGACGAGCCCACCAACTATCTGGACGAGGAACATATTGAATGGCTGAAGCGTTATCTTCTTGATTACGAAAATGCCTTCATCCTCATCTCCCATGACATTCCGTTTTTAAACGAGGTCATTAACCTTGTTTATCATATGGAAAATCAGGAGCTGAACCGCTACGTGGGAAACTATGACCATTTTCAGGAGGTTTACGCGGTAAAAAAAGCGCAGCTTGAAGCAGCTTATCGCCGCCAGCAGCAGGAAATCAGCGAACTCAAAGATTTCGTAGCCAGAAACAAAGCCCGTGTTTCCACAAGAAACATGGCAATGTCCCGTCAGAAAAAACTTGACAAAATGGATGTGATCGAGCTTGCAGCCGAGAAACCGAAGCCGGAATTTCATTTCCGCCAGGGACGTACACCGGGCAAATATATTTTCGAGACAAAGGATCTGGTGATTGGTTACAATGAACCGCTTTCCAAGCCTCTTACGCTTTCTATGGAACGCGGTCACAAAATTGCTCTTGTAGGCGCTAACGGTATTGGAAAAACAACTCTGTTAAAGAGTATTCTTGGTTTAATCCCGGCGCTTAAAGGTTCTTGCGAACTGGGCGAAAATCTCCAGATTGGTTACTTCGAACAGGAAGTAAAGGGAGACAACAAAACTACCTGCATTGATGAAATCTGGGCAGAATTTCCTTCTTATACCCAGTACGAGGTACGCTCCGCTCTTGCCAAATGCGGACTTACCACCAAGCACATCGAAAGTCAGGTACGTGTTTTAAGCGGAGGAGAACAGGCAAAGGTACGCCTCTGTAAACTCGTGAACAAGGATACCAACATCCTTCTTCTCGACGAGCCAACCAATCATCTGGACGTAGATGCCAAGGACGCTCTCAAAAAAGCTCTGATTGAATATAAAGGAAGCATTCTTCTCATCTGCCACGAACCGGAATTCTATAAAGATGTAGTTTCAGAAGTGTGGGACTGCAGTAAATGGACAACTAAAATTTTATAACTTCTTTATGAAAACTAAAAGTACAGGACAGACTTTTTTACAAGCCATTGTCCTGTACTTTTTTATTACTCGAAAGGCAATTGAATCGTTATCAGAAGCCTTCCGTTTTTATAAGATGCTGCTATCGTCCCATCCATCTTCTCAAGAAGATTCCGGGCAATAGACAGACCCAGACCTGTAGATCTGCGGGCATTTTCCACTGTATAAAAACGGTCAAATATTCGCTCTGCTTCCACTGCTGTCAAAGAACCTGCTGTGTTTGCAAAGATGATTTTCCCCTCTTTTGTAAGTGTAATTTCCAGATCGCCGTCACTGTATTTCATGGCGTTGTTTATGAGGTTTGCAAAAATCCTTGACAAAGCGGCGCGATTGAGAAAACAGACCACCTTTTCTTCCGGCATAGTGATTTCCGGCGTAATACCTTTTTCGTTCAGCGCCGCATAAAAACCAAGAATACTTTCTTCAAGCACTGCCTTCACATCTATCTGTTCTTTCCCGACCAGGTCATATTCCGGAGAGGTAATTACCGAATAGCCAAACAGCTCCTCTGTCAGCGCCTCCAGAGCCCTTGTTCTTCCTCTGATAACCAGAAGACAGCGTTCAATCTCCTCACTCTTTTCCATCCCCTCCATCAAATCCAGATAACCGCTGATTGCAGTAAGGGGTGTGCGCAGATCGTGGGAAATATTTGTCACTGCATTTTTCAGTTCCGTATCCCCCTGAAGGAAACGCTGTCTCTGCCTGCGAAGAAGCTTAAGCTGTGTGTTCAGAGAAGCCGCAAGCTCGTTCATCGCCTTGTCATTGGAAGAAATGGATATCAGGGTGTTGGTATCGGTATCAAGCCATCGGGCAAGCCGCAATGCAATTTCCCGCACTGATTTTTTCATTACAGCTATTTTCACGGACAGGAACAGAACCGCCAGTCCCAATCCCGCGCACAAAACTGCCAAACCTGTACTCTTCATCCCGAGTCCTCCTCTCCCCGGACAGTTATTTTATATCTTTTCTGCGGAACAGCCAGATTCCTCCCGCAGTCGTCAACACCAGAATGGCTCCGGAATACACAGGAAGCGCGAAGGGATGCGCCAGTGTTTTTCTGACACATTGAACTTCCTGACCTCCCGGAAGAAAATCATAAACAAACTGATAAACTTCTCTTTTTTTGCCGTCCACATATCTTGGATTTTTTATTTTTACTCCTGTATCTTCTATTTTTCCGCCTACTGTATAATTATAATCTGTATAAAATTCCGGCTCTTCCAGTCTGGAGCTGATATAAACTCCCGAAAAAAGCAGCACAAATGCGGCAAGGATACATCCTGCTGTAACTCCCGCCTTATTGGAACTAAGCATTGCGATCATCGTATAAATCGCACCGTAAGCACAGATTAAAACAAGAGTAACCGCCATGATCAGAAGAATTTTTCTGATGTCTGCCTCGAAACTTCCAAGCAGCGGGATTCCAACTGCCAGATAAGGCAGAAGATACAGCGCACAAAAGGCAATCCCTACCGCCAGCATAGTAAGCAGATTTGACAGATAAATATGAAGACGGCGATGCCCTACCATAACCTTGTTGCGTATGGTTCCGTCACTGTATTCCGTCCCGAGAAACAGACTTCCGAAAACAGCCAGTAATACAGGCGCAAATAAAATATAGACAAAACAGTTTCCATCCAGCGTATAATTCCACCCCATCTTTTTCATATCCGCATAACTTCCAGCCGCAAAATAAATCCCCATCACAAACATCAAAGCCGAACATATCCAGAAGCATTTATTCTTCTTCACTCTCATAAAATTCGCAGATAACAGTCTATTCATCCTTGCCGCCTCCCAAAAGATTGATATAATAGCTTTCCAGACTTTCGTCCTTTTCCTGAATTTTCAGGATTTCGCATCCCCCGGAAGCCAGCTTCATTGTCAGTTCCGTCACAGAAATCTCTCCGAAAATATCGGCTTCTCTCTCAGAAAGAACCGCATATTCCATCCCCAGTTCATCCAGAACACGAACAAGGCTTTTGGTGTCGGAAACTGTCACATGCATACATTTGCGGCAGACTTTCTCCAGTTCGGAAGCGCTGATTTCCTTTATAACCTGTCCTTTGTCAATGAACCCGAAATGGGTGGCAAGTCTGGACAGTTCATCCAGAATATGACTGGAGATCAGCACCGTAATTCCCTGTTCCCTGTTCAGTTTCAGAATCAGTTCTCTGATTTCCACGATTCCCTGAGGGTCCAGCCCGTTTACAGGCTCATCCAGAATCAGGAAATCCGGATCTCCGGCAAGGGCAATGGCTATCCCCAGTCTCTGACGCATACCAAAAGAAAAGTTTTTCGCCTTTTTTTTGCCTGTATGCTCCAGTCCTACCAGTTTCAGAAGCCCGTCAATCCCCTCAAAAGACGGAAGTCCCAGAATCCGGTACTGCTCTTTCAGATTGTCCTCTGCCGTCATGTCAAGGTAAATAGAAGGTGTCTCAACTACTGCTCCGATGCGTCTCCTTTCCTCTGCAATCCCTTTTTGGCTGTTTTTCTGTCCGTAAATGGTGTATTCTCCTGCTGACGGCTCCTGAAGCCCGCAGACCAGACGGATAAGTGTGGTTTTGCCTGCGCCGTTTTTTCCAACAAAACCATAAATGCTTCCTTTTGGCACATTCATGGAAAGTCCGTTCAGAGCTTTGAAATTTCCGTATACCTTTTTCAGCGCATGTGTTCTTAATACATACTCCATCTTTTTTCCTCCTTTTCTTCTATACAGCTATCTTATCCTCACTCGGTAAAGGAAGCGGTAAAGAAAAAGGTAAAGATTTGGTAAAGATTTATTCTGCTTTCATTTGAAAACCAATTCCCCAGACAGACGCAATATACTCCTTTTCCCCGATGTCCCGAAGCTTTTTTCTCAAATTACTGATGTGCATTTTCAGAGAGTTTTCCGTACAGTCCGGCGTATCCTCGCTGATTCGCTCCAGAAGCAGGGATTTCGTGATCACCTGGGCAGGATTCATCATCAGAAGCTTAAGGATTGCAAATTCTGTTCTTGTCAGACGGATTTCTTTCCCGTTTATCTCGGCTTCATGTGTGTCCATGTGCAGGGACAGTTCTCCAAAGGTCAGAACTTTATTTTCCCCTGCGCCGGATGCTTTGCGAAACTGTACGGCAATCCGTGCAAGAAGCTCCTTTGTGTCAAAAGGCTTCGTAACATAGTCTGCAGCTCCCCCCATAAGAAGGTCTACCTTGTCTTCAATACCTGTTCTGGCACTGACTACAATTACAGGAATCCCCTTTATACGGGGCAAAACCTCTTCCCCTTTCAGTCCCGGAAGCATCAGATCAAGAAGCACCAAATCCGGCTTTTCTCCTGAAATGCAAAGAAGAGCCTCTGTTCCAGAGTATGCTCTGGCAACCGCATATCCTTCCTTTGTCAAAATTTCTTCCAGCATATCTCCGATATAAACATCGTCATCTATAATTAAAATTTTTTTCAAAGCAACTCCTCCTTTAATTCTGAAAAAGGAATAAACGGTTCAGGATTCTTTTTATGTTCTCCGATAGTTTTTTCCATCCATATGAGATTATACCAGTTTTCGAATTTGTAGCCGCATTTATGAAATTTTCCCACGAACTGATAGCCAAGATGCGCGTGAAACTGTGCGCTGTTGAAATTCAGGTGTTCATCCTCCGTATCCGGAACTGCAATGCAGGCATTTAAGTTTACAATGTTTTGTGCCTTTGAAATCTTTTCGATGGCATTATAAAGCATTTTGCCCACGCCCATCTTCGTGCCGGTTTCTTTTAGATATATGCTTGTCTCCACTGACCAGTCGCAGGCAGCGCGGCCGACAAACGCCCCTGTATAAGCATATCCCAGAATTTCTCCTTCTTTTTCTGCCACAAGATAAGGATATTTCTTCAAGGTACTGCGAATTCTCTCCCGAAATTCTTCAAGAGAGGGGACTTCATATTCAAATGTAATCGCTGTGTTTTTTATATACGGTGCATATACATCCAGAATCGCCTGCGCATCCTCTTCTGACGCTCTCCGGATAAGCACTTTCTCTTTTATTTCCATTATTCATCTCCTGTCTTTTTCTCAGTACAGTATACAATACCTGTCTTTGGCAAACAAGAGGGGAGCTTTTGGATTTCTTTTCTCAGTCCCAGTATATTTCTTTCAATTTTTTTCATAATCTCAAGGAATTTCTCATCACTCTGCCCTGTGGGGTCTTCAAGTCCCCAATTTAAGTTCTGCTTTCCCGGGATATATGGGCAGACTACATTACATCCCATGGAAACTACAATATCAGCCTCCGGAATTTCCTCAAACAGCTTGGAGTATTGGTCTTTTTCCATATCTATCCCATATTCCTGCTTCATCAGACGAACTGCATCCTGATTGATTTCAGGTTTTGTCTCTGTCCCCGCAGAGTAACAGTCGCAGATATCAGAAAGATATTTTTTCCCCAGAGCTTCTGCCATCTGACTGCGGCAGGAATTGTGCACACAGATAAAAGCAACCTTTGTCTTCGGGTGATTCTGGTATTCTTCTCTCATTTTCATTTCCTTCCTGTATTCTGTCAGTTTCTCTCTCCTTCATTGGCTTCCTCCATCACAATGTCTTCCGCCGGAAGTTCCTTTGCGAAAGAGACTCTTATTACAGCCTGAGGCCAGTTCAGAGAAACCTTCGCGTGTTTATCTTTTTTAACTGCCTCTTCTTCTACAATATGAAGGAGTTCAGCCAGCATTTCTCTTGTAAGGTATCCTCCTCTCCAGTGAAAGGTCAGAGTCTTTCCTTTTTTGGCTGCCTGCAGCGCGCGTTTGCGGACTTCTTCTTCTTTTGTGAAAGAAAGTTTTTTGATTTTATAATAAAAATGATCCCCGTCGCTGCACTTTGGCGTCTCATAGATCACCGGCTCATGGTCGCGGTATATCTGTTTATCAGAAAGCAGAAAATAGTCATAGCGCAGTTCCTCTGCTTTTCCCAGCGTATTGTCAAAGGTAGCGTCCACGTGATAATATTTTCCCTCAATCTTCACAACATTCCATGCATGACGGTATTTAATCCCCTTCTCGGGATTGTTGTCGCAAAGAGCTACAATACACCAGATATTCAGAGCATCGCACAGAATCTTTACTGTTTTTGCTATGCCTTCGCAAACACCTACTCCCAGTCCGAGAGGCCCTATAATCTCATGGGAGTAGGCTTTTTTCAGCTTGTCATACCGGACTGACTGGCAGATAAAGTCATGGATATAAAGAAGCTTATCCATCTCCTTTAACTCCTTTGCCGGACGTACAAGTTTTTCTATACGCGCATTCATATTTCTTCGGTGTTCCTGAATTTTCTTTTTATCAAAGAGGTATTCCGGTATCATTTCTGCGTTAGACGCATTTTTGTAAAATCTGTATTTATATGTCACGGAGTAGAACAGCTCCGGATGATCCATGCGCAGACAGAAATAAATATCTGCCAGTTCCTTCCCCTCCAAAAGCGGCACCTGAAAAGAGGAATTCAGATTCCCAAGCCCCGTCATCATTGCATGATACGCGCTCTGAGCAGGTTTGTTTAATTGATTATAATAATATGGTTCCATAATTTACATTTTATCCTGTTGTTTTGTATATGTTTATTTCTTTGAAAAATAAGCTCAGCCCACTTTAAAAATCAAGATTTTCTCTCTTGGATTTTCTCCGGGAAAGAGGTCGCGGCAATCAATTTCATCCAGAAAATTCAGTTCTTCCACTGTCATCAGCCAGGAAACATATTCATCCTGAGGATAATAAAAAAACAGAAGAATCTCCCTGGGCGACTCATAATAAGATTCCCGGATACGTCCCATAACCCTGCGAAGAATCTCAATTGAAAAAGGATTGAAGAAATACAGTCTGTCCATCTCCCGTGGAATAACAAATTCTGCTGCATCTCTATGCACAAAGGACACTCTGGAAGCTGAAACTGCCTTGCTCCTGTTTTCTTCTGCCCTGTCAAAAATCCTTTTATCATATTCAATGCCTACTGAACGGCATCTCGTCTGATAAGACAGAAAGAAATCTACCCGTCCCTTCCCGCATCCATAATCCGCCAGCACATTGTTTTTGCGGATATAGCCGCTGTTTGCCAGCCTTTCCAGTACACTGTAAGGAGTCGGTTCATAAGGATAACGATACTGGTCTGAATTTGAGTCATCTCTTCCCAGCGTTTTAATCTGCAGTACTCTGTCCCATCCGGCTTCCTTTTCCTGATTCATATAATCACGCCCTCCAGATGATCGCATTCGTGAAGGATAATCTGTGCAGTCCAGCCATGAAATTTACTTCTCTGCTTTTGAAAATTTATGTCTTCATATGCAACTTCTATTTCCTCATACCGGGTGCACGGACGCACGCCGGGAAGAGACAGACAGCCTTCCTCTGTCTTATATGCACCTGATTTCTTCAAAATAACAGGATTGAACATAACGACATTCATGAATCCTACATTTACAGCAATAATTCTTTTTTTCACACCAATCATATTCGCTGCCATTCCCACACATTCTTCCTCGTGAGCTTTCAGCGTATCCAGCAGGTCAATTGCCGTTTGCTTATCTTCTTTCCCCGCAGGTTCTGACTTTTGTTTCAGGAACATTACATCCCTCATAATCGGTCTTATCATACTTTCCCGTTCCTTTCTTCTGTTCTCAGGTATTCTTCCGCATCTTCTCTTTTCCTGAAAATATGCAGTTCCTTCTCTTTTTCATATTTTTTCAGAAGCTCATAAATCTTCGGCAGGCTTTCTCTGGGAAAATCCACAATAAATTGTCGAAATTCCAGGTCAAGCTCCGATTCTATCCACGGCATATCCGGGCGCTCTTTCCCAATACGGGAGGATGCCCCTTCAAGACACAGCTCCAGCGGGTAATCCAGAAGAAAAACCGTATCACATTCTTTCAGGCGCATTTCCAGTGTCCGAATATAATTTCCATCAAGAATCCACTGCTCCTTCTTCATAATCTCCTTTATTTTTCCATCAAATTCATCTCTGGAAATATTTGTTCCATCTGCCTTATGCCAGATCATATCCAGATAAAAAAGAGGCAGTCCCGTTTTCTCCTTTAATTTTCTCGCAAAAGTACTCTTCCCCGCGCCTGGGCAGCCGATGATTATTACTTTCTCCATAAACCTCTCCTTATTCCCCCATACCATATAGTAAAACAGCGCCGGTAAACAAATATTACCTGCGCTGTTCTTTCACTGTACCTTGAAATTCTACTCATTTTCTACTTAGATGCAAAAATACCATATCCACATCTATTTATATAATCTCATACTTATTTCTGCACAATATTAATAATCTTCTTCGGTACGTAAATTTCTTTGATGATGGTTCCTGTAAGCTTATCTGCTATTGCCTCTTTACCTTTTGCAATGGCTGTATCTTTGTCAACATCTGCCGGAAGAGCAATTACAACTTTTGTTTTGCCGTTAATCTGTACCGGAACCTCAATAGTGTTTTCAATAGTTTTAGCCTCGTCGTAGTCCGGCCATGTCTGCTGATATACGTAGCCTTCGTAACCACATTCGCTCCAGAGCTCCTCTGTCATATGAGGCGCTACAGGGTTGAGAAGAATAAGGAAGGTTTCGTATTCTTTACGTGTAATACTTCCTTTTTTTGCAAAGTCATTGAGAAGCGCCATCAGCGCTGCAATTGCAGTGTTGTATTTCAGACTCTCGAAATCATTGCTTACCTTCTTAATTGTCTGGTGCATCTTTGTCTCAAGGTCTGCGCTGTAAGCATCTCCGTCAACAAGAATATCCTGAAGCTTCCATACACGATCAAGGAAACGACGGCAGCCTTTTACACCATTTTCTGACCAGGATGCGCTTAAATCAAAGGCTCCGATGAACATTTCGTAGGTACGAAGAGTATCTGCACCATAGTCATTTACGATTTCATCCGGATTTACGACGTTACCTCTGGATTTGGACATCTTTTCGCCGTTCTCACCAAGAATCATACCGTGAGAAGTACGTTTCTGGTATGGTTCCGGACAAGGAACTACATTCTGGTCATAAAGGAATCTGTGCCAGAATCTGGAATAAAGAAGGTGAAGGGTTGTATGCTCCATACCACCGTTATACCAGTCAACAGGCAGCCAGTATTTCAGAGCTTCCGGACTTGCCAGAGCTTCTTTATTGTGCGGGTCTGTATAACGGAGGAAGTACCAGGAAGAACCAGCCCACTGAGGCATGGTATCTGTCTCTCTCTTAGCTGGACCACCACAGCAAGGACAGGTTGTATTTACCCAGTCTGTCATAGCCGCAAGCGGAGATTCTCCGTTATCTGTAGGCATATAGCTTTCTACGTCCGGAAGTTCTAACGGAAGCTCGCTTTCCGGAAGGGCTACATAACCGCATTTTTCACATTTCACGATCGGGATTGGCTCACCCCAATAACGCTGGCGGGAGAATACCCAGTCTCTTAATTTATAGTTTGTCTTACTTGTGCCAAGGTTCTGCTCCTCCAGCCACTCAACAATCTTTTTCTTTGCATCTGCAACTTCCAGTCCGTCAAGGAAGCCGGAATTTATCATCTTGCCTGTAGCAACGTCTGTGAAAGCTTCCTCCTGTACGTTTTTGCCGCCTGCAACAACTTCCACTATCGGAAGATTGAATTTCTTTGCAAATTCCCAGTCACGGGTATCGTGTGCAGGAACTGCCATGATAGCGCCGGTTCCATAGCTCATCAGTACATAATCGGAAACCCAGATTGGAATATCTTTTCCGGTTACAGGGTTCACTGCGCTGAGACCGTCAATCTGAACGCCGGTTTTATCTTTTGCAAGCTCAGAACGCTCAAAATCCGATTTTCTGGAAGCCTGCTCCTGATATGCGCGGATTTCATCCAGATTTTTAATCTCTTCTTTATATTTATCAAGCATCGGATGTTCCGGAGATACAACCATGTAGGTTGCGCCGAAAAGTGTATCAGGTCTTGTTGTATAAACAGTCAGCTTATCTTCTTTTCCGCTGATAGTAAAGTTCACTTCCGCACCCTGACTCTTTCCGATCCAGTTCTTCTGAGAAACCTTTACACGCTCAATAAAATCAAGTCCGTCCAGACCCTCCAGAAGCTTTTCTGCGTAATCTGTAATCTTAAGCATCCACTGGCTCTTTACCTTACGTACTACAGGAGAGCCGCAGCGTTCACAAACGCCGTTTACAACCTCTTCATTTGCAAGACCAACCTTACAGGATGTACACCAGTTGATTGGCATTTCACTCTTATATGCAAGACCTGCATTGAAAAGTTTCAGGAAAATCCACTGCGTCCATTTGTAGTAATCAACGTCTGTCGTATTAATCTCACGATCCCAGTCAAAGGAATATCCCAGAGAATGAAGCTGCTCTTTGAAACGATTTACATTATTTGCTGTAACAATCTTCGGATGAATTTTGTTTTTAATCGCATAGTTCTCTGTCGGAAGTCCGAACGCATCCCATCCCATCGGATAAAGTACGTTATAACCCTGCATTCTGCGCTTTCTTGCTACAATGTCAAGTGCAGTATAAGGTCTTGGGTGACCTACATGAAGTCCCTGTCCTGACGGATACGGGAATTCTACCAGTGCATAATATTTCGGTTTGCTGTAATCTTCGGTTGCAGCGAAAGCCTTATTGTCATCCCAGACTTTCTGCCATTTCTGTTCGATTACCTTATGATTATAAGGTGCTGCCATCTTTTTTTCCTCCTAAAAATTAGATAAAAAAGCCCCTCATCTCCGTTCCCAGAGACGAAAGGCCTGCTTCCGTGGTACCACTCTGATTCACCGGACATACATCCGATGCACTCCATTTTCTGTAACGGGAAATCCCGGCAAAGCCTACATCACAATCCAATGTTTGTTATCCTGTTCAGCTCCACAGCTCGGAGGCGAGTTCAAATGACCGCATAACTGCCTCGCACCAAACGGCAGCTCTCTGAATATGCTAAGAAATCCTACTATTCCCCGTCATCGCTTTTTCTTGTACAACTATGTGATAGTTTACCCTTTCCACCGCTTTTTGTCAACTGCGGATTCTGAACAAAATCCTCTTTTTTGCATATCCTATCTATAGTTACCGTCCACACTAAAACTCTCGGAGATAATATCCATGATTTTTCACAATCAATAATACAAAAGGAGAGTAATCCGTCATGCAAATCTTTATCGGTATCATGCTTCCATTTTTAGGAACTACCCTTGGCGCAGCATGTGTTTATCTATTTCATAGAGAATTTAATTCTGCGCTTCAAAAAGCATTTCTAGGCTTCGCTTCCGGCGTCATGGTTGCAGCATCCGTATGGTCACTTTTGATTCCTGCCATGGATATGAGCACCCATATGGGCAAATTAGCTTTTATGCCGGCATCGGCAGGCTTCATACTGGGAATAAGTTTTCTGTTATGTATGGATAAAATTATTCCCCATCTCCATTCGGGCAGCCCCAAATCAGAAGGTTCAAAAATAGCTCTGAAAAAAACTACCATGCTCGTCTTTGCCGTTACACTACACAATATTCCGGAAGGGCTTTCTGCTGGTGCAGTTTTTGCGGGTGTTCTGGCCAAAAACAGCGCCGTGACCCTTGCAGGAGCATTCGCTCTTTCCATAGGCATCGCAATTCAAAATTTCCCGGAAGGAGCTATTGTTTCTCTGCCGCTTCATTCAGAAGGAATGAATAAAGGACGTTCTTTTCTGTGCGGTACACTTTCCGGCATTGTGGAGCCAATTGCCGCAGGTCTGACCCTTCTCCTTGCCGACTATGTAAAAGCAGCACTCCCTTGTCTTCTAGCTTTCGCAGCAGGAGCTATGATTTATGTAGTTGTGGAGGAACTGATTCCCGAAAACAAAAAAGGAGAACACAGCAACATCGGCATTATTGCCTTTTCCTTTGGCTTCGTCCTGATGATGATTCTGGATGTTACTCTTGGCTGACTCCATAAAGCAAGAGATGACCGGCACAACTTCTCACCGGTCATCTCTTAAAGCTTTTTAACTTTTAATCACTTTTATTCAGATAAATTTCTTGAAAATGTACAGCTTTGTTTTTTCTCAAAATAATTTTCAAAACATCTGTGAATATCTTTTTCTGCTCCTTTTACACAAATCCCATAATTAGGTCTTCTGTCAATAGAAAGCTGATATTCCGCCAGAATCTCTTCCGCCTGTTTCACGGAAATTTGAAGTGTTGAACGGGAAATACAAAGAAAATCACACAGATCATCCATTTTTGTATAATCTTCATGATTTAACAGATATTTGATCAAATAATTCGTTCTGCCTTCCGCATCCTCCGGCAGCTCTGCCTCATCTTCAAAGGCATTTAACATTTCGATAATTCCATTCTCAATTTCTTCTGTCAAAATAAACCCATATCTTGCTTTCGATTCTACATGGACACCATATTTCCTCCCGATATCTCCCAGTTCCTTTAGTCTGTTTCGAATGGTTTTTGTACTGACGCCAAGTTCTTTCGCCAGTTCTGAAGCTGTGCGATATTCTTTCACAGATAACATGAAAAGAAGTTCTCTCAAGTCATTTCTCATGATTCGCTCCCCTCTCTGTCCTTACAGCTTCAATTATATATTATCTGAAACGTAATCTCCAATTGGAAAATTGCTACATTCAACAGCAGACGTTCAGCTATAATACAGAAGTTCAGAAGCGAAGTCTTCTCCGACTGAGACAAAATTACTCCAGTCCGCTGCGAACTGGAGTAATTCAATATATTGATGTTGAATTAAAAGATGCCTGACGAATTATTTATCCGGTCTTTGACAGGCTACTTCTTAAAAATAGGGGTTCCGTCACCTTCAAACGCGCATTTAAAGCTCACTTCATCTTCTCCCTCTATAAGATCATATGCATAATAGGGAACCTTATTACGGTCAAACTCATTTTTTGAAAAAACATACGTTTTTTCCTGTTTGTGTTTCTTCATTCCAATCGCCTGATTACTGACTATCATATAACCCCTCCTTTTTATTTTCATGTAGCCTTGAAAACAGTTATATTT
>Scooby_p1__coassemble_194_pt1 | contig 41331 bp, 38 predicted proteins | sample Scooby_p1__metabat2_low_PE_018 | metagenome-assembled genome bin Scooby_p1 | reverse complement strand
GGATTTGTTATAATAAATGGACTCTACTATGACAATATGGGAGGACTGTTTGGCGCGTCCAGTCATTTTGCGTATAGTACCTTCCGCAGTTACAAATTGTAAGGAGCGGAGTATAAAAGAAAAAGGAGGAATTTTCATGAAAAAACTCAAAAAAATGCTTGCCATACTTTTATGTCTGGTAATGATTCAGGTGCCTGTTCAGACCTTCACTCAGACAACAGAAGTACAGGCAGCTGTGAAGAAACAGGTAAAGTACAACAAAAACAACGGCAGATACTATTATTACGAAGACGGTAAAAGAGTAAATGTCAAAAACAAATGGATAACGGTTTCCAAACAGAGATATTATTTCGGAAAGAGCGGTTATGCCTATGCAGCGCCGAAAGAAGACGGAGTTGTCTATAATGTCATAACAAAGAAAATCGGTTCCAAAGTATACGGATTTGACAGCAGAGGCCGTATGGTAAAGAATGGTCTTTATTATCGGGCAGACGGGGTATGCTACTACTTTAATTCAAGAGGAGAATATTCACAGAGCGCAACTAAGAAATACAGAGCGCTGACTCCGAAAGGACATCCGGCAGTGCAGAAGAAGAGCGCTTCTTATGCCCGCAAGCTTCTGGACAAGCTCAGTAAACCGAAAAAGGTCGAGAATCTCGGAAGCAGTTGCGTGATTATGAACGGTACGGATTACAGAGCAGTTTATGCACATTACGAATTGCAATATACAAGAGATAACAAGACTAAAGAATCTTTCGTTACAGGTATCTGGCCAAGATAAGGAGAAGGGAGAAAACAATGAAAAAGGGAAAAAAGATTCTTGCTGCAATTCTTGCGGCAGCAATGACAGTTACAAGTGCTGCTCCGGTACTGGCTTCTTCTGAGGAAATATATCCGGAAGCAGTTTTTACAGATGAAATAGTGTTTGCAGATGCGGCATGGGCTGAGGAGACAGAAACTTCGTCAGAGCCGGAAAAGCCAGTAGAGCCGGAATATACGCCGGGATGGAATGTGATTGACGGAAAAAGATATTACCTTGGTAAAAATAATGAGCTGCTTACAGGATGGCAGACTATCAGTAAAGCAAAATACTATTTTGATCCTGAGACAAAGGCTGCGGCGACAGGATTAAAAACTATTAAAGGAAAAAAATATTATTTTGCCAAAAATGCAAAATTATACACATCCAGATTATATCAGAAAATCGGAAGCAGATATTATTCCATTGATAAAAAAGGTGTTCTGAAAAGTCTTTCCACTGTAGAAAGAATGGCTGCACAGCGCGTGACAAGGCTGGGCAAAAATCTGAAAAAAGCTTTTGACTGGAGTTCCAGAATCAGATATAAAGCATTGAAGGCTCCGTCAGCAAAAAAAGCACCGGCATATTATGGTGAATACGGATTTAAAAATAACCGCGGAGATTGTTATGTTCAGGCGTATACATTCTACTGGATGGCGAAATCTCTTGGCTATAATATCAAGGTTATAAAAGGCTATGTTCCTCAGGGACTGGATGCAAATGGCAAACCGAATAAATTCGGCTCTCATGCGTGGTGCGAAATTAAGAGCGGCAGCAGAACTTATGTATATGACCCGAATTTCGAAACACTTTACAGAGGAAAAGGTTATAAGTTCCGTTATGGAGATAAAGGTCATTACAGATATTTCGACAGCAAAAAAAGAGAAATCAAGAAAAAATAAAGACGAGGTAAACAGGATATGAAGAAAAAAATTCTGACAGCATTATTTGCAGGCATTTTCGGTAGCGCAGTAATCGTATCCGGTTCTGTATGTACTTTTGCGGCAGGAACTGAGGTAGCAGAGAAATCAGCAGAGGATACAGCAGAGCTAAAGACAATCGGGGCGAAAGAAAAAGAAGAGGGTGCTTTTTCCGTAAAGCTGAAAAATGCGACAGGAAAAGACATCAAGGAAATTAAAATCAAGGTTTCAGGACACTCGGAATTTGCGGATACAGAGAATCTTCTGGAGAAAGATGCGGTATTTGCTGCAGAGGAAGAGAGAATTCTCAACTATCTTCCGAAAGTGAAAGAAGAAACAGAAGAAAAGAAAGAAGATAGTAAAGAAAAAGAAGAACCTCTGGTATTTGATATTCAGCTTACTTTTGCAGACGATACAACTGCAGTCGTACATACTTTCCCGTTCGGTGACATTGAAGAAGGAGAAATCTGTATGGACGGAGAACTGGCATACCTCGTATTTGAAAGTGTAAATCTGAAAAAAGAAGTAAATACGTTGGAGACAGAAACAACAATCGCTGAGACGATTAAGGCACAGAAAGAAGCGGCTGCACAGGCGGCTGCCAGCTCTTCCGGCAGTGAGTCTTATGATTATTCTTATGATTATGATTACGACTATTCCGGGGACTATGACTACGGTGACGGAGATGACGGCGGAAGTGATGCCGGAAGTGATGCCGGAAGTGGGGATGGTGGAACTACTGACGGCGGAGACGGCTGCCTTAACGGAGGTCTGTTAAATTAATAATTGTTCATGCAGAAGGAGGCAGGAGGATGAAAAAGAGAAAAAGCTTTTTCGTAATGCTGTTCGTCTCCATAATGTTGGCGTGTTTATTGCCGACTGCTGTAAGTGCAGCCAGAGAAAATGACGGGCTTACATTGGGAAAGAACGGCAGATATTGTTATTATGAGAATGGCAAAAAGGTGAAAAAGGCATGGAGAACGGTAAACGGCAAAAAATACTATTTCCAGTCTACCGGATGGTCAACTCCTTACAGCCTGTACATAGACGGTAAGGTTTATGTTTTTAACAGTAAATCCCAGCTACACCGGCCATCAAAGAGGAGCATTTTTAAATCCAAGGGATATTACTACTGTGTAAATCCGGATGGGACTGCAGATACAGGATGGCTGACATATAAAAACAGACTTTACAAGGCTTATTCCAAGAGTGGAAGATTTGCGGTGAATAAAACAGAAAACGGAATCCGTTTTGGTAAAAACGGGGCAGCTGTTAATAACATACCAGCCAAATTAAAGATGAAAACGATGAAGATTGTTTCCCAGATAACCAATAAGGGAATGTCCAGGAGTCAGAAGCTCAGAGCATGCTGGAATTATATCGTGCACAGCGGGCGATTTTCGTACTATCTGACAGAGCCGAATATCTGGAAAAAGGGCTGGCAGCAGGAAATTGCTCTTTCCATGCTGACGAAAAACAGAGGAGACTGCAATGGCTTCGCCTGCGGATTTGCAGCTTTGGCTGCCGAGGTTGGGTATACTCCATATGTGATTTCAGGGCGAGTGCTCGGAAACAGAGACGGAGCTGCAGATGGGTTGACAAGACACTGTTGGATAAAAATCAATGGAAAGCATTATGACCCGGAAGGAACCTGGGCTAACTGGGCAGGATATGTATACGGAACATCCGGATATCCAATGTATCATACAATACAACAGACAATAAATTTTAAAACATATGTATAAAAAAACCGCGTCCCCAATAAGGGGATGCGGTTTTTCTCTTTATTTATTTCTGTTACCTCTGTATTTCTCCTCGCAGTATTTACATCTGTAAACCTCTTTTTCCGGATCTGCAAGTACAAAAATCTGGTCAAGCTCCTGCTCAATGGAAGTGATGCAGCGCGGATTCTTGCATCTGATCACGTTGACGATTTCTTTCGGAAGATGAAGTTCTCTTTTTTCAACGATTTCGCCGTCTTTAATGATGTTTACCGTGATATTGTGGTCAATGAAGCCAAGAACATTAAGGTCAAGGTTGTCGATAGGGCATTCAACCTTAATGATATCTTTTTTACCCATTTTGTTGCTGCGCGCATTTTTGATAATTGCAACAGTACAGTCAAGTTTGTCAAGCTTTAAGTCATGATAAATTGTCATTGCTTTACCAGCTTTGATATGGTCTAATACGAAACCTTCGCGAAGTGCTCCTACATTTAACATGGTAATTCCACCTCCAGTAATGTGAGAATCAACGCCATACGGACATATACGCCGTACTGTGCTTGTTTGAAGTATGCGGCTCTTGGGTCGGAATCCACTTCTGTGGAAATTTCGTTTACACGTGGAAGCGGATGAAGAACATACATATCGTCTTTAGCAAGGCTCATTTTCTGCTTGTCGAGTATGTAGAAATCTTTCATGCGGACGTAATCTTCCTCATTAAAGAAGCGCTCTTTCTGAACACGGGTCATGTAAAGGATATCAAGAGATGGCATGGCGTCTTCCAGACGTTCTACCTCCTGGAATTCAATATGGTTGCGTTTCAGTACATCTTCACGGATATAACTTGGGATGCGAAGTTCTTCAGGGGAAATCAGAATAAATTTCACATTTTCATAGCGAACCAGAGCTTCAATGAGAGAGTGAACAGTACGACCAAATTTCAGGTCTCCGCAAAGTCCGATGGTGATATTGTCTAAACGGCCTTTCATGGAACGAATCGTGAGTAAGTCTGTTAAAGTCTGGGTAGGATGCTGATGGCCGCCGTCACCGGCGTTGATAACTGGAATGGAAGAAGCCATGGAAGCTACTAACGGAGCACCCTCTTTCGGATGACGCATAGCACAGATGTCTGCATAACAGGATACGACGCGGATAGTATCACTTACACTCTCACCTTTTGAGGCGGAACTGGAATCAGCGGAAGAAAAACCAAGGACTTTTCCGCCAAGGTTCATCATAGCTGCTTCGAAGCTTAAGCGAGTACGTGTGCTTGGCTCATAAAACAGAGTAGCAAGCTTCATATCGTCACATACATGCGCGTATTTCTTGGGGTTCTTTGCGATGTCGCTGGCTAAATCCAGAAGAGTGTCAAGTTCTTCTACAGAGAAGTCCAGCGGGCTCATTAAGTGTCTCATTTCATACCTCCATATTCTTGTAGTAAGTTGGTATTGATTTTCAGGAATCATAAAAATTTTTAGTTACTCAAAAATTCCTTCATAACATATTATAACATATAAATGGTTTTTTCAAGAAGATTTTTTTACTATTTTTTCAAAAAAAAGTCCTGCTGCAAACCATAATGGAGCATAGTCAAGGCGAATCAGACCTTTATAGTTCCAGGGAGTGTTGCTGTAATCCCAGGGGCATATGTGTAAAAGTTTCAAAACAGCGCCGCTTACAAATTCGGTAAAATAAATTCCTATTGTATAAAGACTGCCCCGCAGCGCGACCGGAAAACGGGCGATTCTTTTATAGACGGGGCCGATAACAGAAGCGCACCCATAAATAGGAAACATCAGGAGGGAGGTTTTGCCCATCATGGTAAAACTGCCTTCTAAAAGGGAGTGAAGTCCTGTCCAGAGAATTTCCATGCACCAGCCTATGGCGCCGCAAAGGAAAAATGTTTTCGGGAGAGTTGATTTCATATGATTTTTCCTCGTATCAGAGTATTTTTTTTACAACAATTTAACCTGATTGTAGTATTGCCCGCCTTGAAAAAAACATACATCTGGGATATAATGAAATAACCTTAATTTAGCGTTGTACATTGACGATGTTTGGGGAAAAGCTTAAAGAGGAGTATTGAAAAAATGAACTACAGAGAAAGTCGCGCCTATATCGAAAATGCCCAGCCCCTGGGAATGGTTCTGGGACTGGGAAATATGCTGGAGCTTATGGAAAGACTTGGAAATCCGCAGGATGATCTGAAATTTGTCCATGTGGGAGGAACAAACGGAAAAGGCTCTGTAATTGCATATTTATATTCGACGCTGACACTTGCGGGATACCGGGTGGGAAGGTACGTCTCACCAACCCTTTATTCATACAGAGAGAGACTGGAAACAGCAGGGAAAAAAGTAACCAAAGAAAAATTTGCGGAATATATTACAAAAATTGCAGAAGTAATTGAAGAAATGACAGCGGAAGGTCTGCCTCATCCAACGCCGTTTGAAATTGAGACGGCAGCAGCTTTTTTATATTTTAAGGAAGAAAACTGCGATCTTGTCCTTCTGGAAGTAGGGATGGGCGGAGATTTGGACGCTACGAATATTATCAGAACAACTCTTATTTCTGTTCTTACATCCATCAGCATGGATCATATGACATTTCTGGGAACTACCCTTGGTGAAATTGCGGAGAAAAAAGCAGGTATTATTAAAGATGGCTGCCATACTGTGACGATTAATCAGGAACCGGAGGCTCTGGCTGTGATTCTTGAACGATGTGAGGGAATGGGAGTTGCCTGTACAATTTCTGATTATAAAGAGGCGACTGTACTGGAAGAGAGCTGCCAGGGGCAGACATTCCGTTACAGAGACGAGGTTTACCAGCTTTCGCTTGCTGGCGTATGTCAGATTGAAAATGCTGTTCTTGCCCTAAATGTACTGGACGTACTTTCTGAAAAAGGTTTTCCTGTTGCACTGGAGCAGAGGAAAGAGGGGCTTTTAAAAACATCATGGGACGGCAGATTTACTTTTATACATGAGAAACCGCTGTTTATTGTGGACGGCGCTCATAATCCGGCAGCAGCAGACAGACTGGTAGATTCCATTGAACATTATTTTAAGGGGAAACGGATTATTTTTATCGTTGGTGTGTTTAAAGATAAGGATTATAGAAGTGTGATCGAAAAAACAGCAGGTTACGCAGGGGAAATTCTGACAATAGAGACGCCTGATAATCCAAGAGCTTTATCAGCAAAAGAGCTTGCCCATGTTGTTGCAGAGTATAACCCTAATGTACGTGCTATGAGTAGTGTGGAAGAGGCGGTAAAGACTGCGTTTGAGTTTGCCGGGGAAGAAGATGTTATCATCTCTTTTGGATCTCTTTCCAACATCGGAAAAATTACAGAAGCAGTAGAAGGCGAATAGGAAACGGAGAGAAGAATGGTTGATTTACAGGAATGCAGAGACAGAATAGACGAGATTGACAGCGAGATTATCCGGCTTTTTGAGCAGAGAATGAAAGTCTGCGAGGATGTGGCTGAATATAAAATCAACACAGGAAAAAAAGTGCTGGATCCTCAGAGAGAGCGTTCTAAAATTGAAACGCTGCGTAAGAAGGCACACGGAGAATTTAATGCTCTTGGTGCACAGGAGCTTTTTCAGCAGATTATGGCAATAAGCCGTAAAAGGCAGTATCAGCTTCTCACAGAACATGGAGTAGAGGATGAGGAAGAGCTTGAGATGGTGGAGGCTCTTTTGCTTAAAGATGTGACGGTAGTCTTTCAGGGAGTAGAGGGCGCATACAGCTACGCTGCTATGAGGGAATACTTTCAGGATGATATTAAAAGCTACCATGTTAAAACATGGAGAGATGCAATGGAAGAGGTTTCCGGAGGAAAAGCGGATTATGCAGTTTTGCCCATTGAGAATTCTACGGCAGGGATTGTAGCAGATATCTATGATCTTTTGACAGAATATCAGTTAAGTATCGTAGGAGAACAGATCATCCGTGTAGAACATGTGCTTCTTGGGCTTCCGGATGCGGAAATCGAACAGATTACGCAGGTATGTTCTCATCCTCAGGGACTTGCCCAGTGCGGGAAATTTCTGGAAGATCATCCGCAGTGGAAAAGAAAAGAGGTGGAAAATACAGCTGGTGCAGCCAAACGGGTACGGGAAGAGGGCAATCCTTCCCAGGCGGCGATTGCAAGCATTCATGCAGGCGCGCTTTACGGTTTAAAGATTCTTGCCCGTAATATCTGTCATAATGAAAAAAATGTTACGCGGTTTATCATTGTAAGCAAAAAGCCGGTCTACGTAAAGGATGCCCGCAAAGTCAGCATTTGCTTTGAGCTGCCTCATGAAAGCGGTACTCTTTACAATATGCTTTCCCATATTATTTATAATGGTCTTAATATGTCGCGTATCGAATCCCGCCCGATTCCGGGGAAAACATGGGAATATCGTTTTTTTGTGGATTTCGAAGGAAATTTGAAAGACAGCGCTGTAAAAAATGCCCTGCGCGGGATTAAAGCGGAAGCCAACCGCATGAGGGTTCTCGGAAACTATTAACACAAATTTATTGCAGAAAGAAGAACAGCGATCATGGGAATGAAGGAATGTGTTCTTTACCGGGACTTTGCTCACGGTGAAGTGCTGGAAAAAATGACGGCTCTTATCGCCGCCGCTGAAAAAAAACAGGAAAAAACAGAGCAGAATAAAGACGATTTTTATGGATGTGTAAACCAACTGGTGGAAATGGCAGGCTTATATGGTTTTTCGGGAAATCTGTGGCACTGCTATCTTACCTTACTTCTGGTCAATCACGAAAACGCGTTCAGCAAGGCGTGTGAGATTCGCGGAGAGGCGGCAGGCAGCATTAATGAACTGGCGCTTCACGATTTCACTATTTTTAAAGAATGGTACGATTTTGACCTTATGGTATTTGACAGAAGCTTTGATACCTCCTGCTGCCGGATTCTGTGCGATTACACAAATACGGATACAAACAGCAAGATGTTTAACAAGAGGATAAGGGACCGTATCTGTGAGATGAGCAAAACTCTGGCAGCAGCAAAAAGCACGGAAGAATTTAAAGCGGATATGGTTCAGTTTTATAAAGATTTCGGAGTGGGTAAGCTTGGACTTCACAAGGCCTTCCGTGTAGGGCATGCGGCAGACGGAGAAGTTGTCATTGAACCGATCACGAGAACCGCTCATGTGAAGCTGGATGATCTGGTAGGATATGAGATTCCGAAGCAGAAGTTGATTGAGAATACAGAAGCCTTTGTGGAGGGAAGAAAGGCAAATAACTGTCTTCTTTTCGGAGATGCGGGGACTGGAAAATCATCCAGTATCAAGGGGATTCTCAATGAGTATTATGACAGAGGGCTTCGTATCATAGAAGTGTACAAGCATCAGTTTCAGGATTTAAATGATGTGATCGCTCAGATTAAGAACAGAAATTATAAGTTTATTATCTATATGGACGATCTTTCGTTTGAAGAATTTGAAATAGAATATAAATATCTGAAGGCAGTGATCGAAGGAGGGTTGGAGAAAAAGCCCGATAATATTCTGATTTATGCGACCAGCAACAGAAGACATCTGGTAAGAGAACGTGCCGGAGACAAGCTGGAGATTATGGATGAGGATGACCTTCATTCATCAGATACGGTACAGGAGAAGCTTTCTCTTGTATATCGTTTCGGGGTGCGTATTTATTTCGGTGCACCGAATAAAAAAGAATTTCAGAATATAGTGAAGACTCTGGCGCAGCGTTTTGGCGTGACGATGCCGGAGGAGGAGCTTCTTCTGGAAGCAAATAAATGGGAACTTTCCCACGGGGGATTAACGGGAAGGACAGCCCAGCAGTTTATTGATCATATTCTTGGTACAATAGAAAACTGAAAGCATCAGGAAAAACTAAGCAGAAAGGGGATTTTACAATGACAGTAACCACATTTGCAGCAATTGACATTGGTTCCTATGAAGTCAGTATGAAGATTTTTGAATTGTCTAAAAAATTCGGCTTCAGAGAACTGAATGATGTCCGATACAGCCTGGAAGTGGGAAAAGGCGTTTATTCAGGACGTAAGATGGATAAAGAAATGATTGATATCCTGTGTGAAGTTCTGAATGATTTTAAGCGGATTATGGCAGATTTTGGTGCGGAAGAATACAGAGCCTGCGCAACAAGTGCATTTCGTGAGCTGGAAAATCCGATTCTTGTCACGGAGCAGATTTATCGAAGGACACAGCTCAAAGTAGAAGTTCTGAGCAACGCAGAACAGCATTTCCTTGGCTATAAATCGATTGCTGCCATAGAAAACGGGTTCAAAAAGATGATCCAGAAAGGCACCGCTATTCTGGATGTCGGTGGGGGAAGTCTGCAGGTATCTCTTTTTGATAAGGATTCTCTTGTTACGACTCAGAGTCTTAAAATGGGAAGCTTAAGAATTCGTCAGCGTCTGAAAGAACTGGAAAAAACAACGATACATTATGACCGCCTTGTAGAAGAATTTATCCGAAATGATATTGTGAGTTTCCAGAGGCTTCATCTCAGGGACCGGGATGTAAAAAATGTGATTCTCATGGGAGATTTTATCACAGATACGATTTTTCAGGAAGAAATGCGGGATAATATCATTACAAAAGAAGAGTTTATGCAGCGTTATGAGAATACGGTGCATAAATCAGAGCAGGTTCTTGCAGAAGAAATGGAAATTGATCCCGAATATGCGGCTCTCGTGGTACCGACTATGATTGTCTGCAAAAGTTTTATTGATGTGTTTAATGCGGAAGCTCTGTGGGCTCCGGGAGTGTCACTTCTTGATGGGATTGCATATGATTTTGCAGAAAAAAAGAAATTTATAAAAAGTGTACATAATTTTGAAAATGATATTCTTGTAACAGCAAGAAATATTGCCAAACGGTACTCCAGCGGAAAGAGTCATATTCAGGGAACGATGAATCTCTGTCTTGATATTTTTGACAGTATGAAAAAGGTTCATGGAATGACTGCTAGAGAAAGGCTTCTTCTGCAGATAGCAGCCCTTCTCCATGATTGTGGCAAATACATCAGTATGGGGGATGTGGCAGAGTGTTCTTATCAGATTATCATGTCCACGGAAATTATCGGTCTTTCCACGGAAGAACGGGAAATGATTGCCTGGACTGTGCGTTTTAATTCAGTTCCGCTTACTGTTTATGACGAATTAAAAATGAAAGCGGGAATTGACAGAACGAGTTATATGACTGTTGCGAAAATGGCGGCTATTTTGCGGCTTGCAAATGCGATGGACAGAAGTCATTATCAGAAAATCAGAGGGATTAAAACGGTTCTCAAAGACAGAGAGCTTCAGATGACCGTGGATTCCAATCAGGATATTTCTCTGGAACTGGGGCTTCTGAAAGATAAGGTAGAATTTTTTGAAGATGTATTTGGTATTGGACTCAAGCTCAGATGTAAGGGAAGAGCATAAGGGGAGGATTTTATGGATATCAAAAATTTTGAAAAAAGTGAATATTTCGTAAACCGTGAGTTAAGCTGGCTGAAATTTGATGAGCGTGTTTTGAGTGAAGCCAGAGATAAAAATTTGCCGCTTTTTGACAGACTTAAATTTTTAAGTATTACAGCGTCCAATCTGGATGAGTTTTTTATGGTGCGTGTGGCTTCACTCAAAGATCAGGTTCACGCAGGATATCAGAAAACAGATATAGCAGGGATGACCGCCAAGGAGCAGTTAAAGGAGATAAGTGTCCAGACGCACGAACTGGTACATGTACAGTATAACACTCTTAACCGCGCGCTTCTTCCGGCACTGGAAAAGGCAGGACTACATCTCGTTGTGAGCCATGAGGAACTGACAGAGAAGCAGAAAGAATTTGTAGACAGCTATTTCGAAGATAATGTCTATCCTGTACTGACACCGATGGCAATGGATTCTTCAAGACCGTTTCCTCTTATCAGAAATAAAACGCTGAATATTGGAGCATTGATTACAAAAAAGGATAAGAAAAAGGGCGAATTGCTTTTTGCGACTGTACAGGTTCCGTCCGTGCTGCCTCGTGTCATTGCAATTCCTTCCGGCAAAGAAGGAGTAACTGCGGTAATTCTTCTGGAAGAAATCATTGAGCGCAATATTGATAAATTATTTTTAAGCTATGATGTTGTCTGTGCACATCCTTACCGTATTATGCGAAATGCGGATCTTACCATTGACGAAGATGAGGCAGAAGATTTACTTGTGGAGATCCAGAAGCAGCTTAAAAAACGCCAGTGGGGAGAGGTTATTCGTCTGGAAGCCGAAGAGAAGATGGATAAACGTCTTTTGAAAATCCTGAAAACAGAATTTGAAATTAAGGATGAGGATATTTTTGAAATCAGCGGTCCTCTGGATCTTACAATGCTGATGAAGGTTTACTCTCTGGAAGGCTTCGATGAATTTAAAACACCGAAATATACGCCTGCTCCTGTGCCGGCATTCAGAAATGACAAAGATATCTTTTCCGTAATCCGTGAGGGAGACGTATTTCTGCATCACCCGTATATGAGCTTTGACCCTGTTGTAAACTTTGTCCGTCAGGCTGCGAAGGATCCGGATGTACTTGCGATCAAGCAGACCCTTTACCGTGTCAGCGGCAACTCGCCGATTATTGCCGCCCTTGCCCAGGCTGCCGAAAATGGCAAACAGGTTTCTGTTCTTGTGGAGTTAAAGGCGCGCTTTGACGAGGAAAATAATATTGTCTGGGCGAAGAAGCTGGAGAAAGCGGGATGTCATGTTATCTATGGCCTTGTGGGACTGAAGACGCACAGTAAGATTACCCTTGTTGTGAGAAGAGAAGAGGCGGGAATCCGCCGCTATGTACATCTGGCTACCGGAAACTATAATGACTCTACAGCGAAGCTTTATACAGACTGCGGTATTTTTACCTGTGACGAGCGGTTTGGGGAGGATGCTACGGCTGTATTTAATATGCTTTCCGGATACTCTGAACCGAAGCGCTGGAACGAGCTGATTGTTGCGCCTATCTGGATGAAAGAGTGTTTCCTGAAGATGATCAAGAGAGAGGCGAAAAATGCGAAAGAGGGGCTTCCTGCTCTGATTCGGGCAAAAATTAATTCTCTTTGCGACCCGAAAATTATGGCTGCGCTTTGCTATGCGTCCTCCTGCGGCGTGCAGGTGGAGCTTCTGGTGAGAGGAATCTGCTGTCTGAAAGTAGGAATCCCGGGAGTCAGCGAAAATATTCATGTGCGTTCCATTGTAGGAGAATTTCTGGAACACAGCCGTATTTTCTATTTTGAGAATGGAGGAAATCCGGAAATATACATGGGAAGTGCAGACTGGATGCCGCGTAATCTTGACCGTCGTGTGGAAATTGTTTTTCCGGTGGAGGATGAGGAAATCAAAAAAGAAATCACGCATATTCTTGATCTGGAATTCAGGGATAATGTAAAAGCTCACATCCTTCAGGCAGACGGAACCTATGTAAAAACGGACAAACGGGGCAAGGTTCTTGTAAATTCACAGATGGAATTTTGTAAGGAAGCTACGGAGGCAGCGGCAAACAGAAAAAAAGACGAGAAGGCGAAGACCAGGGTGTTTATCCCGGCGGAGCCTGCGGAGGATATCGAAGAGTAAAAAAATCCATTCAAGGGAAGTGGAAAAAATGCAGAAAAAACGGGAAGGAAACTATTCCCTCCTCCTCCTGGCGGGGGGGAAGAGCAGCCGCATGGGGAAGGACAAGGCAGGACTTTTCCTGAATGGCAAGACGTTTCCGAGACATTTGATAGATAAGGCAGAGCAGCTTGGAATCAGGCAGAAGTTTCTCTCCGGTCATTTCATGGAAGAAGCAGACGTCCGGGTTGTGGAAGATATTTATAAAGACAGAGGACCTTTAGGAGGGCTTCACGCCTGCATGAAGGTTATGGAAACGCCGTATTGTCTGGTACTTCCTGTAGATGTGCCCCAGATTCCCCTTAAAGTGCTGGGAGCTCTTCTGGCTGCACATGAGGAGAAGTGTATGCAGGGACAGGGGGAGCTTCCGCTTCTTCTGGCTCATGGGGACAGGGAGGAGCCTCTTATTGGTATTTACCCTGTAAAGATGGCGGATGCTGTCGGCGAAGTGATTCGGGAAAAATCCTGCTGGGTTTTCCGGATTTTGAACCAGTGGGGCTACGAGACCTGCGAAATCCCTCTGGAGGAGTGGCAGGTGGGAAATATCAATACGCCAAAGGAATATGAGCTTCTTTTGGAGTATGAGAAAAGAGGAAAGATAGAATGACAGAGGGAGTTTTTCTGGAACAGGCTGTGGAGCTTATCAAAGAGCATGTGCAGAAAATCACAGATACGGAAATAGTGGAAGTAAAAGATGCAGGGGGCTATATTCTTGCGGAGGACATTTATGCGGATGTGGATAATCCGCCGTTCCCAAGGTCTCCGGTAGACGGCTATGCAGTGCGCTCGGAGGATTTGCAGGGAGCATCTTTTGATTCTCCTGCGAAGCTTACAGTGGCAGGCTGTATCTATGCAGGGGATGACGGGCAGTCCTTTCAGGCTCGGCCCGGAGAGTGTTACCGGATTATGACAGGAGGGCCTTTTCCGAAAGGGACAGACACTGCGGTGAAGCAGGAGGATACGGACTACGGGGAAGATACCGTGGAAATTTATAAAGAACAGAAAGCGTTTGACAATTACTGTTTTCAGGGAGAGGATTATAAGAAAGATACGCTTTTGATTACTTCCGGAATCAGGATTACCTTTGCAGAGCAGGGGATTTTGGCAGGAATCGGACGGACGCAGGTGAAGGTATACCGTAAGCCGGTGATTCGGGTGTTTGCAACAGGAGATGAGCTGTGCCGTCCGGGGCTTCCCTTAAAACCGGGAAAAATTTATGATTCCAACAGTATGATGGTTTCATCCCGTCTCCATGAGCTGGGAGTTATGCCGGCTTCCGTGGCTCACTCCGACGACAGCGAGGAAGGAGTTGTACGGGATTTAAAGAAGGCTTCAGAAGATGCGGATATCATAGTGACAACAGGAGGAGTGTCTGTAGGGAAAAAGGATATTCTTCACGGCGCGTTGAAGCTTCTTGGCGCAGAAAAAATCTTCTGGAAAGTAAAAATCCAGCCGGGTACGCCGACAATTTTTTCCGTATATAAAAATACGCTGATTCTTTCCCTGTCCGGAAACCCTTTTGGGGCAATGGCGAATCTGGAGCTGCTTCTAAGACCTATGCTTCAGGAAATGACAGGAAATGAAATTTTTTATATGGAACAAAAGGATGGTACTGCCTGCATGGAATTTCCCAAAAAGAGCAGAGTGAGACGTTTTGTCCGCGCAATCTGCCGAAACGGAGAGGTCTTTCTTCCTCAGGGGATTTTTTCTTCGGGCGCAATTGGTACGCTGCGGGGGTGCAACTGTTTCCTTGATATTCCGGCAGGCAGCGGCTGTATCGAAAAAGGAGAGAGGGTACACGTATGGATGCTGTAAAGAAACCCTTTCTTGCCGCAGTGAGCGGTGTGAAAAATTCGGGGAAAACCACATTTCTTGAAAAGCTGGTTCCGGAACTTGCCGCCCGCGGCTATCGGGTTGCGGTGATCAAGCATGACGGCCATGAATTTCAGGGAGATGTGGAAGGGACAGATACATATCGGATGAATCAGGCAGGTGCTTACGGCACCTGCATTTTTTCAAAAAACAAGTGGATGATTCAGAAAAAAGAGCCTGATATGAGGGTGGAAAGGCTGGTGGGGTTTTTTCCTGAGGCAGACATTATTCGTCTGAAGGGGATGAAGGATTCCCCTTATCCGAAATTTGAACTTGTAAGAAAAGGAAATTCGAAGGAAAGCGTCTGCTGCCCGAAAACTCTGATGGCTCTTGTGACAGATACGGAGCTTCAGGTGGAAGGAGTGCCGGTTGTGGGACTTGAGGACATAAAAAATTGTGCAGATTTACTGGAAAAACACATGAAAAAATGGAGAAATTGACGAGATTGTGAAATTTTTCTCGATATTTTTTATGGATATCTTGAAGTAGAAAAATGATGGTGATAAAATAAAAAAAAGTGTGCGTGAAATGAACGCACGAAAAGGAGGGTATTGCCATGGCTTTGAAACAAGTCCAGACAACCTGCCCGTACTGCGGAGCAGGCTGTCAGATTATGTTCACAATCGATGCGGATAAAAATAAGATTGTGGAAGCTGTTCCGGCGCAGGGAAGAACAAATGCCGGAACTCTCTGCCTGAAAGGTCATTATGGCTGGGACTATCTCAACGATCCTCAGATTCTGACGAAACGTCTCCGCAAACCAATGATCCGCAAAGGCGGTAAGAAATCACCTCTCGAGGAGGTTTCCTGGGAGGAAGCAATCTCCTACGTTGCCAAACGTCTGGGAGAAATCAAGGAGAAATATGGTCCTGATTCCATTATGGGTACAGGTTCTGCACGAGGTGCGGGAAATGAAGCCAATTATCTGATGCAGAAATTCATGCGCGCATGTATCGGTACAAACAATGTCGATCACTGCGCGCGAATATGACATGCGCCTTCGGTAGCGGGTCTACTGTATTCTTTAGGTTCAGGCGCAATGTCAATGGGCATCCCGGAGATCGAGGATGCAGGCTGTTTACTTTGCTTCGGTTATAACGGAGCAGATTCCCATCCGATCGTAGCGAGACGTATTGTCCGTGGCAAACAGAAGGGAATGAAAATTATCTGTGTTGACCCACGTGTGACAGAAACCGCGCGTATTTCCGATATACATTTACAGCTTAAGGGCGGAAGCAACCTTGCTCTTGTAAATGCGATGGCTCATGTCATCTGGAAAGAGGGACTGACAGACGATGCGTTTATCGCAGAACATACAAAGGGATTTGATGAATTCCTGAAAGTAATTGAAAAATATACACCGGAATATGCAGAGCCGATCACTCACATTCCGGCAGAAGAAATCCGTAAGGCGGCAAGACTGTACGCGACAACGAAACCGGCCATGATTCTCTACGGTATGGGTGTGTGCCAGTTTACACAGGCAGTAGATGTTGTAAAGGGCCTTGCAAACCTTGCTCTTATGACCGGAAACTTCGGTGGTCCTTCCATGGGAATCGGACCTGTCCGCGGACAGAACAACGTACAGGGTGCCTGCGATATGGGCGCGCTGCCGAATTCCTATCCGGGATACCAGAATGTTACAGTTCCGGAAAACCGTGAAAAATTTGAAAAGGCATGGGGAGTACCGCTTTCCGATAAAATCGGATGTCCGATCACTCACGTACCTCACAGAATTCTTCACGAAACAGATGAGAAAAAGAAAATTCACGCATATTATATCTTTGGTGAAGATCCGGCGCAGTCCGATCCGGACCTTGCTGAGGTAAGAGAAGCGCTGGACAAGTGCGACTTCGTTGTGATGCAGGATATTTATATGAATAAGACAGGTCTTTACGCAGACGTCATTCTCCCCGCAACTGCATGGGGAGAGAACGAGGGCGTATATACCTGTGCAGACCGCGGTTTCCAGAGAGTTCGCAAGCTCATTGAGCCGGAAGGAGACTTAAAGCCAGACTGGCAGATCATTGCTGAGATTTCCACAGCAATGGGATATCCGATGAACTACAAAAATACAGAAGAAATCTGGAACGAGCTGATTGACCTGTGTCCAAGCTTTGCCGGCGCAACATACGAAAAAATGGAGAAATACGGCGGCGTTCAGTGGCCGTGCCGTGACAAATCCATGGAAGACAAGGGTACTCCGTATCTTCATAAAGACGGAGTATTTGCCACAAAGGATCATAAGGCACTGTTTTACGGAACTGACTGGCATCCGCCGTTAGAGCTGGAGAATGACCAGTATCCGATGACCTTATCTACAGTCCGTGAGGTAGGCCATTATTCTGTACGAACCATGACAGGTAACTGCCGTACTCTTAGAAATCTGGAAGACGAGCCGGGATGGGTACAGATGAATACAGAAGACTGCCGCCGTATGGGCTTTGAAAAAGGAGAGCTTGTCAAGATTCTTTCCAAACGAGGCTATTGTATTACACGATGTCTGCCTACAGACCGTGTAAAACCGGGCGCTACTTATATGACCTACCAGTGGTGGATTGGCGCCTGCAACGAGCTGACAACTGCCAAGCTTGACCCGATCAGTAATACGCCGGAGTACAAATATTGCGCCTGCCGCGTAGAAAAGATCAAAGATCAGGAGTGGGCGGAAAGACATGTAAAAGAGCTTTACGAAGATATCCGCGCCCAGATGGGTATTGATACCGGAAAGGGGGCGAAAGCATGAATTACTTCGTAAAAGGAAATCCAGACCTTTGCATCGGCTGCCGTACCTGTATGATAGGCTGTGTGGTTGCACATGAAGGTAAACATATTTTTGAGGTTGATCCTGATTCCTACAGCTTCAACCCGAAGCTTCATATGGTAAAGACTGCCCGGTTAAGCGTTCCGGTACAGTGTAAGCACTGTGAAAATCCGGCATGTATGGCAGTATGTCCTGTAGGAGCGATTTCCCGGAAAGATCACTGTGTGGTGATTGATACGGATATTTGCATGGGATGTAAGTCCTGTATGGATGCATGTCCGTTTGGTGCGATTAATATGACGGTGAAGACAGGCTGTCTGCAGGCAGACGGTTCTGAGAAAAAAGTTGCCAATAAATGTGATTTGTGTTACGGGCTGCCGGGAGGTCCTGCATGTGTGAGAGTCTGTCCTACAGAGGCTCTGACTCTTGTAAAAGAGGAGGATTTAAACACTGCCATGGAACGTAAACGTGCGGAAACAGCAAGAAATACATACCGTGAGACACACCCGCAGGAATAACAGGAGGCTGGTTCAAAAATGAAAAAAGAATTAGGATGTTTCGTTGTTGGCGACAGCACGAAATGTACCGGATGTAAGGCATGCGAGGTTGCATGCTTTACTGTCCATAACCGTAAGAGCAATCATGTGGGAAAAACCGTGGGGACGGTTACAGTTCCGGTGACTCCCAAGCTGTATCTTACAAGATTTGAAGATGGCTGTATGCCGATTCAGTGTAAACATTGTGAGGATGCGCCCTGCCTTAACGCATGTGCCAAGGGGGCAATCAGCCGCATTGACAATCAGGTAATTGTAGATCCTGAGAAATGTATCGGCTGTAAGGACTGTATGCAGGCATGTCCTTTTGGCGCGATTGCTCTTCTTCCTTATGCAAAGGACGGAAAACTGGTTGCCCAGACAATGGGAGACACCAGAGTGTTCGCTTCCAAATGCGACCTCTGTGAAGGAATCGAGGGAGGCCCTGCATGTGTGAGAGTCTGTCCTCATCAGGCGCTTCGTCTTGTTGATCCGGAGGCGGAAAGAGAAGAAAAAAATAAAAAAGCAGCAGAAGCTCTGCTTCTGACGAAAAACTGGAGATAAGGGAGGGCGGAATTCATGATAGTTGCAATTGATCAGAATCTTTGTACAGGCTGCCGTGAGTGCGCGGAAGTTTGTCCTGCCTATGCCATCGTCGGAGAGCAGGGGAAACCGCAGACTATTGATACAGACAAATGTATCATGTGCGGTCAGTGTGTTCAGAAGTGTAAATCCTATGTTTCCATTCTGACACACGGCAAAGAGGCTTATGAGAAAGTAAGAAAAGAAAGAAATATTCCGGATAGCGTACAGGAGCCGTTATTTGCCGCTCATGCAGTGTGCAATCTGGATAAAGTAAAAGCAGCGCTTGCTGACAAAGAGAAATTCACAATTGTACAGTGCGCGCCTGCAGTGCGTGTAGCGATTGCAGAGGAGTTTGGCGCAGAGCTTGGTACTCTGACACCGGGCAGGCTTTCCGCAGCTCTTCATGCGCTGGGCTTTGACAGAGTGTATGATACCAACTTCCCGGCTGACGTAACCATTATGGAAGAAGGTACAGAGCTTGTGAAGCGTGTGACTCAGGGCGGTGTGCTTCCGATGTTCACCTCCTGCTGTCCTGCATGGGTGAAGTTCCTGGAGAACAATTATCCGGAGCTTACAGACCATCTTTCCACAGCCAAGAGCCCGCAGCAGATTGGCGGGGCAATTTTCAAAACCTACGGAGCGCAGCTTGAGGAAAAATCAGGCGCGGATATTTACAGTGTTTCTGTTATGCCGTGTACCTGCAAGGTGTTTGAGTGCCAGCGTCCGGAGATGAAGGACAGCGGCTTCAGGGATGTGGATGTTGCGATTACGACCAGAGATCTGGCATGGCTTATTAAAGATATGGGAATTGACTGGAACAATCTTGAGGAGATGGAATTTGACCAGCCTCTTGGACTTTATACAGGCGCAGGCACAATCTTTGGCGTTACAGGCGGCGTTATGGAGGCTGCTATCCGTACAGGGTATGAGCTTGTTACAGGCCAGCCGATTCCGGATGTGGAAGTGACGGCAGTCCGCGGTACAGAAGGTTTCCGTACATCTACGATCAGAGTTGGAGATCTGGATTTGAGAGTCGGCGTTGTGACAGGACTTAAAAATGTGATTCCTGTGCTGGAAGCTGTGAAGGCAGGCACTTTAAATCTTCATTTTATTGAGGTTATGACCTGTCCGGAGGGCTGTGTCAGCGGCGGCGGACAACCGAAGCTTTTGATGGATACAGACAGAGAGGAAGCATATGCTGCAAGACGCGCGGCAACCTTTGCCCATGACAAAGCGCTTCCAATCCGTAAATCCCATGAAAATCCGGCAATCAAAAAAATCTACGATGAATTTCTTGAAGAGCCGAATAGTCATATTGCGCATCATCTTTTACATACTACTTACTGTAATAAGTAAATATTGTTATAAAATGCAAAGGAGTTCCTGTAAAGACAGGGACTCCTTTTTTTCTATTTTTATCGTGAAATAAATGAAAGGTTGTGGTAGAATAAGGAATAATGGATTTTGGAGCGGGAGATGAGGTTTGATGAAGCATGTGATTATTGGCACGGCAGGACATGTGGACCATGGGAAATCCTGCCTTATCAAGGCTTTGACAGGAATAGAAACAGACCGTCTGAAGGAAGAAAAAAAGAGAGGCATTACCATTGAACTGGGCTTTGCTTATTTGGATATGCCGGATGGGAGCAGGGCAGGAATCGTGGATGTGCCCGGACATGAAAAATTTGTGAAGAATATGCTTGCAGGCGCGGGAGGCATGGATCTGGCGATGCTGGTAGTTGCGGCTGACGAGGGAATTATGCCGCAGACAGTGGAGCATCTCGATATTTTGTCTATTCTGGGAATAAAGAAAGGCGTTATTGTTATTACCAAGACAGACCTTGCAGAGCCGGAGCTTGTAGAACTGGTAGAAGAGGATGTCAGAGAACTGACAGAGGGGACGTTTCTGGAAAATGCGCCTGTTGTGCCGGTGTCTGTCTATAAAGGAGAAGGACTGGATGAGCTGAAGGAGGTTCTTTATCAGATGTGCCGGGAGCTTCCGGAGCGCGGACAGATGAATAATTTCCGTCTTCCCATTGACCGTGTTTTTACATTGAAAGGATTTGGAACGATCGTCACAGGAACTCTGGCGGAGGGAAAAATAAAAAAAGAGCAGGAGGCAGTCCTTTATCCGGAAAATGCTCCTGTAAAAATCAGGAGTATTCAGGTGCATGAAGCAAACACAGATGTTGCATATGCAGGTCAGCGAGTGGCAGTAAACATCCCTGACCGCAAAAAAGAAGAAATTCTCCGCGGAGACGTTCTTGCTCTGAAAAACAGTATGTATCCGACGCATATGACAGACGTTCGGGTGGAAGCTTTGAAACATACGGAACGTATTATCAGGCATGGCAGCCGCGTACATATTTATCACGGGACAAAAGAACTGCTGGGCAAAATTATCCTTATGGACAGAGATGAACTGAAAGCAGGGGAGAGCTGCTATGCGCAGCTTCGTCTGGAAGAAGAAACAGTGGTTCGAAAAGGCGACCGCTTTGTTATTCGTTTCTATTCTCCTGCGGAGACAATCGGCGGAGGGGTAATCCTTGACGCCTGTCCTGCGAAGCACCGCAAAAATGATAAAAAAGCCCTGAAATCTTTTGAGATAAAAGAGAAAGGTACTCAGGAGGAAATGCTGGAAGTTTCCCTTAGAGAACATTGGGGATATTTCTGCGACCTTCAGGAATTATGCAGGCGCAGCTCTCTTGACCGCTCAAAGGTAAAAAATGCGGCTAAGAAGCTGGAGGAAGAGAAAAAAATCCTCTGTCTTTACGAAGAAACGTATATTCACAGAGAGGAATTTGATTTTTACCGCAGAAAAACAGAGAAATTTCTGGATGAGTTTCACAAAACCTATCCCTTAAAGGAGGGAATGGGGATAGAGGAAGCCAGAAGCAGGTTAGGCTTTCCGGAAACACGGATTGCGGATGCGGTTCTGAATCTTCTGAAAGAAGAAAAGATTATTAAAGAACAGCATGGAATGCTCAGTAAAAAGCGGTTCAAGGTAGTTGTAAAGGAAGATGAGGATGCGATTATGCAGGAAATTATCCGCTATTATCTGGAAGCGGGATTTGCGCCTCTGACTACGGAACTCTATGGAAAAGAGCATCGGAATCAGAAGAAATTTCAGGCAGTTTTTACTTCCCTTCTGAATAAGAAGACATTGATTCGCCTTGATACGCAGTATTGCGTACACAGGGACTATTATGAAAAGGCAAAAAAAGCCTTTACAGAGATGGCGCAGGAAAAACCTGTTGTAATTCTCGGAGAATTTCGCGATTATCTGGGGTGTTCCAGAAAGGTGGCAGTTGCGCTTCTTGAGCATTTTGACAAAAATGGATTTACCAGAAAAACAGAAGAAGGGAGAATCCTAAAGGTAAAGAATTGATATGAGTGAGGGAAAAAAAGAAGAGCTTTTCAGAAAAATACCGAAAGTAGATACATTACTAAAAGAAAAGGAAATACAGGAACTGTGCTCTGCGTATGGGCATGGCGCAGTAGTGGATGGAATACGGCAGTGTCTGGAAGAACTGCGAAGAAGCGCAATAGAGTCTCCGGAGCTGTTTGCTTCAAAAATGGAAGGTCTTGGCGCACAGATAATAAAGAAGGTGAAAGAAACAGACGCTCTGTCTGTGTGTAAGGTGTTCAATGCGACAGGGATTATTCTTCACACCAATCTGGGGCGCGCGCCTCTGGGAAAGCGTCAGCTTGAAGCAGTTCTTGAAACCTTCGGCGGTTATTCTAATCTGGAATATAATCTGGAAACAGGAAAGCGCGGCAAACGATGGGAGCATTATGCGGGAGAAATTTCAGAAATCACAGGTTCCGGGGGCGCGATTGCTGTGAATAACAACGCGGCAGCCGTGACTTTGATTCTCAGCACCCTCACAAGAGGGAAGGAAGTCATTGTATCCAGAGGAGAGCTGATTGAAATTGGCGGACGTTTCCGTATTCCGGAGGTAATGGAGCAGAGCGGAGCCATTCTTCGCGAGACAGGATGCACCAACCGCACAAGAATCTCCGATTACGAGAAAGCTATCAATGAGAACACAGGGGCGCTTCTTAAAGTCCATACAAGTAATTATAAGATTATGGGATTCACAGAGGAGGTTTCTGTGGAGGAGCTGGTGGAACTGGGTGAAAAATATCATTTGCCTGTAATTGTGGATCTGGGCAGCGGCGTTCTTGTAAATCTGGAAAAATATGGTCTTCCCCATGAACCCACAGTACAGGAAACCTTGAAAAAAGGAGCCGATCTTGTATGTTTTTCAGGTGATAAACTCCTTGGCGGACCGCAGGCAGGAATCATCGCAGGAAAGAAAACATACATTAAAGCAATGGAAAACCATCCTCTGATGCGCGCCTTCCGCCTTGATAAATGCACAATTGCAGCTTTGGAGGCTACTTTCCGTGAATACAGGGATGAAGAGAGGGCTGTGAAAAATATACCGGTTCTGAGGATGATTACCACGCCTGTAAACGAAGTAAGGGAACGGGCGCAGGCAGTCTGTGAGGCTTTGAAAAGAGCAGGAGTGAAAGAAAGGGTGGAAGTGCAAAAGAGCAGAGCCATGCTGGGGGGCGGTTCCATGCCTACAGAGGAAATACCAAGCTATGCGGTGACTGTTATGCCAAAAAGCGAGAGCTGCGAGGCGCTTGCCGCAAGAATGCGAAGCCTTCCGGTACCCATTATTGTACATATAAAAAATGACAGAGTGATTCTGGATATGCGTACAGTGTCAGAGGAAGAATTACATGAATTTACGGAAGAATTAAAGCTGCTGTGGTAAGGATTAAAGATTGACAGTAAGAGATGTGTAAGAATGTCAGATTTTCTTTTGGCGGACGCCTGTGAGAATCGAACTCACCCAGGATGCGGTTAACATCCAACACAGGTTTTGAAGACCAGGGGGCACACCAGTTACCCAACGACGCCCAAAAGAATCGAATTAAGTATAACAGAATGAGAAAAAAATAGCAAGCAGAAAGGTATTGGCATGAAGAAAGAAAACGTACAGATTCAGAGATTTGAAAATGGAAAGGTTATAAATGTAACAGACGAGACAGCAACTGAGTTTCGCTTTGAGGTAAAAACCTGGGGAAGAGAAAGCCTTTGGATTAGCTGTACACCGGAAAATCTGGAGGAACTGGTGATTGGTCTTCTTTTTTCCAATGGCTGTATAGATTGTGCAGAGCAGGTAGAACGGGTAGATGTTTCCTTCGAAAAATCCGAAATTCATGCGATTTTGGGCGAAAAGCATCCTACTGCAAAGGAAGAGACAGCAGAAATTTGTTCCGAGCCTGACATCGTGGAGCTGTTCGCACGGGCAGACGAAATTTTTGGACATCCCGGAGAGCTTTTCGCAGATACCGGATGCGCTCATTGCTGTACGATGATGGTGGACGACAGGGTAATCTGCAGCTATGAGGATATAGGACGCCACAATGCTCTTGACAAAGTGATAGGAAGAGGGTTAAAACAGAAAGTGGATTTTTCCAGAGCAGTGATTTTTACCACAGGGAGGATTTCGGGAGATTATCTCAAAAAAATCATCGGAGCCGGAATTTCGTGGGTGGTATCGCGTTCCGCTGTGACAGGCGAGGCTGTAAGGCTTGCAAGAGAGAACAATATCCATATGTTCGGCTTTGTCCGTGGTGGAAATGGAAATATTTATAATTAATAGCAGGTGAAATTTATAAAAAATGCACAAAAATATTGTTAAAATCATAATGTAGTGGTATAATATGTGCCATAACTGATTGTAACGGAGGAGGTATTTTTTATGAATTACGAAGATGTACAGAAGGTTTCCAATGCTGCGGCAGGCAAAGCAAAGCTGCTGGAAAGCAACTTTGCGAAATACTTTATGAGAGCGGTTATGGCAGGATTTTTCATTGATGTTGCCATGATTTTCTCGAATGTAGTGGGAAATATTTTTTCTGAATCTATGCCTGCATGGGGAAAATTCCTTGGAGCCATTGTGTTCTCACTGGCAGTTCTTCTGATTTCCATGATTGGAGGGGAACTGTTCACAGGAAACAATATGGTGATGGCATTCGGAGCTTTTGATAAAAAGGTCAGTTGGGGAAAGGTTGGAAAGGTATGGCTGGTAAGCTATGTCGGAAACTTTGTGGGCTGTGCGCTCATGGCGCTGATCTTTGTGGGAGCAGGAGCTTCCGGCACCGCAGATTATTATGCGGGATTTATGGGAAATAAACTGGCAATTCCGGTTGGTCAGATGTTTATGCGCGCTGTTTTATGTAACTTCTTTGTTTGCCTTGGCGTTCTCTGCGGAATGAAATTAAAGAGCGAGGCAGGAAGATTCCTGATGATCGTGATGTGTATTTCAGGCTTTGTTGTAAGCGGCTTTGAACACTGTATTGCAAACATGGGAAATTTTGTTGCAGGAGCGCTTCTTGTACCGGGATTGTCTGTAACTGCGATGCTTAAGAGTATGGTGGTAGTAACACTTGGAAATTTGGTTGGCGGTGCACTGCTGCTTGCATGGCCGCTTAGAAAGATGAGTGCAGACGAATAATGGCAAAGGCTTTATACATAGCAGAAAAACCCAGCGTAGCGCAGGAGTTTGCAAAAGCTTTAAAAATTAACGGACAGAGAAAAGACGGATATCTCGAATCAGAAGATTCAGTAGTAACCTGGTGCGTAGGGCACTTGGTTACTATGAGCTATCCCGAAAAATATGACATGAAATACAAAAGGTGGAGTTTAGATACCCTGCCTTTTTTGCCGCGTGAATTTAAATACGAGGTAATCCCTGCTGTTCAGAAACAGTTTACGATTGTGAAAGGCCTTCTAAACAGACCGGATATTGAGACAATCTACGTGTGTACGGACTCCGGACGGGAGGGAGAGTATATTTACCGACTTGTGGCGCAGATGGCAGGCGTCCATGGAAAAAAAGAAAAGAGAGTCTGGATAGATTCTCAGACCGAAGAAGAAATTCTTCGAGGAATTAAAGAGGCGAAGGATTTGTCCGCATATGACAATCTGTCCGCCTCTGCTTATCTGAGGGCCAAGGAGGACTATCTTATGGGAATTAATTTTTCCAGAGTTTTGACCCTGAGATATGGGAACAGCGTATCAAACTATCTGAATACCAAATATCAGGCAATCTCCGTAGGAAGGGTAATGACTTGCGTCCTTGGAATGGTTGTCCGTAGAGAAAGAGAAATCAGAGCTTTTGTAAAAACTCCGTTTTATCGTGTGCTTAGCAGTATATCACTGGAAAACGAAAAGTTTGAGGCTGAATGGAGAGCAGTGGAGGGAAGCCGTTATTTCCAGTCCCCTCTTTTATATAAGGAGAATGGATTTAAGAAAAAAGAGGATGCGCAGAAGTTGATACAGGAGCTTTCTGTGACTGTTCCTCTTACCTGTACGGTGGAAAAGGCAGAGCGCAAAAAAGAGACGAAGAATCCGCCCCTTCTTTTTAACCTTGCAGAACTCCAGAATGTGTGCTCCAAACTCTTTAAGATAAGTCCGGACGAAACTCTCAGAATCGTGCAGGAGCTTTATGAGAAGAAGCTTGTGACGTATCCAAGAACAGATGCCCGTGTTCTTTCTACGGCTGTGGCGAAGGAGATTTATAAGAATCTTTCCGGACTTACCAGATACCCGCAGGCAGGAGAGGCGGCAGCAGGGGCGATTGAACTTGGAAACTGGAAAAATATTGCGAAGACAAGATATGTAAATGATAAACAGATTACAGACCATTATGCGATCATACCCACAGGGCAGGGACTGAACGCGCTTGGAAGCCTTTCCTCCACTTCGCAGAAGGTGTACGAAACGATTGTGCGCCGCTTCTTATGTATTTTTTATCCTCCGGCGATTTATCAGAAGGTAAGTCTTGTGACGAAGATTCAGGGAGAGTCTTTCTTTTCTTCATTTAAAGTTCTTCTGGAGGAAGGGTACTTGAAGATTGCATCCAATTCTTTTGCGGGGAAAAAAGCCTCCGATGAGGAAAAAAAGGAGGATGACAGCGAGGTTTCCTGTAATGCAGCGCTCCTTGGAGCATTGCAGAAGCTGAAAAAGGGTGATATACTGTCGGTTAGCGGACTTGGCATTAAGGAGGGGGAGACCTCGCCGCCGAAACGCTACAATTCCGGTTCCATGATTCTTGCAATGGAGAATGCGGGGCAGCTTATTGAGGATGAGGAGCTCCGCGCTCAGATTAAGGGCAGCGGAATCGGAACAAGCGCCACCAGAGCGGAAATCTTAAAGAAGCTCTTTCACATTAAATACCTGTCTCTGAATAAAAAAACACAGGTGATTACTCCCACTTTACTGGGAGAGATGATTTTTGATGTGGTGAACTGCTCCATTCGGCAGCTTCTCAATCCTGAACTTACTGCAAGCTGGGAAAAGGGCCTTACCTATGTGGCAGAGGGAAGTATCACAGAGCAGGAGTATATGGATAAACTGGAGCGTTTTGTACGAATCCGCACGAAACAGGTGGAGGACAGTAATTTTCAATATGCCCTGCGGCAGTTTTTTGATGCTGCAGCGCAGAACTATAAGAAGCCGGAGACTGTGAAAAAGAAGTCCTGACGGCTTTTTGACGAGGAGGAAAAATATTATGATGAAGGATTTTATGATCAGCAATCTACTGGACTTAAAAGAGACGATTGCAGCGGAGTTGTTTGAAGGAAAAACCTATCCGTGGGAAGTGCTTCCGGAAATCGGCGATTTTATTGTAAAGCTGGGAAAAACTTTAAGTCCGCAGGAATATGACTATCAGGAAGGCGACATCTGGATTGCAAAAAGCGCTAAAGTAGCTCCGACGGCATGTATCAACGGTCCGGTAATCATCGGAAAAGATGCGGAAATCCGTCACTGCGCGTTCATCCGCGGCAAAGCCATTATAGGCGAGGGCGCAGTTGTGGGAAATTCTACAGAGCTTAAAAATGCAGTGCTTTTTAACAAGGTACAGGTTCCTCATTATAATTATGTCGGGGATGCAGTTCTCGGCTATAAATCGCACATGGGAGCAGGCTCCATCTGCTCGAATGTGAAATCTGATAAGAAAACTGTCACAGTAAAAGACGGGGAAGAAAAGATTGAAACAGGGTTAAAGAAATTCGGCGCCATGCTGGGCGATAATGTAGAAGTGGGCTGCGGTTCCGTACTCAATCCGGGAACGGTTATCGGAAGAAACTGTAATATCTATCCTCTTTCCTCTGTGAGAGGATGTATTCCTGCAGACAGTATTTACAAATGCGCAGGAGAGGTAGTGGAGAAACAGTAAATTTCGAATTACAGGATGAGAGCAGACAGTGCTATAATCAAAATATATGAAACAGACAGTTGCTTTTTATTATAACAAAAATGACAATAAAAGGAGAGGGCGAGAATGAAGAAGACTGTTGTTTTACTTATTTTGACTTTGACACTGGGGAGTGCAATAACAGGCTGCAGCCTTAACAGGAAGGCAGATAAAAATGACCAGACAGCTTCTCAGAATACAGCGCCTACGGAAATACCGGAGCAGGGCTGGGATTCCAATGCGCTTTATGATAGGGATTTAGACAGTGAGGAAAAAGCTTCTATGGAAGAACTGGGTTTTTCGACGGAACCGTGGACGTCCATCACAGTCTACAGGAAAGATCTCAGCGAGGTGAGGATCAACCGTGGAGAGGATGGAATCTGGTATGATGACGACGGAGTATCTTATGGAGACTTCAGTCAGCCGGGAGGAAGTTCTGAAGAGGATTACAGCAATTATGACAGCAACGGCGAGGCATATTACTGGAATGAGCTGGATGCGCGGAAAGCTGCTATGGAGGAATCCGGTGAGATTAACGACCCACATGACCTTTATTCCTGGGATGGAGGGACGAATTCCTATATTCCTTATCAGCAGGCAGGATCAGACGGAAGCCCGATTGGAAGAGGCAATGGATGGTATTACTTCGATGCAGAAGAGGGAGAATATCTTCCGTGGTAACAGATTTTGAAAATAAAAGCAGAATATGAAGGCTACTCTGTAAAAACATCGCCCCCGTCTTTCAGGACCGAGAGACAGAGGCGGTGTTTTTGTTTTGAAAATACAGACATTATCCAAATAAGATATTTCGCAGGATTACCAGAATGGTAATGTGCAGCGGGTAAAAAGCATAGAAGAAATATTTTGCAAATTTACCTTTGATGAAACCGCGCTTTCCATTGTACATATTGATGGAGATAAAGGCAAAACACGCCTTCCATTCATAGTAGAGCCAGCAGCTTCCGATAATTGCCTGAGCAGTTTTTTCGCTGCGGAACCAGTACATAATGAGGAGGAAGATGAAGCCTTTCCATCCATAATCCGCGTCCAGAAATACGGAGACGGTCAGAAGTCCCAGTACACACAGAAGCTGAATGGAACGCTTTTCCCAGAAATACTCGATGGCGCAGAATGCTGCATAGCCAAGGAACAGGGTGAAAAATACATTCTGCTTCTGGTAGCGCCAGGTATTCGAGAACATGAAATTCCACGGGATTTCAGAAATACAGGCAAAGATAAGAAGATTTCTGCCGTATTTGAAACGGTTCCGTGTATGAAGGAAGCCCTCCACAAGAAGAAAGCAGAAAATCGGGAAAGCGGCCCGCCCAACATCTCTGCAGATACGGTACAGGTCATAATTTCGTTCGTTCAGGGTGAACAGAGTCTGGCGGGCAGGCTCATATCCGGTAAGCAGTACAAGCGCCGAGTGGTCAATCAGCATAATGACCATGGCAATGACTTTCAGGACGCTGCCGCTTAAAACCTGCATTCTTTCAGGCAGGAAAGAGGTATTTTTTAGTTCAGTCATGTTTTATTCCTCACAAATTATTCTTGATACAAGTATATATTCGCAGAAGGGATTTGTCAATTCAGACAGATTCTTTGAGTGCTGATTTATTTTTCTGATCATATCCCTTTTCTTTTTTTATGAACGGGGCAAAATGTACGGGGATATTACAGGTTTTTCACAAAAAACAGGTATCTTTTTGAAGAATCTTGATTTTTTTACAAAATATGACTGGACGAATTGGGCGTTTTGTGAGAAAATGATGATAGGTTGTTAGGCACGTTTTCAAAAATGCCGTTGGAAACGAAGTGAGCAGCGGTTTAAATGTGTCTTAATAATAACAACAGAAGTTAATTTAACTTGAAAGGAGTTTTACAATGATTTATTCACGCGAAGTAGAAGAAATGTGCCCAGTTGCACAGGGCGTTAATCATGGCGCCGCTCCAATCCCAGAAGAAGCAAAATGGGTACAGGCAAAAGAAGTCAAAGACATTTCCGGTCTTACACATGGTATCGGTTGGTGTGCACCTCAGCAGGGTGCCTGCAAGCTTACTCTGAATGTTAAAGAAGGTATCATCCAGGAAGCTCTGGTTGAGACTATCGGATGTTCTGGTATGACTCACTCCGCAGCTATGGCTTCTGAAATTCTTCCAGGCCGTACAGTAATGGAGGCACTGAACACAGACTTAGTATGTGATGCGATTAACACAGCTATGAGAGAACTTTTCCTTCAGATCGTTTACGGTCGTACACAGTCCGCATTCTCAGAGGATGGACTTCCGATCGGTGCTGGTCTTGAAGACCTTGGTAAAGGACTTCGCTCTCAGGTTGGTACAATGTACGGAACTCTGAAAAAAGGACCTCGTTACCTGGAAATGGCAGAAGGTTATGTAACAGGTATCGCTCTTGATGCAGACAACGAAATCATCGGATACCAGTTCGTAAGCCTTGGAAAAATGACTGACTTCATCAAAAAAGGCGACGACCCGAATACCGCATGGGAAAAAGCTAAAGGTCAGTACGGCCGTGTAGCAGACGCTGTTAAGATTATTGACCCGAGAAAAGAATAATTTGAGGAGGTAACGGGAAATGGCTTTATTTGAATCATATGAGAGACGAATTGACAAAATCAATTCTGTTTTAAACAGCTATGGAATTGCTTCTCTTGAGGAAGCAGAAAAAATTACAAAAGACGCAGGTCTTAACGTATACGATCAGATCAAAGGCATCCAGCCAATCTGCTTCGAGAACGCTTGCTGGGCATACATTGTAGGCGCAGCTATCGCAATCAAAAAAGGCTGCAGAAGAGCAGCAGATGCAGCAGCAGCTATCGGTGAAGGTCTTCAGGCTTTCTGTATCCCGGGTTCCGTTGCTGATACACGTAAAGTAGGTCTTGGACATGGTAACCTTGGTAAAATGCTTCTTGAAGAAGATACAGAGTGCTTCGCTTTCTTAGCTGGTCACGAATCTTTCGCAGCAGCAGAGGGCGCTATCGGTATCGCTGAAAAAGCAAATAAAGTTCGTCAGAAACCTCTTCGTGTTATCCTGAACGGTCTTGGTAAAGACGCTGCTCAGATCATCGCAAGAATCAATGGCTTTACATATGTAGAGACTGAGTATGACCCATATACAAACGAAGTAAAGGAAGTGTTCCGTAAATCCTACTCAGAAGGACTTCGTGCACAGGTTAACTGCTACGGTGCAAACAGTGTTCCGGAAGGTGTTGCTATCATGTGGAAAGAAGGCGTTGATGTTTCTATCACAGGTAACTCTACAAACCCAACACGTTTCCAGCATCCAGTTGCAGGTACATACAAAAAAGAGTGTAACGAAAAAGGTAAAAAATACTTCTCCGTTGCATCTGGTGGTGGTACAGGACGTACTCTTCACCCAGACAACATGGCAGCAGGTCCTGCTTCCTACGGTATGACAGATACTTTAGGACGTATGCATTCTGACGCTCAGTTCGCTGGTTCTTCTTCCGTACCGGCTCACGTAGAAATGATGGGCTTAATCGGCGCAGGAAACAACCCAATGGTTGGTATGACTGTAGCTGTAGCTGTTTCCATCGAGGAAGCTGCTAAAGAAGGCAAATTCTAATAAAAAATTCCTTTAAAATCAAAGGACCTGGGGCTTTTGGGATTCTTCCCGAAAGCTCCTTTTTTATAGTACAGGGAAATATAATTTTCACAAAAATCATGAAATAAATTTGTGCAATATTATAATTTTTCTAAACAGAAAGAAAAAAATATTGACAAAATATACAAATAATGATATCATAAACATATGATTGAAGTTATAATTGCATAAGCCGATAGAAGGATTTGGGAGAGCCTGTTGAAAGAAAAAACGATAGTTCAGACAACAGCGCCGAAGGGGAAGTAGCGATAAACTCTCAGGCAAAAGGACCAAATTTGGACGGCACTCTGGAAAGGCGAAAACACCCAAGAAGCAATTCCTTCGAAGCACTTTGCAGAAGGGGGAAGAATCTTTCAGGTAAAAAGACAGGGACGCACAGGTAATACGGTATGCAGAAGCTGCCGGTATTATTTGGGCGTATTTTTTTGCCTTTTTTCAGAAGAATTGCAGAAAAAGGAGGAAAGAGGGATATGGAACAGAAAACGCCATTATATGAAACACATGTGAAATACGGAGGAAAAATTGTGCCGTTTGCAGGATATCTGCTTCCTGTTCAGTATGGAACGGGTGTGATTACAGAGCATATGGCAGTGCGTACTGCCTGCGGGCTTTTTGATGTTTCCCATATGGGCGAAATCATGTGTATCGGCAAAGATGCTGTAAAAAATCTGAATCACCTTCTCACCAACGATTACACTACGATGTATGACGGACAGGCGCGTTACAGTCCCATGTGCAATGAAGAGGGCGGCGTGGTAGACGATCTGATTGTTTACAAAGTGAGAGACGACCATTATTTTATCGTGGTAAATGCGGCAAATAAGGATAAAGATTTCGCATGGATGAAAAAACATGAATTCGGAGACGCGGTATTTACGGATATTTCAGGGGATGTGGCACAGATTGCGCTTCAGGGACCGAAGGCGGAAAGAATCCTGAAAAAGCTGGTTGCGGAGGAAGACATTCCGAAAAAGTATTACAGTGCATATTTTCATAAAAAGATAGGGGAAATGGACTGTATCATATCAAAGACAGGTTATACAGGTGAGGACGGCTTTGAGTTTTATCTGGCTTCAGAGGAAGCACCGAAGCTTTGGGAACTTCTTCTTGAAACAGGAAAAGAGGAAGGGCTGATTCCATGTGGTCTGGGAGCGAGGGACACCCTCAGACTGGAAGCGGCAATGCCACTCTACGGGCATGAAATGAACGATGAAATCACACCGGTTGAAGCTGGGCTGGGATTCTTTGTAAAAATGCAGAAAGAGGAATTTATCGGAAAAGCTGCGTTGGAAGAAAAAGGTGTTCCTGCTGTGAAGCGGGTAGGACTAAGAGTGACAGGCCGGGGAATTATCAGAGAACATACCGATGTTTACGCAGATGGCAAAAAAATCGGCGTTACCACATCGGGAACTCACTGTCCTTATATAAAGGCTCCGGTAGCAATGGCACTCCTTGATACGGAATATACCAAGGTCGGTACTGCCGTAGAAGCGGAAGTGCGCGGAAGAAAAGTGGCTGCAGAGGTAGTGCCTCTTCCGTTTTATAAAAAAGCAAAATAAAAAAGAATATAACGATAATAAAAAATCAGGAGGAATAAGAATATGAAACATCCAGAAGAATTACGTTACAGCAGATCACACGAATGGGTAAAAAAATTAGAGGACGGCACAGTTGTTATCGGTCTTACAGATTATGCGCAGGATGCGCTGGGAGACCTTGTCTTTGTAAATCTGCCGGAAGAGGGAGATGAGGTAACGGCAGGAGAAGCTTTTGCAGACGTGGAATCTGTAAAGGCAGTGTCCGACGTATTCTCACCGGTTACAGGAACCGTAGCAGAAGTAAACGAAGCGCTTTTGGACGCGCCGGAGATGATGAATGAAGATCCCTATGAGGCATGGCTCATCAGAGTTGAGAATGTGACAGACGAAGAAGAACTTCTTGACGCGAGTGCTTATATTGAATTTTACGAAAGTGAAGAGGCTTAAAATAGATTGAACCTGAGTCTGGAGTTTTCCGTTCAGGGCAGAAAGGGGGCTAAATATATGGGATCCTATTTGCCAAATACGCGGCAGGAGCAGCAGGAGATGCTCAGAGAAGCGGGATATGAAAATTTTGACGCATTGTTTGCGCATATTCCGGAGGAGGTAAAGGTAAAAGAATTGAAGCTTCCGTCCGGATTAAGCGAAATGGAAGTAATCAGTGAAATGGAAGAGATTGCGCAGAAAAATAGGATTTTCCGCCATATTTTCCGTGGAGCAGGGGCATATGATCATTATATTCCTGCAATTGTAGGAAGCGTTGTAAATAAAGAAGAATTTGTCACAGCATATACGCCTTATCAGGCAGAAATCAGTCAGGGTATCCTTCAGTCTATTTTTGAATACCAGACTATGATCTGTGAACTTACCGGTATGGACGTGTCCAATGCTTCTGTCTACGATGGTGCGACAGCAGCGGCAGAGGCGGTTGCCATGTGCAGAGAACGAAAACGCACAACTGCTTATATATCAGAGACAGCAAATCCGCAGGTAATCTCTGTAATTAAAACATACTGCTATGCAAGCGGAACAGAGGTTGTGATGATTCCGGAGAAGGATGGAGTTACAGATAAGGAGATGCTGAAAGAAGTTTTAAACGATACGGCAGCCTGCTTCTATGTACAGCAGCCAAACTATTACGGAAATCTTGAAGATGCGAAGGAGCTTGGAGAAATTGTTCACGCAGCGGGAGCGAAATATATTATGGGTTGCAACCCGATTGCACTTGGTATGATAAAGACTCCGGCAGAGTGCGGCGCAGATGTGGCAGTAGGAGAAGGACAGCCTCTGGGCATGAGTCTGGCGTTTGGAGGTCCGTATCTTGGTTTTATGGCAGCAACTGAAAAGATGCTCCGCAAGCTTCCGGGCAGAATTGTAGGAGAGACTGTGGACCGCGACGGAAAGCGCGCCTATGTACTGACGCTTCAGGCAAGAGAACAGCATATCCGCCGGGAAAAAGCCAGCAGCAATATTTGCTCCAATCAGGCGCTCTGCGCTCTGACAGCAGGGGTATATCTTTCTGCAATGGGTGAAGAAGGCATAAGAAAGGCAGCTTCCATGTGCTGTTCCAAATCCCATTATTTGCAGGCAGAGCTTGAAAAAGCAGGCTTAAAGCCCAAATACAGCGTACCGTTTTTCCATGAATTTGTGACCGTATCCGAAGTAAAAGCGGAAATAATTCTGGATGCACTTGAGAAAAAAGGAATTCTCGGAGGTCTTCCTCTTGGAGAGTATGAAATTCTCTGGTGCGCAACAGAAAAAAATACAAAAGCAGAAATTGACCTGACAGCAGGTATTGTAAAGGAGGTGTGCGGCGTATGAAACTGATTTTTGAACGGGGAAAAGAAGGACAGGGCAGCGCTCTTTTACCGGAATGTGATGTACCGGAATTTCATCTGGACGTGCCAAAGCGTGAAAAAGAACTTCATCTGCCTCATGTCTCTGAAAATGAACTGAGCCGTCACTATACAGAACTGGCGAAACAGGTGCACGGAGTAAACGACGGATTCTATCCTCTTGGCTCCTGTACCATGAAATATAATCCAAAGGTAAATGAGGAAGCGGCTTCTCTTGCCGGCTTCAAAAAAATCCATCCGCTTCAGCCTGTTCATACAGTGCAGGGATGTCTGGAGGTTCTCAAACGTGCAGAAGAGCTGCTCTGTGAGATTACGGGAATGGACAGTATGACTATGCAGCCGGCAGCAGGTGCTCACGGAGAATTTACAGGACTCCTTCTTATTAAGGCGTACCATGACAGCAGAAAGGATACGAAACGAACCAAGATTATCGTACCGGATTCCGCCCATGGAACAAATCCTGCAAGTGCGGCTATGTGCGGCTTTGAGGTGGTAAGCGTACCATCCGGAGAGGACGGCTGCGTAGACCTTGAGAAGCTTCGGGAAGCAGCAGGAGAGGATACGGCAGGGCTGATGCTTACGAACCCTAATACAGTAGGGCTTTTTGACAAAAATATTCTTGAGATTACATCTGTGATACACGAGGCTGGCGGTCTGGTATATTACGACGGCGCAAACCTAAACGCAGTCATGGGTGTGGTACGCCCTGGAGATATGGGATTCGATGTGGTTCATCTGAACCTTCATAAGACTTTTTCCACTCCTCATGGCGGCGGCGGTCCGGGAAGCGGTCCTGTAGGCTGTAAGGCATTTCTGAAAGAATTCCTTCCGGGCTATCAGGAGATTCGTACAGAGAAAGGGCTTTCCTTTGTGAAACCGGAACATTCCACAGGCGATGTGAAAGCGTTTTACGGAAATTTCCTCGTGGTGGTAAAAGCTTTGGCTTATATTCTAACTCTCGGAAAAGAAGGTATTCCGGAAGCTGCGAAAAACGCAGTTTTAAATGCCAATTATATGATGGAAAAATTAAAAGACATTTATCCTATGGCATATCAGGAAACCTGTATGCACGAGTTCGTTATGAGTCTTGAAAAAATGAAACATGACATAGATGTATCTGCAATGGATATTGCGAAATCGCTTCTTGATTACGGCATTCATCCGCCGACTATGTACTTCCCTTTGATTGTACATGAAGCGCTGATGATTGAGCCGACGGAAACGGAGAGCAGACAGACTCTGGATGAGGTGATTGGAGTATTCCGCGAAATTTATGAAAAAGCACAGGCAAATCCACAGGAAATGCATGAAGCGCCTGTGGGAACTTATGTGAGAAGGCTGGACGAGGTTCGGGCGGCAAGAAAACCGGTGCTTCGCTACAGATTTGAACAGAAATAAAAAGAGAAAGGGGCCGTTCAGATGGTTTCCAGACTTTATGTTTATCGGACAGACAATAAAAATCCATATCAAAATCTTGCAGTGGAAGAATATCTGACGCTCCACACAGAACCGGAAGAATGTATTCTGTATTTATGGCAGAATCAGCATACAGTGGTTATCGGAAAAAATCAGAATTGCTGGAAAGAATGCAAAGTGAACTATCTGGAGGAGGACGGCGGAAATCTTGTCCGCCGTCTTTCAGGAGGAGGCGCTGTTTATCATGATCTGGGAAATCTTAATTTTACATTCTGCGTACAAAAAGAGAATTACGATTTATCCAGACAGATGGATGTGGTTTTGGAGGCAGTGCAAAGTTTTGGAATTGATGCTCAGAAGACAGGGAGAAATGATATTACAGTAAACGGAAGGAAATTTTCGGGAAATGCCTTTTATAAATCAGGAAATTTCTGTTACCATCATGGAACCCTTCTTGTCAGTGCAGACAAAGAAAAGATGTCAAAATACCTCAATGTTTCCAGGGAAAAGCTGAAATCCAAGGGAGTGGATTCCGTCCGCTCCAGAGTGGCAAACCTGAGAGAGTTTGAGGAGAGCCTTACAATAGATGGTCTTGCAGACGCTCTTGTGAAAGCATTTTCAAAAATCTATGGCATAAAAGCTGAAAAACTGCCGGAACAACGTATGAATCAGACTGAAATTGCGAAAAAAGAAAAAAGATTCTCTTCATGGGAATGGAAATACGGGAGAAATATTCCCTTTCAGTATCAGATGGAACAGAGATTTAGCTGGGGTGAGGCAGAGCTTCAGCTCGAGGTAGCTCAGGGAAGAATCCTGCGTGCCAATGTTTTTTCGGATGGAATGGATCAGGAGCTTTTTGGCGAAATACAGGAAGCCCTTGAGGGCTGTGAATACAGTGAAAGGGCGCTTACAGAAACCTTGTACAGATGCCTTAAGTGTGCAGAAGAAAATGAAATGAAAAGAAAAAGCATTGAGGATATCTGCACTATGCTGAGGGAAAAACTGTAGAGCGTTTTTAGCATATTCAGACAGAAAGGACGAAATGAAATGGCAGAAAAATACGGACTTGTAATCATAGGCGGTGGTCCCGCAGGATATGAGGCTGCCCTTGATGCAGCAAAAAAAGGAATAAAAACGGCTCTGGTGGAAAAAAGGGAACTGGGCGGAACTTGTTTAAACAGAGGCTGTATCCCCACAAAAACATTGCTGCACAGTGCAGAGCTTTTTTCCGAAATGAAAAAAAGCGAAGCTTTGGGAATTTCTGTTGAGGGGCTAACTTATAATATGGAAAAAATCCAGAACAGAAAAAAGGAAGTTCTGGATCAGCTTCGAAGCGGAATTGAAATGCTGATGAAAAAAAATAAAATTGCGGTTTATAATGGAACGGGAACAATTTTAAATCCCAACGAGGTGCAGATAGCAGGTGTAGAAGAGTCTTTTATCATTGGAGCAGAAAATATTTTGATAGCAACAGGCTCTGTACCGTCTGTGCCGCCGATTCCGGGAGCAAAACTTTTAGATGTTCATACCAGTGACAGCCTGCTGGAGAATAAGAAAAATTACAATAGTCTTACTATTGTCGGAGGCGGTGTCATTGGCATGGAATTTGCAGCTGTTTACTGCGCCTTGGGAGTAAAAGTGACAGTGATAGAGTTTCTTGACAGGATTCTTGCAAATATGGATAAAGAGATTTCTCAGAATCTGAAAATGATTATGAAAAAACGGGGTGTAGATATTCATACCTCTTCAAGAGTGGAAAGAATTCTGGAGAGAGACGGGTCTCTTGTGTGTTGTTATGAAGAGAAAGAAAAGATGGTGGAAGCTGTCTCTGATGCGGTATTGATCGCGACAGGAAGAAGGGCGAATACAGAAGAGCTTTTTGGACCTGAAGTGGATGTTTCTATGGAAAGAGGACGGATTCTGGTGGATGAACTGGGACGTACGAGTATGCCGACTGTTTTTGCGGCAGGAGATGTGACTCCGTCGGTTCAGCTTGCCCATGCGGCAACGGCAAATGCCAGAAATATCGTAGCATATATTGCTCACCAAAAAGGCGAAAACAGGGAGAAACCTTTCGTGAAACCATATCGTACAGATTTGATACCTGGCTGTGTTTATACCAATCCGGAAATAGGAACGATCGGTTTTACACAGGAGGAGGCGAAAGCTTTGGGCAAGCCGGTAATCATAAAAAAATATCCTATGTCTGCAAACGGCAAAACTGTGCTTTCCGGCCAGGACAGAGGATTTGTAAAGGTAATTGCTCTGGAAGACAGCCATAGGATTGTAGGAGCGCAGATGATGTGTGCCCGGGCCACAGATATGATTTCTCAGTTTGGGACGGCGATTGTAAACGAACTGACTTTGGAGCAGATGGCTTCTGTCGTCTATCCTCATCCTACGTACAGTGAGGCAATTGGCGAAACTGTGCGGGAATAGGATGTTGAAGTAAACTGTGTGAACAGTAACAGCCGATTCTGTTTTTTTCTGCAAAATAAAAATGAGTAATTGACATTATATATTTTTTTATATACAATTATTACAGAGCGTCTGTGTAAAGAAGGCAAGAGAAGCTTCGGAGCACTGACGCTTTGACTATGTAAAAAGCACAGAGGTGCAGAGAGGAGAAAATGTGGAAAAAATAACAGAAATAAGAGAAAACAAAATGGGCGTTATGCCAATTCAGAAGCTTCTTCTGGGAATGTCTGTGCCGATGATGATTTCCATGCTGGTACAGGCACTTTATAATATTGTGGACAGCATGTTCGTTGCCCGATTGAATGAGAATGCACTGACAGCAGTATCTCTGGCATTTCCTGTACAGAATTTGATGATCGCTGTGGGAACAGGAACGGGCGTGGGTGTGAATGCGCTGGTGTCAAGATCTCTTGGGGAAAAGAATACGAATTATGCCAATAAGGCGGCAAACAACGGTGTTTATCTTTCGATTTTCAGTGCAGTGGCGTTTGCTCTGATGTCATTGATTTTCGGCAGATTTTTCTTTGCGGTACAGACAGATGATCCACAGATTATAGCCTATGGTGCCGGTTATGTACGGATTATAGGAATCTTGTCCATAGGAATGTTTTTTCAGTTTATTACAGAGAGGCTTTTACAATCTACAGGAAAAACAATATATACCATGTTTACCCAGAGTCTGGGTGCTATTATCAATATTATTCTGGATCCGATTATGATTTTCGGACTTTTTGGATTTCCGAGGATGGAGGTTGCGGGAGCAGCAGTAGCCACGGTGACAGGGCAGATTATAGCGGCGGCACTGGGGCTTTGGTTTAACAGGAAAAAGAATCATGAACTTCACATCTCTCTTCGGAAGTATAAAGTAGAAGGGGAAGTCGTAAAAGGAATTTACAGTGTGGGAATCCCGTCTATTATTATGGCATCTATTGGTTCTGTGATGACTTTTGGGATCAATAAAATACTTATGGCATTTACTTCTACAGCTGCGGCTGTTTTCGGGGTTTATTTCAAGCTTCAGAGTTTTGTGTTTATGCCGGTATTTGGGCTTAATAACGGTATGGTACCCATTGTGGCATACAATTACGGAGCAAGGAAGCCGGATCGTATTATGAAAACGATGCGTCTGAGTATTATTTATGCGGTTTCCATTATGATTATGGGATTTGCGGTCTTCCAGATTGTGCCGGAATCACTGCTGGCAATCTTTGATGCGTCAGAAGAAATGGTAGAAATAGGGGTTCCTGCGCTTAGAATTATAAGCTTCAGTTTCCTGGGAGCCGGGTTTGGAATTGTGAGTTCATCCGTTTTTCAGGCGCTTGGTCATGGAATGCTAAGTCTAATTGTTTCGGTTTTGAGACAACTTATCGTTATTCTTCCTGTAGCGTGGATTCTTGCCCGTGTGGGAGGTCTTCACATGGTATGGTGGGCATTCCCGATTGCAGAGATTTTTTCCGCTATTGTATGTTTTATTTTCGTAAAGCGGGTATACAGGAAAGAAATCAGGCCTCTTTATAAATAAGGACAAAGGAATAACAGAAAATGAATTATCAGGAAATTATAACGTTTATTATGGAAATGATAGGAACTGTGGCGTTTGCGGCATCAGGTGCCATGGTAGGGGCAAAAAGAAAAATGGATATTTTCGGTATTTGTGTACTTGGTGTGATTACTGCAGTGGGAGGAGGAATTACCCGTGATGTTATATTGGGTCTGACTCCGCCGGGAGTGTTCCAGAGCCCGATTTATGCATTGGTTGCGACTATTACTTCCTGTCTGGTATTTCTGGTTCTCTATCTGAAGCAGGAGCTGTTGGAGGGTGGTTTCCGTGTGGCTTATGACAGAGTTATGCTGATTATGGACTCTATCGGGCTTGCAATTTTTACAGTGGTCGGAGTTAATATCGGAATTCGGCAGGGATATATAGACAATACATTTCTTCTTGTATTTCTTGGAACAATCACCGGCGTTGGAGGAGGTCTTCTCCGTGATATGATGGCAGGAGTGCCGCCATATATTTTTGTCCGTCATATTTACGCCTGTGCGTCTATTGTAGGAGCTTTGGCCTGTGTATGGATGCACAGAATATTTGGTGCAGTGGAGGCAATGGTGGTTTCTTCTGCGGTGGTTCTTCTGATACGTTATCTGGCGGCGCATTATCGCCTTGATCTTCCGAAGCTGGAACTGGAAGAGGAGTCCGGAAAATAAAGATAAAATATGAATTCGGCCCGGTTTAGGTATCTGAACCGGGCGATTTTTTACTAAAAATCGTGAAATAGATATAAAATGTGGAA
>Scooby_p1__coassemble_193_pt1 | contig 41407 bp, 40 predicted proteins | sample Scooby_p1__metabat2_low_PE_018 | metagenome-assembled genome bin Scooby_p1 | reverse complement strand
CAGAAGTTCTCCGTATGAGTGACCGTATCATCATCATGTGCGAGGGTAAAGTAACTGGAAATATTGATATTTCTGAAGCAACCCAGGAAAACATCATGGATAAGGCTACACGTAGTATTGATTAAGGAGGATAGTCATGACTAAGAAGAAAAAAAGTATATTAAGTGATCAGAGATTTATTGTTTTAATTGTTGTTATTGCTCTGACAGCTGTATTCTCCTTTATGAGTAAGGAGTTCAGACAGTACAACACATTGCTGAGTTTGCTGGATTTTTCATACTATGATCTTCTGATGGCAATCGGTGTTACATTCCCGCTTATTACCGGAGGTGTAGACCTTTCCATCGGTACTGGTATGGTATGCTACGCACTGATCGGCGGAACTCTGATAAGAAGCCATGGCGTACCTGTTGTTGTTGCTATGCTGGTTTGTGTGCTTCTCGGAGTTCTGATCGGAATACTGAATGGTGTTCTTATCGGTGTGATGAATCTGCCGCCGTTCCTTGCAACTCTTTGTACCTGTATGATCACCCGTGGTGCAGGATCTCTTTGTACTGCTACACCATGGCCGGGTCTTACACAGGAAGGCGGATGGTTCCACTCCATCTTTAAACTTACAATCGGTACAGGAAGAAGTGCTGACCGTTATCCGATCGGTTTCCTGTGGATGGTAATTTTGGTTCTCCTGATGGAATTCGTTCTGAATCATACAAAATTCGGACGTTATACCATCGCTATTGGTTCTAACAAAGAAGCGGCAGCTCTTTCCGGAATCAATGTTAAATTCTACCATGTAATGGTATATGTAGTATGTGGTCTTTTCACTGGTCTTGCAGCTATCGCATACGCAGCTGTAACACCTACTGTACAGCCTGGTACAGGTGCCGGACTTGAGATGGATGCTATTGGTGGTGTATTCGTTGGTGGTGTGGCAGCTACAGGTGGCTATGGATCCGTACTGGGAACTTTTGTTGGTATCTTTGTTATCATGCTTCTGAAAACCGGTCTTCCATATGTGGGACTTCAGGCAAACTGGCAGCAGATCATCACAGGTCTTGTTCTGATCGTTGCAGTATTGATTGATATCATCAAAGAAAAGAAAGCTGCAGCATTATAATTTACAGCTTTTGTGTATGTATGTGAACCGTCAGGCGGTTATGTCTGACGGATCATCATAAAAACTATATAATTTTAAGGAGGATGTAGAACAATGAAAATTAAAAAACTCATCGCATTAGGCCTTTGTGCAGCAATGGTATCCAGCATGACAGTTGCTCCGGTATTTGCAGCAGAGGAAGAAGCAACAGAGGAAGCTGCTGAAACAGAAGAGGCAGCAGCAGAGGAAGAAACCACAGAAGAAGCTGCAGATCCGGCAGCTCAGTTTGAGGGTCTGAAAGCAAATGAAGCTTATGAGTTCCCGATGATGGTTAAATCCTTCCAGTCTACATACTGGCAGGCAGCAGTAGAAGGTATGCAGAAAGCAGCTGATGAGCTGGGCGTTACTTTCACACCACAGGGACCGAACAGTGAGTCTGATATCGCTGACCAGGTTAACATGATCAATACAGCTATCGCAGCTAAACCAGTTGGTTTGGGTCTTGCAGCATGCGATACTTCTTCTGTAACAGAAGCTCTTGAGAAATGTGCAGCAGACGGAATCCCGGTTGTAACATTTGATACAGGTGTTGCAGATGCTCCGGAAGGATCTGTAGTAGCAGAGGTCGTTACAGACAATACTCAGGCTGGTGCAGTAGCAGCTGAGAACATGTATGGCGCAATCAAAGACGTTATTGCAAATGCTGAAGGTCAGGTTATCATCGGTGAGGTTAACCAGGATGCTACAGCTCAGAACATTCAGATGCGTGGCGCTGGATTCATCAACAAGATGATCGAGCTTATCCAGGCTGATGGAAAAACTGTTGCAGTTGCTGGTAATGAGTTCTATGTAAACGCAGCAGAAGGTGCAGATGCTAAAGAAGCAGATGCAGACGTTGTTATCCAGGTTGCAGTTCCGGCTCAGACAACTGTAGAGCTTTGCTCCACAGAGGCTCAGGCTATCCTTTCTAAAGAAAACTGCATCGCTATCTTCGGTTCCAACCAGGTTGCAGCTGAGGGTGTTCTTGCAGCTAATGCTAACCTGAACGTTCTTGGTTCTGACGCAGCAGCAGGCGATGTTATCGGTGTTGGTTTCGATGCTGGTTCTATCATCAAAGCAGCTGTACAGGATGGCACATTCCTTGGTGCTGTTACACAGTCTCCTCTTATGATGGGATATTATGCAATCTACGCTCTGACAGCAGCAGCTAACGGCGACGAAGTAGAAGACGTTCCGACAGCTGGTTACTGGTATGATGCAACAAACATGGAAGACGAGTCCATCGCTCCAAACCTTTACGACTAATTTTTTAGCCATTTAGTTTTACAACATATTCATTATATCCCCAGAGGAACACTCTGGGGATATTTTAAATTAGCAGTAACATCTAACTGCAAATAAAGACACTTTTTTAGACAAACAAGGTTCTTCCGTCTTGCGCATATTTCATGTAATATGATATTATCAAATATGGAAGAACTAATAAAATACAGCAATTATGTAAAAAGACTGCTGTGAAAAATCTTACATATTTAGGAGGTTTTAACAATGGCAACATATTATCTGGCAGTAGATATCGGAGCATCCAGCGGACGTCACATTCTGGGACATATGGAAAATGGAAAGATGGTACTGGAAGAAGTTTACCGTTTTGAGAATGGAATGGTAAAAAAAGGTGATGAGCTTTGCTGGGAATTTGACCGCCTGTTTAAAGAGGTGATCAATGGACTGAAAAAATGTAAGGAGATTGGCAAGATTCCGGTAAGTATGGGTGTGGATACCTGGGGTGTTGACTTTGTTCTTCTTGACAAAGACGGCAATGTTCTTGGAAACACAGTAGGATATCGTGACAGCCGTACTGAGGGTATGGATGATGAGGTTTATAAAGTAATCTCTCAGGAAGAGCTTTATGCAAGAACCGGTATTCAGAAAGCAATCTACAATACAATTTATCAGCTGATGTCTGTTAAGACAAAACATCCGGAATATCTGGAGCAGGCAGAGACACTTCTTCATGTACCGGATTATTTCCATTATCTTCTTACAGGTGTAAAATCCTGTGAATACACAGACGCTACTACAAGCCAGCTGGTAAGTCCGGCTACAAAGGACTGGGATTTTGAGCTGATCGACAAACTGGGATATCCAAGAAAAATCTTCCAGAAGCTGATCATGCCTGGAACAAGTATTGGACATTTTTCAGAAGCTGTAAAAAATGAAGTGGGATTTGACCTTGAAGTAGTTGCTCCGGCAACTCATGACACAGGTTCTGCTGTTCTTGCAGTTCCGGCAAATGATGATGACTTTATCTATATCAGCTCCGGAACATGGTCTCTTATGGGTCTGGAAAGAGAAACTGCAGACTGTTCAAAAGAGAGCTGTGCATTGAACCTTACAAACGAAGGCGGATATGCAGGACGTTTCCGCTATCTGAAAAATATCATGGGTCTGTGGATGATTCAGTCTGTACGTCATGAGATCAATGATAAATATGGATTTGCTGAAATCTGTGCAATGGCAGAAGAAGCAAAAGATTTCCCGTCAAGGGTAGACGCAAACGACGAGTGCTTCCTGGCACCGGCAAATATGACAGAGGAAGTGAAAGATTACTGCCGTAGAACCGGACAGAAGGTTCCGGAGACTCTCGGTGAAGTTGCAACTGTGATTTATACCAGCCTTGCAGAATGCTATGCAAAAACTGCAAAAGAGCTTGAGGAAATCACAGGAAGAACTTACAGCCGTATCCATGTTGTAGGCGGAGGTTCTAATGCAGGATACCTCAATGAACTTACAGCAAAAGCTACAGGCAAAGAAGTTCATGCAGGTCCGGGAGAGGCTACTGCAATCGGTAATATCACTGCCCAGATGTTGAAGGCAGAGGAATTTAAAACAATCGAAGAAGCGAGAACTGTAATTCACGAGTCCTTCAATATTAAAATTTATCACGCATAATTTATATTAATTGGAGGTTTTATCATGTTAGTAAACACGAAGGCAAAAGTTGGCGTATTTTCAATTGCACTGGGAGCATATCTTCCGCAGTTTCCGTCTCTTGTACCGGAGTTTGAAGCGCAGTACGATGCGTTTAAGAAAACAATCCCGGATACAGTAGAGATCATTGACGGCGGAATGGTGACAACAAAAGAACAGGCAATGGAAGCAGGAGATAAATTCCGTTCAGCAGATGTAGATCTTGTATTTCTTCAGATGCTGACTTATGCGACATCTTACAATATGCTGCCGGCTATCCGTGATCTGGATGTTCCGGTGGTACTGGTAAATGTCCAGAAACTGAAAGCTCTTGATTATGAACATACCGACATTGCCTCCTGGCTGGGAGAAGGATATGCATGCGGAGCCGTAGGCGAGGCAGTAGCAGATCTTGAGAGAGCTGGAAAAAGACATGCAGTGATCACCGGTGTAGTAGAAGGCGGTGATCCGGCTGTACAGTCAGAAATTGAAGACTGGTGCAAAGCAGCTCAGGTCAGAAGAAGATTCCGTGATACCAATATTGCACAGATTGGAAGACCATATCCGGGTATGATGGATCTGTACATTGATGAGACAAACCTCTACAACAGAATGTTCCTTTATACCAAACAGTTTGACTGGGAAAAAATGTGGGCTATCGCAGATGACATCACAGATGAGGAGGCAATCCGTGCAAAAGCGCAGGATATCCTGGATACATTTGAGATTGAAGGCGGCGGAACCATTGAAAAAGTATGGGATATGGCAAAATATGTAGTTGCTTTTGAGCAGTGGGTTAAAGATGAGAAGCTTGGAATGATTGCTTCTCACTATGATGGATTTGCTCAGGGCAAGGCAGGAGTTCTTGACAGTATGCTGATTCCGGCCTTTTCCATGCTGATCAAGCAGGGAACTGCATGTGCGGTAGAAGGAGATATGAAGGTTGCTATGGCGATGAGCATCCTTAAAACAATTTCCGGAACAGGCCAGCTGTCAGAGATGTATTCTATTGATTTTAATGATGATATCTGCATTATTGGCCATTCAGGAAGCGGAGACGCAGATATCTCTGATAAAAAGCCTACCATGAAGATCGTAAAAGTATTCCATGGAAAGACAGGCGGCGGATATCTGACTCAGTTTTATCCGTACACAGGACCTGTGACTTATCTTGCAATTACACAGGACAGAGATGGACACTTTAAGTTTGTGGCTGCTGAAGGTGTAAATGAAGAGGGACCGATCCTTTCCTTTGGAGATACGAATATGAGGACACGTTTTACCTGCGGAGCAAGAGAGTTTGTAAACCGCTGGAGCGAAGCCGGTCCTACACATCACATGGCTGCTGCTACAGGCAGACATATTGATACGATTCTGAAGGTTGCAAAAATCTTTAACGTGCCAGTTGATATTGTTACAAGATAAAAGGAATCCAACAGTCAGTTTATAAATTTATACATATTCAAAAAAGACACCCCGAAGACATTTTGTCTCGGAGTGTCTTTTTGGGAAAAGGGCGGTTTATCCTTTTTTCATGGCTTGATGTTCTGCTTCCAGCTCGCTGTGAAGCTGCAGGGAATTCCAGTGGACAGTGATTGGCGTCAGCATTGCTTTTAAAGATACGGCCTCCAATTGATTATCACGGAAAAACTGTAAAAAGTCATTCAGCTGCTGCTTGGAAAAATCTTTCATCACCATCATTTCGTCAGTAAAACTTTTTCCCATATTAAATTGAGGACATGGTTCAAATCCTGGGATTTTAAACAGATATCCCAGTGAATGCAGAAATTCTCCTGGCTGTACTTCGCGAATTTCGATGCCATCTTTTGCCAGATATCTTCGGATCAGACGGCTGCGCTCGTCTTCCTGGAAGTTATAAAGAAGAATCTGGGGAGCTGGCTGATATCCTCCGGGAATAAAAGTTTCTAAATTCAAAGAATTTATAGTATCCAAAATAATTCCTCCTGTTCTTTATCAAATTTTGTTTCAGAGACATCCGATCCTCTGCAGTTTACTTTATTGCCGGGATACGAATCTGTACTTCTGTGCCCTGCCCTGGCTGGCTGGTATAAGAAAGCCCATAACTGCTGCCATAGAGGATTTGAAGTCTGCGGTGAGTATTATAGACTGCTATATTGGTTCCTTTGCCGGAAACAGTTTCTGTTCCGGAAATAATGTCAGTAAGTTTTTCCGGAGGTATCCCCACTCCGTCATCAGAGATCAAAAGAACAATATCCGGATCTTCCATCCAGCCGGTAAGCACAATGGTGCCGGATTTACTGCTTTTTTCAAGAATACCGTGAAGAACAGAATTTTCAATTACAGGCTGCAGTGTCAGCTTGGGAAGCTGGTATTCTGTCAGCTCATCGGGAATATCTGAAATAAAGGAAATACTGTTATGATAACGCATATTTTGTATCTGAAGGTAAATAGAAACATGTTCTTCTTCATCTCCGATGGTGCTGATACTGTTTTTTCGACTTAAGGTCAGTTTGTAAAAGCGCGACAGCCTCTGTACGGCATTGGATATTTCGGAAGTTTGCCCCTGCAGAGCCATCCAGTTGATCATATCCATGGTGTTGTAGAGAAAGTGAGGATTAATCTGTGCCTGAAGTGAGTTAAACTCAGCAATCCGCAGTTCCTCTGCAGATTTCCTCTGATCTTCCATCAACTGTTCCATTTTCCGGGTCATGTAATTGTAGGTATCAATCAGATCACCCACCTCGTCATGATAAATGGGACTGTCCATAGGAACCGGAGTTCCATGGCGGATCTGGTTCATCTGACTTATAATAGAAGATAAACGATTGGTTACGGAATGTGCCAGGGAATGGGCCATAATGGAAGTGAGGATCAACATTCCAAGATAGACCAGAATATACTGGAACATCAGGAGATTTCCCTGATGAATCAGTGCATTGGCCGGAAGTACCGTTACCATAAACCAGCCGGGATGACGGATGTTATAAAAACCTGCATAAAATCTCTGACCAAGAATTTCTCTTTCAATAAATCCGTTGGATGCCATAAATGAATCCTGGATTACTGCATAATCCAGATAGTAGACACCTGCACCGGAACTGTCAGAGGAAGCGACGATGGATTCTCTATCATTGATGATGTAGGAAATACTTCCTTTTAAGGTGAGGTTGTCTTTCAGGATTTCTGTAAGCTGTTCTGTGGAAGAATAAAGCGCGATATATGCAGGGTAGGCATAACCCTGATAATAAAAGGTTGTAGAGGCAATATAAGCCATATCGCCAAAGGTGTTTTTTTCGCGTTCTCCCAGATAAAAAGGAGGGCAGTAAAGCTCTGCTTTACCGGTTCCCTGAAAAATACCATACCAGTAGGTTCCCTGAGCAAGGCTCATGGGAACAAAGTAGTCGTTAGTCTGCTCATCCTGGAAAAGACTGACAGAATCATAAGGAAAATCCATGTAAATTTGAATTCCGGTAATTTTTTTTCCGTCGATGAGAGAGTCAGCTTTATGGCAGAATTCCCTTGCTTCAGCAGGAGCCAGAAGAAGCTGGGAAGGGGCATTTACAGGTTGGTGGAACAAAGTTTTATAAAAATCCAGTTCAGTGATCTGATGATAAGCATCCAGGATATTCTGGATATTATTCTCAATCAGAGGGGCTGTCTGTGCAGAGGCATCCTGCTCCTGGCGTATGGTATCAGAAATGACCATATTATAAAAACGACCATAAAAAAGAATGCCAACCAGCAGAACCGGAACAGTGACGGCAATCATCAGTACAATTGTGATCTTAGTCTGAAGCTTCAGATCACCATATGCCTGACGGAGTCTCTTAAAAAAAGCGATCATTGCAGATTTTGCTCCCGATATTCAGACGGAGAGACACCGCAGTGTTTTTTGAAGCTTTTTCCAAAGTAGTTGCCGTCACTGTAACCAACTCTGGAAGAAATATCTGCTATCCGATAGCGTGCATCTTTAAGAAGCTGCTTTGCTTTTTCCATACGATATTCTGTAAGATACTGATTTAATGTCTGACCAGTTTCATTTTTGAAAAAAGTACATACATAGGAAGTGGAAAGGAAAACATGATCACTGATATCTTTTACAGAAAGCGTGTCATCCATATAATTCTGACTGATATAATTTTTGATCAAATGAATGGTAGGATGTTCCTGAGTGTTTTCAGTGGCTTCTTCAAAAAAAACAGTGGTCTGTCTGACCAAGGCTTCATGAAGCTCCGGGAATGTAAAACATTGATGTATGGTATCGGCGATACTTTCATCATCCGGGGATTCGGGAATACTGCTGCGTTTTCTTGTGGTTTCCAGAGAAAGAAAAAGTTTGTAATATAAGTCTTTGACAGAATTCTGGAAATAGCCGGTGCTTTTGAAAAAGTTATTTTTTAATTGCTCCAGAAGCTTTAAGGCTGTTTCCTGCTCTCTGCTTTCCAGAGCTTCTTTAAATTCCTGTTCAGGAAAATCAAAAGAAAAACCGGAAGATTCTCCGTGATCTTTTATGGAATCCTGAGTCAGTACAGTATTTTCCGGAAAGAAGAAGCTGTTCTGTAAAAGGATCACAGCGGAGGCATAGGACTGGTAAGCTTTGGAAATTCCTGTGACCATATCGCCAAAAGCAATGGAATACTTTCCGTGATAAGAAAGCCTGCAGGTGAGAAAATCCTGAAGCTCCTGCAAGGTGTGGGCAGAGGGCTTTCTTTCGGAGAATAAAAAGCAGATCAGATTCTGATGTTTTTTATCTGTATGTATAAAAGAAATTTTTCTTTTTTTCAAAAAATCGGAAAGATCTCTGTGAAATTCTTCCAATACCGGAAGTTCTGGGAAAACCTGCATCTTTATTATAAAGGAAAGAATACAGGAGGTGTTTCTGATGGAAAGACCTAATTCCCGGGAAAATGTCCGTACAGTTTCCTGATCCGGAAGTGCAGGAAGTGTCAGGAGCAGAGCCAGCTGGGAGGCGGTTTCCATGGATCTTAAAGTTTCGCCTCTTTTAGAGTGGAGTTTTTGAATATAAAGATTTCCGGCCTCACGGACTGCTTCTGAAACCTCTGAAGGATTCAGTGGTTTTTCGATATAATTGACTGCTTTTAAGCGGATGGCGGCCTTCAGATATTCTTTGTCAGAATATCCGCTCATAAAAATAGGAACAGAATCAGGAAGTATTTTTTCCAGGCGTTCCAGCATAGTGATTCCGTCCATACGGGGCATACGGACATCACAGAGTATAATTTCCGGTTTGTGGATCCGGGCCTGCTCTAGTCCGTTTACTCCGTCATCTGCCTGGAAAATCTCTTCAATTCCCAGAGAAGCCCAGTTTATCGAGGTCATCAGTCCGGTTCTTGTCAGTTCCTCGTCATCTACGATTAGTAATTTCATGGAAGTCTCCTTTGTGTTGACCATGTTAAAATAAAGTAATTATAGTTTATCACAATTTTCACAGGAATACGAGAATAAATAAAATCGTTTTTGTGCAGAAAAATGGAAAATATTTTACCCTGATTCCAAATATATTGCGGTTTTTTTATAGAGACGTCAATGATACAATAAATGCAGTTCAAAGAAAAAGGGAGGAGAAAGAGCCGTGTCTGAATATGTTCTTGAATTAAAAGGCATTACTAAGATTTTTCCGGGTGTAAAGGCATTAAATAATGTACAGTTTCAGTTGAAGCCCGGTGAAGTTCATGCGCTTATGGGCGAAAATGGTGCCGGAAAATCAACATTTATCAAGGTTATCACGGGTGTACATAAAGCAGAAGAAGGCGAAATGTTCTTAAATGGACAGAAAGTGGACTTCAAGGGACCAAAAGATGCACAGGCAGCTGGTATTGCAGCTGTATACCAGCATCCTACATCATATCCCCATTTAACTGTGGCGGAAAATATTTTTATGGGTCATGAGATCATCAAAAACAGGATGATCCAGTGGAAGGCTATGAATACAGAGGCAAATAAGCTTCTTGCACAGCTGGATGCAGACTTTGACGCTACAGCAGAAATGGGAACTTTAAGTGTAGCACAGCAGCAGATGGTAGAGATTGCCAAGGCTATGTCCACAAATGCAAAGATCATTATTTTGGATGAGCCTACTGCGGCACTGACCAGATCGGAATCTGAAAAGCTGTATACACTTGTAGATAAATTAAAAGAAGAAGGCGTTTCTATCATCTTCATATCTCATCGTTTTGAGGATATGTACCGTCTGGCATCCCGGGTGACCGTGTTCCGTGATTCTCAGTATATTGGCACTTATGATGTAAATGGGATCACTAATGCGGATCTTATCAAGGCTATGGTAGGACGTGAGATTACAGATCTTTTCCCGAAACCGGAAGTAAAACTGGGAGAAGAAATGCTCCGGGTAGAAAAACTGTCCAGAGTTGGATACTTTAAAGATGTATCCTTTGGTGTAAGAGCAGGAGAGATTCTTGGACTTACCGGTCTGGTAGGAGCAGGCCGTACAGAAGTGGTAGAAGCTGTGTGCGGAATTACCCGTCCGGATTCCGGAAAGGTTTATCTGGAAGGAAAGGAAGCTCACATCAAACAGCCGTCTGATGCAATGGAAAAAGGAATTATTCTCCTTCCGGAGGATCGTCAGAAAGAGGGTCTGATCATGAGCTGGGGCCTTGGAAGAAATGTGACGCTTCCAACAATCAGCAAATATGCAAAAAACGGGCTGAATGATGAAAAAACAGAAAGAGACCTTGCGAAGAAGCTTCTTGAAGAAGTGGATACCAAGGCAGTTGATATTTTTCAGCCGGCAAGTTCTCTGTCAGGCGGAAACCAGCAGAAGGTTGTTGTTGCCAAGGCTTTGAGTCAGGAAATGAAGGTAGTTATTATGGACGAGCCTACAAAAGGTGTTGACGTAGGAGCAAAGGCAGAGATCTATGCGATTATGGGAGATCTTGCAAAGAAAGGCTACGCTATCATTCTGATATCATCTGAAATGCCGGAGATCCTTGGTATGGCAGACCGTATTGTCGTTATGTGCAACGGAAGAAAAACTGGTGAGCTTGGAAGAGAAGAGGCTACTCAGGAGAGAATTCTTGAGCTGGCGATGGAAAAAAGCAGTGGAAAGGGGGCTTCTAAATAATGGAAAAGAAATCATTGATAAAGAGGCTGACAGGCTCCCGTGAGGCGCTGCTTGCAGTGGTTCTTCTTGTGCTTTTTGTCCTTGTTACGATTGTTAATCCGGCTTTCCTGACACCTAAGTCATTGATGGATATGCTGAAAAATAATGCAGTGACAATGGTTATGGCTCTGGGAATGTTATGCGTTATGCTGGTAGGCGGAATTGATATTTCTATTATGTCTACTCTGGCATTATCGGGTATGTCCATTGGAATGCTGCTGAAAAATGATGTGATCGCAAGCACTCCTCTGGCTTTTTTGATCGCAGTTGCTATTGGTATTGTCTGCGGACTGGCAGTTGGTCTTGTAATATCCAGAGCAGATGTACCGCCTATCATTGCTACCATGGGATTTATGTATGTGTTCCGTGCCATGGGCTATCTGGTTTCTAACGGAGGACAGTGGGCAGGTGCGGCAGCTCTTGGTAATTTTAAAAATTTTGCAACTACAAAATTTCTTGGAATTAATTGTGTGATCTGGGTTGTGATCCTTTGTTATGCATTTTTCTTCTGGTTTATGAAATGGACAAGAACCGGACGAATGATCTATGCGGTAGGAAGCAATCCAAGCGCGGCACAGGTTTCCGGCATCAATGTAAAAAATATTAAACTTCTGGTTTATGTGATCATGGGTCTTCTTTCCGGTTTGGGCGGGGCTCTTCAGGTATCTGTATACGCATCTGCCATGCCGGATATGCAGTACGGCGGTGAGATGGATGTTATTGCTGCCTGTGTAATCGGCGGTGTCAGCATGAGCGGCGGACGGGGAAGTGTTCTGGGAGCTCTTTTGGGATCCCTGATCCTTGCTACTATCGCCAAGGCACTTCCTCTGATCCCGTTCTTTGATCAGCTGTGGCTGAATACCATCAAGGGCGTGATCATTCTTGTAGTAGTTGTTATGAACGTAGTTCTTCAGCGTGTTGCTGACAAAAATGCACTGAGAGGAAGGGAGATGTAATCATGGCTGGAAAATCTGGAAGAAGTATTAATAACGTGCCAGAAAGTTCAATAAAGCGGATGATCTTCTCCTGGGAGGGAATCCTGGTCCTGATCTTTATTGCAGTAAATATTTTCTGTGCAGTGTTTTCGGAATTTTATAATGTAAGCAGTCTGCTCCGTCAGATGCCGGTTTACCTTGCAGAGGTATTCCTGATGCTTCCTATGGCGTATATACTTGTTCTTGGGGAGATCGATATTTCTGTTGGATCTATCGTGTGTTTGTCCGCGACCATGAGCTGTATTGTATGCAATATGAATGCGCCGTTTATCGTTGTGGTATTTACAGGTCTTGCTGTAGGAACTGTCTGCGGTGCCATTAACGGATTTATCCTTACAAAATTTACGGAGCTTCCACCGATGATCGTTACACTGGCAACTCAGATTATTTTCCGAGGGATTGCAGAAATCATTCTGGGAAGCGGCGGAAGTATCACAATGTCAAATCTTGATGGCTTTAATGCCATCGGAGGAAAAGTTGGAAAGGTGCCGTATATCCTGTTCCTGGTTTTGATCCTTGCAGTGATCTTTGCTCTTGTTCTGGGCAAAAGTACATTCGGACGGAGAGTCTATGCCATTGGTACCAACCGTCTTACCGCATATTACTCTGGTGTTCATGTACAGAAGATCCGTATGATCATTTATACTGTAATGGGAACAGTTTCCGGTCTTTGTGCTATTTTCCTTCTGTCTTCTTCATTTGGAGCAAATACGACAACAGGAAACGGCTTTGAGATGGATGCCATCGCCATGGCAGTATTTGGAGGAATTTCCTCTACAGGCGGTAAGGGAAATATCGCCGGCGGCGTACTTGCGGCATTTATCATTGTATGTCTCCGGGTTGGCCTGGGACAGCAGAACGTACATGCACAGGTGATACTGCTGATTATTGGTGTACTTCTGATTGCTGCAGTTGCTCTTCCGAATATCATCGGACAGGTAAGAAGAGCAGTAAAAACAAAATAACATGAACAGGAAGGATGCTGTTTCCCTGAGAGGGAGACAGTTCCAGATAAAAACTATATTATTCCAAGGGAGGAAAACAAAATGAACAAAAAAGTTATCAGCGCGCTTCTTTGTGGAGCAATGGTTCTTGGTGCAGCAACTCCGGTCCTTGCTGAAGGTGCAGGAGAAGGACAGAAGATTGCACTTGTTGGAAAATCAGCAGGCAACGCATTCTTTGAGATCGCAGCAGCTTCCTTTAAAGAGACTGTAGAAGCAGAAGGCGGCAAGGTTGAGGTTGTATATCCGGAAACAGCAACAGCTGACGCACAGATCAAGGTTCTGGACAACCTGATTTCTCAGGATTTCGATGCTATCTGTATTGCTGCAAATGATGTAAATGCTCTTCAGGCAAAACTGACAGAGGCTATGGATGAAGGCATTAAGGTATCTTCCTTCGACTCTGCTCCAAACAAAGACAGCCGTCAGGTATTTGTAAATCAGGCTGGTACAGTAGCTGTTGGGCAGGCGCTTATGGATGCTGTTCTTGACATTGCAGGAGGCGAAGGACAGTTTGCAATCCTTTCTGCTACTTCTCAGGCAGCGAACCAGAATGCATGGATCGATGCTATGAAAAAGATCATGGAAGAAGATGACAAATATAGCAAACTGGAACTGGTAGAGGTTGCGTATGGTGATGACGAACCGCAGAAATCTACCGACCAGACAGCCGCTCTTCTTCAGAACTATCCGGATCTGAAAGTGATCTGTGCTCCTACAACAGTAGGTATCGCAGCAGCAGCAAAATATCTTCAGGACAATGAGTCTGCATGTAAACTGACAGGTCTTGGACTTCCGTCAGAGATGCTTGAGTACACAGGTGCTGATGATGCACATTCCTGCCCGTATTTCTATCTGTGGGATATGCAGGGTCTTGGAAAACTCAGCGCTTATACAACGATGTCTCTTGTAAAAGAAGAGATCACAGGTGCTCTTGATGAGTCCTTTACAGCAGGTGATCTTGGTGACTTTACTATTACAGAAGCTGACGATGGCGGTACAGAGATCGTTCTTGGCGAGCCGCTTCAGTTTACACCAGAGAATATTGAAGAATACGCAGAACTGTATTAATCAAATTTATCAATAATCAATTTCTTCATTTGAATCCTTTAATATAATGTGGGAGAAGAGGGCGCTTCGGTGTCCTCTTTTCTTTGCATAAGAAAAGGGATTGTGGTAAGATGGAGGCAAAAGGAGGGACGCATATGCAGCAGGCACTTTTGGATCATCTGAAAATTATTACAGAAGAAGAACAGCGTATACTGGATGGAATGGCAGAGGTGGACAAAGGGATTTACACTTCCGGACAGGATTTTATTGTGGACAGTGCCAAAATGCTTCAGGAGGGAAAGCTGATTGCTGTGCGTACTCATACACGATTTGTACATTTTCCTTCTCACAGACATAATTTTATCGAGGTTTTGTATGTCTGTGAAGGTGCTGTGACAAATATTATCGGAGATAAAAAAGTTGTGATCAGGAAAGGAGAGCTGCTTTTTCTTAATCAGTTTACCAGACACGAGATACTTCCGGCGGGAAAAGATGATATTGTGATCAACTTTATGGTGCTGCCGGAGTTTTTTGACGTGGCATATACGATGGCGGGAAACAATAATGTTCTGGCTGATTTTCTGGTAAACGTCCTGCGTCAGGATCAGGAGAGAGGCGAATATCTGCATTTTCGTGTGGCGGAGGTGCTGCAGATACAAAATCTTCTGGAAAACATGATCTATTCGCTTGTGACAGGAAAGGGAGATCAGAACCGTATCAATCAGACAACCATGGGACTTATTTTTCTTTATCTTCTGGATTCTGTACAATATGTGGAAATGAGAGTGCCTAATCAGTACGAAAATATGATCGCGATGACGACTCTTGACTATATTGAGCAGAGGTACAGAAACGCGTCTCTGACAGAGCTCTGTGAACATCTGCATCTTCCTATGCATGTACTCAGCAAGATGATCAAAAAAAATACAGGATTCAATTTTAAGGAACTGCTGCAGAGGAAACGTCTGAATAAGGCAGTAGAGCTGATGTGTGAAACAGATCTTCCGGTCAGTGATGTTATTGCAGCGGTGGGTTATGAAAATGGAAGTTATTTTCACAGAGTTTTTAGGGAACGTTATCATATGACACCAAAAGCCTTTCGCGAGGCTAACAGAAAAAAAGATAAGATCAGACTGAAATAATATCAAAAAAGGACATTGCAGAACACATTTTTCAGGAAATGTGTTCTGCAATGTCCTTTTTGGAAGATTTTACTTTATCTTTGGCAATGGGAAAAAGAAGTGTTCCCGGTATGCGGAAACCGAAATACATAGAATTTTGCATGTTCCGCGGAAATTATATAAAATATCTTTGGTGCTTCTTTTTCATTTGGTACATGAAGTAAAATCTACTATTATTTTATCATAATTTATATAAATCTGAAATATTCTAATATATACGAAAAAACTTTTTTAAAATTGTGAAATATGCCAAAAAGAAGAAGTTCTGATATGAAAAACAAAAACCCGAAAACCTATGTTTTCGGGTTTAGTAGCGAGAGGGGGATTCGAACCCTCGACACTACGGGTATGAACCGTATGCTCTAGCCAACTGAGCTATCTCGCCATGTCTGATATTTGGTTATCTATGGGGCCTATAGGGCTCGAACCTATGACCCTCTGCTTGTAAGGCAGATGCTCTCCCAGCTGAGCTAAGACCCCATATCTGCGGTTTCGGTAGTGAAGTGTTTTTTCTTTGCTTCCCTCAACCGACTTCGCAAGTATACCATCATTTGACAGCAATTGTCAATAGGTTTTTTGAAATTTTTTTATTTTTTTAATATTCGCGAAAATAGACCTTATATTAGTGTTTAAAACAGGAGAAATCCTGCCTTATCGGCAGGACTTTCCCCGTTCAGAATATTTTATTTAAAATACTTCACACCAGACTCAAAGATCTTCAGATCCTGCTCTCCGTAGATGTTCATTGCAACACCATTATCACGACGTTCACTATGTGCCATCTTGCCAAGGATACGTCCGTCCGGACTTGTGATACCTTCGATTCCGAAGTAAGAACCATTTACGTTCCATTCTTCATTGTCGATTGCTACGTTTCCGTTCGGGTCACAATACTGGGTTACTACCTGTCCATTTGCAAAGAGCTTCTGGATCCACTCTTTGTTTGCTACGAAACGTCCCTCACCGTGAGAAGCTGGGTTTACATATACACCGCCTGCCTCTGCTCCAGCAAACCAAGGAGATTTCTTGGAAATAACCTTAGTGTATACCATCTTGGATACGTGACGTCCGATTGTGTTGTATGTCAGTGTTGGAGAATCTGCTGTCTGTCCGCAGATCTCGCCGTATGGTACAAGGCCGAGTTTGATCAGCGCCTGGAAACCATTACAGATACCAAGTGCAAGACCATCACGCTCATTTACAAGCTTCATAACAGCCTCTTTAATCTTAGCATTCTGGAATGCAGTAGCAAAGAATTTCGCAGAACCATCTGGTTCGTCACCTGCGGAGAATCCGCCTGGGAACATGATGATCTGTGCATTGTTGATTGCTTTTTCGAAGATTTCAACAGAATCATGGATATCTGCTGCTGTCAGGTTCTTAAATACCTTAACATCTACTTCAGCGCCTGCACGCTCAAATGCTTTTTTACTATCGTACTCACAGTTTGTTCCAGGGAATACTGGAATAAATACGCGAGGTTTTGCAATTTTATTTTTGCAAACATAGATATCTTTTGGAATGTAGCAGCCGTTTTCGTATGTGCTGTCTTCTTTTCCGAAGAGATACATGATTGGCTCTTCTACTGGGTTTCCTTCGATATCAAGTTTTCCACCGATTGTCGGAAGACCGGAATCTGTCTTGAATACTTTTTCAAGAGTATTTTTCCATGTACCGCAAGCTTCATCTAATGTGATTTCTGCATTGCCGTAGGAGAATTTACCATCAGCTGTTACTTCACCGATTACTGTGTAAGTAATGGAAAGCTCGCCAGCTTTTCCATCTGGAACTTCCATGATGATATCACCAAAGCCTGGTGCAAAGAAGTCTCTTGGATCAAGGTTATGCTCAATCTTCACGCCGAATGCGTTACCGAATGCCATCTTAGCAACTGCTGCTGCAATACCGTGACGATCAAGTGCGTAAGCAGAAACAACTTTACCAGCCTGGATATCATTATGAAGTTTTTCATACTGATCCATGATTCCTGCATAATCAGGAAGATCGTAAGCATCCTTAGGCGCACGCAGCCATACCAGTTTGTTTCCGGCTTTTTTAAGCTCAGGTGTGATAACATCCTGTAATTTCGCCACATCTACAGCGAAGGAAACAAGTGTTGGTGGTACATCGATTTCATTGAAGGTACCGGACATACTGTCTTTACCACCGATAGATGGCAGACCGAAGCCAAGCTGCGCTGCATAAGCGCCAAGAAGTGCTGCAAATGGCTGGCTCCATCTCTTAGGATCTTCTGTCATACGACGGAAGTATTCCTGGAATGTGAAGCGGATTTTCTTGTAGTCACCACCTGTAGCAACGATCTTAGCAACGGATTCTGTTACAGCGTAAGCAGCTCCGTGGTATGGGCTCCAGGAAGATAAATATGGATCAAAGCCGTAGCTCATCATTGTTACAGTTTCTGTTTTTCCATTTAATACAGGAACCTTAGCAACCATAGTCTGTGTTTCTGTCATCTGGTATTTACCGCCATGAGGCATAAATACGCTGCCTGCACCGATGGAACCGTCAAACATTTCCACAAGACCCTTCTGGGAACATACGTTTAAGTCAGCCAGTGTTTCCAGCCATTTTGCTCTTACGTCTGCTACGTCTGGGCGCTGTGCAAAAAGGTTACCCTCTTTTGCTGGGATTTCAACTTCTACAGTTGTCTCCTGGTGTGCACCGTTTGTATCAAGGAATGCACGGGAGATATTTACGATTTCTTTGCCTCTCCAGGAAAGAACAAGACGTGGCTCTTTTGTAACAACCGCTACTTTTACAGCCTCTAAGTTCTCTTCATTAGCGAAAGCAAGGAATTTATCTACATCTTTAGGGTCAACAACTACAGCCATACGCTCCTGAGACTCGGAGATCGCGATTTCTGTACCGTCAAGACCTGCATATTTTTTAGGAACTTTATCAAGATCAATGCGAAGACCTGCTGCTAACTCACCGATTGCAACGGAAACACCGCCTGCACCAAAGTCATTACATTTCTTGATGATCTTACTAACTTCTTCACGTCTGAACATACGCTGGATTTTACGCTCAGTTGGTGCATTACCTTTCTGAACCTCTGCGCCGCAGACTTCGATGGAAGCTTCTGTATGAACCTTGGAGGAACCTGTAGCACCGCCGATACCATCACGGCCGGTACGTCCACCAAGAAGGATGATGATATCACCCGGATCAGAGTTCTCACGAATAACAGCACGTCTTGGAGCTGCACCGAGAACTGCACCGATTTCCATACGTTTTGCAACGTAATCTGGGTGATAGATTTCTTTTACATAACCTGTAGCCAGACCGATCTGGTTTCCGTAAGAGCTGTAGCCATGTGCAGCACCGCGAACCAGCTTCTTCTGAGGAAGTTTACCCTTCAGAGTTTCTTTAACAGAAACTGTAGGATCAGCAGCACCTGTCACACGCATTGCCTGATATACGTATGTACGTCCGGAAAGCGGGTCACGGATAGCACCACCAAGACATGTAGCAGCACCACCAAATGGCTCGATTTCTGTTGGATGGTTGTGTGTCTCATTTTTGAAGTTGATCAGCCACTCTTCTTCCTTACCGTCAACATCTACAGGAACTACAATACTGCAGGCATTGATTTCATCAGACTCTTCCTGATCCGCCAGTTTGCCCTCTGCTTTAAGCTTCTTCATCGCCATCAGAGCCAGATCCATAAGGCATACAAATTTATCTTTTCTTCCTTTATAAAGAACCTTTCTGTCAGCAAGGTATCTGTTGTATGTATCAACGATTGGTGCTTTGTAATCGCCATCGTTAAATTTAACATCTGTCAGCTCTGTGGAGAATGTTGTATGACGGCAATGGTCAGACCAGTAGGTATCCAGTACACGGATTTCTGTCATGGATGGATCACGTTTCTCTTCACCCTTGAAGTATTTCTGAATATGAAGGAAATCCTTAAATGTCATAGCAAGATTTAAAGAATCATAAAGCTCTTTTAAATCCTTCTCTGCCATTTTCTGGAAGCCTGTGAACACCTTAACATCTTCTGGATCATCAAAAACAGTTACAAGTGTTTCTGGTTTCTCCATTCCTGTTTCACGGGAATCTACAGGGTTGATGCAGTGAGTTTTGATTGCTGCAAATTCTTCGTCTGTAATTGTTCCTTCGATTACATAAGTAGTTGCAGAACGGATAATAGGCTGTGCATTCTCATCTAAGAACTGTACGCACTGTACTGCTGAATCTGCTCTCTGGTCAAACTGTCCCGGAAGATATTCTACAGAAAAAATGCGGGCACCTTCTGCTGTCTCCAGATTCTCCAGGTATAAATCATCTACAGGAGGCTCTGCGAAAACACCTCTGCAGGCTTTTTCAAAAACCTCATCGGAAATATTCTCTACATCATAACGGATCAGTTCTCTTACGGCTGTCACGGTTTTGATTCCGAGATAGCTGCTGATCTCATGTTTCAGTTCTTTCGCCTTTACAGCAAAAGCAGGTTTCTTTTCTACATAAACTCGTCTTACGTTGCTCATAGAAAGCTCCTTTCAAATAGTTACCGCTCCTCCCGCTTCTTTTTCAGAAATCATAGCGGGAAAACAGTATCTTCAACTGTTAAACCTTCAATATTAGTAACGGCATCTTGCACTTTTACTGTCTTTATAGTATCATAAGAAATATCATTAGTAAAATTAATATATCTTATATCTTTTATTAATTAAACTAATAGGATAATTGTGTTGAAGGGAATGATTTTTATGGATATTAACCTTGAATTGTACAAAGTTTTTTATTATGTCGCTACAACTCTAAGTTTTTCCGAAGCCTCCAGACAGCTCTTTATCTCCCAGTCTGCTGTCAGCCAATCTATCAAGACTCTGGAGACAAAGCTTCAGCATACACTCTTTATACGCAGCACCAAAAAAGTTCTTCTCACTCCGGAAGGTGAATTTCTACTTCAGCATGTAAAACCCGCCTTACAGCTTCTCGACGAAGGAGAGGCTATTCTCTCCGGAGAAAAAATGCTCAGAGGACAGCTTCGTATCGGCGCAAGCGATACTATCTGCCGCTATTTTCTCATCGACTATCTGCATCGTTTTCACCAGGCATACCCGGACGTGGGAATTAAAGTCACAAACAGTACCTCTATCGGCTGCATTGACCTTTTGGAAAAGGGACAGGTAGATTTTGTTGTTTGCAACTACCCCAACTCCCGTCTGGACTTCAAAGCCCGGATACAGACTGTAAAAGATTTCCGGGATGTATTTGTTTGCAACCCCGTATATTTTCCCATCGGAAATACTCCTATCGGTCTGGATGAGCTTCTGGGATATCCCATTCTCATGCTCTCTTCCGGAAGCACCACAAGTGAATTTCTTCACCGACAGTTTCTTTCCAAGGGACTCAAACTTCTTCCTGAAGTAGAATTAAGCAGCAATGATCTCCTGATTGACCTTGCCCGCATCGGCCTTGGCATTGCCTGCGTTCCCGATTATATGCTTGCAGATATGAAAAACCTCATTCAAATACATTTAAAAGAGGCTCTTCCGCCCCGGCGTGTCGTTCTTGTGAGCAGTGATACCCTCCCGGTATCCCCTACTGCCGAACGGTTCCTTGAGCTTATTTAGCACCGTTTTTTCCATAGAGATTTTTCTATGGAAAAGCTCTATAAACTATAGGAAACTCAAGTATTATAAAAGATTTTGAATCACCTCTGATACAGTTGTGATTTTTTCTTCTTTCCAGGCATCTGCGCCGCAAAATAAAAGTGCTTCATCTACTTCTCCCCTGGCCGCGTGAATCAGGGCATCTGTAATGCAATACGGAATATCTGCAGGATTGCAGTGCGCCAGACACTGGTGACATTTATGTGAAATCTTCTCCCCGTTTTCCACACGGGCAAGAAATCTGTTGGCAATCGCTCTTCCCGGCATTCCCACCGGACTTTTCACAATACGTATATCCTCTTTCTTTGCATTGATATAAGCTTCTTTATATCGTATGTCTGCATCACACTCTTCTGTTGTTACAAAAGGCGTAGCAACCTGAACAGCATCTACTCCCATTGCAAGTGCTGATCTGACCTTTTCTCCGGTGTTCACTGCCCCTGCAAGAGCAACCGGTATTTTGATTCCATATGACTGTTCATATTTTTTTACTGTCTGAAGGATTGCCTTTACTTCCTCACTGTATGCCTCATCTGTAAACTCCTCCAGCTGCTCTCTCGTAAATCCCAGATGTCCCCCGGCTTCTGGTCCCTCAATCACCAGAAGATCCGGCATTCTCTTATACTTCCTGTCCCAGTATTTCAATATTACTTTTGCAGACTTGTCCGTTGAGACAATTGGCGCAATCGCCGTATCTGTCCCCTCTACATATGCGGGAAGGTCTGTAGGAAGCCCTGCTCCTGAAATAATAAGGTCTGCACCTGCAGCCGCAGCTTCCCGTACATACGCTTCATAATTTCTCGTAGCAACCATGATATTAAAGCCTACTATTCCACTCTCCGCCAGATTTCTGGCTTTTTCAAGCTCCTTATGAATTGCACGCAGATTCGCAGTAAGCGGCGCTTCATCGAAATCCGGCTCTCTGAAACCAATCTGGGCAGTGGAAATAATTCCTACTCCACCTTCCTTTGCCACAGTCCCTGCAAGCTTTCCAAGACTAATCCCAACTCCCATTCCTCCCTGTATAATTGGATATTTTGCTGTTTTATTTCCGATTTTCAATTCCTTATATACACTCATAATAAACTCCTGTTCCACTAATTGTTTTTGCTTAAAATATTTTGATATCCAAAGTATATCACAAATCCATAAGTTGTCAAGTAATGATTGTCATATGATGTAGTTTTTATTACTATATATTTTTCATTTCACTTTCTCCCGAAAAAAAGTCCTTCTTCCGGGAACATTCCCGAAAGAAGGACTTTTAAATCTGCTGTATACAATTATTCAGGCATAACCTCTGCTGCCGCCGTAATATATTCATTATTGATATCTGCGAAATTTCCACTGTCAGCTGTTGCCGCATAAGAAATATCAATAGGCATTTTACCCAGTACAGGAACATTGAGTTCTGCTGCAATCTCGTCAATATGGCTTTCGCCGAATACCTTAATTTCTTTGCCGCAGTCAGGACACTTCACGAAGCTGTAGTTCTCTACGATACCAAGCACAGGAACTTTCATCATATCAGCCATGTTGTATGCTTTCTTTACAATCATCTTAACAAGATCCTGAGGAGATGTCACGATCACTACACCGTCTATCGGAAGAGACTGGAAAGCAGTAAGTGGAACATCACCTGTTCCAGGAGGCATATCCACAAACAGATAGTCCAGTTCGCCCCAGATTACATCTGTCCAGAACTGTTTTACCATATTGGCAAGAACAGGTCCTCTCCAGATTACAGGGGTATCCTCTGTCGGAAGAAGAAGGTTGATTGACATAACCTTGATTCCGTTGGATGTCTCCATAGGAAAAATACCGTCATCATTTGCATTTGCCGCACCAGTCAGTCCGTACATTTTCGGGATGGACGGTCCTGTGATATCTGCGTCAAGAATACCGACTTTATATCCTTTTGCAGCCATCATATTTGCAAGGGAACCTGTTACGAAGGATTTACCTACTCCACCTTTACCGCTGACGATTCCTACCACATGTTTAATGTCAGAAAACTTATTCATTTCCTCCAGAAAGCTCTTTGGTTTGTCCTTCTGGCTGCAGCCTTCACAGCTTGATTTTGTACATGTTGTACTGTTACACTCTTTTGCCATTTTTCGCACTCCTTTTCTATTTACTTCATGAACCGGTCGATTGCAACTTCCAGTTCTTTAATTGCTTCTCTATCGCCATGCTCTACTGCATCTACAATACAGTGTTCGATATGGTCCTGAAGTATAATCTTGCCCGTGTTGTTTATTGCGGATTTCACTGCCGAAAGCTGTATCAGCACCTCGCTGCAGTCACGTCCGTCCTCCACCATACGCTTAATGGATTCCAGGTGACCGATTGCCCGTGAAAGTCTGTTGATAACCGCCTTCGTATGTGCATGACTGTGATGATGACCATGTTCGCCATGTGTATGTTCAATCACAGTTCCGTCTTCAAGAATATGCTGATGTTTCTCCTTTGTACCACACATAAACTTCTCCTTTCCATCTGAAAGTATCTCAGATGTTTTCCTCGCACATAACTTATATTATACCACATCTGTCAAATCTCTGTAAAGGAACAACGCTGTTTTATTTGAGAAGTTACAATATCAAAGATAATCGTTCCATCTACAAGAACCGTTTTTTCATAGCTAATGTCTTTTCCTGCAAATTTATTCTTAATATACTCCTCCGGATCCTCAAGCTCCAGTTCTTCCACAAACACATCCCTCATCTGATTTCTCGGACATTTGTTAAAAATTTCCCAGATTACTTCGTATTCCTTCATTTCCCTTCTCCTTTTCTTTTTTGTCCTTTTGCCCTATTATATATTATTTTCGATTTTTTTGTCAAAAAATAATTGCACTCCGGGCAATTATAGCTTATAGTAGATATAATATCCAAAACCATAAACATACATAGCCAAAGGAGAGCGAACCATGAAACTTTTAAAAGACCGTATTCTGAAAGATGGTACGATTAAACCGGGAAATATTTTAAAAGTAGACAGTTTTTTGAACCACCAGATGGACATAGCGCTCATCAATGAAATCGGTAAAGAATTTAAAGCCCGTTTTTCTGACTGTCCAATTACCAAGATTCTTACTATTGAAGCATCCGGTATCGGTATTGCATGTATCGTTGCACAATATTTTAATGTCCCTGTTATATTTGCCAAAAAAACACAGAGCCTTAATCTTGACGGCGAAGTCTATACCAGTAAAGTAGAATCCTTTACTCATAAGAAAGTTTACGATGTCATCCTTTCCAAGAAATTCCTTGGTCCGGACGATCATGTACTTCTCATTGACGACTTTCTCGCAAACGGCTGTGCCCTTCTCGGTCTGATTGAAATCGTAAAAGAATCCGGCGCAACCTTAGAAGGCGCAGGTATCTGTATCGAAAAAGGCTTCCAGCAGGGCGGCCAGATTATCCGCGATATGGGTGTCAGACTGGAATCTCTTGCAATTGTAGATTCCATGACCGATGACTCCCTCACATTCAGAGAATAACGGAAAAGAAAAATGACAGGAGAATTTTTATTCCCCTGTCACTTTTTTCTCCTTTTATGCCTTTGATACAGGAACAGCCGTGCCTTCCGGTTCCGGCGTCGGAGTTGCAGCTAATGTTTCTGAAGGTGATGGCGTAACAGAGGAATATGGCTTTGCGTCTTCCTCCGGCATAATCTCTTCCTCCGTATAAGTTCCATTATCTACCATAATCTGATAATTATCTCCATCAATTACTTCTGCCTCACAAGTATATGCTCCTATAATCTTTTTTCCGTTATCATACTGTGAATAGTTATCCACCTGAGCCTTATCGCCCGTAAGATATCCATCCACCATTTTCACACAGACATCCGCCAGCTCACTTCTGTCCTGGAAAAGTGTAAATCCTATTTTACCTTCCGCAATCGCTTTTATTGCCTCTGCCTCACTTCCAAAACCTGTGATCAGCGGCAGATTTCCATTTTCTGCATTAATATCCCTGGATTCAAGAAGTTCCGATACGGTATATGTATATTTGTCAGAAGCAGTACAGATAATATCCGGTGCTCCCTCTGTCGCATAAAATTCATCCATAATACTCTGAAACCTGCTTTTCGCCGCAACTTCGCTTCCCCTCATTACACTGGTATCATCAAACGTCATCTTGCCCGATTTACATACAAGAGTTCCATCATCCAGATATTCCTGCAATACCTCAAGGATTCCATTGTAGAAAAACAATTCTCTTACATCCTCAGGTGTTCCCATCAGAAACTCAATCGTATAGGAAAGCTTTTCTTCTCTGGCTGCCTCTAAATCTTTCAGCTTCACGATCGTTTCACCGACCAGTCTGCCTTCTGCTCTGGTGTCAAAGGCTGCATAATACTTTACAAGCTCCGTATTCATAACCAGCTTATCATACGAAAATACCGGAATCTCTTTCTCCTGCGCCTCCGCAAAAGCTTCGGAAAGCCCATAGGCATCCACAGGATTCACTACAATAGCTGCTGCCTCAGATTCCACAAGTGTCTGTATCTGCTGTATCTGCGTTTCCGTATCATTTCCGGCAGTCAGAATCTCCGCTTCATACCCTGCCTCCTCGAACTTCTGCGACAGATATTCCTCATCTTTTGTCCCTTCCTCAGGAAGAAGGATTCCAACCTTTACGGCTTCTTCCGGTTCAGTCTCTTCCTCTGTCTCTGCCTCTTCTGTTTCGGTTTCTTTTTCTTCGCTTTCGGAGCTTTTTCCCTCTTTTTCGATTTCTTCACTTTCTTTTACTGCCTCTGCAGCTTTATTCGGGCCACAGGCAGAAAGAAATACTGCCAAAGTGCCCACAAGTAAAAGAGCTGTTTTATTTTTCATACTGCGCCTCCTGCAAATCTGTTATATATATATGCATTAGCCTCCTGCTCCTGACTGTCGTCGAGAGGTGTAAGTTCCACTTTTTCTCCATATTTGCGCTCCAGCGCCCGGCTGATCAACCAGTCTGCAAGTTGTGGGTTCTTGGGAAGAAGCGGACCGTGAAGATAAGTTCCAATTACATTTTTATAAACAATTCCCTCTTCTTTAGACTGTCCGTTATTTCCTTCTCCGTAAAGTACCTTTCCAAGAGGCTTATTTCCTCTTATGTCAGTCCTTCCGCCGTGATTCTCAAACCCTACAACAGGCATGTCGAAAAGCTCACTTTTCAGCACAATATTGCTGATGAGACGGCTTTCTCCCTGTTCTGTACACATATCTACCAGTTCCAGTCCCGGAATAGTTCCCTTTTCCGTCTTATAATATTCTCCAAGAAGCTGATAACCTCCGCAAATGGCAATCACAACACCGTTATCTTCCACATATGTTTTAAATTCTTCCTGTATCTGGCGAAGCTTCTCACATACCAGCATCTGCTCTCTGTCGGAACCGCCGCCCAAAAGCACAATATCCAATCCATCAAAGCTTATTTTATCATCCAGTTCAAATGTTTTTACCTCAGCCTCAATTCCTCTCCACTGACATCTTTTCACAAGACACTGGATGTTTCCCCTGTCTCCGTAAAGATTTAAAAGATCCGGATATAAATGTCCTATTGTCACTTTCATCATTTCTCACCCTCCAGTTTCTTCAGGATATTTCTGGTACTGAACAAGGCCGTATAATTAACAAGAAGATAAAGATTTCCCGTACCGTTCTCTATTCTGTTTCTGATTGCCCTTTCCACATCACATTCCAGTTCTGACGGAATATCTACATACTTCAGACGCAGGCGCATATCCTGACAGCGAATTCCGCTTACTGTAACCGAACGAATGCTCTCATCCTTAAACAAATCAAAGTCTACGTCCCAGAGCCAGGAAATATCAATTCCATCCTGTGCATTATCGTTGATGGCAATAATAATATCCTTTGGCGCTTTATCCTGCATCACTGCAGAAATATTCTGGTTAAAGCCAGCCGGATTCTTAGCAAGATTCAAAGTGATTCCTGTTCCTTTGATGCGGAACTGCTCCATACGACCATTCTCGGGATTAAACTTTCGAAGCATCTCATTAAAATGTTCTGCTTTTAGCCCTGCTGTGCGCACTCCCGCGTAAGCTGCCAGAATATTATATACATTATAAAATCCTTTATAATTTGCCACAATATGGGTGTCTTCCACTGTAAACACAAGCTGGTCTCCAACCTTTACATCCTCTGCATCAAAAGCAATTTCAGGACGTTTAAATCCACATTTCGGACAATAATAATCTCCAAGCTGGCTGTAATGATAGAAATTATATTCCAGGCGTTTCCCGCAACATTTACAGAAGCGCCCCTCTCTAATTTCACTTGCCGCATTTTCCATGACCTGCCCGCTGATTCCATAAGTTGTAAAATCATTTCCACTGTCCATGGCAATATACGCACTTAGAGCATCATCTCCATTTACAATAATCTTCATATCCGGAACCTTACGCATCATTTCTTCCAGAATATTCATGGTAATATCAATTTCTCCATAACGGTCCAGCTGGTCGCGGAACAGATTCGTAAGAATCATATAATCCGGCTTGATTGCAGGGAAAATGTATCTTGTGGACGCTTCGTCAGCCTCAATGCAGGCATAATCTGCATCAAGTTTTCCATTCCATTTTGCTCCCAGAACAAATGCGGAAACCACACCGTTAAGCATATTGGAACCTGTATGATTACAGATCACCTTTTTTCCTTCTGCTTCCAGAGCCGCACAGAGCATATTATTCGTAGTTGTCTTTCCATTTGTTCCACATACGGCAAAGATATGTTCCCTTACCTGTCCTGCTAACTGTTCCAGAATATCCGGACAGATTTTCAGTGCAATCTTTCCCGCCCAGGTAACGCCCTGGCGTCCCATCTTTTTGCATATATACCCAACAATTTTTGCTGTGCTTACAGCAAGCATTCTTCTTATCTTCATTCTTTATTTTCCTTTTTTGTCTCCAAATCTTTGTCCAACAGGATATCTGAACAGATTCCTGCTACACCGTTCCTCATAAATTTTTTTGCTTCTGATTCTTCATTTACTGTGTAAACATATACCAGAAGTCCATGTTTTTCAAATATCTCCTGTATTTCCTCTGTCCAGTACTTACTGTATACTGTAACTGCCGGAATTTTCTTTTCTTTGCAAAAAGCCGCAATTTCTTTTATTTTCTCCAAAGGATACTCCTGCCACAGCGAATAAATATAGGATGGAAAATCATATATCAGCGCAGTTCCCGAAAACATTGCCTGATTGTAAATTTCCGGTATCAGTTGTTCGAGCACTTTTTCTGCTCCCGCATTCTGCGCAATCTTTACATATTCGCTGTAGTCATCAAGGGTTCTCCTGTAATTCCGTATAGAATATTGTTTGGAATCAAGAAGTACAAATGCATCCGGATAATCCTTCAAAAGTACAAGGAGGTCCTCCAATCTCATAGGTGTATATTTCCCATAAATCGGTCTTTCCAAAAATTCTTCCGCAGTAAGAATCATCTTTTCTTCCCCCTGCCATTGCCCTAACGATTTATTCCAGTTATGACGACAAACCCAGACACCGTCCGAGGTTTTGGCCAAATCCACTTCGAAAAGACGTACACCTTTTTTATAGCTGCTAATAAAACTCTCTCTTGAATTCAGATAACTTTTGCCGTCAAGTCCTCCCAGTGCATGAGCAATTACTTTGTAGTTATTCCATGAAAAATCCGGTGTTGTTGTCTGCACTGTCTTCTGTATCCTGTTATTTTTACGCGCAGCTTTCTTTTGCTGTATCGAAAGTCTGCTTCCTCCAACGATTATTAACGATATAATAAGAATCTCTGTCAAAAGCAGAATATTGCGAAGAACACGCCTTCGACTCCGGCAGGTGCGTTTTTCACTCAATTTTCACCTTTGTATCTTTCCTTTCTACCCATTATATATAAGCATATTATATATCTTTATACTCATTTTTTGTACATTACGATTTTACGCTAAATGACAGCAATAATCAAGGTTTTAATAGGATAACCACAAAAAAGCTGTGTACAGACAAAATAATCTGTCTGCACACAGCTCTGATTCTTTGCAGAATTATTAATCAAAAATTATACTAACTCGATTAATACTTCCATTGCGCCGTCACCTTTACGCTGACCAATCTTTACGATTCTTGTGTAACCACCGTTACGTCCAACGTATTTCGGAGCAACTTCTTCGAACATTTTCTTAACCATGTCAACTTCTTTTGTGTTTTTCTTTCTGCCTGCACCCTTAGCCGGAACCTCAGTTACAGGATAGAAAACTTTCATCATCTGACGACGAGCATGAAGTCTGGAAGGAGCATCTTTTGTGATTTCTTTCTGTACTTCATCGTATACAGTTTTCTTCTTTCCATCAACAACTTCTTTCACTCTCTTGCCTTCAGCATCTTTACGAGCAACTTTAGCAGTTACTGTAACTGTCTCGAAGTTGTCTTTCTCGCGAACTGCCATAGCGATAAGGCCTTCAGCGATTTTGCGGATTTCTTTTGCTTTTGCTTCTGTAGTAACGATTTTTCCGTTGTATAACAGATTAGTTACCTGGTTTCTGAGTAATGCTTTTCTCTGGGAAGCTGTTCTGCTTAATTTTCTATATTTTGCCATTATTTTATCCTCCATCTGTGGGACAGTGAAACACGCTTGTTCGGTCTTACTGCATCACTGCTTTGGCACCCCACTGTAATTTATATGCGCTGGAAATCTCCTGCTCTGTGGCAGATTATTCCTCGGTTGGCTGAAGCTGTAAGCCCAGCTCTTTCAGTTTCGCAAGTACCTCTTCTAATGACTTGCGACCAAGGTTACGAACCTTCATCATATCATCAGAAGTCTTGTTGCATAATTCTTCAACTGTATTAATACCAGCTCTCTTTAAGCAGTTGTAGGAACGAACAGATAATTCAAGCTCATCAATGCTCATTTCCAGAACTTTTTCTTTCTCATTGTCTTCTTTCTCAATCATAACCTCAGCGGTCTTTGCGTTCTCGGAAAGGTCAATGAAAAGGCTTAAATGCTCGCTTAACACTTTTGCTGCAAGGCTGACTGCCTCATCCGGATCCAGTGTACCGTTTGTGTACACATCCAGTGTCAGTTTATCGTAGTCAGTTACCTGACCAACACGTGTATTCTCAACAACCATGTTGACTCTGTCTACTGGTGTATAGATTGCATCTACTGCAAGAACACCGATAGGCATATCGTCTGATTTGCCTTTATCTGCACTGATATATCCGCGTCCTTTGGTAATGGTAAGCTCCATTGCAAGTCTGCAGTCTTTTCCTCCATTCAGGGTTGCAATAACCTGATCTGGATTCATGATCTCGATATCCTGATCAGCCTGGATGTCGGCAGCAGTAACAACACCTTTACCTTCACACTCAATGTATGCAGTCTTCGGCTCATTGTCAGAGCTGTAATTCTTGATTGCAAGACTCTTCAGATTCATGATGATCTCGCTGACATCTTCCTTTACCCCTGGGATGGAGCTGAATTCATGAAGTACACCGTCGATCTTTACCTGGCTAACAGCTGCTCCCGGCAGGGATGACAGCATAATTCTTCTGAGAGAATTGCCAAGTGTAGTACCATATCCTCTTTCCAGAGGTTCTACTACGAATCTGCCAAATTTTTTGTCTTCGGATATTTCGGTAATTTCGATTTTTGGTTTATTAAAATCAAACACTATTTTGTTCCCTCCTTCTGGGTTAATGAAAGTTTGAGGGTATATATTGTAACGAAACGTTACGTTTCTAAATTTACTTAAAGGGTTCAAAAAGAACCCTTAAGTAATTATAGATTACTGTCCGAAAAGCACTTCTGTGCTTAAAATAAACAGTATGATTATTTAGAATACAGCTCGACGATAAGCATCTCGTCAACCGGAACATCGATTGCTTCTCTGTTCGGAAGTTCTTTCACTGTACCTTTTAAGTTCTCCTGATCAGACTCAAGCCATTCCGGAACAAGTCTTCCACCAGTTACTTCAAGGATTCCTTTGTATCTTTCGGATCCTTTTGCTTTTTCTTTAATCTCGATTACATCGCCGGCTTTTACAAGGTAAGACGGAATGTTTACACATTTGCCGTTTACAAGGATGTGTTTATGGTCAACGATCTGACGAGCTTCTTTTCTTGTTCTAGCAAATCCAAGACGGAATACTACGTTGTCAAGTCTGGACTCAAGCATAACCATAAGGTTTTCACCTGTCTGGCCCGGCATTCTGTCCGCTTTTTTGTAGTAGTTACGGAAAGGTTTCTCAAGAACTCCGTAGATGAATTTTGCTTTCTGTTTTTCTCTTAACTGTAAACCATACTCAGACATTTTACGGTTTGCACGTTTTAACTGTCTTGTGGATTTTTTATCAATTCCTAAATAAATTGGATCCAGAGCGAGGGATCTGCATCTTTTCAGAACAGGTACTCTATTTACTGCCATTGTTCAACAACCTCCTAATTAGACTCTTCTGCGTTTTGGTGGACGGCAACCATTGTGTGGTACCGGTGTTACGTCACGGATGCTTGTTACTTCAAGACCGCATGCCTGAAGAGCACGGATTGCAGCTTCACGACCAGAACCTGGTCCTTTTACCATAACGTCTACAGTTTTTAAACCATGAATCAGAGCAGCTTTTGTAGCAGTCTCTGCTGCCATCTGTGCTGCGTAAGGAGTAGATTTCCTTGAACCTCTAAATCCCAGACCGCCTGCACTTGCCCATGAAAGAGCGTTTCCTTCACTGTCAGTCAGTGTAACAATTGTATTGTTGAAAGAAGACTGAATGTGTGCCTGTCCGTGTTCAACGTTTTTCTTGACACGACGTTTTGCTGTCGTTTTTTTAGTCACTTTTGCCATTTTAAAACTAACCTACACTTTCCTATATTTGCTTAGTTAATATATCAACGATTATTTCTTCTTATTTGCTACTGTTCTCTTAGGACCTTTACGTGTTCTAGCGTTTGTCTTAGTCTTCTGACCACGAACCGGAAGTCCTTTACGATGACGGATACCTCTGTAGCATCCGATTTCCTGCAGTCTCTTAATGTTGAGGGCGATTTCTCTACGAAGGTCACCTTCTACTGTCATTGTTTCATCAATAACTGCGCTGAGTCTCTTTACTTCGTCATCAGTCAGATCTCTGACACGTGTGTCAGGATTAACTTCTGCCTTTGCAAGGATCTTGTCTGCGCTTGGTCTACCAATACCATAAATGTAGGTAAGACCGATTTCAATACGTTTTTCTCTTGGTAAGTCTACACCAGCTATACGAGCCATGTACTGTTTCCTCCATTTTCTCTTACTGTTCATCTGAATCCTGACATTGACCTGTGGTCTTCAGTCTGTGAACAGCCTTCTTTTTTACTGAAAGTCCTGCGTCCGTACACCACTTGTACATCGGTACAAGGTGAAATGGGGTGCATCTGCGCCGCTTTCTTTTTTTAGTTCCTAATTGGGGTGCCTCGGTAAAACACCCAGCCGCAGTTGGCGAATAGCGGCCTTTCCGAAATGTTGCGGCCAACGGGCCAACGTTGCCTCTCGGTATTAGGCAATACATGCTAAATTAAAAATTAACACAAAATAGTCTGAACAACCCTTCCGGGTGTTTCATACTACAGCCGCATGTTTACAAACAAGCCGGAATCAACCCTGACGCTGTTTGTGTTTCGGGTTCTCACAGATTACTCTGATAGATCCTTTTCTTTTAATGATCTTGCATTTCTCGCAGATCGGCTTTACAGATGATCTTACTTTCACTGGAAATCCTCCTTCCGCTTATTCATTAAAATCTGCAGTTTCTGAGCGCACAAAAAACAAGGTATTCGCGCGTTCGCATTATATTCTATCACCTTGTTTTCAAAAATGCAATAGTTTTTTAAATTTATTTTTAAATCAATTTGCCCCGGGCTGTCAGAACACTGCCCGGGGCTGAACTTATCATTATTTTTTATCAATAGCCTGCAAATATCTGGGCGATCGGGGAGTCTGCCGAAAGGATAACGGTCTTGTCATCTCCTGTCATGGAATTCTTCAGTGCATCAAGACTTCTTACAAAGGAATAAAATTCCTGTCTACCTTCTTCTCCGTATGCCTGTGCAAGAATCTTCATATATTCCTGCTCGCCTTCGGCTCTTAAAATTTCCGCTTTCTTCTCAGCTTCGGAAATCTGGATTGCCATTTCCTTATCTGTAGTATTGCGGATAACCTTCGCCTCGGAATTACCCTGAGCTGTATAGGTAGCCGCAATGTTGTCTCTCTCGGAAATCATCCGTTCATATACGGCTTCTTTATTGTCATCCGGAAGGTCAATCTGCTTTGTCTCGAACTTCTTAATTGTAATGCCGTACTGATCCATATTGTTTCCGATTGATTTCATAACCATCTCAGCCAGCTCTCCATCACGGCTTGTAATAACTTCATCCTGTGACATGCTGCTGATCGCATTCTTAGTCGCGTTATATACGGCTGTGTTGATTCGGCTTTCTCCGCTTTCAATGGATGAATTCAGTGTCTGTGCGAATTTCAGCGGATCTGCGATTTCCCATAATACATAGCTGTCGCTGATCATGGTCTTCTTGTCTCCTGTGATAACATCAGACGGAGCCAAATCGTACAGAAGTGTTTCTTTGGGCAGTGTCGCTGCTGTTTCCAGGAATGGAATCCTCAGGCTCAGTCCCGGCTTATCGATTACCCTTTTTACCTTACCAAACTGACGAATCAGTTTATATTCATTCTGGGCTGTTACAGTTACGGAAGTCAGCCCCAATGCCATAACTACAACTGCGCCTATGATAACAGGTATTTTTTTAATTTTCATTATTTTCTACCTCCGCTTCCGCTGTCTCTGTACTGTTCTCTTCTGCGCTGTTCTCTTCCCCGCTGTCTTCCATTGTGCTTACAAAGGATTCCAGAGGCAGTACCTTCTGCACTCCATATCCGCTGTCAATGACAATCTTCATCTGAGGAAGAACGTCTTCCATTGCCTCGTAGAACATACGCTTCTTTGTTACCTCAGGATTCTTGCTGTACTCCTCATACATGGCATTGAATCTGGCAACCTCTGCTTCTGCTTCGTTGATACGCACTTCTTTTTCCGCTTCCGCATCCTGAATAATCTGGTCTGCTTTTGCCTCTGCTTCCGGAATCTTCTCATTACGGTACTTGTTGGCGTTATTCAACGCCGTCTCTTTTCCCTGTTTTGCAGTTTCCACTGCTTTAAACGCCCTCATAACCTCCTGAGTCGGAGGTTCAGAGTCCTGAATGGTGATGTTAACAAGTTGAATTCCAATATCCTGCTCCTCCACCTGGTTCATGATCATCTCTTTGATCTTACTCTGGATTTCACTCTTTCCGGTTGTCAATACATCATCTACCTTATAGCTTGCAATGACAGTGCGGATACAGCTCTGGGAAATATTTTTCAAAATATTCTCCGGCTCCTCAGAGGTATAGAGATATTTTACAGGATCCGCAATTCTGTACTCTACAAAGAAATCCACATCAATAAAGTTATAATCTGAAGTAATCATGACTCCTTCATTTTCTACTGTTTCATTGTTTTCAATATCATATCCGATAGGGAAACCCTGAATGGTTGTATTTACTTTTTGAACTTTCTGGATAAATGGCACCTTAAAATGAAGTCCTGTCTCCGTTACTGCTTTTGGTACACCAAAAGTAGTCAGTACCGCCTGCTCCTGTTCCTGAATCTGGTAAGAAGCATCTCCTGCAAGAATTCCAATAACGACAATTCCTGCTACTCCTAAAGCTACATGCTTCATATGTTTGCCGACTTTCGGCATCTTCCCGGGTGTTTTCCCCGCTTTCTTTCCGTTCATTCCTGAGAACAGATTATTTCCGAAATTGTTAAAATCCTCCACGTTGCTCCTCCTTCATATTATGCTTATTTTTTATCTGGAAAGAAAAGAAAAAGACTTTCATTTAAGACACGTATTCCCATGCCAAAAACAAAAGTCTTGCTGATTACTCATATCGCGGGTATTTTAAATCTACCGTTCTGACGCATATATGTACCACTTCTGAAAGAAACAACTCAGGAATCTTTCATAATGGAAGCTACTCCCTTTTCTTTGATAGACACTATACCACATATTTTTCTGAAAATCAAGTAAAACTTTCAGAAAATTCCTTCTTCACAATCACATAGTACATTCCGAAAATCAAGCTAAATTTCTGCTCTGCCCCTATCAGCTGGATCATCTTAATCGCAACAAAAAAAGCTGCATCGGCAACTTCTAAAACACCGACGCAGCTCTCCCGGACACTCGCAATTATCTGCATGCCCAACGGGGGGAGTATGAGGGGGCGTGCGGGCTTTCGCAACTTCGAGCTCGCCCCCTCAGTCCACTTTATTTATCTCGCCAGATGATTCTGCCCTTGGACAGATCATAAGGAGACAGTTCAATTGTAACCTTATCTCCCGGCAGAATACGAATGAAGTTCATTCGTAACTTTCCACTGATATGTGCAAGCACTACATGTTTGTTCTCAAGTTCCACTTTAAACATTGCGTTAGGCAGCTTCTCCAGAACAGTGCCTTCCACTTCAATTACATCTGCTTTTGACATTTTTAACCTCCTATGTCGTCCAAGTTATTTCGTGAGAGTCAAAATCTCCGGATCTCCATCCGTAATAAGAATTGTATTCTCATAATGGGCAGAAAGTGAACCATCCATCGTCACTACTGTCCACTCATCATCCAGCCATGCCACATCAGCTCGGCCTAAATTTATCATTGGTTCCACAGCCAGAGTCATTCCCGGCATAAGGCGTACGCCCCTTCTTCTCTGCGGGAAATTCGGAATCTGCGGATCTTCGTGAAGGTGGGTGCCGATTCCATGTCCAACAAGATCACGGACAATACCATAACGGTATTTTGCAGCGTGGGCACCGATTGCCTTGGAAATATCATTGAGATGATTTCCTGCTCTTGCAGCCTTCAGGCCCTCAAAGAAACATTCCCTGGTCACATCCATTAATTTGCGTGCCTCAGGGGAAACCTCTCCTACTGCATAAGTCCTTGCTGCATCAGAGTGATAGCCCTTATAAATCAGTCCTGCGTCAATCTTCACAAGGTCTCCGTCCTGAATAATCTTCTCTTCGGACGGGATTCCGTGAACGACCTCATCATTTAAACTGATACAAAAGGAACCCGGAAATCCTCCGTAGTTCAAAAAGTTCGGGACGCATCCCAAAGAGCGAATCATTTCCTCGCCGATACGGTCAAGCTCCTTCGTGCTGATTCCCGGTTTAATGTAGGGAATCAGACCATCATGAACCTTTTCCAGAAGATGACCTGCCTCCCTCATAAGTTCTATTTCGTGTTCTGTCTTTATCGAAACCGACATGTTACCTCCAGTGGTGTATTAAAAACACCGTAATTACTCTCCCAGAATAGCAACAACTTCCCCGAATACATCATCCAGGTTCTTTGTGCCGTCTACTGTTTTTAAAATTCCCTGTTTTGTATAGTAGTCGATAAGCGGCTGTGTCTGCTCGTGATATACATTCAGTCTCTTCTGTACTGTTTCCGGCTGGTCATCATCACGAAGAACAAGCTGCTCGCCACATACATCGCAAACGCCCTCTGTCTTCGGTGCAGCATATACTACATGATATGTAGCGCCGCATTTCAGGCAGGCACGTCTTCCGGACATACGGTTTACGATATTCTCGTCCGGTACGTCCACATCGATTGCATAATCCATCTTACTTCCCAGTTTATTCAGAGCGTCTGTCAGACATTCTGCCTGAGGAATTGTTCTTGGGAAACCATCCAGAACATAACCGTTTGCTGCATCCGGCTGCTGAATTCTATCCACAACCAGGTCACAAGTCAGTTCATCCGGAACGAGAAGTCCCTGATCCATGTAGGTTTTCGCTTTCTTACCAAGTTCTGTACCGTTTTTGATGTTCGCACGGAAAATATCGCCTGTTGAAATATGCGGGATATTGTATTTCTCCGCAATTTTCTTTGCCTGTGTGCCTTTTCCTGCTCCCGGTGCACCTAACATAATGATTTTCATAGGTAAAACCCTCCATTTCTGTACTTTTTTGTACTTTTGTGTTTTAGCAAATCAAGGCTGCGACGCACAAAGCACCGCAACCTCTCATTTTTAGTTGTTCAGGAAGCCTTTATAGTTGCGGACGAGCATCTGTGATTCAATCTGTTTCACAGTCTCAAGAACTACACCAACAATAATGATGATGGAAGTTCCACCGAATGATACATTTGCTCCGAAAATTCCATTGAAGAAGAACGGAATGATCGCCACAATAATAAGACCTACTGCACCTATAAATATAATATAATTTAAGATATTAGTCAAATAATCTGACGTAGGTTTTCCCGGACGAATACCAGGAATGAAACCACCCTGCTTCTTGATATTATCTGCTACTTCCAGTGGATTAAATGTGATGGAAGTGTAGAAATATGCGAAGAATACACAAAGCACAATGTACAGAATTAATCCCCAGCTATACTGAAGCTGTTTCGGATTACACCAGTTATTAGAAGACAGACCGCGAAGAATCTCACTTCCGATACCTGTTCCATTTCCTTTACCCAGAAGCTGTGCAATAACTGTTGGGAAAGACATAATGGATGAAGCAAAAATGACAGGAATAACACCCGCAGTATTGACTTTCAGAGGAATATTGGTGGACTGACCGCCCATCATTTTTCTTCCGACCATTTTCTTGGAATACTGAACAGGGATTCTTCTTTCTGCTCCGTTGAGAACCAGTACCAGTACAACTACAACAACGATGATTGATGCAATGATAAGACCTGCAAGTGTACCTTTTGCAATTGTCTTGCCTTTGATAAAGTTCTCATATAATAATGACAAATCGCTTGGGATTCGTGAAACAATGTTAATACAAAGTACAATAGAAATACCGTTTCCGATACCCTTCTCTGTGATACGCTCGCCAATCCACATCAGCATAGCAGAACCTGCTGTAAGGCAGACAACTACTACTACACCTTTTAAGAAATTCATATCTGGAATAAGGCCCTGACGACCGAATCCGATTGCCATAGCAACGGATTCAAACAGAGCCAAGCCTACAGTCACATATCTTGTAATTGCAGTGATTTTTTTTCTGCCTTCTTCGCCGTCTCTCTGCATTTCTTCCAGTGCCGGGATAGCAATGGTCATAAGCTGCATAATGATGGAAGAAGTGATATAAGGTGTGATGTTTAATGCGAAAATTGACATTCGCTCGAATGAGCCGCCGGTGAATGCATCAAAGAAGTTGAACGCATCGCCGCCGTTACTTGCAAACCAGTTCTTGAAGAAGTCGCTGTCAACTCCCGGAACCGGGAGCTGAGAGCCGATACGGATAATAAAAATCATCCATACAACGTAGAGCAGTTTGCGTCTCATTTCTTTTACTCTAAAAACATTTTTAAGAGTTTCAAACATTAGATCACCTCTACTGAACCACCTGCTGCTTCAATTTTTGCTTTTGCTGTTTCACTTACAGCATTTACTTTAACATTGAGTTTCTTTGTAAGCTCACCATTTCCAAGAAGTTTAACGCCATCAGCGATTTTGGAAATTGCACCGCTTGCAAGTAATGTCTCAGCTGTTACCTCTGCTCCATCCTCGAAACGGTTAAGAATGTCAACGTTAACTGCGATAATTTCTTTAGAGTTTCTATTTTTGAAACCTCTCTTAGGCAGACGTCTGTATAAAGGCATCTGACCACCTTCAAATCCCGGTTTTTTGTGGCCGGAACGTGCTAACTGTCCTTTATGTCCTTTACCGGCTGTTTTGCCGTTTCCTGAACCATGTCCACGACCTCTTCTGAAGTTGTCGCTGTGCTTAGAACCATCTGCTGGTCTTAAGTTTGCTAATTCCATGACTGGCACCTCCTTTTGAAATTTATGCTTCTTCTACTTTTACCAGGTGCTGTACCTGCTGAATCATTCCTCTTGTTGCCGCATTGTCCGGCATTTCAACTGTTTTGTGCAGTTTGGTAAGACCCATTGCTTTAACAGTAAGTTTATGTTTCGGAACAGCGCCAATAGGAGATTTTACTAATGTAACTTTTAATGTGTTTGCCATTTTCGTATTCCTCCTTAAGCCAGAATCTCATCAACAGATTTTCCACGAAGTTTAGCAACTTCTTCTGGAGTTTTTAACTGTCTTAAGCCTTCGATTGTAGCGAGAACAACGTTCTGTTTGTTTCTGGAACCCATACATTTTGTACGGATATTTTTAATACCAGCTAACTCGATTACCGCACGTGCAGGACCGCCGGCGATAACACCAGTACCTTCCGGAGCTTTCTTCAGGAGCATTTCTGCGCTACCGAATTTTCCTACGAAGTCATGAGTAATAGAACCATTCTCGTCTCTTGCTACTGTTACTAATTTTTTCATAGCATCCTCTTTTCCTTTGCGGATTGCTTCAGGAATTTCAGCTGCTTTTCCTAAACCTGCACCAACGTGTCCGTTGCCATCACCAACAACAACTAAAGCTGTGAAACGGAAGTTACGACCACCTTTAACAACCTTTGTAACACGTTTGATTGTTACTACTTTATCTTCTAATTCTAACTGACTAGCATCAATAAGATTACGTTTCATGTGTTTGCGCTCCTTCCTCTTAGAATTTCAGACCAGCTTCTCTTGCTGCATCTGCTAATGCTTTCACTTTACCGTGGTAAATGTATCCACCTCTATCGAAAACAACGCTTTCGATACCAGCTGCGATAGCTTTTTTACCGATAACAGTTCCTAAGTGTGCTGCTGCAGCAACATCATCTGTGTGCTCTAATTCAGCGTTAACTTCTTTCTGAAGAGTAGAAGCTGATACAAGAGTTTTGTGTGCTGTGTCATCAATAATCTGTGCATACATATGCTTGTTGGAACGGAATACTGCTAAACGAGGAGTTGTTGCAGTGCCGTTTAAATGATGACGTAATCTTCTATGCTTATTCTGACGAACTAATGCTCTAGATCCTTTATTAATCATTTTCTCACTCTCCTTAATTATTTCTTACCAGTTTTACCAACTTTACGTCTGATAACTTCGTCGATATACTTAATACCTTTGCCCTTGTATGGCTCTGGTCTTCTCTTATCTCTGATTTCAGCCGCAAACTGACCAACTTTTTCTTTGCTGATACCGGATACGATAATTTTGTTTCCATCTACTTTGGACTCGATTCCTTCCGGATCTTCCATTTCAACTGGGTGAGAGTAACCAAGGTTAAGAACAAGCTTCTTGCCCTGTTTAGCTGCTTTATAACCTACACCGTTAACTTCAAGAGTTTTTGTGTAACCCTCGCTTACACCAACAACCATGTTGTGGATTAAGCTTCTTGTTAAACCGTGAAGAGCTTTCATTTTCTTTAAGTCGTTTGGTCTTGTAACAACTACCTGACCATCTTCAACTTTGATTTCCATTTCTACAGGAAGTGCTCTTTCGAGAGTTCCTTTAGATCCTTTAACGGTTACCACGTTGCCTTCTGCGACTTTAACTTCTACACCAGCCGGAATAGCAACAGGAAGTCTACCGATACGTGACATATATTTGTCCTCCTTACTTAGATTATCGGAGAGGATTACTGAGAATCCTCTCTGTTTTCAGTTTGTCTCTATAAAAAATCTTGATTTAAAGTTTACGCTTTCAAATTACCAAACGAATGCTAACACTTCGCCGCCAACTTTAAGTTTGCGAGCTTCTTTGTCAGTGATAACACCCTGGTTTGTAGAAAGAATAGCGATTCCAAGTCCACCAAGAACTCTTGGAAGCTGATCCTTGCCTGCATAAATACGAAGACCAGGTTTGGAGATTCTCTTTAAACCAGTGATGATTTTTTCGTTTTTATCTTCACCGTATTTCAGTGTGATGTGAAGAGTTTTCATAACACCATCTTCAACTAAATCATATTTTGCGATATAACCTTCGTCTAAAAGGATGTTAGCAATTGCAATTTTCATTTTAGATGCCGGAACATCTACTGTATCATGTTTAGCAGTGTTTGCGTTACGGATACGTGTAAGCATATCTGCGATTGGATCGCTCATTGTCATGTTAGTTTCCTCCTAAATTTCAGACTTTACATGTCTCATTTCTATTTTTATTACCTGTTGTGACAAATTTGTTTTTATATAATTACGTTTCGGCTTACCAAGAAGCTTTTTTAACGCCCGGGATCTGTCCTTTGTAAGCTAATTCACGGAAGCACACACGGCAGATTCCGTATTTTCTTAAAACTGAATGTGGACGTCCACAGATTTTGCAACGTGTATATTCTCTTGTGGAGAATTTAGCTTTACGCTGCTGTTTGATTTTCATTGCTGTTTTAGCCATGAATCGTTCCTCCTAT
>Scooby_p1__coassemble_191_pt1 | contig 41614 bp, 40 predicted proteins | sample Scooby_p1__metabat2_low_PE_018 | metagenome-assembled genome bin Scooby_p1 | reverse complement strand
GATAATATGGACGAGTGTAGTAAAAAAGAACAAGTAAAAATACAGTATATATTAAACGAAAATGGTGAAATAGAGGAGATTTCAAAAGATTTGTGTGTACCTGTAAAAAATCCAGCAAAATATAAAATAAAAAATGCTTTTGAAGTTTTCGTAAAAATAAAAGATACAGAAAATTATTGGATAAGCAACTATGGCAGGTGTATTAGTCTTCTAAAAGATGGCACTTTTTATTTACATAAAAATGATAAAACTGTTAGTTACATTGAAGTAGAGCGAAGTATTGTGCGATATTTTTTATTAAAATCTGGTGAGATTAGTAAAAGAAAAGGAATCGTTGAAGATATTTTTCGTCCAGGGTATCCGAAAGAAGAGTGCGAAAAAATATTCAAAGAAATGCAAAAAGATAAGACTCACTCATACAAGTTAATTGAAACTAATTTATCTAAAACAATAAGTACAAAAATTCTAATGGCTCGTATGTTTTTAAAACAATACCCAGGGAGGTGTGACGTTTGGCATAAAGATGGGAATATTTTAAATAATTGGTACAAAAATTTATTAATGGTATCCCATGAAGATTATAAAAAGCTAATGAAAGGTACTGTTACATGGCAAGAGTTAAATTTAGAACAAGAGTATATAGAATATGAAAATAAGGCAAGCGGTAAAGCCTATAGAATATATCATGGAATAGCAAAAAGATGTGGAGATACTAAATGTGATAATACAGTATCTTCTTGCTATGACAAAGTTACTCTTTGCCAAGAGTGGAAAGATAATCCTAAAGCGTTTGTTAAATGGTATTTGGAACATTACTATGAAGTTGATGGAGAGGAGATGGATGTTGATAAGGATTTGTTTGGGTCAGAATCTAAACAATATAGCCCAGAAACTTGCTGTATTCTGCCCAAAAGTTTAAATTCAATGCTTGCCAACTGCAAAAAAAAGAAAAAAGGTAAATCTAACACATTTCCGTTTGGGGTAAAATATAATAGTAAAAAAAATAAATATTATGCAACAATTTTTATTTCAGAATTTCAACAGAATATAAAATTGTCTTATTGGGACACACCAGAGGAAGCATTTGAAGAATATAGGGCAATGAAGCTTGCTCGTATTAGGACAAAGATTTTAGAATATAAGAATCAACTGCCAGATTACATATATAAGAGATTATTGAAAGTAGATATTGAGATGTATTAAAAGATCTATTAGGGAATTGTATACATGAGAGTGTTAAATTAAGGCATATCAGAATATTAAATTCTGGTATGCCTATTTTTTTACTTAATACAATAAATCTATGGTTATTGTTGATGAAGTGAAAAGTGGGGGTGTCTATAATGCAGACTCCCTTAGTGGAGAATGCAGAAAACATATTAAAAAGCAGATAAAAAGGGAATTAAACAGCATTTTAAATAAATACACTAGAAATAGCTATTGCATATAGAAAGTAATATCTGTATAATATAGGCACAAGGTTTATTTCTATGTAAAAGGGCAAAGGCATTTAGCCTAAAAAAGTTGCCCCATATAATACAAATAAATGATAAGCCTTGTGGCATGAGAAATCATGTTACAGGGCTTATTTTTCTATAGAAAGCCTTGAAGATCAATATTTTCGCAATAAAACTGAAATTTTATTTACATCTAAAATTTTACATATCCCTATAAGATGAGGACTTGTAGGGGTAAAAATTTTAGCCTAAAACTCTTTTTCAATAACAGTGACAATGAAATGAATTACAAAAAACCTCTGTTTATACGGAGGTTTTTTTGGGAATAAATTCGGAGGAAAATGGGATGCAGACTGACATGACAATGGGAAAACCATTTAAGATGATACTTGATTTTACAATTCCTGTTTTTATAGGAAATATATTCCAGCAGTTTTACAGTATGGTTGACGCCATTATTGTGGGTAAATTTGTCGGCACGAAAGGTCTGGCCGCAGTGGGGGCAACAGGCACGATTACATTTCTAATTCTCGGCTTTCTCATGGGACTTACAGCAGGCTTTACGGTTCTTACTTCTCAGAAGTTTGGAGCGGGAAAGATGGAGGAAATGCGTCAGACAGTGGGAAACGCAGCAGTTTTGTCCGCGATTGTTTCGGCGATAATGACAGCAGTAAGTATGCTTGGAATGAGAGCGCTTCTTGTATTTATGCATACTCCGGCGGATATTTTTGACGATGCTTATACATACATTATGATTATTTGCGGAGGTATTTTTGCCCAGGTGCTGTATAATATTCTGGCAAGTATACTGAGGGCTTTGGGAAACAGCAGAACGCCGCTTTATTTCCTTATTATTTCAGCGGTTTTAAACATTATTCTGGATTTGGTGTTTATCATAGTATTCCACTGGGGAGCGCCGGGAGCTGCATGGGCAACGGTAATCTCACAGGGCATTTCCGGTATACTTTGCCTTCTTTATATTGTGAAGTATGTACCTGAGTTAAGACTGAAAAAAAGCGACTGGAAGCTCAGAGGAAATCTGGTAAAGAGCCAGATCAGCGTTGGAATTCCAATGGGGCTGCAGTTTTCCATCACCGCGATTGGAACAATGATGGTTCAGTCTGCGCTGAATATGCTGGGCTCTTATCATGTGGCTGCTTTTACAGCAGGAAATAAAATAGAAAATATTTTTACCCAGGCATACGTGGCTCTTGGAACTGCAATGGCTACATACAATGCCCAGAATATCGGGGCAGGAAAGCTGGAGCGTGTCCGTGATGGATTCAGGAAGGCGAATATCATCGGAATCGGATATTCGATTATCACAGGAATTGTTCTTGTTACAGTGGGAAAATATTTATCTTATCTGTTTATTTCAGACAATGCGGCAGAGGTCATTCCTATGGTAGATACTTATCTGAGATGTGTGGGAATATTTCTGATTCCGCTTCATTTCGTGAATGTACTGCGAAATGGAATTCAGGGAATGGGATATGGAATACTTCCGATGATGGCAGGTGTGGCAGAGCTTGCGGGAAGGGGCGTTACTGCGGTGATTGCCGCAGAAAAGAAGAGCTATTTCGGCACCTGTATGGCAAGTCCGATGGCATGGATTATTGCTTCAGCATTACTGATCGGGATGTACTTTTATGTAATGAAAGATATGAAAAAGAGGCTTGGTTAGAGGGCGGCCGACTGCAGGTAACACTGTGGTCGGTTGTTTTTGTTTTAGAAAGGGATTTGTGTAAAAAAAATGTAAAAAATAAGAATAACAGGTGCAAAACTGCGGAAGTATGTTATAATGAATAAGTTGAACGCTTCAGTGCATTTTTATTGGCACATACTTATATTTGAGGAGAGTATTCATGAGCAACGAAGAAATGAAAGAAAATGAGCAGAAGCCGGATCATCCCCACAGACTGAGGAAATCTGCGCGCCCGCGTCCGATTACCTATGTTCCTATGGATGAAGAAGAGTTCGCCCCTTTTGAGCCTCCGGTGAAAAAAAAGCACAAAGGTTTAAAGATTGCAGGGATTGCAGCAGGAATGCTGTTTGCAGTAGCGGGAACGGTTTATGCTGGAATCACATATTATTATTCTGATAAATTTTTTGAGGGAACCACAATTAACGGAATAGATGTTTCCGGAAAGACTGCTTTTGAGGTGGAACAGACTCTTGCAGGTAAAGTGGAGGATTATACACTTCAGGTAGCTGCCAGAAATATGGAGCCACAGCAGATTGCAGGTAACCGGATTGGATATAAGTATATATCAGACGGAGAAGTACTTGCGCTTCTTCGTCGGCAGAAACCATATGAATGGATACGTTGCTTCTGGGAAAAAGACAGCTTCAAAGTGGAAGAAAACAGTACCTTTGACAGAGAAAAACTGAAGAGTGAAGTGAAGGGACTTAACTGTGCGAAGGAAGAAAATCAGGTAGCACCGGAAGATGCCTATGTGGCTTTTGCTGAGACGCAGTTTGAGATTGTTCCGGAGACAGAGGGAACACAGCTTGAGATGAGACAGGCATACAATGCTCTTGTACAGGCGGTTTCCGAGAGCAGAGATAATATTGATTTTGCCCAGATGCCGGAAGTATACAAGAAAGCGGCAGTGACGCAGGAAAGTCCTGAATTGATTGCAGCGAAAGATGCCTGCAATAATTTTACAAAGGCAAGCATTACCTATACATTTGGTGAGGAGACGGTTACTCTTGATGGAAATACAATCAAGAACTGGCTAAGCTTTGACGAAAAGGGACAGTTTATTCGGGACGATGCTTCTTTCCAGCAGCATATCATGGACTATGTGGCGCAGCTTGCTGCAGAGCATGATACAGTTGGTACAGACAGAGAATTCTACACCACCAGCGGAAGAACGGTTTATGTTTACGGTTCCGCATACGGATGGAAAATCGATCAGGCAGCGGAAGCAGCACAGCTTACTCAGGAAATCCAATCAGGTACCCAGACTACCAGAGAGCCGGTTTATTCTATGAGAGCGAGATCATTTGGCAGCAATGATATTGGAAACACTTATATTGAAGTGGATCTGAGCAATCAGCATATGTATTATTATCAGGACGGCGCTGTGATTTTTGAGTCAGATATTGTGTCCGGAGATATGACATATGAGGACAGGATCACTCCTCCGGGAATCTTTACCTTGTATTATAAGAAGAGTCCGGATGTCCTTCGAGGAGCCTTACAGCCTGATGGTAAGTATGAATACGAGCAGCCGGTAAATTACTGGATGCCGTTTAACGGGGGAATCGGATTCCACGATGCTAACTGGCAGCCATATTTTGGCGGAGACCGTTTCTATGGCGGCGGCTCACACGGATGTATCAACCTTCCGCCAAGCAACGCGGCAGTGCTTTATGATATTATCCAGTATGATGTACCGATCGTCTGCTTCTATTAGGAAGCAAAACAGAAGAAATATTTTAAATAACAGATAGGGGGAAAAATGATGGGCGCTTTAGATTTGATATTAACAGTTGGTGCAATTGTGATAGGTATTATGCTTTTGACGGGACACGGAAGTTTCTTTATGTCAGGTGGAGATTCCGTGAAAAGAAAAAGACTTTACGATGAAGAAAAAATGGAGAGGGCAAGCGGTATAGCCTTGCTGGCAATCGGAGTCGTAACAGGAATTGACCATTTCACGACTACTGTGGCTGCAAAAATCGGCTACATTGTGGTATTGGTAATAATCTTGGTAGTCTTGATTTACTATCTGAAAACAAAATGTAAAAAATAAAAAGATTCAGGAATCCTGATGGGTTCCTGAATCTTTTTTGTTTTTGGAGTGTAAAATAGGTAAAAATCAGTTGAAGCCATAAAATTTCTGAGAAATTTTGTATGCGGCAACAGACATTTTACGTCCGCCTTTACCTGGAAGGTTCATCACCTGTCCGAACAGGCTGTGACGAAGCTTGGAGTAAAGCGGTCTGTTCTGGGATTTGATGTAAGCCAGAAGATCTTTTTTCTTCTGGAGAGCCTCTTCTGAGCCTGCGCGTATCAGCATAATGGAGGAAACGGTTGTAATGATATCCAGATAGCTGAACATATAGTTACGGAGACGCTTGTTTGTAAAATTACAGCTTATGTAGGTATCAACCATCAGTTTATTTACGCGAATCTGCTGGTCAATGCGGCCGATCATAACCTTTTCGTTAACGGACTGATCATCTCTTCCTATGAAATAGCGGTAGAAATTCACATCAAGGTAATACATGTTTTCTACAAAAGGAAGAGGCTCAAAAGCAAACAGGTTATCCACATAAAAGGTATGTCTTGGAAGCTCCAGACCACAGTCAAGAAGGAGCTGTGTGCGGTAAATCATGGAGTGCATGAGAAGGTATTTGCCTTTGGGCATGTGTTTCACAGCATCCCAGCCGAAAATTTCATTCTGCGGAAGGCAGTGTCTGTACTGCATCACTTTTTTGCGCGTTGTTCCCTGTTTTTCGTAAACGAAGTTGCTGATCAGAAGGTCAAGAGTTTTTGGACCGCGCAGAAGTCTTTCCAGAGTGCGAAGAATTTCCTCATATGCTTCTTTGTTTACCCAGTCGTCACTGTCCACAACCTTGAAGTAAAGTCCGGTTGCATTTTTGATACCTGTGTTTACGGCTGCTCCGTGTCCGCCGTTCTCCTGATGGATGGCGCGCACGATGGTTGGATATTTAGCAGCGTAGGAATCGGCAATTTCAGCCGTACGGTCGGAAGAACCGTCGTTTACAATAAGGATTTCCACATCATCGCCTCCAACGAGCAGAGACTCTATACACTTTTCCATGTAGCTCTCGGAATTGTAACATGGAATTGCAATACTTAATAATTTCATTATATATCCTCCTTCATGTATTTCACATATGCTCCAAATGCCGACGGGATGGCATAAGTCTTGTCAGTCTGCTTCCTGTCTGCAAATATGAGTTTTTCTTTTTGTGCCTTTTCAAAAGAAGACACTTTAATTCTGTATGCGGTCATTCTCCATTCAATATGGGAAAAAATGTGTTTGGCGTCCGGAAGCTCTTCTATATAAAGCGCTTCAAGCCCCATATTTTCTACATAGGAAATGGCTTCTTCGCGGCTGAGATGCCCAGGTGTGTTCGGAAATTCGTAAAGACCTGCCAGAAGACCTTTCGTGGGTCTTTTTTGGATAGCGGTAAAGGCTCCGTCCTGTATGACAAAAATAGTTCGGTCTTCGATGGTACGGGATTTTTTTGCAGATTTCACAGGATAAATTTCTATGGTGTCGTGTTTGTATGCTTCGCAGAATCGGGCAATTGGGCATTGGATGCATTTGGGCTGTCCATTGGGTACACAGATAACTGCGCCAAGCTCCATAAGTGCCTGATTGAAATCTCCGGGACAGGATACGGGGATAATTTCCATAAGCGCCTGTTCAATCTTTTTTTTAGTAGAGAGTTTCATAATATCGCTACTGTCTTCTGTGATTCTGGTAATTACACGAAGTACATTTCCGTCTACTGCAGGAACGGGAATGCCATAGGCGATAGAAGCAATGGCTCCGGCTGTATAGCTTCCTATTCCTTTTAACGAGAGAATCGCCTGGAAGTCTTCAGGAATTTTGCCGTTATAGGTTTGGGTGACGGTTTTTGCAGCTTCCTGCATATTGCGTACACGATTGTAATATCCCAGACCTTCCCAGAGCTTCAGGAGTTTTTCTTCCGGGCAGCGGGCAAGAGAAGGGATATCGGGAAGATTTTCGATGAATCTTTTAAAATATGGTTTTACAGCTTCCACCCGTGTTTGTTGGAGCATGATTTCAGATACCCATGTATAATAGGCATTGTTTTTATCTCTCCAGGGGAGAGCGCGTTTATTATTTTTGTACCAGTCCAGCAGAGGGGTGATAAATTCTTCCTGCATTTAAATCTCCTTTTTCAGGTTTATAGGGACAGGATCTCTGATTTCCATGAGGTTTTCTGTTACAAAGCAGTCATAGGCAAGAAGCTTTACGCCGGCGTTTTGAGCATCGATAAGGGCTTCTCCGAATTCGGGATGCGTGTTCCAGTTTGGTTCAAAACAGGTGATTCCCTTCATTTGGATAACAAAGAGAAGATAGGCTTCATAGCCATCACGGATACAATGAGTTAGCTCTTCTACATGTTTGAGACCTCTCTGAGTGGGTGCATCGGGGAAGCGGGCAATATTATTTTCCTCTAAAGTAACACCTTTGACTTCCATGAATGCTTTTCTCCGGGAAGATTCCACATACAGGTCAAATCTCGAATTTCCAAAAGTTTTTTCTCTTCGAATCTGGATTTCTTCGGGGAAGAGACTGCCTTTCAATAGCCATTCCTCCGCTGCTTTGTTGGGGATCTGAGAATCCATGTTAATCCAGCGGTTGCCTTTCCGGACACTGATCAGGTCATATTTTGTTTTGCGGGCAGGGTTTCCGCTTTTTTCCAGAATGATTTCTGTTCCGGGAATCAGCAGTTCTTTGCACCGGCCTGTATTTTTTACATGAACGGTTTCGGTTCTGCCGTCCAGATTGACATAGGCGATGAAACGGTTGGGGCGTTCCAGGAAAATTGCTTTTTCTGTATGTTCGTATTTCATTGTCCTACCTCGTTTGGTTTATCATAGATTTCTGTTTTTTAAACAGTAACATCATATCACAAAATGCAGAAAAAGACAGTTGATTTTTTCATAATTCTAATTTACGATAGAATTGCAGAAATACGCAGAAGAAAATGTTGCTTTGCAACGCGCATTTCGCAGCAGGAACGCTGGAGTGTTCTTGAATGAAAATGAAAGATGAGGAACGAAATCATGGACAGTATTATTTTTGATGTTGACGGAACTTTATGGGATGCCACAGAAATTATTGCCCGCTCATGGAATGAGTATATTCATGAAAAAGAACATATGGATATGGAAATTGATCCTGTATACCTTTCTTCTTTGTTTGGACGGCTTCTTTCAGATATTGCTAAACATATTTTTCCGGAACTTCCGGAAGAAGAGCAGCTTCGTATTATAGGTGGATGCTGTAAAGCTGAAGAAGAGGCTCTTTTAAAGGAGTGCGCGCCTCTTTATGAGGGACTTGAAGACACTCTTAAAGAATTATCCTGCAGATATCCTCTTTATATCGTAAGCAACTGTCAGGCGGGATATATTGAAACCTTTCTGGAAACCTCAGGTCTGGGAAAATATTTTAAAGGTCATCTCTGTCCCGGAGATACAGGGATGGAAAAAGGAAAGAATATTATAAAAATCTGTAGGGATTATAATCTGAAATCACCGGTATATGTGGGAGATACAATAGGAGACTATAATGCGTGTCAGGAAGCAGGAGTTCCCTTTATCTGGGCTGCTTACGGCTTCGGAGATGTGAAGACTCCGTGGAAGAGAATTGAACGACCTGCGGATCTTCTGAAAATATGTAAATGAAAACGGGGCGTCCGCGTTGAGCGGAGCCCCATTCTTATTAGGTGAAAAATTATGAATGATATCTGTATTTCTTAGGCTTCTTCCTGTCATTGTTATCCAGGGAGAAGAGAGTTTCAGTTTCCGATGCTTTCTGTGGATAAAATAAGAGAAAACCGAATAAAGCAAGCGTAGCACCCATACATACGTCGATTACAGAATGTTGTTTAAGGAACATTGTGGAGAGGACAATTAGTATGGTCAGTGTAAGAGAGCCAAGCTTGATACCTCTATGATTTTTTAAAGCTTCGCAGTTAGTCAGCGCCATGTGGATAGCAAGAGAGTTAAAAACATGGATGCTGGGAAGAATGTTGGTAGGAGTATCTGTCATATAAAGCCATCTTACCGCATCTGTGAATACATTGTCTCTGGCAAATTCAGCAGGTCTTAAGTGCTGGGCATTTGGATAAACATAAGAGACGATAAGAAAAATCGTCATACCCATCATCAGATTAAATATGAGCTGATAGTATTCGTGCTTATTTTTGTTAATAAAGATAAAATAAAGAACAGCCAGAATCATATATGGGAACCACAGCAGGTATGGTATGATGAAATATTCACAAAATGGAATCCAGTCATCAAAAACAGTATGTACAATGTGGTATCCATGAACCGGCCGCTGTTCAAGGTAAGCGAACAGCAGAATGTAAACAATGGAATAAGCCAGAATTACAAGACCATGCTTATATTTATTATAAAATTTAACCAAAATTTCACCTTCCTTATAGATAAAATGCATGATTGGTAAATGGGATTATAACACAGGGGTTATCACTTTTAAAGCTTTCTTTTCCAAGGACACAGAAAATTCACTTTCTATGCCGCTGGATTCACCGTCTCTGTGAATGGAAAGGGGAACGGCACTGGTAATCTTTATGCTTTTGCACCTTAGAATATGTACGCCTTTAATATGGGTATGTTTTCCGAAAAAGGCTGTGGGCAGGCAGAGGAGAAGCTTTAACCTGCTGACTCCCTCTACTACAATGACATCAAGGATACCATCGTTATTTTTTGCTTTCGGGCAAAACATGAAGCCGCCTCCCTCATAGGGCTGATTCATTACAGCCGTGAAATAAGCTTTTTTATAACAGCGTTTCCGTCCTCCGTCCAGACAGAGAGTTACAGGAGTAGGAGTTACGATCAGAAGCTGTTTGAGAGCAATGAACAGGTAAATGAGTTTGCCAAGTCCTGCATGATTCAGATATTTTTTGGAAGAGCTTGCCAGAACTCTGTGGCAGATAGCTGCATCAAACCCGATGCCTGCGCTGACACCGAAACGGCAGGAACGTTTCCCAACTGTCATGCGGGGAACATCCATGAGTTGGATGTGCTCTTTTCTAAGGACACAGTCCAGAGCTTCAACTGGATCGGAAAAAAGATGCATTCCTCTGCAGAAATCATTGCCGGAGCCTGTAGGAATGAATCCAAAAAGAACACTGTCGAAATCTCGGATACCTGTAAGAACTTCCTGTATAGTTCCATCGCCGCCCATGGCAACGATACATACCGGAGCATCAGGCGTTCCTTTGCTGCTGATAGAAGCTGCCAGCTTTACTGCATGTCCTACATATTCTGTCATATATGCTTTATAAGAAACTTTTCTTAAAGCCAGTTCCTCACGGATACGGCTCCAGATTTTACGTCCGGTGCCGGATCGGGAATTGGGGTTTACAATAAAATGATACATAAGCATTCCCTTCAATAAAGTATCGTAATCTTAAATTCCATGATAGCATTGATATATGGTTTTTACAAATTAAAAAAATATAAAATTTATAGATTTTTCAAATGTTTTGGGTGAAATAAGGGGAATTTTTACAGAGATTTAACGGAAACGATGCTTTAAATTTAATGTGTGTCCGTTATACTCCAGATAATGATTTAAAAATAAAGGACAGGTTAAAAAATGATATATTTAGTAGAAGATGATGAAAGTATCCGGGAATTGGTTATTTATACGCTGAAAAGTCAGGGATTGGAAGCCCGGGGGTTCGAACGTCCCTCGCTTTTCTGGAAAGCACTGGAAAGAGAGCAGCCATCTCTTGTTCTTCTGGATGTAATGCTTCCGGAAGAGGATGGTATTTCTATTTTAAAAAAATTAAGAATGCGTCCGGATACGAGAAAGGTTCCCATTGCCATGCTCACTGCCAAAGGAAGTGAATATGATACGGTCATAGGACTGGACAGCGGTGCAGATGACTATATTCCGAAGCCCTTCCGGATGATGGAGCTAATGTCCAGAATAAGGGCTCTTCTGAGACGGAGCGAGGACACAGGAGCACAGGAATACAGACTAGGCTGTCTTTATGTAAGTCCTGCAAGACATCTTGTTACAGTGAATAACGAACCTATAACGCTTACACTGAAGGAATATGAGGTACTTTGTCTTCTTCTGAAAAACAGTGGTACAGTTTTAACCAGAACCCAGCTTCTGAATCAGGTTTGGGGGTATGAATTTGACGGGGAAAGCAGGACAGTCGATGTACATATCAGAACGCTGCGCCAGAAGCTTAAAGAAGCAGGAGAGTATGTGGAAACAATCAGAGGAGTGGGATATAGAATAGGAACCAATAAATAAACGTTCTGGAAATACGGGATGCAAAAATAAAGAAGATGTGCTATACTTCATGGAAGAAAATATCCATGAGGAGAGTATATATGAAATCATTGGTTATCGCAGAAAAACCCTCCGTTGCAAGAGACATTGCGCGAGTGCTGCATTGTACTCGCAAGGGAAATGGTGTACTGGAGGGAAATGATTATGCAGTTACCTGGGCACTGGGGCATCTTGTAACCCTGGCTGACCCGGAAGAATATGACAAAAAATATACAAAGTGGGAAATGTCCACGCTGCCTATGCTGCCGGATAAAATGAAGCTTGTTGTGATACGACAGACAGGAAAACAGTATCAGGCAGTCAGGACACAGCTTTACAGAAAAGATATTGGAGACGTTATTATCGCCACAGATGCAGGAAGGGAAGGAGAACTGGTTGCTCGCTGGATTCTCGACAAGGCAGAATGCCGGAAGCCTATCCGCAGACTGTGGATTTCTTCGGTTACGGATAAGGCGATAAAAGAGGGATTTGCAAATCTTAAAGACGGTCATCAGTATGATAATCTTTACCGTGCGGCAGTTGCCCGTGCACAGGCTGACTGGCTGGTGGGAATGAACGGAACGAGAGCTTTGACATGTAAATATAATGCACAGCTTTCCTGTGGTCGTGTACAGACGCCGACTCTTGCCATGATTGCGAAGCGAGAAGAGGAAATCCGAAGCTTCAAACCGAAGGACTACTATGGAATCTCCCTTTGGGCAGGTGATGTGCGCTGGACGTGGAGAGAAGAAAAAAGCAGAAGTCTGCGTACGTTTCATAAAGAGCGCGTGGAGGAGATCATCGGAAAGCTTGGAAATGCAGCGTTGGAAATAACCTCTGTCACAAATAAAGAGAAGAAAACATTTGCACCGGGGCTTTATGACCTTACAACACTTCAGCGTGAAGCAAATCAGAAATTCGGTTATTCGGCGAAACAGACTTTGAATATTATGCAGCGTCTTTACGAGAATCACAAGGTTCTGACCTATCCGCGTACAGATTCGAAATACATCGGGAAAGATGTAGTTCCGACCCTGAAGGAGCGTCTGAAAGCCTGCGGTACAGGTCCTTATAAGAAGCTTGCGGGAATGCTGATAAATAAACCGATACAGGTAAATTCAAGTTTTGTGGATGATAAAAAAGTGAGTGACCATCATGCGATCATCCCGACGGAACAGTTTGTCCAGCTTGACCATATGACGAATGAGGAACGCAAAATTTATGACCTTGTTGTGCGCAGATTTTTAAGCGTACTGTATCCTCCGTTTATTTATGAACAGGTGAGCATGGAGGGACGCGCAGGAGAGGAAAACTTTGCAGCAAGCGGAAAAGTGGTAAAGAGTCCGGGATGGAAAGAGGTTTACGAAAACCAGGATGAAGAAGAGGAGATAGAAGACGAAAAACTGAAGGATCAGCGTCTTCCGAAACTGGATAAGGGACAGAAACTTACGATAGAGAAGGTATCCATGACAACAGGAAAGACAAAGCCACCTGCGCGTTTCACAGAAGCGACTCTTCTGGCAGCCATGGAAAATCCTGTGAAGTTTATGGAAAGCGGAGACAGACAGGCTGCGAAAACTCTTGGAGAGACAGGCGGACTGGGAACAGTTGCAACGAGAGCGGATATCATTGAGAAGCTTTTCAATAGTTTCCTGATGGAAAAGAAGGGTAATGAAATTTTGATAACAGCCAAGGCAAAACAGCTTCTGGAACTTGTGCCGGAAGATCTGAGAAAGCCGGAACTTACGGCAGACTGGGAGATGAAGCTTTCCAATATTGCAAAAGGAAAGATGAAGCAGGAAACCTTTCTCCGTGAAATCAGAGACTATACCTGTGATATTGTAGATGAAATTAAGACGGGGACAGGAACTTTTCGCCATGACAATCTGACAAATAAGATATGTCCGAACTGCGGCAAAAAGCTTCTTGCAGTTAATGGAAAAAATGCAAAAATGCTCGTCTGTCAGGACAGAGAATGCGGCTATAGAGAAACAGTTTCCAGAACAACAAACGCCCGTTGCCCGAAGTGCCATAAACGTATGGAAATGTATGTGAAGGGAAAGGAAGAAACATTTGTCTGCGTCTGCGGATATAAAGAGAAACTTTCTTCTTTTCAGGCAAGAAGAGAGAAGGAAGGAGCCGGCGTAAAGAAGCGTGATGTACAGAAATATCTGAAACAGCAGCAAAAAGAAGCGCAGGAGCCGATTAATAACGCATTTGCGCAGGCTTTGGCAGGACTGAAGCTGGATTAACCAAGGAGGAGAAAATATGCGCCGTGAAGTTTCTCTGGAAGAGATTTCAGATGGAAGATTATATGAATTGAATGATATGGTAAAAGCAGACTGTCAGGATTGTATAGGATGTAGCGACTGTTGTCAGGGAATGGGAGATTCTGTTGTACTTGATCCCTATGATGTATACCGCCTATGCAGGGGACTTGGAAAAAATATGAATGAGCTTCTGGAAAAATATCTGGAGCTTGGAGTGGTTGATGGAAATATTCTCCCTCACCTTCGAATGCAGGGGGAGAAGGAGCAATGTGTATTTCTGGATGAAAACGGACGATGCTCTATTCATGCAATCCGTCCCGGATTCTGCCGTCTCTTTCCTCTCGGAAGATTTTATGAGGACGGAGGGTTTAAATACATTCTTCAGATACATGAATGCAAAAAAACAAACAGAAGTAAGATAAAGGTTCGTAAATGGATTGATACACCGGATTTGAAGGAATATGAGAAATTTGTAGCAGACTGGCATTATTTTCTTCTGGATGTACAGGAGGTTTTGTACAATTCCGAGGACAGTCAGCTTATCAGGAATCTGAATCTTTATGTGGTTCGTCGTTTTTTTATGCAGCCATACAGTATGGAAGAGGATTTTTATTCACAATTTTATGCAAGGCTGAAAGAGGGGCGTGAGCTTCTGACATTAGAATAGACAGGGAGGATCACTGCAGTCTCTGGTTGTCGAAATTTGACGATGAAAACTTCTTTACAAACAAAAATAACATATGCTGTAACTACAGCGACTCTTTGGGAGCTTCGGCTCCCTTCTTTTTTACCAGTAACTGGGAAGAACAGTTACATCTAACTATCTAATCAGGGCAGTTCGCCCGCTTTATCATTTTAAGAAAGGGAATCATATATGGAGTATCAGGAATTTGTTGAAATGTTCAGAAGGAGTCTTTCGGAAACATCTGGGATTGACAGTGAGAGGATACAATTTGAGGAAGAAGGCGGCAGATTCGCAGAAAAGGGGGACCGCCTATTGATTGAATTTGCAGATCACGAGGACAGTACCGAGATATGTGCGCTGCATACGGAAGAGCTGTATGATCTTTATCAGAAAGGGAAGACGCCTCAGGAACTGGTACAGGAGGTAGCGCAGGATATCGAAGAAGCCAGGAGCGCTCAGGTTTATCAGCGTGCCAGAGAATTGTCTGAGTATGAGAAGATACGCGGAGAACTGTTTATTCGCCTTATCAATGAAGAAAGAAACCGAAAGAATCTGGAGGATGCCATTTACAGGACGATTGGAGACATTGCCCTTGTTGTCTATGCGCGGATGGCGGAAAGTGAAAGTGGGATTTCCAGTGCTAAGATATCTGAAAGATTTACAGAAATCTGGCAGAAAAGTAAGGACGAAATTTTTACAGAAGCGCTTCTCAATACATATTTTATCAGTCCGCCCCGAATTTACAGATGGGAAGAGCTGATTTTTGACCCGGAATATTCTGGGGAGAACTTTATGGATATTGTGAGTGAGCACAGCCTCCTGAAAACTGCGATTGGCAACTGCCTCAGTACATCAAGAAAGATTAACGGGGCTGTGGCGGTCTTTCTTCCGGGAGTGGCAGAACGTATTTATGATCTGCTGAATTCTGATTTTTATATTGTGTTTACCAGTATCCATGAAGCTATGATACATAATGTGGAATCTGTAAAAAAAGAAGACCTTCAGGAAATTCTCAACGATATAACAGATAAGGTTACACCGAAAGAAGAATTTCTTTCTTCCTGTATTTATCGTTACAGCCATGATACAAAGCAGTTCAGTTGTGTTTCCGGCAGTGTGAAATGAGATAAATTCCAATAACAAAAACAGAAGAAAAGAGCGTTCCTGAATCATGGGATGAAATTGTCCTCCAAATGTAGTACAATGGGAAAGACTGACACAGGAGGACATAGAGATGAAAACATTAAAGAAAAAACTGTTAAGTATCATGTTTGTAATGGTTCTTGCAGTGTCCGGGATTATAACTGCCGGATGCAGCATAGCGGCAGCTTCCGGGACGAGTGCGAAGACAGGAGATATGATGGTTCACTTTCTGGATGTGGGACAGGGACTTTCCATTTTCGTACAGTCGAAAGGGCAGACTCTTTTGTATGACGGAGGCGACAGAAACAGCGCAAGTTTTGTAGTCTCTTATCTGAAAGAACAGAAAGTAAAGAGGATTGATTATCTGATATCTTCACATTATGATGAGGATCATATCAGCGGACTGATTGGCTGTCTGAATGCTTTTCCGGTAAGAAGGGTAATCGGAGCGGATTATGTTCATGATTCAGGGCTTTATCGGTCTTTTATGGAGTCTGTAGAAAATCAGGGACTTAAAGTTCTGCATCCTGAAGTGGGAGAAAGATTTTCCTTTGGTACAGGAGAGTTTACAATCCTGTCTCCGGATGAAATCCGGGAGAATGACAGCAATGTAAATTCAGTCGCCGTGAAGCTGACCAATGGAGACAATGCATTTCTGTTTATGGGGGATGCAGAATATAAGAGTGAAGAAAGGATTATCAATTCAGGCATTGAGCTGGAATGTGATGTCCTGAGTGTAGGGCATCACGGTTCTGCGAGCTCTACAAGCTGGGAGTTTTTGGAGAAGGCAGTTCCCCAATATGCAGTGATCAGCTGCGGCGCCGGAAATCAGTACGGTCATCCGGATGCAGATACTATGGAGAAACTGGAAGCAATGGAAATTGAAGTTTACAGAAGTGATAAACAGGGAACAGTAATCTGTACCTCAGACGGGGAGAAGATTAGCTGGAATGAGGTTCCATGCAATGATTATACACCCGGAAATCCAAATGATACTGGTACCCGCCCCGGAGAACCGGAAGATTCAGAAGAAAAAACTCAGTCAGGACTTGCTTCTATAGGCAAAATGGTCTGGATTCCGGCCTCGGGAGAAAAATATCACAGTATTCCGGACTGCGGAAAGATGAATCCTGATACAGCGGAAAAAATACCGCTTGCAATGGCGAAAATTCTTGGATATAAACCTTGCAAAAAGTGCAATTAAAAAATATAATTTACATATACAACAGATAAAGGAGAATTAAGAAAATGCCGGTATTTGATTTCAGTAATACACCAGCAGAGAACAGGGATGAAAACCCGTGTACATACACAACATTTTTGTCCAATGAACCGGATGCTTCACCGGAAAAACCGATTCTTGTATTGGATAATAAGAAGAAACAATGGAAGCATCATTCCTGTGGCTTTTTTACAAATCCCAATAAAGCGACTGCATTCGAATTTAAAGAGGAGAACGGTGCAGTAACAGCGGATATCCTGAAAATGGATGCCCGTTTTGTGAGCCTGATTCGCTGGTTGGGAGAGAATCATATTAATGTGAGACTTTCCGGTGCAAACACAGAAGAAGGATATGCGGTATATAAGATTCGTGAGATGGCGTTTGGAGGAGGAACCAAGCTTTCTGCTGAAGATGGTTTTCTCCAGTTTATGATAGAGAGGCTGTTTGCCAGCAGCGCTCCTGAGGATGAAGAAGACGAGGAAGAGCAGGATGAAACAGGAGACAGCATGAAGCTGACCAGTTTACAGAGTATCACGGATTTCATGAATTGTGCGGGCAAAACGCTTCCGGACAATATCCGTCTCTGGGCGAGAAGGAATCTGGCTGTTGCACGTTCCCATGAGGTTTCACCTGAGGAGAAACGCCATGCGCAGAGAGCGCTTTCCATTATGATGAATATTCAGTGGAAGAGTAATTATTTTGAGGCGATCGATCCTGTAGAGGCAAGGAGAATTCTTGACGAAGAGCTTTATGGAATGGAACGTGTGAAACAGAGAATCATAGAGACCATTATTCAGATTAACAGAACTCACACTCTTCCTGCATATGGAATTCTTCTGGTAGGACCTGCGGGAACAGGTAAATCTCAGATTGCCTACGCCGTTGCCAGAATTTTGAAGCTGCCCTGGACGACTCTTGATATGAGTTCTATTCACGATCCGGAACAGCTTGCCGGAAGTTCCAGAATTTATGCAAACGCGAAGCCGGGAATTATTATGGATGCTTTTGCAATGGCAGGAGAGTCCAATCTGGTATTTATCATCAACGAGCTTGATAAAGCGTCTTCAGGCAAGGGAAACGGAAACTCTGCAGATGTACTCCTGACCCTTCTTGATAACCTTGGATTTACTGATAATTATATGGAGTGTATGGTTCCGACTGTAGGAGTATACCCGATTGCTACAGCGAATGATAAATCACAGATCAGCGCGCCGCTGATGTCCAGATTTGCAGTGATTGATATTCCGGATTATACATTTGATGAAAAGAAGGTCATTTTTTCCCAATTTGTTCTTCCGAAGGTACTGAAACGTATGGGACTGATGGAGAATGAATGTATTGTACAGGAGGATGGACTGGACGAAGTTGTTAAAAATTACAGCGGTGTCAGCGGAATCCGTGATTTGGAACAGGCGGCAGAGCACCTTGCTGCCCATGCTCTTTATCAGATTGAGGTAAATCGGGTTTCCTCTGTAGTATACGACGGAGAAATGGTGAGAGGAGTCCTTTGATGATGAATAATAAGAATAAAAATATTGAATTAGCAAAGAGCGCCGTGCTCATGACAGCGGCAGTTGCGGTTATTGCTGTGGCGGTACATTTTTTTCTGGTTCCCAGCCACACTTCAATCAGCAGTATTTCCGGTCTTGGTATCGTACTTTCCAATTTTATTCCTCTTCCTCTTTCTGTAATCACAATGTCTATGAATGTAGTACTTTTGATTATTGGATTTATTACATGCGGGAAGGAGTTTGGTTCAAAGACTGTTTATACCAGCATTATGCTTCCTTTGTTTCTTGGACTCTTTGAGAAGATTTTTCCGAATGTAGAGTCTGTAACAGGAAGTCAGGAACTGGATGTAGTATGCTATATCCTGATTGTAAGTATGGGGCTGAGTATTCTGTTTAATATGAATGCTTCCTCAGGCGGATTGGACATCGTAGCTAAAATCATGAATAAGTATCTGCATATGGAAATAGGAAAAGCTATGTCTCTTTCCGGTATGTGTGTTGCTCTTTCAGCAGCTCTTGTTTATGATAAAAAGACAGTGGTGTTAAGTGTTCTGGGAACATATTTTAATGGTATGGTGCTGGATCATTTCATCTTTGGGCACAATATCAAGCGTCGTGTATGTATTATAACGAAAAAAGAAGAGGAGCTTCGGAAGTTTATAGTGGAAGATCTCCACAGCGGTGCAACAATCTATGAGGCGATTGGTGCGTATAACATGCAGAAGCGAAATGAAATTATTACGATTGTGGATAAAGGCGAATATCAGAAGCTGATGAATTATATAAACAGCGAAGATCCGGAGGCATTTATTACGGTATATACAGTATCTGATATGAGATATCAGCCGAAAATACAGGCATAAAGGGGGATGAAAGCGTGGATGTACATTCTATCAGTACACATTGCACACGTACAGAATTTGTAGGGACAGCAGTACTTGACACAATAGGACTGGTGATTTCCGGGATTGATGAAACTTTGTTAGAACAGATGAAGATTGGGAAAAAATATCGTGCGCTTGGTCTTCTCAGTTCTCGAACAGGAGCAGCAGGACAGATTACTGCCATGGATGATGCAGTAAAGGCAACCAATACGGAGATTCTGTCTATTGAGCTTCCAAGAGATACGAAAGGCTGGGGCGGTCATGGAAATTATATCGTAATTGGAGGAAATGATATATCAGATGTTCGCCATGCTATATCTATGGCACTTGAACTTACTGACAGAAATGCAGGTGAGGTTTATATCAGTCAGTCAGGACATCTGGAATTTGCATTTTCTGCAAGCGCAGGTCCCGCGATTCAGAAAGCATTTGGCGCTGAGGCCGGACAGGCATTTGGATTTATGGCAGGGTCACCTGCGGCAATCGGACTTGTAATGGCGGATACTGCAATGAAGGCAGCTTCTGTAAAGATTATCCGGTATATGACTCCTGATGTTGGGACAAGCCATTCTAATGAAGTGATTCTTGCTATATCCGGAGATGCCAGTGCAGTGAAACAGGCTGTTCTGGAGGCTCGTCAGATTGGACTTGAGCTTTTGATCGCTATGGGAACCTATCCGGAAATTCCGGGAACACCTTATCTTTAAAAAATAAGACATCTGCAGAGATTTTTTGCGGACAGATAAAAATATGACCATCCATGGCGAAAGGAGCTATGGATGGTCATATTTTTTATAAAAGGTGTGTATCGGCGAAGAAGTTCCGGTTTATACCGGGTGTTCGCTGATATATTTTTTGATTGCGCTGAAACTTTCTGCGCTGATATCGTGCTCCATGCGGCAGGCGTCTTCGGACGCTGTTTCCGGATCGACCCCCAGACTCAGGAGCCAGTTACAAAGAACTGTATGGCGATCATAGGTTGATGCTGCGAGGGCAAGCCCTTCTTCTGTGAGAGAAATATATCCCTCCGGTGAAACAGTAACGTATTCTTTGCTTCGAAGATTTTTCATTGCCACGCTGACGCTTGGCTTGGAATAATTCAATTCCGTTGCAACATCAATAGAGCGGACTGCCGGAAGGCGTTTACTCAATATATAAATTGTTTCCAAGTAATCTTCTACAGATTCCTCAGATTTATGACTGACATATCCCATAAAACCCCCCTAATCATTAAAATAGATCCTTGCGGACAAAATGTGTAGAATTTCCGCGCTCTGCTGTTGGCGGATTGATGCCGTTTGCTTTACCTGTCTCAAAACATTTCATCATCCAGGCAAGGTTAAGTGCGAGATTGCGCATAGTCTGCATACCTTCTGCATCGTACTGAGACTCTCCTTCTCTTCTTCCGTGAACGAGATTCCAGTAGGTAGAACCAGCCACAGGCATCTGAGAAATTCCGAAATATTTATTCAGAACATCAAAAGATGCACTTGTGCCACCGCGTCGTGCAACTGCGACTGCAGCTCCCGGTTTATGAGCAAATGCCCGACCGCTGCTGTAGAACACACGGTCAAGGAAGGAAAGAATTCTTCCGCTTGGATGTGCGTAATAAACAGGGGTGCCGAATACAAAGCCGTCGGCTTCTTTTGCTTTGGCGATAAATTCATTTACGCAGTCATCTGTAAAAATGCAGCCTTCCTCTGTACATTTCCCACAACTGATACAATCGCGGATTGGTGCGCCGCCTAACTGAAAAATTTCATATTCAATTCCCTCTTTTTCAAGAGTTCTGCCAATTTCTTCAAGAGCAGCAAAGGTATTGCCGTTAATACGTGCGCTGCCATTTACCATTAATACTTTCATAGTCGAATCCTCCTGCTGACTAAAAGTCAAAAAATCTCTGTTAAAAAGAATTTTATCACAAAAACACACCTGTGACCAGAGAGAAATTTAACAGGGAAAACACTTGCAAATTGCGGGAGGAGGCTATATACTTAGGCGGTACAAAAATATAAGACAGTTCGTGACCATCCTGTCTCTAAATAAAACTAGGGATTTCGTTTGCACAGGGAATCTCTCTGTGTTTTTTTATCGGAAAAGAGGTGTAGTTTGTGCTGACGTTCCTGGTAAAAACTCTCCGAAAAAAGAGCGGGACGGACAGCACGGGTCTTTCAAAGGATAAGAGGAACAGAAATGAAAAACAATGAGTTGATTCGTTATAGTGAAATTACATGGAAAAATCCCCGTGAGATCGTACTTCTCAGAGGAAGCGGATGTAAGTGGAAAAAATGCAGCTTTTGTGATTATCATATGGATTATTCTCCGGATGAGGAGGCAAACTTCGTCCTTAACAGAGAAGTTCTTTCCCATGTGACAGGTCGTTATAAAAGTCTGGAGGTAATCAATTCCGGAAGCTTCTGCGATCTGGATGAAAAAACAATGGAAGAAATCCTGCGTGTATGCAAGGAAAAGGATATCAGAGAACTTCGCTTCGAAAGTCACTGGATTCACAGAAAAAAAATAGCCGATGTGCGAAAATTTTTCGGGGCTCACGGAATTACAGTGAGAATAAAAATGGGAGTGGAAACTTTTGACGAGGAGTTTCGTGAAAAAGTCATGGTGAAAGGAATGAAAGGAGCCTCCCCGGAACAGATTGCAGAATATGCAGACGAAGTATGCCTGCTGTTTGGACTTACAGGGCAGACACTGGAGAGTATGAAGCATGATATAGAAACAGGGCTTCACTATTTTCAGCGCATCTGTATCAATATTATGAATGAAAATACAACAGAGATACATCCGGATCCGGAGGTGATACGCCTCTTTATGGAAAATCTGTTTTTACAGTACAGAAACCATCCGAGAGCAGATATTCTCATCGAAAATACAGAATTTGGAGTAGGAGGAACAGAAGATGAGAAATGAGATTCTTTTAGTCGTAAGCCTTCTGGTGATTTTCGGGGGCGTCCTTGTTTTTTATAAAATATTTGGTATTACAGGATTGTATTGCTGGACAGTGCTTGCTACGATTGCGGCAAACATTGAAGTAATGCTTGTGGTGGATGCTTTCGGGATGGAACAGACACTGGGAAATATCCTGTTTGCATCAACCTTTCTGGTGACGGATATCATCAGTGAAATAGCGGGAAAAAAGAAAGCGGACAAAGCGGTTACACTGGGAATTGTGACCTCCATTGCATTTATCCTTCTTTCCCAGTCGTGGCTTTTGTATACGCCGTCGCCGAATGACTGGGCAAGAAACAGTATCGAGGCGATTTTTTCCAATACGCCCCGTGTGATGCTTGCAAGTCTTCTTGTCTATGCAGTTACACAGAGATTCGATGTGTGGGCTTATCATAAATGGTGGGCGTTTACCACAAAGAAGTGCGGGGATTCCCAAAAGTTCCTGTGGTTAAGGAATAACGGCTCCACATTGATTTCGCAGCTTTTAAATACAGTGCTGTTTACCATGGGAGCCTTTTATGGAATGTATAATATGGAAACGCTCATAAGCATTTGCGCATCCAGCTATGTGATTTATGTTGTGACAAGCCTTGCAGATACGCCTTTTGTATATCTGGCTCGGAAAATGACCCAAAAAGATCCCAAGTCTTTTGGAGTCAGCTCATTTTAAACGGCGGGTCAGCCGGATATCCGCCGCGGAGTTTCTGCATTCCGCGCTGAAGAGCGTCCTTGGAATTTTTCCAGTCTGCGTCTTTATTCCGGTAATCAAATTTATCAATCAGCCAGGAAACGTCTTCCTTCACGCGGGTGAGATTTTTCTCCATGAGGGCAAACATTTCCGGGTAAAAAGAGGACTTCTGTTTGTCATTAAGATAGCGGTCTGCATATTCCATAAGCAGACCAAAGTGATGAAGGCAGAAGCCTTTTCCATTTATGATCTTATTTCGGAATTCCTCATCTTTGGTATACATGACAAAGAAGGTTTCCATGTAACGCTCGAAGGATTCCTGAAGTCCGTTACAGATATAACAGGAATGATCTTTTGACGCAGCCCATTCTGCCATTGGATTGGAGGCTGCGCTTTTTTTGCGGATTCGGCTGGCAAAAGAAGTTTTTCCGGGAGTGAAATTTTTGACCTGCTCTTTAAATTCCCTGAGAAGAAGTGCGTAATGGGTGTCCAGAATCAGGGAATTGCCAAGAGTATTTCCAAAGTCAAACATCTTCTTCGTATGTTCCCTGCAAAAACCAGCCTTATCTGTCTGATCCCGGATATCGCTCTCCATATAGGAGGACTGGCTTCCGATTACGAAATTAATCATATCCTGCTCCAGTTTCCGCTCAATAAAGCAGAAGGGGCATTCTCCGTCTTCATTTACCGCATCGTTCAGCGGAATGGTGTATAATTTTTCTTTCATCTGAGTCCCTCGCTAAATATTCTATGATGTAATGTTAGCTGTATTTTATCAGATTTTCAGGAAGAAATCCAGAAATGGAAACAAAAAACAGGGAAGCGTGAATCCAAACGCTTCCCTGCTGCGTTATATATAAGTGAAAAGAAATCTACTTCTTTTGGAGATACCGTTTTTCCAGCTGGTTCAGGATTCCATACAGAGCCATAGCGATGATGCACAGAATGCAGATGGACATGATAACCGTGTTCAGGCGGAAAGTCTGTGTGCTGTAGATGATCAGGTAGCCGAGCCCTTTCCTTGCGCCGATAAACTCTCCAATGATAACGCCTACCAGACAGAGTCCAATGTTGACCTTCATGGTGGAGAGAAGGAGAGGAACGGAAGCGGGAAGGACAATTTTTGTCAGCTTCGCGCTCTTACCGCCGCCGAGGGTTTCAATCAGCTTCAGTTCGTCGGTGTCCACCTCAAGGAATCCTGCGTACAGGCTTATGACAGTGCCGAAGATGGCAACAGACATTCCCGCAACGATAATGGTCCTCACATTGGCGCCCAGCCACACAATGAGAAGAGGGGCAAGGGCAGATTTGGGCAGACTGTTTAAAACAACGAGATAAGGCTCCAGAATCTTCGAAAGTCTGGGACATGCCCACAAAAGGACTGCCATGGCAAGACCGAGGAGGATAACAAAGAAAAAGCTTATCAGAGTTTCCCCAAGAGTGATTCCAATATGGGAAAAAAGCGACTGATCCCTGCACATGGTATAAAAAACATCTGCAATCTGGGATGGGCTGCTGAAGATGAAGGAATCAATCAGTCCGGTCCGCGCGGAGATTTCCCAGATTCCCAGAAAAAGAAAGAACACCAGAATTCTGGTGACGGTGACAAACTGCCGTTCCTGTTTCTGGTGAAGGAGAAATTGTTTCTGGTAAAAAGATGGTTCAGGCATTGGTGTTCAGCTCCTTCCAGATAAGGTTGAAATAGGTTTTGAACTCCGGCGCATTTCTGGATTCCAGAGGAGTTCTCTCTTTAAGACCAAGGTCGATGGTGACAATTTTTCTGACGGAAGCAGGGCGGGCAGACAGGATGAGAACACGGTCCGCCATGCTGATGGCTTCGGAAATATCGTGAGTAACTAAAATGGCGGTGCGTTTTTCCCTGCGCAGGATGGTGCCGATATCGTCGCTTACCTGAAGCCTTGTCTGGTAATCAAGAGCGGAGAACGGTTCGTCTAAAAGAAGAAGCTCCGGATTTAAGGCAAGGGTGCGTATCAGAGCAGCTCGCTGGCGCATACCGCCTGACAGTTCGGAAGGATGTGCATATTTGAATTTGTCCAATCCATATGCGGTGAGAAGACGGTCAATGTGGGCAAGCCTGTCTGGAGTAAGTTCTTTTCGGATTTCAAGACCGAGAAGAACATTTTTCCAGACAGTTCGCCATTCCAGAAGATAATCCTTCTGAAGCATATAGCCGATTCTGGAATCTCCTGATTCGACAGGGATTCCACCCATGAGGATTTTTCCCTGTTCCGGTTTGAGCAATCCGCTGATAAGATTTAGGAGAGTGGATTTGCCGCAGCCGGAAGGACCTACAACAGCGAGAAATTCTCCAGGCATCAGGTCAAAAGATATATGGGAAAGGGCAGCGATTTCCCCTGACATACTGTGATAGGCAAGGCAGATATCTCTGACTTCCAACAGTGGATTCATAGAAAATACCTCCTTTTTCGTATAATTTATGATATGCCTGGGACGGGAATTATGCTATAATGGGAAAACAAATAGATACAGATGGTTTTGCCGTTCATAAAGAAAAATCTGGAAGACGGCAATGAGTATTTCAGAGAGCACAGAAGATGAGGCAGTATGACAAATAAGAAAAAGGCATTATTGAATGCGGTTTTTTTGATTACCGTATTTTCCCTGACGATGTATCTTGTATTTCGAGGGGAGGATATTCATAAGATAAAAGCAGTCATTCGGGAAGCAGATATGAGTTTTTTGCTTATTGGAATGATTTGTGTGGTTTTCTTTATTCTTGGAGAATCACTGATAATTTTTTATATGATGAGAAGCCTGGGAGCTAAAGTAAAAATGGGGCATTGCGCGCTGTATTCCTTTGTAGGATTCTTTTTTAGCTGCATCACTCCCTCTGCGACAGGCGGGCAGCCCATGCAGATTTATTATATGAAGAAAGACAGGCTTCCAATCCCCGTGACAACGCTTGTGCTGATGATTGTTACCATTACTTATAAGGCGGTTCTGGTGGTCATCGGTGGGGTGATGTGTATATTTGGGCATGGTTTTCTTGTTCGGTATATGGGAGAGCTTATATGGGTATTTTATGTAGGGGTGGCTCTGAACGTCTTTTGCGTGGCGCTTATGCTGGTGCTTGTATTTGCACCGGGACTTGCCAAATGGATTATGGTAAAAGGACTTGCGCTTCTGGAACGTTTCCGTTTCCTGCGTCCAAAGAAGACACGCCTTGAGAAATTGGAGGCGTCTATGGATCTTTACCATGAGACAGCAGCGTTCTGGGCAGGGCATAAGGGAATTATCTTTAATGTATTTGTGATAACCTTTGTCCAGAGAGTCATTCTTTTTACAGTAACTTACTGGGTATATCGTGCGCTGGGACTTCGTGGCTGCGATATTTTTACAATCACTGTTCTGCAGGCTGTGATTTCTGTGTCTGTAGATATGCTGCCCCTTCCGGGAGGAATGGGAATTAGTGAAACACTTTACATGGTTATGTTTGTACCTGTTTTTGGCGAGGTGCTGCTTCCCTCCATGCTTTTGAGCCGAGGGATTGCTTATTACGGGCAGCTTCTTCTCAGTGCGGTAATGACCTGCGCTGCCCATCTTATCATTGGCAGGGATAAACTTAGAGGAAAAGAAGGAGATACGTTATGTTAGGATTTTATGATTATACTGTAGTACTGACTTATGTCAGTCTCGGAATATCCATTTTTGGAATTACCAGAGCGCTTCAGGGAGATTTCAAAATTGCGATTTTCTGCCTGGCTCTTTCCGGGTTGTGCGATATGTTTGACGGAAAAATTGCCAGGACAAAGAAAAACCGTACAGAGGATGAGAAGAAGTTTGGGATTCAGATTGATTCCCTTTGCGATGTGGTGTGCTTTGGTATTTTTCCCATTATGATTTGCTACTGTCTTGGTATGAAGGAAACTGTGGGGATTATCGTATTGATTCTTTATGGTGTGGCATCTGTTATCCGGCTCGCATATTTCAATGTGACGGAGGAAAAACGTCAGCAGGAGTCGGCAGAAGTGAGACAGTATTATCAGGGGCTTCCGATTACGTCTATGGCAATCATCCTGCCGTTCCTTTACCTGATCCGAAGATCCTGGGGAGTACATTTTCTTTTCATGATACATATTGCAGTGGCAGTTGTAGGAGTTCTTTTTATCAGCGATATTAAAGTAAAGAAGCCGCAGAATCCGGCTGTTATGGTAATGATCGCTCTCGTAGCACTGGCGCTGGCAAGAATGTTTCATCTTTTTTGAGGACAAAGAATTCAGTATTTACTGTTGAAATTTGGGAAAGAATGTGTTACTCTGTAAAAAATGAATAATGAAAGCAGTAGGTGCCGATACAAGCTTTTACATAGCATATCGGTTAAAAGGGAAACAGGTGTAAATCCTGTACGATCTCGTCACTGTAAGTCAGGAGTGTGGAAACATGGCATCGCCAGTCACTGGGCAACCGGGAAGGCGTTTCTGCATGAAAATTGACAAGTCAGGAAACCTGCCTTCTGTTGGTACGGAAACATTTGTTTCAGATCACGAGGAATTGGTTGTACCGTTTGTCATCCTATAATGATGTCTGATGATATTCCAATCCTTTTACCATTCGGTAAGAGGATTTTTTTGTCATAGAGTAAGTATATGGCGCTCTGTGTCAAGGGTCTGTTTTTTGGTTTCCTGCCGGAAATTTGTTGGTTCTGATTAAAAGGAGGAAAATCAAATGAAAAACAAAACTGTAAAAGCTCTTATCATGTTACTGGCTGTGACAACTGTGTCTATGACAGGTTCTGTCGTATCCTTTGCTGCAGAAGATACTGCAGTTGAGGCGTCAACAGATGATCAGGCTGCTGCGGATGAAGTGGCTGCTCTTATTGACGCAATCTATGTTCAGGAAAGAACAGAGACAACAGACGCTGACTGTGCCGCAGCAAAGGAGGCATGGGATGCACTGACAGATGCACAGAAAGAGCTCGTAGAGGGAGAAGAGGCAAGCCCGGATTATTTCGGCCTTGATACAGGAGATGCGTCTAAGGATGATCCGCGAAATGCAGATGAAATCGGAGAGAACGAGCTTCTTGTAGTCAGCTTCGGAACTTCCTACAATGACAGCCGTGTGCAGGATATAAAGGGAATTGAAGATGCTCTTGAGAAAGCATATCCGGACTGGGCAGTAAGAAGAGCTTTCACAGCACAGATTATTATTAATCACGTACAGGCAAGAGATAATGAAGTGATTGATAATATGGAACAGGCAATGGAGCGTGCAGTTTCAAACGGAGTGAAAAATCTGATTATTCAGCCGACACATCTGATGCATGGAGCTGAGTACGATGAAATGATGGAAGTTGTAGATGCTTACAGAGATAAATTTGAGTCTGTAGCAGTAGCTGAGCCTATGTTAGGACCTGTAGGAGATGACGCAGCAGTAATCAATGAAGATAAGCAGGCTGTTGCAAAAGCTGTGACAGATGCGGCTCTTGCAGACGCTGGATATGAGACAATGGATGCAGCAGCAGAGGATGGAACTGCATTTGTACTGCTCGGACATGGAACAGCTCATACTGCAAAGGTTACATATAGTCAGATGCAGACACAGATGGGTGAGCTTGGATACAAAAACGTATTTATCGGTACAGTGGAAGGTGAGCCGGAGGATACATCCTGTGAAGCAATTATCGAAGCTCTTAAAGAAGCCGGTTATAAGAAAATCGTTCTTCGTCCGCTGATGGTAGTTGCAGGTGACCACGCAAGCAACGATATGGCAGGTGCAGAGGAAGACTCATGGAAGAGCATGATGGAAGCCAGCGGAAACTTTGACAGTGTGGAAGCTCAGATTGCAGGCCTTGGACGTCTGGAAGCAGTGCAGCAGCTTTATGTTGCACATACACAGGCTGCTATGGACGAAGCTGCAAAATAATTGTTGCGGTTTACAGTAACTCAAATTCATGGATAAAAAAAGGATGCTGTATTACAGCATCCTTTTTAAAGGAAAGAGCAATTCTTAACGGTTTTTCTTTTTGACATAATAATTGAGAATTCCACCGCCCACAATAATAACGAGGGCAATCATAACTACTTTTTTGGCTGCTTCCTGAGGAAGATCATCCTTGGAGCCTATTGTTTCCGAATAATACGTAAAGGTATATTCGATTTCATGGGGAGTACCCATTGCAGTTGTATCTGCAATATGAACAAGAGGCTTGTCAAGGGCGAGAACAGGAATGGTAAAAAGAGAATTTCCTCCATCTGTATTTTCGTTTAAATATTTTACACCGTCTACGATCATGTAATCGTAATTAGGGCTGCTCCACTGCAGTTTGACATAAGCCTTGGCATTTTTCACAATCATTAGTGCAGGGGAAGAAACACCTGCCTTGCCGCTGCCGCCGATACATTCGACCTGAATGGAATATTCACCGTCTGCCAGATCAATGGTCATGGCAGAATCAGAGGCATATATAGTCGAACAGGAAACAAGAAGCAGGAGAAACGCAGAGAAAAGAATTCTGCATATTTTGGTAATTGATTTTTTTTTTGACATGGAAAGTTCCGTCCTTTCATTAATTATAATTTGATTATAATGTGATTCTAATGGAATGTCAATGAAAGGGCGTAAGATAGATAATAATAGAAAAAAAGGAGGAAATCAGTGATGAAAGGGATTTTTATAGGAGTAGGAGTAGGACCGGGAGATCCGGAACTGATGACATTAAAGGCTGTTCGCATGATTCAGGAAAACGAGGTAATTGCAGTACCCGGAAACAATGTAAAGGAAACGGTTGCGTATAAAATCGCAGTACAGGCAGCACCTGAACTTGCAGAGAAAGAGCTTCTTCCTATATATATGCCGATGGTGCTTGACCGCACAGTTATGGAAGAAAACCATAAGAAGGGGGCAGCTCTTGTAGAAGAATATCTGAAAAAAGGCAAAAATGTAGTCTTTCTTACACTTGGGGATCCGACGATTTACTCTACCTTTTCTTACCTTCAGAGAATCGTGGAAGAAGACGGGTATGAGACTGGTCTGGTAAGCGGAATCACATCTTTCTGCGCAACTGCGGCAAGAATAAATAAGCCGCTTGTAGAATGGAATGAGCAGCTTCATGTTATTCCTGCTGTACATAAACTGGATGAGAAGCTTGAGAGAGAGGGCAATTATGTTCTGATGAAATCAGGAAGAAAGATGAATCAGGTAAAGGAAATTCTTGCCCAGAGCAATAAAGACGTTATGATGGTAGAAAACTGCGGAATGGAAAACGAACGCATTTATAACAGCATAGAGGAAATCCCGGACAATGCAGGTTATTATTCTCTGATTATCGCAAAGGAGCCGAAGCGGGCCAATGATTGAGCTGAAAAATCTGACGAAAAAATTTGACGATTTTACGGCGGTGGATTCCATAAATCTGGAAATAGGAAAAGGAGAATTTTTCGGATTATTAGGCGCAAACGGAGCGGGAAAGACAACGACAATCAGTATGCTTTCCACATTGCTGTTGCCTACATCAGGGGAAATCTATATTGACGGTCAGCTTCTTTCAAGGAAGCGTCCGGAACTGAAACGCAAATTAAGCGTTGTTACTCAGGAATATTCCATGAGGCAGGACATGAATATGGATGAAATCATGGAATATCAGGGGAGGCTTTATTTCATGCCGCGCAGGCAGATTCGGGAGAGAACGGAGGAACTTCTCAGGTTCTGTGATTTGATTGATTACAGGAAGCGCAGTGTGCGCAAGCTGTCCGGAGGAATGAAGAGAAAGCTTATGGTGTGCAGAGCGCTTCTCACAGAACCGGAAATTCTTCTTCTGGATGAGCCGACAGCCGGAATGGACCCGATTTCCAGAAGGCAGATGTGGAATCTTCTGCGCAGACTGAATGAGCAGAATCTGACGATTCTTCTTACAACACATTATATTGAGGAGGCTCAGTCGCTGTGCAGCCGTGTAGCGCTGATGCAAAAAGGTCATTTGCAGGAGGTAAATACTCCGGCAGCATTTATTGAAAGTCTTGGAAACCATGCTGTAGACGTAAGCACATCAAATGGGGTAGAAACCCATTATTTCCATGAACGCAGAGATGCGATTGCCTATCTTTCCGAAATCGGGGAGAAGGCAGCACTTCGTGAAACGACTCTGGAAGATGTATTTGTGGAACGGGTGGGAATCCACCTTACTCAGAAGTGACAGGAGGAGTCGTAATATGGGAATTATTACTATTTTGTGGGAAAAATGGACAGAATTTAAGAGGGATTTCTATAAGATTACTCTGGCAGCAATGGTAGCTCCATTGATGTATCTGATTGTATTTGGAATGGGAATCCAGACTATGTCACATGGAGAGCCATATCTGAATTTCCTGATTCCCGGGGTGATTGCACTGACAACTATGAATGGAAGCTTTAACGCTATTGCGCAGAATCTCAATGTACAGAGACTTTATGAGAAGGCTTTTGATCAGGTTATGATTTCTCCTACGCCGTTGTGGCAGTTTATTGTGGGACAGATTCTGGGCGGAAGCCTTAGAGGACTGTATGCAGGCTGTGTAATTCTTGTCCTTACAGCGCCGATTCGTACAGGACTTGTATTTAATGGCGTTTCATTTCTTGTGATGCTCCTTAACGGAGCCGTATTTTCCGCAATCGGTGTTGTGGTATCGTTTCTGGCAAAAAATCATGCGGATGTGCCGCGTTTTTCCAATTATATCATTATGCCGATGGCATATCTCTGCAATACTTTTTTTGCCATTGACAGTATGCCGGGAAATATACGTCGTGTAGTAGGGATTTTGCCTCTTTCTCAGGCAAGTGCCATGATTCGTACCATATCTGCGGGAGGATCGGCGGATATCCGCGGAATTGTCATTTTAATTGTATACCTTGTGGTATTTACCGGAATTGCATTCTGGTTTATATACAAAAAGAAAAACTTGTAACGAAAGCAGTTTCTCAGAGGAGGAAATAATAATATGAAGAACAGATTTGTAAAAGCATTGGTTTTATCTATGGTGGTCTGTACTGCGATGACAGGAAGTGCTGCGGTGTTTGCAGCGGAAGAAAAAACAGAGACAGTAGAAGTTGCAGAAGAAGGTGTGGAAGAAAATACAGAAGAAAGTGAGCAGGAGCAGACAGGGGATGTGCTGAAGGACGGAGTTTACTCTGCGAAATTTGACACAGACAGCGGAATGTTTCACGTAAACGAGTCTCAGGATGGAAAGGGTGTTCTTACTGTAAAAGACGGAAAAATGACAATTCATGTCAGTCTTGTTTCCAAGAGTATTCTGAATCTTTTTTCCGGACTGGCAGAGGATGCGGAAAAAGAGGGAGCAGAGCTTCTTGAACCTACAACAGATACGGTAACCTACAGTGACGGATATACAGAGGAGGTTTATGGCTTCGATATTCCTGTGCCATATCTTGATAAGGAGTTTGATGTGGCATTAATCGGAAAAAAAGGAAAATGGTACGATCATAAGGTCAGTGTTTCCGAAGCGACGCCTCTGGAGGCAGAGGGGAAATCTGTGGAGGATCTGAAACTTGAGGATGGAAGCTATACGGTTGAGGTAGTCCTTGAGGGAGGTTCAGGCAAAGCGACAGTAGAAAGTCCGGCTGCACTTGAGATTAAGGATGGAAAAGCATCTGCAGTCCTTGTATGGAACAGTCCAAATTATGACTATATGCTGGTTGATGGAGAGAAATACGAAAGAACCAACACAGAAGGAAATTCAACTTTCGAAATCCCGGTTTCAGGCTTTGATTATCAGATGCCGGTTGTCGGAGATACTGTTGCAATGAGTACACCTCATGAAATTGAGTATACATTACAATTCGATTCAGCTTCTCTTAAAGAAGCCGACTGACAGAGGGGGATTCAGTGAAGAGAGGATTACGAAGATTTATTTCTGGTCTTTTTTTTGCCCTTATCTGTACTGTACCTGTGCAGGCAGCAGAAGAAAGAGTGGAAATCCCGGGACATGAATTTTCTCACAGTATGGAGCTTTCCTATGCAGAAGAATTCAGCGTCGATTATTATGAGGATGGCTATAAGCTTATTACAATTGAAGAGGAAGGGAAATTTCTCGTAGTTCCGGAGAAAGGCACTGTACCGGAAGAGCTTGGAAAAGATATTACCATACTGCAGCAGCCTCTGGATCATATTTATCTTGTTGCAACTTCTGCTATGGATCTGTTCCGTGCAGTGGACGGTATAGAGAATATCCGCCTTTCCGGGACAAAGGAAGATGGGTGGTATATTCAGGAGGCAAAAGACGCCCTTGCATCAGGCGATATGGTGTATGCAGGGAAATATAATGCTCCGGATTATGAGCTGATCCTCAGCGAGGGCTGTGACCTTGCAGTGGAATCGACTATGATTCATCATAATCCGGAAGTGAAGGAGAAGCTGGAGCAGTTCGGAATCCCGGTTCTTGTAGAGCGTTCCAGCTATGAATCCCACCCTCTTGGAAGAACCGAATGGATTAAGCTCTACGGAGCGATTTTGAACAGAGAAGAAAATGCAGAAGAGGTATTCCGGGAACAGGCGGAGAAGCTGGAGAGGCTTTCTTCCGAAAAAAATACAGGTAAGACTGTGGCGTTCTTTTACATCAATTCTGTGGGCGCTGTGAATGTCAGAAAAAGCAGCGATTATGTTTCAAAGATGATTGAGCTTGCCGGGGGCAGATATGTGCCTGAGGATACAGGTGCAAATGACAGCGCCATGTCAACTATGAACATGCAGATGGAAGAGTTTTATGCAAAGGCAAAGAATGCAGATTATATTATTTATAACAGCACGATTGACGGTGAGCTTTCCTGTTTTTCGGAGCTTTTTGCAAAGAGCAGTCTTCTGAAGGATTTCAAAGCTGTCAAAGATGGAAACGTGTGGTGTACAGGTAAAAATCTTTTTCAGGAAAGCACAGGACTTGGCACCATGATTGAAGATATTCATGCAATGCTGACAGAGGATTCCGTAGAAGAATTTACTTATATGCATAAAATAAAATAGAGATACACGAGAGAATAAGGAGAGTGCAATATGACGGAAAAAAAACGTGTTGGCAGATATTTTTCTGCGTTTATAATACTGACTGCCCTTCTGGCGGTTTTGTTTGTATGGAACGTGAATTCGGGCAGTATTGACCTCTCCGTTTCTGATATTTTTAATATTATTTTCCGCAGAAAGGGAGATGAGGTATCTTACAATATTATCTGGGAAATCCGTCTGCCCCGTATTCTGGCGGTTATTATTCTGGGAGGCGCGTTGTCTGTATCCGGATTTCTTCTTCAGACCTTTTTCGGAAATCCCATTGCAGGACCCTTTGTGCTGGGGATTTCATCAGGAGCAAAACTGGTGGTATCTCTTGTGATGATTTTCTTTTTGAGTAAATCAATTATTTTGGGATCAGGTGTGATGATTCTTGCTGCCTTCGCAGGAGCGATGATTTCTATGGGATTTATTCTTTTGATTTCCCGTAAGGTACATAAGATGTCCATGCTCGTTATAAGCGGTGTTATGATAGGATATATCTGTTCGGCGATTACGGATTTTATAGTGACTTTTGCAGACGATTCCAATATTGTGAATCTTCACAACTGGTCAATGGGAAGCTTTTCCGGAATGAACTGGGAAAATGTGGGAGTTATGACTGCTGTGATTTCGGTGACTTTGCTTTTGACATTCTTTATGTCAAAGCCAATCGGCGCTTATCAGTTGGGAGAAGTCTATGCTCAGAATATGGGAGTAAATATTAAAATATTCAGGATTGCGCTGATTCTTTTGTCCAGTATTCTTTCTGCCTGTGTAACAGCTTTTGCTGGACCGATTTCCTTTGTTGGAATTGCAGTTCCTCATATTGCAAAGAGCCTGCTTAAAACAGCGAAACCCATTCTCGTGATTCCGGCATGTTTCCTTGGAGGGGCAGTATTCTGTCTGTTCTGTGATTTGATTGCAAGAACAGTGTTTGCGCCTACAGAATTGAGTATCAGCTCTGTAACGGCAATTTTTGGAGCGCCTGTTGTTATTTATATTATGATACGAAGACAGCAGAGGATTTAGAAGGGCAGGGATGAATATGCAGCCATATTTCTTTTATACGGACAGGCTGACAGTAGGATATGACGGGAAGCCTTTAATTAAAAATATAGAGATAGAGCTTAACAGAGGAGAAATCCTTACCCTGATCGGGCCAAACGGGGCAGGGAAATCCACAATCTTAAAAAGTATTACAAGACAACTTAAAGCAATCAGCGGAACGGTATATCTTGACAACGAGATGCTGAATAAGATGACCTATAAGGAGATTTCCAGAAAACTTTCTGTAGTTTTGACTGAACGTATGCGGCCGGAACTTATGACCTGTGAGGATGTAGTTTCTACAGGGCGTTATCCTTATACAGGAACTCTGGGGATTCTTTCAGCAGAGGACAAGGTAAAGGTGCGCGCTGCAATGGAAATGGTACATGCATGGGATTTAAGAGACAGGGATTTCACTGCGATCAGTGACGGACAGAGGCAGAGGATACTTCTTGCTCGAGCAATCTGTCAGGAACCGGAGATTATCATTTTGGACGAGCCGACCTCTTTTCTTGATATCCGTCATAAGCTGGAACTTCTGGCAATTTTGAAAAAAATGGTTCTGGAGCAGAAGGTGGCTGTAATCATGTCGCTCCATGAGCTTGATCTGGCACAGAAAATATCGGATAAAGTAATCTGTGTTCACGGAGAATATATTGAACGGTACGGAACGCCGGAGGAGATTTTTACTTCGGAATATATCAGGGGATTGTACGGAATAACAAAGGGGAGCTACAATGCGGCTTTTGGCTGCATTGAACTGGAGCCGCCGGAAGGAGAGCCTGATGTGTTTGTGATCGGTGGAAATGGTACGGCTGCGCCTCTGTACCGAAAACTTCTCCGACAGGGTGTTCCCTTTGCGACGGGGGTTCTTCACAAAAATGATATTGATTATCAGGTGGCAAAAGATCTTGCCTGTGAAGTGATTGCAGAGGAGGCTTTTGAGCCGGTCAGCGAAAGCTCTTACCAAAAAGCTCTGGACAGAATGAAAAAATGCAAAGAGGTTATCTGCTGTATAGAGGAATTCGGTACAATGAATCGGGGGAATGAGCGTCTTATGCATGAGGCGGAAAAACTGGGGATACTTAAAGCGGCAGCTCTTGCAAAGCCGATTCACATGATGTAAAATAGTTCGTAGCTGTTTCATATTTTTCGGGGAAGCCCCGGGAAACGGTTACGAACCTTTTTTTACTTATTTTGTTATAAAGGCGGTGCACAAATGAAGTATATTGACAGAAAAGGAAACATCACCATTGAAGAAAACGGACAGGATAAGCTTTTAAAGCATCTGTACAATGACCGGGGCGGAAGGCTGTGTCTGAAACTTCTTGTCAGACCCTTTGTGTCAAAAGCGGCAGGACTCTTTTTGAATACCGGAATATCTGCGAAGCTGGTGCCGGGTTTTGTGAAACGGAACCATATTGATCTGTCGCTCTATCAGAAGCAGGAATTTACGTCTTATAATGATTTTTTTACAAGGAAGATTAAGCCTCAGGAACGTCCTGTTGCAGAAGAGGATAAGGTTCTTATAAGCCCCTGCGACGGAAAAGCGACTGTATGCAGGATTGCGGATGATTCCCGTTTTTATATTAAAGATACGGAATATACGGTAGAGCAGCTTCTGAGAAATAAAAAACTTGCCCGGAAATATCTCGGCGGTTATGCGCTGATTCTGAGACTCACTGTGGACGATTACCATCGCTACTGCTATGTGGCGGATGGGGAAAAGTCAAAAAATGTGGTGCTTCCGGGCGTATTTCATACAGTTAATCCTGCTGCAAACGATGCATTGCCAATTTATAAAGAAAATGCAAGAGAATATACACTTTTAAAAACAGAAAAATTCGGTACGATTCTGATGATGGAAGTAGGAGCCATGATGGTAGGGAAGATAACCAACCATAAAAAAGGTTCCGGTCCTGTGAAAAAGGGAGAGGAAAAAGGGTATTTCGAATTCGGCGGTTCCACTGTTATAATGCTCCTTCAGCATGGAAAGGTACGGCTGGATTACGATTTGATAGAAAACTCTGAGAACGACTATGAAACAATTGTGAGAATGGGAGAACGTATCGGTGAACAGAAATTATCAAAAAGAACTGGAAAAAATCATAGAAGAGAACCGGAAGCTCAATAAAGTTCCGAGACTCTTTCTCCATAGCTGCTGCGCGCCCTGCAGCAGCTATGTACTGGAATATCTTTCGAATTATTTTTCAATCACGGTATTTTATTATAATCCAAATATATCTCCGAAAGAAGAATATGAGCACAGGGTAGAAGAAATCCGCCGTTTGATAGAGGAGATGGAATTTGCTCATCCTGTGGAATTTGTGGAGGGCAGATACGAGCCGAAGGAATTTTTTGATATGGCAAAAGGGCTGGAGGAGGCGCCGGAAGGCGGAGAGAGATGCTTCCGGTGTTATCGTCTTCGTATGGAGGAAGCGGCAAGGCTTGCAAAAGAAGGCGGCTATGACTATTTTACTACCACTCTGACAATCAGTCCTCTTAAAAATGCAGGGAAATTAAATGAAATCGGAGAAGAGCTGGGAGAGATTTATGAAGTTTCCCATTTGCCGTCCGATTTTAAGAAAAAGAACGGATATAAGCGTTCCATCGAATTATCTCATGAGCATGGGTTGTACAGACAGAATTACTGCGGCTGCGTATTCTCTAAAAGAGAAGCGATGGAGAGAGAAAAAGAATAAAAGATTTGCATTTTGAAATGAAGTGTGGTACTCTATCACTTGAAAGTGCAAAAAGGTTAAAGCGGCAGTAATTTTCGAAAACGGGAATTTTTGTTAAAAATCTGCAGATTAATAAATAAAAGTGAGGAATAAAGATATGGCACAGCTTTGGGGAGGACGTTTCACGAAGGAGACGGACAAACTGGTGTATAATTTTAATGCGTCAATTTCTTTTGATCAGAAATTTTATGAGCAGGATATCCGGGGGAGTAAGGCTCACGTGGCAATGCTTGCGAAGCAGGGGATTCTGACAGAGACAGAAAAAGAAGACATTACGAAGGGACTGGATGGAATTCTTGAGGACGTACGAAGCGGAAAGCTTGAGATTACTTCCGAATATGAAGATATCCACAGCTTTGTTGAGGCAAATCTGATCGACAGAATCGGAGATGCCGGAAAGAAGCTTCACACAGGACGAAGCCGAAACGATCAGGTTGCTCTTGATATGAAGCTGTATGTAAGAGATGAGATTGATGAGACAGACGGTCTTTTGAAGAAGCTTTTGGAGGCTTTGCAGAAGATTATGGAGGAGAATATCCATACTTATATGCCCGGATTTACCCATCTTCAGAAGGCGCAGCCTGTAACGCTGGCACATCACGTAGGAGCATATTTCGAGATGTTTGTCCGTGACAGAAGCAGGCTTGCAGACATCAGAAAGAGAATGAATACCTGTCCTCTGGGAGCAGGCGCGCTTGCAGGAACAACTTATCCTCTTGACAGAGAGTATACGGCGCAGCTTCTGGGCTTTGACGGTCCCACCAGAAACAGTATGGATTCTGTTTCAGACAGAGATTATGTGATTGAGCTTCTGTCTGCATTTGCAACGATTATGATGCATATGAGCCGTTTTTCCGAGGAGATTATCCTGTGGAATTCCAATGAGTACCGTTTCGTGGAGATTGACGATGCGTACAGCACAGGAAGCAGTATTATGCCTCAGAAGAAGAATCCTGATATCGCAGAGCTGGTAAGGGGAAAAACAGGCAGGGTATACGGTGCGCTGACTTCTATTCTCACGACAATGAAGGGAATTCCGCTTGCCTATAACAAAGATATGCAGGAAGATAAGGAGCTTACCTTTGACGCTATCGACACAGTGAAGGGCTGTCTTGCTCTTTTTACAGGGATGGTTTCCACTATGCAGTTCCACAAAAAGAATATGGAAGCAAGTGCGAAAAACGGTTTTACAAATGCGACAGATGCGGCGGATTATCTTGTAAACCACGGCGTACCTTTCCGTGACGCCCACGGTATTGTAGGAAGACTGGTTCTTACCTGTATTGACAAAGGAATTTCTCTTGATGAGCTTTCTCTGGAAGAGTATAAAGAAATCAGTCCTGTATTTGAAGAGGATATTTACGATGCCATCAGTATGCAGACCTGTGTGGAGAAGCGTATGACAATCGGCGCGCCCGGACCGGAAGTAATGGAACAGGTAATCGCACAGAACCGCAGATATCTGGAAGAAAATTAAAAAAATTAAGATAATGAGGAGACATTTATTATGAGTGAAAAACTGAGAGTTGGTATTTTAGGCGCTACCGGTATGGTAGGACAGAGATTTATTTCCCTTCTTGAAAATCATCCGTGGTTTGAGGTTGTGACACTTGCAGCCAGCCCAAGAAGCGCAGGCAAGACATACGAAGAAGCAGTAGGCGGCCGTTGGAAAATGGATACTCCAATGCCTGAAGCAGTGAAAAATATCGTTGTTATGAACGTAAATGAGGTTGAAAAAGTAGCGTCTACTGTAGACTTTGTTTTTTCAGCAGTAGATATGTCCAAGGATGAGATTAAAGCTATTGAGGAAGAATATGCAAAGACAGAGACACCTGTTGTTTCCAATAACAGCGCGCACAGATGGACGCCGGACGTTCCGATGGTTGTGCCGGAAATCAATCCTGAGCATTTCGATGTCATCGAGTTCCAGAAGAAGAGACTTGGCACGACACGCGGATTTATCGCAGTAAAACCAAACTGCTCTATTCAGAGTTATGCGCCTGTTCTCACAGCATGGAAAGAATTTGAACCGTATGAAGTAGTTGCAACTACATATCAGGCAATCTCCGGCGCAGGCAAGACCTTTAAGGACTGGCCGGAAATGGAACATAATATCATTCCGTATATCGGCGGTGAGGAAGAAAAGAGTGAGAAAGAGCCTTTAAGAATCTGGGGAAAGATTGAGGACGGAGTTATCGTGCCTGCGGAATCACCGGTTATTACCTGCCAGTGTATCCGTGTTCCTGTATTAAACGGACACACAGCGGCTGTATTTGTTAAATTCCGCAAGAAACCAACAAAAGAACAGCTTATTCAGGCGCTGAAAGATTTCAGAGGGCTTCCGCAGGAGCTGGAGCTTCCAAGTGCGCCGAAGCAGTTTATCCAGTATCTTGAGGAGGATAACCGTCCGCAGGTAACAGAGGATGTAAATTATGAGAACGGAATGGGTGTTTCCGTAGGACGTATCCGCGAAGATCACGTATATGACTGGAAATTCGTAGGGCTTTCCCACAATACAGTCAGAGGCGCTGCAGGCGGCGCGGTTCTCTGCGCAGAGACACTGAAAGCAAAGGGATATATTACAAAGAAATAAGACAGTCTGACTTTTATGGGGGCACGAAAAAGGAGGCAGCGGCGATGAGTGAAAATGAAAAAATCCGTCTTACGCAATATGCGAAGACTGCGGGATGAGCGGCGAAGATAGGTCCTGGGACCCTTGCCCAAGTTTTGGGTAAGCTGCCGAAATTTTTTGATCCTGATTTATTAGTAGGAACCGATACGTCCGATGATGCGGCTGTTTATAAAGTATCAGAGGAGCTTGCCCTGATACAGACTGTAGATTTCTTTACCCCGATTGCAGATGACCCTTATACCTTTGGACAGATTGCAGCGGCAAATGCATTGAGTGATGTGTATGCTATGGGAGGGGAGCCGAAGATTGCTTTAAATATCGCGGCTTTTCCGGGCTGTCTTTCTGTGGATATTCTGGGGGAGATTCTTGCAGGAGGCGCAGATAAGGTTTTGGAGGCGGGAGCAGTCCTTGCCGGAGGACACAGCATACAGGACGATGAGCCGAAATACGGTTTATGTGTGACCGGTTTTGTAAATCCGCAGAAAATGTGGAGAAACGATGGAGCAAGAGAAGGGGATGTGCTGATTCTCACCAAGCCTTTGGGAAGCGGGATTATCAATACTGCCGTGAAAGCGGAGCTTGCATCTGCGGAGGAAGAACAGGAAGCGGTAGAGGTGATGCGTTGCCTGAATAAATATGCCTGTGAGGCAGTGAAGCATCTTGATGTTCATGGCTGTACAGACATTACCGGATTTGGGCTGATCGGTCATGCTATGGAGATGGCAGAGGGAAGCAATCTGACTTTTTATATTCATACGGGACAGATTCCGGTGATCAGAGGAGCGTTGGACTATGCTTCTATGGGGCTGGTTCCCGGAGGAGCTTATAAGAACCGTGAATATACACAGGGACGCGTTTTTTCTGAAATTCCGGATATGCCGATGGAGGATGTTCTCTATGATCCTCAGACTTCAGGCGGGCTTTTAATTTCCATAGGGAAAGAGGATGCAGAAGAAGCCATGAAGGCTCTGGAAAAGATGCCTTTCTCCTGTGCGGTGATTGGTGAAGTAAAGAAAAGAGAGGATTATCTGATTCGTCTGCAAAAAGAGACTGAGCGATAAAAAACAAGGTCATAAAAAATCAAAACAAAAGTGTCTGGATTTCATAGGATCTCAAAGAGAGGTGTTATGAAAAAACAGACACTTTTTTATTTTATTGAAGTATACAATCTCCGACTGAGAGAAACTTCTCCGGCGGGGATGTCAGAAAAATAAAAAACTCGAAATTCGTCGGAATTTCGAGTTTCAAACAGCCAGTACGGGAATCGAACCCGTGTTTCCGCCGTGAGAGGGCGGCGTCTT
>Scooby_p1__coassemble_187_pt1 | contig 43124 bp, 35 predicted proteins | sample Scooby_p1__metabat2_low_PE_018 | metagenome-assembled genome bin Scooby_p1 | reverse complement strand
GGCGATGGGCCAAGAAAAAACTATATTCCATCTCCAAATACAACTGAGCAAATTCATATACAAGGTTTTGTAATTAATTTTTCGGTTTATGGTACAGAGGAACCTAGCCTTATAACCAACCTTCCTGTGGCGCGTCCATTAGATAGGAATTCTGTTCCGCGCCCTCCATACTTTCCTTCTTATAAGGATTTAACGCCCGAGCAACGGTGGATGTATTGGCAGTTCTTGGAAAATCCATATTGTGGTACGCATGATATTGGTTATGTGTTTATTTTTTATTATGGACTTGAGCGTTATTTATTTTCGGAGAATTCTAGAGATGCATTTGATGTTATATTAAAATTAAGAGACTGTTACATAAATGATTCATTTCAAGCATATTCAGGTACTGCCTTAATGCTATATACCATGGTTCAAAAAGATGTTTCTCTTGCTGAATCATTTTTGAACTCTCTAGATAAAAAACACGAAATGAATATTCCGGCTAATCTTTTAATTTTACTAAAATATACTTTAACATTGCCATTAACTGCTTTTGAAATCATGAAATATTCGCGTGCTTTTTCATTTGAAAACCAACGTTACATAAAAAACAACTCCGATATGTTTCTTGGTTTTTTACAACAAGAAATAAACACCTTGTATGACAATGATTTTGTGCCCTTAACTACAATATTTGAAAATATGGATTCTCAAAGTGTGCACGCTATCGATATTCCTCTTTTTGCAAATATGTCTATACGTAACAAAGTGGTTCGAATTCCTGATTTAACAACATATGCTCCATTTATTGCCGCAATGAACCTATTACTGACAAATGCTCATGAAAAGGTCAAAAAGCATCTGGCGGAAACGCGAAAAATGCAAAAGAAAAATCCTGTAGAAATATCATCCGTACAAGCAGTACAATGTTCCGAAACAATAACTATAGTCCCATGTTCAATTATGGAACATATCAATCCGGACTATGAAAGTTCATGCTGCAAAGAAAGCACCGTAAAATTAGGCAACACAACAACTTTTAATATTCCTAAATCCACTTACGATTATTTTCAGCTATCAGAGAAAATAACCTCTGCAAAAGATATCTCAAAAAAAATAGAGTATTGTAATCAGCAACTTCTATTGCTACCCTATTTTGTAAAAAACGAACTAAACTTATCAGGTGATTTACCACCCCTAATCGCTTGCAGGGATTTTGCGCCCAAGTTATATATGCGTCTTGGAAGGTGGAAAGACGCCGAATGTTTCATTAAAAATTGTATTTGCGCCAATGCTTATTATCCTGAAAATGGACAAAAGGAACTCTTGTTTCTTTCTCAGTATCGTAGAATAACTGAAATTTTATTAGATTTCCTAAAGGCCAATCCAGGATATTTACAAAGAAATGTATATAAAGCTTTAGATTTGTCAAAAGATGATAATGATATATTGAAGAAAATTATACGATGGTCTTTACTGATACAAAAAGTTCCGTGTAATAGTACCAACAAACTATATATAAAAAATTTAATCATCTTAGAAGTAAATCGATAAACAAACGTATTATATCTTGCGATTTTAAAAATCGTGTTACTCAAACAGTATAAATGCCATTTCAAATGGAAGCATTGCTTCCTGCGATACACTTGAAGAACATTTATCAAATTTATGGATATTACCCTCTTTACAGGAATAATCCATCCACTCAACCACCAATATCAGCTGCAAAGAATAAATCCGTAGCTATTGATCCAGATCATTGGAAAAGTTGTTGAATTGAGAAGGAAGTTTTAAATAATTACTTTGTAAAATATATCACATATGAAAAGAGGTGATTTAATATCCTATGTTCCGAAAACAAATTGGTGCATTTTCAAAAGATGTAATAGAGCTCTTGAATTTGGATATTCCTGTCGGAACACCTATTTATATTGCCGATTCCAATATAGAACATATAAAATCTTCCCATCCTGACGATTTTGAAAAGTACAGTTGTAACATAGGGGATATTATCGCTTCACCGGACTATGTTGGAAAAAATACTAAAGATGATTCTATCGAATTTACAAAAGAGTACCAACAAGATGGAAATTTTGTAAAAGTAGCTGTGCGAGTAAGTCTACAGAATATATACTATGCACGCTCTATGTATACACTAAATCCAAAGCGAGTGAAAAATTTCATCCAAAAAGGAACCCTCAAAAAACTTGACAAATAACTAAAATATTGTATAATGAAGTTGCAAGAAACGTATAATGTTTTTGAATGAGATCTGAGGACGGAACGGGCAGCCGTCACCCTAGCTGGAGATGTGGGAGTGTCACCCCACCTATTTCATTCAAAATCAGTCGGCAGGTAACTTCGGTTATCTGCCTTTTTGCATATGTAAAAGGAAATTAAGCTTTTACAGTTGGGAATGATTTCAGAAAGGAGCTATTAACATTATGATGTATCCATTTTTAACTTTGAACGATAATACGGAGATTCTCACTCTGAAATGAAATCAGATGGACGGGTAAAAGTTTATATAGAAACTCCTGATGAAAAATATTGTTTTTGCCACGCAACATGCTGGCTTCCTGATTATACATGGGAAGACATTTACCATTTTTCTGATGAAAAAATAAAGGAACTCGAGGAAATTGTTCGCTCCACTTCCCACCTGATCATGGAGTTTTCACAAGAAGGAGGCTTTGACCATGCCGCAAGTTTTTAGGTGTTGTCATTGCGGCAACACCTTTTTTGTATAAAGAAAAACCGGCCCCTGCGCCAACAGAGACCGGCAAGTATCAATCCGAAGAATGATACCCACAATTCAAAATTATTGTATCATCTTCGGAACAGCTAATCAATCAGAACATACATTCTTGATTGGCTGTTATTTTTATACTCAAAAATAGAAAGGAAGATGATTTTATGGCAACAGCAAAGAAACTTCCATCGGGTTCCTGGCGCGTACAAGTATTTTCTCACTATGAATACGTTCAGAAACCAGACGGCACAACTATTAAAAAGCGCATATATGAATCTTTTACTTGCGACGATCCATCTGCCAGAGGTCGAAGGAAGGTTGAGCAAATGGCGGCGGAATATGCTGCAAACAAGGAAAGAATCATGAAAAACAATTACACGCTCGAAGAAGCTCTGAAGAAATATATAGAATCCAAATCGAACGTGCTCTCACCTACTACTATAAGAGGATATGAAACGCTTATCCGGAACGCTTACCCAGAACTCCTGCAAATACGCATTCAAAAGTTAACCTCACAGGATATTCAAAACTGGGTCAACCGGTATTCTCTTGATCACTCCCCGAAGTCCGTAGCGAATGCACATGGGCTTATTTCAGCGGTTTTAAGCGTGTATGAACCATCTTTAAGGTTCAATACTAAATTGCCAGAAAAGCGCAAAATAGAGCGTTATATACCGTCTGACAGTGATATAAAAAAGCTTCTTGAGGCAATTGAGGGTAGTGAAATGGAAAAAGCAGTTCTCTTAGCTGCATTCGGAACGCTACGTCGCGGAGAAATATGCGCTCTCACAGATAGTGATATAAATGGTGATTCGATTACAGTCAATAAAGCTAAAGTAAGGTCCAACAAAGGGGGAATGGTTACTAAAGCACCAAAGACGTTTTCCAGTAACCGAACCGTCGAGTATCCCCATTTTGTGATCGAGAAATTTAATGGAATCCACGGCCAGCTTGTGAAAATGCATCCAGAGGACATATCTAAGAATTTCGGAAAGATTTTGGAACAGATAGGTCTTCCACATTTTCGCTTTCATGACCTGCGCCACTACTCCGCTTCCATTATGCACGCGATAGGGATTCCGGATCAGTATATTATGGCAAGGGGCGGCTGGAAAACCGACACTGTTTTAAAAACCGTGTATAGAAATGTTATTAACGAAGAACAAAAAAAGTTTACGTCACAAATCAATGCTCATTTCGAAACTATGCAACACGAAATGCAACACGAAATAGAAAAAGCACCGTAAATACGGTGCTTTTTAAGTGGACCTGGCGGGAATTGAACCCGCGTCCGAAAGCCTATCCCTTGAGGCATCTCCCATCACAGTCGCTGTTTTAACATTCCCTCTGCAACACGCCCACCGACAGGCTTGTCACTTCAGTAGCTTCATGAATACATCTACCGGAGCAAAGCTTATCCGGCAAGGTTTCTCACATAGTCGACGCCAGATTCCTAATGTGTGAGTGCACTAGGGCTGACGAGCAGCAATTAGGCTGCTAACGCTAACTTTTCGTCTGCGTTTATATTTAGTTCCCGGTTGGTACGCAGTCCAGGAGTCTGCGGATGGCTTCCCCAACTTCAAAACCCCCGTCGAAACCAGTACAAGCCCTAATGACTTCATTCTTCGGTGTCCTGACCGAAACTGGCTGGCAGACGTTTCGTTTACTGTTCTATTATTATAGGCACATCCACGCTGTCTGTCAAGGATTTTTTGTAACTCACCATTTCAAAACAAAATTTTCACTAAAACAGCGCCGGAGCATTCCCGGCGCCATTTCATTCTTCCTATTCTTTACAATACTTATTCAATCGGCTCAAAGTCAGCAGCGCCATGCTTACAGAGCGGGCATACGATATCATCCGGAAGAGTATCTCCTTCATAAACCCATCCACAGACTTTACATACAAAACCTTTTTTGCCTTCTGTCTGAGGTTTCGGTTTTACGTTGCTGTGGTAATAGTTGTATGTCATAGTTTCTCTGTCATTCATAACACGAGCTTCTGTAACGGTACAGATAAACATACCGTGAGTATCAAGATCTACATACTGCTCTACTTTCAGGGACATAAATGCATTGATATATTTCGGAAGGAATACAAGTCCATTATCGGAACGAAGTGTTTCCATTCCTGCAAATTTATCTGCTGTACGTCCGCTCTGGAAACCAAATCTCTGGAAGATTTCAAACGGTGCGTCTACAGAGAGACAGTTTACGTTCATAACACCGGTATTTTTGATTACATGGTGAGAGTAGTTTGCTTTATTAATATTAACAGCGATACGGTTCGGATTATCAGTAAGCTGAGTTACTGTGTTTACAATAAGACCGTTATCCTTTGTTCCATCGTTAGATGTTACTACATATAAACCATATCCGATTTTAAAGAGCGCAGTCATATCATTTTTATTTGCTTTTTCCGGAGACTGTGCAACGTACTCTTTGCAAAGTTCATCAGCCATAGCTTCCAGCTGTTCCATATTCTCGCCGCTTAAGGAAGACATAATCTTAACATTGTTGTTCAGCCAGCTGATTTTTTTGGACTTTTCAAACATTTCACGCATAATCTTGCCTGCAAGAGGTGCCCAGGAACCGTTCTCGATAAGACCGATGGTGCGGTTCTGGAAATTACGCTCTGTAAGATGCTCAATAAATGTCTTCATGAATGGATAGATATCTGCATTATAAGTTGTTGTTGCAAGAACCAGCTTGCCATAGCAGAATGCATCTGCAACCGCCTGAGACATGTCACAACGGGCAAGATCGTGTACAATAACCTTCGGGCATCCTTTTTCTTTCAGTTTGTTTGCAAGAACATCTACTGCTTTCTTAGTATGTCCGTATACAGAAGTATAAGCAATCACTACGCCTTCTTTTTCTACTGCATAAGAAGACCATGTGTTGTATTTGTCAAGATAATAACCAAGATTCTCTGTAAGAACCGGTCCGTGAAGAGGACAGATAATCTGAATATCCAGTGTTGCAGCTGCTTTCAGAAGTCTCTGTACCTGTGCACCATATTTACCTACGATACCGATGAAGTAACGACGGGACTCATCTTCCCAATCCTCTTTCACATCAAGAGCTCCGAATTTGCCGAAACCATCCGCAGAGAACAGAACTTTATCTGTACTGTCATAAGTAACCATAACCTCTGGCCAGTGCACCATCGGGGCAAAAACAAAATTCAGAACATGTTTACCAAGAGACAGGCTTCCACCATTCTCAACTTCCACTTTCTTTCCTTCCAGATCAAGATCACGGAAAAAATTCTGCATCATAACGAAAGTTTTCGCATTTGCTACAATCTTTGTATCCGGATAAACTTTGGAAAAATTATAGATGTTTGCAGCATGGTCAGGTTCCATGTGCTGTACAACGAGATAATCCGGTTTCGCGCCGTTTAAAGCTTTCTCTAAATTATCCAGCCACTCATGGGTAAATCTGGCATCAACAGTATCCATAACTGCGATTTTTTCATCCATAATCACATAAGAGTTGTAAGCCATGCCGCTCGGCACTACATACTGACCTTCAAAAAGATCAACATCATGATCATTCACACCTACGTAAAGAATGTCGTTTGTAATTTTCATTGCATTTGCCCTCTCTTTATATAATATTTTTCACACATGCATTCTCCAAATCAATTCCATACCATTTTAATCCATTTTAGAGAAAATATCAAGTGTTTTTTTATTTTCCAAATTCCTGTGCACATTTTTTGAGCATTTCACGAATTGGCAGCTGATACGGACAGCGTGTTTCGCACTCCCCGCATCCCACACAGGCTGATGCTTTTACTGCCAGAGAATCGTAGCGGTCACGCGCCCAATCTCCCAGGTCATATCGTTCCAGATAGCCTGCAAAAAGAAATACACTTGGAATATTAATACCAGCTGTACATGGCGCACAGTAGTTACAGCGACGACAGAAATTAGAGCCAAGCTGTTCACGAATTCCGGCAATTTCTTTTTGCTCCTCTTCTGATAACGGAGACTCATCAAGACACGCCCTGAGATTCTGCTCGAGTTCCTTCTCCTCTGCCATTCCCGGAATCACAACTGTCACATTATCGTTTGCACAGATATAGCGGATTGCCAGAGACGCATTCTCAATCGCACCGCCTGCAAGAGGTTTCATGGCAATAAAGCCGATGTTTTTTTCTTTACAGCGGGCAATCAGTTCTTCTCCCTGACTTTCAACAATATTGTACGGGAACATAATTGTCTCTACCCAGTCAAGCTCCAGTGCTCTCTCAAACACAGCCACAGAATGTGCAGTCAGACCAATGTGTCTGATTTTCCCGGCAGCCTGTGCTTCCTTAAGCGCTTCCAGAGCTCCTCCTTCGTTCATTACCTGTTCAAGCTGTTCCATGCTTGGATTGTGAACCTGATAAAGGTCAATATACTCTGTACGAAGGTTTCCAAGACTCTTTTCAATATCAGCAGTCATGGCTTCCTTCGTCCTTGCCATACTCTTAGTCGCAAGAACGAATTTATCACGAACGCCTTCCAGCGCATACCCCAGATATTCCTCGCTGACTGTATAACCTCTGGCTGTGTCAATATAATTCACACCGGCATCTGTCATTTTATGAATCAGTTCCTTCGTACCCTGCGCATCAATTCTCTGAATAGGAATTCCGCCAAAACCCATACGCGAAATTTTCAGACCGGTTTTTCCCAATGTTACGTAATCCATTTCTTCCTCCTGAAAGAATTATCTTTCATAAAAGCCCGCAAACTAACGTCTGCGGGCCCCTGCTTACAAAAGCATTATACTCTAGAGAGATATTCTCCTGTTCTTGTATCAATTTTAAGTTTATCTCCCTGGTTTACGAACAGCGGAACCTGTACCTGAGCACCGGTCTCAACAGTTGCCGGTTTAGTAGCACCCTGAGCAGTATTTCCTGCAAAGCCCGGTTCTGTCTCAATAACCTCAAGCTCTACGAACAGAGGTGGCTCGATTGCGAAAACGTTGCCATTGTGAGAACAGATTTTAACCATTTCATTCTCTTTAACAAATTTCAGAGAATCGCCAACCTGATCTGCAGTAAGACCAACCTGGTCATATGTCTCTACATTCATGAAGTAGTATAAATCACCATCGTTATACAGATACTGCATATCAACGCGCTCAATACGAGCTGCCGGGAATTTCTCAGTAGGACGGAAAGATTTCTCTAACACTGATCCTGTAATGATGTTTTTGTATTTTGTTCTTACGAAGGCAGCGCCTTTACCAGGTTTAACATGCTGGAATTCAACAATCTGACATACGTTGCCGTCAATTTCAAGTGTGATACCGTTTTTGAAATCACCTGCTGAAATCATAATTATATTTCCTCCTTAATTGTACACTTCACTACGAACCATTTTATAATAACTGAAACTTTTTTTCAACTATTTTTTTACAATAGGGCTTAATTTTTCTTCCAATTCTTCAATCAGGGCCTCAAATGTCTTGTCACCTGTGATAATTTCAATATCCGCATACTTCGTATAAACCGGATCTCTCTGTTTCAGAAGCTTCTTGATTTTTTCGTCTCTGTCATCCCCATCGATCAGAGGATCTCCGCCCGAATTTTCCAGACGCTTCTTCAAAGTAGCCAAAGAACCTTTCAGATAAACAATCGTGCCAAGCTTCTTGATATATTTATCATTCTGTTCCTGCATCGGAACCCCTGCCCCGAGAGAAATAATTTTCTGCTCCGGATCGTCAATCAGAGCCTTTATAACTGTTGTTTCGAGAGCGCGGTAAAACGGCTCCCCGAATCTGTCAAAAATCTCTTTCACAGACAGGTTCATCTTCTTTACAATCACCCTGTCCACATCAATAAACGGAATATTCAAGTCCTTGGACAACCTTTTGCCCACACGTGTCTTACCAGAACCCATAAACCCTATAATAACAATATGGCTCATAAATTCCCCTCCTCTTTATCTTTACGGTAAAAATATAATACAATCTTCTCCAGATACCGTTTCAGCACAATCTGGATTTCTTCTTTCGGATGAATCGGCTTCACCAGAATATTTCTGATTCCTGCCCGCTTCGCTCCGTAAATGTCGGTAAAAAGCTGATCACCAATAAAAATTGTATTGCTGGTATCCGTACCCAGCATTTCCATAGCCTTTTTGTAATTTTTTACAGAAGGCTTATGTGCGTTTTCAATAAACTGCTCTCCAATCGCATCGTTAAAAGAAGAAACTCTCTCAATCTGGTTATTTGATAAAAAGCAGCTTTTAAAGCCCAGCTCTCTCAGATGGGCAAACAGAGCGCAGGCGCGCTCATCTGCCGGCGCTCCATGGGGCACAAGGGTATTGTCTATATCAAAAAGCAGTCCCCTGTAGCCCTGCGCATACAGTTTGTCAAAATCAATTTCATACGTTGAATCCAGATATTCATCCGGAAAAAAACATTTAAACATCCCTGCTGTTTCCTTTGTTTCTTTTATTCTTCTTTGTCAGGATAAAAGATATGCCTGTAACTCTTCTAATCTTTTCTCCATCAGATCATATCCCTCCTGATAAAAAGCAGTCAGAGCCTCTTTATCCTGTTCTGTTCTGGATATCGGCTTCGATACCGGCCTTATGACAAAAATATGTCCTTCTCTCTCCCACTTTTCCACCAGGTCCAGCGTACGATTATAAACCTTATACCGGTTCAGAAGACTCCTGACAAGATTCGGATACTTCTTAAATGCCGCACTGTAAAACGCAGCGCTCTTGCCGTGCTTAGTCTTACGATATCCCAGGTTTCTGGTAAGTACGACCACATCCTTCTGATACCCCAGCTTCATTGCATGAAAAAGGGGAATGGAATCCGACACCCCTCCATCAAGATACGGGCGTCCGTCCAGCATAACCATCGGGCATGCTGCCGGGATACTGGAGGACGCGCGGCAGATATTCATAAGCCGGTCACTGTCTTTTTTTTCTTCCATATATCTGGCTTTTCCGGTAATACAGTCTGTCACAACCATCTGACAGCGAATGTCAGACTGAAAAAAAGTATCAAAATCAAACGGGAAAATTTCTTTCGGAAAACGGTCAAAAATCATATCCATGTCAAACAGACTTTTATTTCGGATTGTCTGCCTCAGACTGATATAACGGTTCTCCTTATCTTCCAGAATCATACAGTTTTTTGTTCTTCCCGGCTGCCAGGACACATAATCCACAGCGTTGCAGGCGCCCGCTGAAACGCCTACAACATAAGGAAATTTTATCTGGTGTTCCATCAGGCAGTCAAGGACGCCTGAAGTAAACACTCCGCGGTTTCCTCCGCCTTCCAGAATCAGAGCGGTTCCACTCTTAACTGTCATCTCCACCATTCCCTTCTTAATTTGCTGTCTTTTATTTACGATCGTGAAGCGGCACATAGGATGCTTCCGGAAGCACAGTCTTATATGCAGGACGTATAATTTTGTCTGTATTGATCAGCTCTTCCATACGGTGTGCACTCCATCCTACGATACGGGCAACCGCGAACATCGGCGTGTAAAGCTCCAGAGGAAGGTCTAACATACTGTATACGAAACCGCTGTAGAAGTCTACGTTCGCGCTGACGCCTTTATACATTTTGCGCTCCTCCGCAATTACTTCCGGAGCCAGACGCTCTACCATTGCATAAAGATTATAATCCTTCATTCTTCCCTTTTCTTTAGCCAGCTTCTCAACGAAACCTTTCAGTACTTCCGCACGAGGGTCTGATACCGAATAAATCGCATGTCCCATACCATAGATAAGCCCTCTTCTGTCGAAAGCTTCTTTGTGCAGAAGTTTCTTTAAGTAATCTCTTACCTCATCCTCATCTGTCCAGTCTTTGATATGTTTCTTCATATCCTTGAACATGCTGACAACCTTAATGTTGGCACCGCCGTGTTTCGGTCCTTTCAGGGAACCCAGAGCTGCTGCAATCGCAGAATAAGTATCGGTTCCTGAGGAAGATACTACGTGAGTCGTAAAGGTGGAGTTGTTACCACCGCCATGCTCCATGTGTAAAATCAGAGCAATATCGAGAATCTTTGCCTCAAGTTCCGTATATTTCTTGTCCGGTCTTAAAATCCTTAAAATATTCTCAGCAGTGGAAAGTCCCTTCTGCGGAAGATGGATATAGAGACTCTTTCCCTTCACATAATGATTATACGCCTGATAGCCATATACAGACAGAAGGGGGAATACGCTGATCAGGTTCAAACACTGTCTCATAACATTCGGAAGAGAGATATCATCCGGATTGTCGTCATAAGAATAAAGAGTAAGTACACTCCTTGCCAGCGCATTCATAATATCCTTGCTTGGCGCTTTCATTACAACGTCTCGTACAAAATTTGTAGGCAGGGATCTCTGATCACAGAGTATCTTGCTGAATTCTTTCAGCTGTTCCTCATTTGGAAGCACACCGAACAGAAGAAGATATGCTACCTCTTCGAATCCGAATCTGCCATCTGTAAGAAAGCCCTTTGTCAGATCCTTAATGTTGTATCCTCTGTAAAAAAGACTTCCTGCACAGGGAACTTCCTTCCCGTCTACAACCTTCGTTGCCTGTACGTTGGATATCTGTGTCAAACCGGCGAGCACACCCTTGCCGTTAACGTCACGAAGTCCTCTTTTTACATCATACTTTGCATACAGGGAGAGGTCAAGGCTGCTGTGCTCCTTGCAAATTTCTGTGAGCTGCTCTACCTGCGGTGTTACTTTTGTCTTAAATCCTGCCATATTCATGTTTCCCCTTTCAATTTTTAGTTCCCCTCAGTTTTACCAGTAATGTTTCCTCCTTCATTCTCTGATCCTGACTGTTTTTTGATTTTCAGTTATATTTGATCATATTTTTTTACCACATTATAGCTATTATAGCATTATCTGGCTTTTTTTGTCCAGAACAGAAAATTTTTTACGAAATATACTATCTCATCATTTCTGTCTGTATGTACTTAAAAAGTCCCCAAGCTTGCCGATGGCTTTTTCAAGCTGGCGCACATTTGGGAGATAAACCACGCGGAAGTGATCCGGCTGTCCCCAGTTAAAGCCCTTGCCAGGCACAAGAAGCACCTGCTTCTCATGAAGAAAATCGAGTGCAAACTGCTCATCGTCCGAAATATTGAACTTCGCCACGTCAATCTTAGGAAAGATGTAAAATGCAGCCTTTGGCTTCACCGCTGTAATTCCCGGGATCTCCGTGAGCGCCTTGTATACATAATCTCTCTGCTCATAGATTCTTCCACCCGGAACAATGTATTCATTGACACTCTGGTATCCGCCAAGAGCAGTCTGGACAATTGACTGTGCCGGCACATTGGAACAGAGACGCATGGAAGACAGCATGTTGATTCCCTCAATGTAGCCCTTCGCCATATTTTTTGCTCCGCTTAAAATCATCCAGCCAATACGGAAACCGGCGATCATATGTGATTTGGACAATCCTGAAAATGTCACGCAGAACACATCCGGCGCCAGAGATGCAATCGAAGTATGCTCATATCCGTCCATGACAAGTCTGTCATAAATCTCATCAGAAAAAATAATAAGCTCATGCTCTCTTGCAATCTGTACGATCTGCTCCAGAATTTCCTTCGGGTATACTGCTCCTGTAGGATTGTTTGGATTGATGATAACAATCGCCTTGGTCCTGTCCGTAATCTTGCTGCGGATATCATCCATATCCGGATACCATTCCGACTGCTCATCGCAGATGTAATGAACCACCTTTCCGCCTGCCAGCGTCGCAGTCGCCGTCCAGAGCGGATAATCCGGCGATGGAATCAGAATTTCATCTCCGTTGTTCAAAAGCGCCTGCATACAGAGATTGATAAGCTCACTGACGCCATTTCCCGTATAAATGTCGTTCATGGTCACATTAGGAATATTGCGGAGCTGCGAATACTGCATGATCGCTTTCCTTGCAGAAAAAATACCTTTGGAGTCAGAATATCCCTGAGAAGTACGCACATTGCTGAGCATATCAAGGATTACCTCCTGCGGTGCGGAAAATCCAAACGGATAGGGATTGCCGATATTCAGTTTAAGGATCTCCATCCCATCCTCTTCCATACGTTGCGCTTCATCTACAACCGGGCCTCGAACATCATATAATACATTATCAAGTTTTGAAGATTTCTCAAATTTTCTCATAATTTTCTCCTTTTCAGCCCTTATCAAGCAACTGTTTATACATCATCCATAAATCCAATCTATAAACAGTTTTATTAATTCTCATTATAATCTCACATTTGGCAAAATTTCGCAAGTAGTTCCTTTGTATTTTTTCATGCGACTATTTTTTTAAAAAATTTTCATCTCACTCTTTTCTTTTTTAACACTTTAGTGTATAATAACGTCGTCTAAAACAAAAAATGATGGACGAGGAGGAAATATTATGTCTTATACTGAAGAGGTATACGAAAGAGTAGTTGCACAGAATCCAAATGAGCCGGAATTCCATCAGGCTGTTAAAGAAGTTCTGGATTCCCTGAAAGTTGTAATTGACCGAAACGAAGAAGAATACCGCAGACTTTCTATTCTGGAGCGCATGGTTGAACCGGAAAGAATCATCTCCTTCCGTGTTCCGTGGGTGGACGACAACGGCGCCGTACAGATCAATAAAGGCTACCGTGTTCAGTTCAACAGCGCGATCGGACCTTACAAAGGAGGCTTACGCTTCCATCCATCTGTAAACCAGGGCATTCTGAAATTCCTTGGCTTTGAGCAGACATTCAAAAACTCACTGACAGGTCTCCCGATCGGCGGCGGCAAGGGCGGTTCCAACTTTGACCCGAAAGGCAAATCTGACAGAGAAGTTATGGCATTCTGCCAGAGCTTTATGACTGAATTATTCAAATATATCGGCGCTGACCAGGATGTTCCTGCCGGTGATATCGGTGTAGGCGCACGCGAAGTCGGCTATCTCTACGGCCAGTACAAACGACTTACAGGTCTTTACGAAGGAGTTCTTACCGGCAAAGGCTTAACTTACGGCGGCTCTCTTATCCGTAAAGAAGCTACCGGATACGGTGTTGTTTACATGCTTGACGAAATGGCCAAAGCACATAACGATTCCATCGAGGGCAAAACAGTCATCGTTACAGGTTCCGGAAACGTAGCCATCTATGCAGCAGAAAAAGTTACACAGCTCGGCGGCAAGGTTGTAGCAATGTGTGACTCCAACGGCTACATCCATGACCCGGAAGGCATCAAACTGGATATCGTAAAAGATATTAAAGAAGTAAAACGCGGACGTATCAAAGAATATGCAGACCGCGTAGAAGGCGCAACTTATACAGAAGGCACAGGTATCTGGAACATCAAATGTGATGTGTATCTTCCTTGCGCAACACAGAACGAGCTTGACCTGGACGGTGCCAAGGCACTGGTTGCAAACGGCTGCAAATATATTGCAGAGGGCGCAAATATGCCTACTTCCCTTGAGGCAACCAACTATGTTCAGGAAAACGGCGTACTTTTCATGCCTGGCAAAGCAGCCAATGCAGGCGGCGTAGCTACTTCTGCTCTTGAGATGACACAGAACTCCATGAGACTTTCCTGGAGTGCAGAGGAAGTTGACGAAAAACTTCACACAATCATGAGAGACATCTTCAAGAAGGTTGACGACGCTTCCAAACGCTACGATATGGAAGACAACTATGTTGTAGGCGCTAATATTGCAGGCTTTGAGAAAGTTGTAGATGCAATGAAAGCTCAGGGTATCGTTTAATCCCGGCTTTCCCCAGACCCCAAAACTGCCCGAAGGATTGATAAAAATAAAATCCTTCGGGCAGTTTTTTAATTCATTAATTCATAAATTTTTTGAGTTCGTCCATAAAGGTACTCACATCCTTGAATTCTCTGTACACAGATGCGAAACGCACATAAGCCACAGCATCCAGATCCTTTAGGTGATTCATAACAATTTCACCAATCTTTGTACTGGAAATTTCTTTCTCCTCCGTATTAAAGATTTCACCTTCAATGGCATCCAGTGCCTCCTCAATCTTCTCAACAGAAACAGGACGTTTATAACAGGCGCGCAAAATACCTGTCTGAATCTTGGAACGATTATACTGTTCTCTGTTCTGGTCTTTCTTAATGACTGTGAGAGGTATGGTCTCCACCTTCTCGTAAGTTGTAAATCTCCTTCCGCAGTTATCGCACAGACGGCGACGGCGGATTGAATTCGTATCTTCCACAGGTCTTGAATCTACCACTCTCGTATTATCCTGATTACAAAACGGACATTTCACAAAGGAGTCCTCCCTTCACCAAAACTTGCCGCCACACCCTATCGCTGCACCGGCTTAAATTTATATGTAACAATTATACTTTATTTTCCTTCCCTGTGTCAATAAAAGGACTTGCATATTTTATCTAATTTGCACATAAATTTTGTAAAAAAGAGTTTTTTATGCGTATTTGTGACCTAAAGCAAAAAGAAATTATCAATATCTGTACCTGTCGGAGTCTTGGCTGTCCCATTGATCTTGAATTTGACTGCAAATCCGGCTGCATTACTGCTCTGGTCGTTCCCGGTCCCTGCCGCTTTTTCGGATTCTTCGGAAAAGAAAGCGAATTTGTAATCCCGTGGAAATGTATCCGCCAAATTGGAGATGACATCATTCTTGTGGAAATTCAGGAGGAAAAATTCCTGCATAAAGAGTAAACGACTTCGCAGCTCCTCCCATTTGTCAAGGGCTTATATTTTTTATATTTTTACAGAAAAAGTATATTTATCCATAGTGCGGCACATCATCTTTAGTAGCCGAAGATGTTACTGCAAATAAAAAACAGTAACTCAAAAACAAGGAGGATTCTAAAGATGGCGCTTAACAAAGTAGAAATTTGCGGAGTCAATACATCGAAGCTTCCGGTTCTTACTTCCGTGGAAAAAGAAGAACTTTTCCGAAGGATCAATGACGGAGACCTGGAAGCAAGGGAGCTTTACATCAAGGGAAACCTGCGTCTTGTTTTAAGTGTGATTAAGCGTTTCGGAAGCAGCAATGAAAATCCGGACGATTTGTTCCAGATAGGCTGTATCGGTCTTATCAAGGCCATTGATAATTTTGATACTTCTTTAAACGTAAAGTTTTCCACCTACGCAGTCCCCATGATCATCGGAGAAATCCGGCGTTTTCTCAGAGATAACAATTCCATACGTGTCAGCCGTTCTCTGAGAGATATTGCATACAAAGCAATCTACGCAAAAGAGAACTACATCAAACAAAATTTAAAAGAACCTACAATCAATGAAATAGCCGAAGAAATCGGCATTGAAAAAGAGATGATCGTCTATGCCATCGACGCTATACAGAGTCCCGTAAGTCTCTTCGAACCCGTCTATACGGAGGGCGGAGACACACTCTATGTCATGGATCAAATCAGCGACAAAAAAAACAAAGAAGACCGCTGGATTGAAAATCTTTCCCTGAGAGAAGCCATGCATAGGCTTCCGGAGCGTGAAAAACATATCATTGAACTGCGCTTTTATGAAGGACGCACACAGATGGAGGTTGCGGAGGAAATCGGCATCTCTCAGGCTCAGGTCAGCCGTCTGGAAAAAAATGCCCTGAAATCCATGCGGAATTACCTCAGACCATAGAAACGGATTTTCAAACAGACTCTGGATTTTGCCGAAAGAAGTATGATATAATTTTCATATGAAATCCTCTTCGGAGGAAACTGCGAAAGGAAGTAACTGTTCAGAACATTCACAGTTACGACAGGAATTTATATCATGCCCTTCTCATTATTTCTTGACATGACAGTCACTGCCTGCGTCACTGTCTGGTCTCCGGGTCCAAACAACATCCTGCTTCTGTCCACAGCCAGTAAATACGGCGCCAGAAAGAATCTGAAGCTTCTTCTGGGTATCTGGACAGGTTCTCTTACTCTTATGTGTTTAAGCGGACTGTTTTGCAGCACCCTTGGAAACATTGTCCCAGGAATCCAGAATATGATGAAACATGTAGGCGCTGCCTACCTGCTCTATCTGGCATGGCAGACTGCCAGACGAAAGCCGCCGGCAGAGGCTGAGGCCGAAAAAGAGCCTTCCTACTTTATGGGAATCTTTCTTCAGCTCATAAACGTAAAAATCATCATTTACGGACTGACCATGTTTTCTTCGTTCATCCTGCCCTATGAGCAGCGTGTGCCTGTTCTTTTCCTGTTCGCCGTTTATCTGATGATTCTCGGCGCGCTTGGAAATCTCATCTGGGTATTTGCGGGAAACATCCTGAAACGCTTTTACGAGAAACAGTACAAAGCCATGAATCTTATAATGGCGGCGCTTCTTTTATGGTGCGCAATGAGGGTTGAAGGGATTTTATAATCCCCTCAACCCTCATTTTTAAGAAAACACTATCGAATCAGCGAAAAGAATCTACCAGCTCTTTTCCGTCTTTATAGCCCTGTTTCTCCAGTTCTTCAACAAACCATTCATCAATTCCTTCTACCGCCTCCCTGAAGGAATCAATATCTATCTCTTCTTTTTCTGTAATTGTCACGCCGTTTTTATCAGCCCAGCGTGATTTGATTTCTTCATCGTCAGAACGGTTGATATATCTCTCATACTCCACCGCCTTTTGTCCGGCTTCATCCACCACTGCCTGCTGCTCCGGTGTCAGAGCATCATAAATATCCTGATTAATACAGAAGAACAGACAGTCATAGATTGCATCCCACATGGAACAGTATGGCTGTACCTCCTGTACGCTGGCTGCATCGATAGCCGGAAGCGGATTCTCCTGACCTTCTACTGTATTCTGCTGTAATGCAGTATAAGTTTCAGACCAGTTCATATTTGTGGCGTCTGCTCCCCATCTCTTGTAACATTCCATAAGAAGATTGGAACCTGCTACACGGATTTTCAGGTTTTTCATATCATCCACAGATTTTATCTCACGGACACTGTTGGTAAGCTGACGGAAACCGTTCTCCGCGATTCCCATACAGTGCAGACCGTACTCGTCCAGAATTCCTTTCAGCTTCTCTCCTGCTTCTCCGTCAAATTTCGCATCTGCATCCTCATAAGAACTGTATGCAAACGGAAGAGATACCACGTTAAATCTAGGATCGAATGCCGAATAAATCAGATTTGAATGCATGGAAATCTGTACAGGGTCGCCGTTCATCAAAGCCTGAATTCCCTCTGACTGATTTCCGTTTGTAAGCTGGTCTGCTGCATAAATATTTACTTTTACCTTGCCTCCGGTAGCCTTTTCCATCAGCTCGCCAAATTTACGACCTCCGTCAGCCCAGGTGCTTGTCTCAGTTGTAGAGCAGGCGAAATTCCATGTCATTTCCGGCCAGTCAAGGTCTGTATAGTCTCCAATCTCATTAAAGGAATGATTTCCTCCATCCTTGGTTTCCCTTACTTCACCGGACGCCTGATTTCCTGTGTACGCCCCATTTTTTGCGAGTGCTTTAGGAAGTCCTGTAGAAACGGCAGGCACATAGGAAACAATAAGAAGAACTGCCACACTTACAGCAATCATAGGCACAACCGCTTTGGAAATCTGCTGCAGGGTAACTTCCATACCTTTTTTAATCTTTATACCGATTGCAACAAAGAGATTTACGCCAACCGGAGGTGTTACCTGTCCAATCGCAAGGTTTACCGTTGCCATAACACCGAATGCAACTACATCGTAGCCAAGGGCTTTGCATACGGGAAGCATAATCGGAATAAAAATGTACATTGCAGAGTTTGCATCAATAAAGCAGCCTGCAATGAGGAAAATCACGTTTACAATCAAAAGGAAGACAAACTGATTATTTGCAATTGCGCCCAGAAGTCCGGAGGCAGCCTGTGCAATTCCGAATTTCGTACAGACAAAGGAAAACAGAGATGCACTTGCAACAATCAACATGATTCCGCCTGTCGTCTTTGCAGAATCTATAAGGATATCAAAAAGATCCCGAATCTTTACTTCACGGTAAATTACCATACCTACCAAAAGACCGTAAACAACAGAAACCGCCGCCGCTTCTGTAGGTGTAAAGATTCCTCCGTAAATACCGCCAAGGATGATAACCGGCATCAGGAATCCCCAGAATGCATCTTTAAATGCCATCCAACGCTCTTTTGCACTGGCTTTTTTCCGTACCGGACGGATATTTTTCCTTCTCGCCTCTATCATTACTACGATTACAAGGGCAACTCCCATCAGTATACCGGGAACAATACCTGCCAGGAACATATCGGAAATAGATACTCCAGTAATGGAGGCATATACTACGAACGCAATACTTGGCGGTATGACAATTGCCACCGAGCTTGCCGTTGCCATCAATGCCGTGGAAAATGCCGCGCTGAATCCACCTTCTTCTACCATAGCCGGGATAAGCACTGCACCGAGAGCTGCAACTGTTGCAGGCCCGGAACCGGAAATCGCGCCAAAGAAGCAGGCAACGATTACACATACAATGGCAATACCGCCTCTTCTGTGTCCCACACAGGTATCTACAAATTTAATCAGTCTTTTGGAAATTCCGGCTCTTGCCATAATGTTTCCGGAAAGAACAAAAAAAGGAATTGCCAGAAGCAGGAATTTACTGATTCCGGAATACATATTTGTCGCAACAATTGTCAGTGACGTACCGGAATACAGGATTGCGCAAATAGAGGACAATCCAAGACAGACTCCAATGGGTACCCCCAGAATCAAAAAAATAAAGAAGGATATAAATAAAATTGCACTGATCATTTATTTTCCCTCCTTTTCGTTTTTGCAGAAATCAAGACAGAATTCTATAATATGAAGAATCATACAGCCTGCCCCTATCGGTATAAAGGACCAGAAAATCCACTCCGGCCAGTTCAGCACGAAGGTTCTCTTTCCGTTTGCAAGCTGAGTCATTACCTTGTCCATTCCGTAGTATAAAAGAATGGCTGTAAAAATCAGACTGAGCACCGTAATGAGAATCACGGAAGGCTTTTTAAGTTTCTTCGGAAGACGGTCTGTAATAAGTGTCAGACTTACCAGCTCTCCCTCACGGCATGCAAGAGCTGCAGCCAGAAGCGTAATGAGTACAAACACCGCCACTACCAGTTCCTCTGTAAAGGACCAGGAACGATGGATGACTTTTCGGGAAAATACGTTTCCCACTGTGAGCACAAGAATCAGAAGTGTGGACACTGCAAGCACAGCTTTTTCCACAGATGCAAGTGCATTCATGATTTTTTTGTAGATTGACATGTTCTCCTCCCCCTTAGTTAAACTATCACTTTCGATGCCGCTTTTTAATTTCACTGTGTCTTCGCTTTTAAGTTGCATCTTTTTAGTGAATTAAAGCAATTTTATAACCAATCCGTGAAATAGTCAATAGAATTTCCCTATTTTTTTACATAAATCTTATTGCCTCCTCACTCACAGCAACGAGCCAAAATTCCATTGACACCTCCTGAATCCTATGGCAAAATAAAACTATAAAGAATTTTTTACGAAAAGGATTAAAGAAACATGAACTATAAATTATTAGTCTTGGATATTGACGGAACTGCTACCAATTCTCAGAAACAGGTCACCCCAAAAACCAGGGATGCTGTTATCCGCCTTCTCAGGGCAGGCGTACCTGTCGCAATCGCCTCCGGACGCCCGACTCCCGGAGTTGCACCCATTGCAGAAGAATTTGATTTTGGCGCTTACGGAAGCTACGCGCTTTGCTTCAACGGGGCAAAAATCATCAACTGGAAAACAAAAGAGCTTGTATACAGCAAAACACTTCCCGCTTCTATTCCCAGAAGGATTTTTGAAGATGCCTGTAAATATGATGTCGGCATCCTTACTTACGCAGAAGGTGATTCTGCGATTCTTGCCGGACGAAGGCCTGACCAATACACAGAAAAAGAAGCGCAAATCTGCAGTATTCCAATCATAGACTGTAAAGACCGTTTTGTACAGCATATTACTCATCCGGTAACCAAGTGTCTCATCACAGGAGATCCTGATATTCTTGAATGTATCGAACCTGTAATTGCAGACAAATACCGTTTTGAAGCCAATGTTTTCCGTTCTGAACCTTATTTTCTGGAAATCATGCCTCAGAACGTAGATAAGGCATACTGTCTTTCCAAACTTCTGAAAATACTCGGAATAAAACGTGAAGAGATGGTCTGCTGCGGCGATGGCTTTAACGACCTTACTATGATTCAGTATGCCGGAATGGGAGTTGCCATGGCAAATGCCCAGCAGGCAGTTAAGGATGTGGCAGATTTCATTACTCTGTCTAACGATGAGGACGGTGTGGAATATGTAATCCGCAAATTCTGGCCGGAACTTTTCTGACCTATAATCAAAAAAGACAGTCGTTTTTCTCATAAACCTGAGATATTAACGACTGCCTTTTTAATTATTTTAAAAAGAACCGCTGGAACCGCCGTGACTGCGCCCTGAGGAACTGGTATGTACAGAACTTCCGCCTCCCGAAGAATCGTTATCTTTGGGTTTTGGCGTTCTGGTTACATGGCTGTACAGATATATATCGCTGCTCCCTGTAAGTTTAAGACTTCCTTTTTTTATATAAGCGCCTGCATTCTTCTGTTTCCGGGCGCTTTTCATCTGAATCTCCATAAATCCGGTAATAATAAACGCCACCAGAGCTCCTCCTGTCAGAGAACCGAAAATCCACCAGACAGACAGGGGTTCTCTGGGAAGATTCCCCTCTCCAAAAGGTTCCCCGTTTTTTGCCTGCTTCAGGAAATCCCCGCAGAGGTCTGCATAAACAGTAAAAGCTTCCATGTAATCTCCGTCTGTCAGATAAGGAAGAAATTTATCGGAAAGATATTTCTGCCCCCTGTCTGTAAACGCCGTGATTCCAAATCCGTATGTAGACATTGCCCATTCTCTGTCGCCCATATCCACAAGAAGAAGGATTCCATCATCTCCCTCTCCCATTCCATATCCATTGTAATCATAAAAATCATCGGCATAGGCAGCAGCGCTTTTTCCCTCTGTATCTTCTGTGGTGACAATCGCTATATCGCACTGATACTTCTCGCTTAGTTCATCCAGTCTTTCTTCCAAAGACCAGCTTTCTTCCTCTGTGAGAAGTTCCGCCTCATCTACAAGTCTGGGAAACTGCCTTTCTGCCGGAATTCCTGCTCCAAAAGCATTCACTGCGGCGGCAATTGAGTAGATGACAGCTCCGGCAGCCACTGCAATCCCTGTAAACCATTTCCAGAACGCCTTTCTGTCTACAGGTAAATCCCCTGTAAGCTTTCCTGTCTGTCCGTTCATGGCAAAGGTATATTTCTCCCCCTTCCAGACTGTGTTTAAAATCCACACAGGATACAGGGCATATTTCAGTTTACCATGAGAAAGCGAAATTCCGGTATGCTCCGGTGTGACGCTGCTGTAGCCTTTAACCGTGTCGCGAAAGGCATCTTCTGTGCTTTCACGAATCCTCTCATTTGCCCGCTCCTCGCACGAGGAAGCGTCCACATCGTATTTGTCTGCAAAATATCCGGCAAGATATGCTGTATTGAAGTCTTTGGCATCTTTAAAGTAAAAAGGTTCTATAGATTCCATAAGGTCATCTGGCATTTTGGAGGAACCGTCTGCCGGTACATTTTCGAACCCGATTTCTCCTTCTCTTCTCACAGAATAAACTCTGGTTTTCGTATAATTATAGTTCGAATCCGACCACATTCTTGTTCTGGTTGCGCGATATCTCACATTCGCCTGTGCATCTGCATCAAACAGCCAGAACGGTACATAAATCCCTTTTATCTCCTCAATGTGGTTTTCGTCTTTAAACACTTTAGGCAGAAGAGGTTTCTTCTGAATATGTTTCAGATAGGCATTTTTCGCCGCTTTTTTCCCAAGTTTAAATGGAATCACATAATCAGGCCGAAGGTCTCCCGAAAAGTTCTTTGTCACAAGCACGGGATTTCCGCAGTAAGGACAGCTTGTAACTCCGGTGTTTGCATCTCCCACAATCTCACCGCCGCAGGATTCGCATGTATAGACCTTCATTCCCTCTGTTTCGCCCTCCTGCCACTGCATACCGCCGGAAGTGTCCCAGTTTATATCGTCACCTTTCTCACTACTTATTTCTTCCTCGTAAGCTCTGACAGACTCTACCTCAAATTCTGTATCGCAGTACGGACATTTCATCTTCTGTACCTTACTGTCGAATTCCAGAGCGCCGCCGCAGGCAGGGCATTTAAATTCTTTTAATTCAGCCATTCACGCTCCTCCTGCATTAAACCGAAGGTCTGGGACTTCCGCACTCGGAACAGAATTTCCCCTTGTTTACCGCTCCGCAGCTACATCTCCACGGCTGGTTGAGCAAAGGATTCATCTGTCCGCATTCTGAACAAAATTTTCCTGTATTTTTTGTTCCGCAGGAGCACTGCCATACGCCGGACTGCTGTGTCTGCTGCGCTCCCATCTGATAAAGTTCCTGTAGATTCATTCCTCCCGCCTGATTCGCCATGCCCATTCCCATAAAGCCGGTCATTGCGCCCGCCGCATTGGAGGCTGCCGCTTTCATAGCGTCTGCCTGCACTCCTGCCAGATTCGCCGCTGCCATTGCAGGGTCGCGGAACATGGCGTTTTTCTGGGCAAATTTAATCATCTGGGCATCCTCTTCCGGCAGAGTCACAGAATTTAAGGCAATGGAAACAACGGAAAGTCCGCGAAGCTCTCTCCATTTCCTGCTAAGAGTTCGGTTCATAGCATCTGCAAGCTCCCCTACATGCGCAGGTATGGCGCTTGGACGGATTTCCAACTGGGAAAGACTGCCCAGAGCAGGCTGCAGAGCGCTGATAAATTCAGCCTTTAACTGACTTTCAATCTCTTCCCCTGTATATTCCTGCTCCACATTTCCGCACACATTCATATAAAAAAGAAGGGGGTCTTCTATCTTATAGGAATACACTCCGTTGCAGCGTACAGATACGTCGAGGTCAAGTCCAATGTTTCTGTCAACTACGCGGAAAGGAACGGGATTTGCTGTTCCAAACTTATTGTCTACCAGCTCCTTTGTATTAAAATAATAGACTCTCTGGTCTTTTCCCGTATCGCCGCCCTGAAAAAAGCGTTTTTTTGCAGTTTCAAAAGTACGGAGAACTCCTTCTCCCAGACTTCCCCTGAAAATCGTCGGCTCAGAAGAGGCATCGTAGATAAACTCTCCCGGTTCTGCACAAACTTCCACGACTTTGCCCTGCTCCACAATCATCATACACTGACCGTCTGCCACTGCAATTTTGGAACCGTCTGTAATAATATTGTCGTTTCCCCTGTTTCCGGAAAAGCGCCGGTTCACCTGTTTACGCCCTTTTACCACAAGGACATCCTTATCCATAGCGTCACAGTAAAAAAACTCCTTCCACTGGTCTGCCAGAGTTCCTCCTGCTGCTCCAAGCCCTGCTTTTATTAATCCCATAGAAGTTCTCCTTTCTATTGTATGCCTGTTCTCTATACTCAGCCGCCGATTTGAGACATCATATGTTCTTCCCTGTGCTCAGTAAACGCTTCCGTAAACTGATGGCTCAGTGGCTTTCTCGATATGGCGTCACATATTGCTTCCCGTATTTCTTCATCAGAAGCTGCGCCGCGCATAAGCCTGCGAAGGTCACTGCCTACGTCATACTGCAGGCAGGTCTTTAAATATCCCTGGGCTGTAATCCGCACACGATTACAGGAATCGCAGAATTTATGGCTCATTGCGCTGATAAAACCGATTTTCCCTTTAAAACCTTCAAACTGATAATAATGTCCCGGCCCGTTTCCAAGCTTCTGACTGTATACTTCATATTTACCGTAATGCTCTTCCAGTTCACTTAGAATTTCATCTTCTGTTTTACAGATAAACTGTCTTCCAAGACCAATAGGCATCATTTCGATATAGCGCACATGTACCGGATATTTCCGGGCAAGCTCCGCCAGCTCCAGCACGTTCTGGCCTTCTATTCCCATGGGGACACAATTGATTTTCAGCGGAATTTCAGGATATTTCAGAGCTTCTTCAAATCCCTCCATCACCTTATCAAAGCATGTCCGTCTGGAAATCTTTTCAAACGCCTCCTGATTCAGGGTGTCAAGGCTTAGATTAATACCGTCAATTCCAGCCTCAGCCAGCCCTTTCATTGTCTCTGTGAGACAGATCCCATTGGTCGTTATGGTTACCTGTTCAATCCCCGGTATTTCTTTCAGTCTCTTTACAAGCTCCACTGCGCCCTTACGGACAAGAGGCTCTCCTCCGGTAAGCTTTATTTTTTTGATACCAACAGATGAAAAAATCTCTGTCAGGCGGATAATTTCATCAAAACTTAAAATTTCATCGTGAGATACCGGCTCTACCCCTTCTTCCGGCATACAGTAGACGCATCTCAGATTACATCTGTCTGTAATGGAAATTCTGATGTAATCAATATTTCTCCCATAGCTATCTGTCATTTTGTAAAAACTCCCGTGTTTTTTTCGTATATTTTCTTAAATTATACTCTTTTCATCTGCGAAAAGCAATTTTTATTTTTCTTTCCGGACAATAACAATTCTTATCCGATTTCTATAAAACTACCCACTCCCTGGGCATCCCTGCATTTCCTCACTGTGATTTTCCTGTCAATGCGTTCTTTTAATTCTGCCACATGGGAGATAATTCCCACGAGACGCTGCCCTTCGCTCAGTCCCTGAAGCGCCTTCATTGCCTGCTCAAGAGCCTCCTCGTCCAGAGAACCAAAGCCCTCATCCACAAACATGGTTTCCAGCTCTACCCCTCCGTTTGAAGCCTGAATCTCGTCGGAAAGCCCCAGGGCAAGAGACAACGACGCCTGGAAAGTTTCTCCTCCGGAAAGTGTTTTTACACTTCTTACAGTTCCGTTATAGTGGTCGATAACATCCAGTTCCAGACCGCTTTTCCCTACCTTGCTTGCCGCTTCTTTCCGCCTGACCAGCTCATACTGACCGCTGCTCATGGTCAGAAAACGGACGTTGGCTCTTGCAATGATACAGTCGAAATACCATGTCTGGACATAGGTTTCCAGCATCATTCTTGCCTTGCCTTTCAGGTTTCCGTTGGCAGTATCTGAAAGAACCTTCATCCACCTCCAGCGTTCTTCTGTTTTTTCGTAATTTTTTTTCTGAACTTCCAGTTTTTCTTTGATGTCTCTGTTTGTCTGCATCATCAATGCCAGATCGTCTCTTATTTGATTCTTTTTATTTTTTTCTGACAGGAGTGTATTTTTACGCACTTCCATTTCTTCCGTTTCCACCGGTTCTGCTGTCTTTAGCTGTTCGCTTAAAATTTCCATTGCCGACGTCAACTCTGTCATTTCTTTCTGCATCTGCTCAAAAACATTTCTCGCATTTTCATAAGCCTTCTCAATGCTTTCTTTTTGCTGTGTCAAAGCCTGAATCTGTTCCCGAACCCGGGCTGCCGTTTTTTCTCCCAGTTCTTCTTTCAGATTATCTGCCTGTTCTTTTATGTGCTCCACCTTTGCCTTCCCTGCAGCTATTTGCTGGGAAATCTCCGATTCCAGTCTTCCTGTTCTTTCCAGTTCTCTCTGGCTCTCCGCAATTCTTTTTTCCAGAAAAGCTTTTCGTTTCTGTTTTTCTTCTGCTTTTTTTAAGGACTCTTCAAGGGTATTTTGTCTTACTTCCATAAGCTTTACTGCCTGTTCTGTCTCTGCAGCTTCTCCGAACAGTCCGTGAAATCCTGTGACAAAGGTATCATGAGCCGTCACTGCAAGCTCCCTTGCCGACCTTGCCTCAGCACTGGCTTCTGAAACCTTTTTTTCCAGTTTCAAAGTTTTTTCCTGCTGCTGCTCCACCTCTTCTCTGGATGGCGCCAAAGCTGTACATTTCGCAAGTTTCAAATGGTGCGTTGCGCCGCATACCGGACACTCCATTCCTTCCTCTAGTCCCAGTGCAAGAATTCCTGCCTGCTCGTCAAAAAAAGCTCGCTGAAGTCTGTCTGAAATCTCCTTTTGTTCCTGATATCGCTGTGCCTCTTCCTTATAATGTTTCTGTCTCAGTTCCAAACTTTTCCGCAATCTGCGGTAAGTGTCCAGATTTTCTCTGACCCTGTTCAGTTTTTCAATCTCATATACACATTCTTTCTTTTCTTCTCCTGCAAAGGCAAGGTCTGTAAGCTCTACTCCTCCTTCTTCCAGAAAATTTTTTAACTGTTCTTTTACGTTTTCTGTTTCTTTTTTCTTTTTTTCCAGTGTTCCAAGAATCTGCTTTGTCTGTTCAAACTCCTTTTCCAGTTCCTCTGAACGATTATATTTTTTCAGGCTTTCCTTCTCGCTTTCGATAAGAAGTGCGAGCTTTTCTGTATTTTTATAGTTTTCTTCTGCCTTTTCATACGCAGTCTTACTTTCCATAGACAGTGGTTTTATCTCTTCATAGCGGGCTCTTTTTACAGCCAGCTTTTCTCTTGCTTCTCTCTCCTTATAAGCCTTTCCCAGAGTCTGAACAAGATTTTGAAGCTTCTCCTCCACTGCTTCAATTTCTTTCTGTACACCATCAAGACATTCTCTGTCTGCCTCAATAAAAATATCCAGAAGTTCCATTCCCTCTTCCAGATGCCCTTCAAATCCTTCCGTCAAAAGCTTTTCCCACCGCTCTCCGGCGCTGTTTTGGGGATATCTCACCTGGTCGATATACTGAAGTATGCTTCTGAGAAGTTCCTTGTATTCTTTATCCAGAGAGTTTGCTTCAAATCTGAGCTTTTCCTGAATCGTATGGTAAATATCCGTATGGAAAAGCTTACGAAAAATCACACTTCTCTCATCTGTCTCCGCAAGAAGGAGCTTGCGGAAATCCCCCTGGGCGATCATGGCAATCTGGCTGAACTGTTTCATATCAAGCCCGATTAATTCTGTCACTGCAACCGTTACCTCCCGCACCTTTGTAATCGGATTCCTTCCGTCCGGCAGGGTCAGAACTGCGTCGCCTTTCTGCATGGTGGTTCCTGTACCTCTGGCTTTGGGACGTTCATAATCCGGACTTCTCCTTACCGTATATTTCCGGTTTTTATATAAAAAAGTCAGCTCTGCAAAGGTTTGTGTCTCCGGTTTCGCATACTTACTCCTTAACATACTGCTCTCACGGATTCCTCCGCTTGTCTCTCCGTAGAGGGCAAAAGTAATACCGTCAAAGATTGTCGTCTTTCCGGCTCCCGTATCTCCGGTCACCAGAAAAAGCCCTGTTTCTCCAAGCTTGGTAAAATCTATTTCCGTCACTCCCGCATAGGGGCCAAACGCAGATAAAGTCAGCTTTAACGGTTTCATTCGTCTCCCTCCTTCAGCTTTCGAATCAGGTTTTTCATATATTCTTCCTGCTCTTCTTTCATGGGTTCATTGTTCAGTTTTTCAAAAAATTCACCAAATAATTCCAGCTCCGTTTTTCGGCTCTGTTCCTGAAGTCCCTGAATCTCTCTGTTTTCTCTTGTTCTTGTATTATCGTAGGCAAGGCTCATAAGATTCGGATAAATCGTTCGCAGACGCGCCATTGCATTTGGTATATCCTCCTCGTCTGTAAGGGTAATCTGCATGTAATCGTAACGGTTCTCTTCCGTATAGGCTTTCCTGTCTGAAACCTCCAGATACGTTCCTTTTATTTTGCGTAAATCCAGTCTGGGAATCAGAGGAATCGTTTCAATTTCAACCCGTCCCTTTTCTTTAAGCTCTACTACAGTTACGGATTTTTTGTGTCCTGCCTCCGAAAAAGAGTATTTCAGAGGGGTTCCGCAATATCGGATTGTCTCCTTTCCCACATGCTGCGGACTGTGGATATGTCCCAGTGCAACGTAATCAAATCCATCGAAAACACGTCCGTCAATCTGGTCCAGACCTCCCACAGATACCTCCTCAGAATCGCATCTTCCGGCTCCCAGAACAAATTGATGAGCAACCAGAACATTACGTTTTTCTGGATCCGCTTTAAGTTTTTCAAGAGCTGCTTCCACTGCCTCCTGACAGGTCGCCATGTCTTCTCTCTCCAGCGCGTGACGCACCACAGATGGCTTCAGGAAAGGAAGAAGATGGATATACAAAGGTCCGTATTCGTCCTCTGTTTCGATTGTCCGTATCTCTCCGTCGTAAACTCTGGATATATAAATTCCGCTTTCTTTCAAAAGCTCTGCCCCAAAAGAAAGGCGCTCTGCAGAATCGTGATTGCCGCTGATTATATAGACCGGAATACCAGCTCCTGAAAGACGGGTAAGAAAACTGTCAAATATCTGTACCGCTTCTGCAGAAGGTACGCTTTTATCGTAAACGTCCCCTGCGATCAGAACCCCGTCTGCCTTTACGTTCTCAATGATGTCTCCAATCTGGTTCAAAATATATCTCTGATCCTCAATCATGGAAAATTCATGGACCCTTTTTCCTATATGTAAATCTGATATATGTATCAATTTCATACAAGTCACCTCTTCTATTCTTTCGCTTTTTTATTTTATCAAACCTCAGAATCTCTTACAAGGGAGACTTGACATCCCTTTTTTCTTCCATTAAAATGCTTGTGTCAATATTGTAAACTTTACAGGAGCAGATTACATGAACAATAAAACAAGAAATGTCATTGTGGGCGGTATTCTCCTTCTTGTATTTGCAGGCTTCGCCTTCTTTTACCAGAAAGCAGCGCCTTCGCAGGAACCTATTTCCGCCTCATCTTTCAAGCTTAATACCGTCGTCAATATCACGATTTACGATTCACAGGATGAAACGCTTCTTCAGGATGCTATGGCTCTCTGCGACAAGTATGAGGCCATTTTCAGCCGTACCGACCACTCCAGCGAGCTTTATAAACTGAATCACGGTGCTCTCCCAAAAGATGGTAATGAATTTCAAATTTCTCCTGAGCTTGCAGAGTTAACTGCAAAAGGACTCGCATACGGACAGCTTTCCAACGGCGCATTTGATATCGCCATTGCACCTGTTTCCTCTCTGTGGGATTTCACTTCCGAAGAAAAACGAATCCCCTCTGACGAGGACTTAAAAGTGAAGCTACCCCTTGTAAACTACGAGGATGTAATTCTTGACGGCACTTCTCTGACCTTCCGAAAAGATGGAATGGGACTTGATCTGGGAGCCATTGCCAAAGGGTATATCGCAGATAAAATCAAGGAATTTCTTCTTTCCAAAGGTGTAAAAAGCGCGATTATCAATCTGGGAGGAAATGTGCTCTGTATCGGAAACAAGCCGGATAAAACGCCTTTTAAAATCGGTATCCAGAAGCCTTTCGCAGACCGGAGCGAAACCATTGCAACTGTAGATATCACGGATCAGTCCGTTGTTTCCTCAGGAATCTACGAGCGTTTTTTTGAAAAAGACGGGCAGCTTTACCACCATATCCTGAACCCCAAAACCGGATACCCCTACGACAATTCCCTGATTTCTGTCACCATCATCTGTGACAGCTCCACAGACGGAGACGGCTTAAGCACCTCCTGCTTTGCTCTGGGTCTTGAGAAAGGAATGGAGCTTATCAACAGTCTTCCCGACGTACATGCGGTCTTCATTACTTCTGATGATAAACTTCATTACAGCAAAAACTTCCAAAAAGAAACCAGCCTCCGGGAATCCTGAAGGCTGGTTTTTCATTGGGAACATTTTTTAGTTTTTATTTCTCTGCGTTCATTTCGTCACGCACCTCTTTGAAACATTTCACAATATAATCAATGTCTTCTTTTGTGTGAGCTGCGCTTACCTGTGTTCTGATTCTTGCTTTTCCCTTCGGAACTACCGGATAGGAGAAAGCAACTACATAAACGCCTTTTGCCATCATTCTGGCAGCCATCTCTCCTGCAGTTCTCTCATCGTAAAGCATAACCGGAACGATCGGATGTGTGCTTTCGATGATATCGAAACCTGCCTCTGTAAGCTGCGCGCGGTAATAAGCTGTGATTTCTTCCAGATGATCTCTTAAAGAGGTATCCTCTTCCAGCATCTTAAAGACCTCGATACTGGATTTTACGATAGCCGGAGCCAGCGTATTTGAGAAAAGGTACGGTCTGCTTCTCTGACGAAGTAAATCAATAATTTCCTTTCTTCCGCTTGTATAGCCGCCGGAAGCTCCTCCCAGCGCCTTTCCGAGAGTTCCTGTGATAATGTCTACACGGCCCTGTACGCCGCAGTGCTCTGCAGTACCGCGTCCTGTTTTGCCCACGAAACCAGCGGAATGACTGTCATCCACCATAACAAGGGCCTGAAATTCGTCTGCCAGATCGCAGATTCCCTTTAAATTGGCAATGATACCGTCCATGGAGAATACGCCGTCTGTAGCAATGAGCTTGATTCTTGCGCCTGCCTCGTCAGCTGCTACAAGCTGCGCACGAAGATCTTCCATATCGTTATTTTTGTAACGGAAACGTTTTGCTTTGCAAAGACGAACACCGTCAATGATACTTGCATGGTTCAGTTCGTCACTGATTACCGCATCTTCCGGTCCGAGGATTGTCTCAAACAGACCGCCGTTTGCGTCAAAACAGGAAGAATACAGGATAGTATCTTCTGTTCCGAGGAAGCGGCTGATTGTTTCCTCCAGCTCCTTATGCGTATCCAGAGTACCGCAGATGAAACGAACGGAAGAAAGTCCGTAACCTCTGTCTTTATAGGAATTAACAGCTGCATCGATAACTCTCTGATTATTTGCAAGACCCAGATAGTTATTTGCACACATATTAAGAACTTCTCTTCCGTCTGTGAGCTTTACTCTTGCTCCCTGCGGAGACGCAATTGGGCTTTCCCCTTTAAAAAGCCCTGCTTCTTTAATATTGTCCACTTCTGTTTTATAGAAATTTAATGCCTCTTCTCTTCTCATGAAATTAACCCTCCTGCTTATTTGTTCTCTTCCTGAAGAGAGGTCCAGTCAAGAACAACCTTTCCTGAATTTCCGCTGTTCATTGCAGCGAAGCCTTTTTCATAATCACGGATATCGAAACGATGTGTAATGATGTCGTCGATGTTCAGACCGCTCTGAAGCATTGTATCCATCTTATACCATGTTTCCCACATTTCTCTTCCGTAGATTCCTTTGATGGTCAGTCCGTTAAAGATTACCTTGCTCCAGTCAATCTTTGCATCTGACCTCTGTAAGCCGAGAAGTGCGATTTTTCCGCCGTTCTTCATGTTATTGACCATATCGTTAAATCCGGCTTCGTTTCCGGACATTTCAAGACCTACGTCAAAGCCTTCCTTCATTCCAAGCTCATGCATCACATCCTGAAGGTTTTCTTTCGCGATATTAACGGTACGTGTTGCCCCCATCTTTTTCGCAAGTTCCAGTCTGTATTCGTTTACGTCTGTGATTACTACATGTCTTGCGCCTACGTGTTTGCTGATAGCTGCAGCCATGATACCGATAGGGCCTGCACCTGTAATCAGAACGTCCTCGCCGATCATATTGAAAGCCAGAGCTGTGTGTACTGCATTTCCAAGGGGGTCAAAGCAGGAATAAAGTTCTTCTTTAATAAGAGGAGAACATTTCCATACATTAGAAGCCGGAATTACAAGATACTGAGCAAAAGCGCCGTTTCTGTTTACACCTACTCCCTGAGTATTTCTGCAAAGATGCGGCAGACCTGCCAGACAGTTTCTACACTTGCCGCAGACAATGTGTCCTTCTCCGGAAACCTTCTCTCCAATCTCAAAGCCTTCTACATTCTCGCCGATTTCCACAATTTCACCCACATACTCATGACCGGCTGTAAGTCCCACCGGAATCGTGTCCTGTGCCCACTGATTCCAGTTGTAAATATGCACGTCTGTTCCGCAGATTGAAGTTTTTAAAATTTTGATTTTAACTTCGTTTTTCCCCACCTTCGGAATCTCCACCTGTTTCAGCCAGAGTCCCTTTTCCGGCCGCTCCTTCACAAGCGCCCACATCATATTTTTGTTTTCCATAAGTACCCTCTCTTTCTGTTATGTATATTGTATTTTCTGTGCAGTAAATTTGTAATCAGTCATACCTTTATATTATAAAGTATCCGGAAAGATTCCGTCAATAGAACTGACGCACAATTCCCTCATTTTCAGGAAAATCTTGTTCTTTTTTCAGACCATTATTTGCAAGAACGGGCATTTGTCCGACGGTGATGGACAGGCTTTTTATACTGAAAAAAAACAGCCCCCGGAATTTCTCCCGAAGGCTGTCTGTTTCGTGTCTCTGTTTTTAGTAAATACTTAGAATCATATAGATGAATCCCATGGAAAGCATCTCTGTGGGAAGCCCGCGATATGCCATTCCTGTTCTGGAAAAACGCAGGATTCTTTTCACGGAGATAAATAAAATCACCGGTACAATAGCTGTCCAGATAAATCCTCCCACTTCTCCGAAGGCTTCCACCTCAAAAGGACGCATGAACAACGCCAGTGGAATCACCAGGAACAGGCTTTGCACATTACCGCAGCGCTTTTTCAGTACACCATTCGTAAATGCAAGAACAAGTCCCGCAGTTATAAATCCAAAGTAAAGCTCCAGGAAAGCATTGGAATGGAACACCGGCTCAATAAGCATATTTCCGAAAATCTCTCCTGTGGCAAAGAATTCCCTTGCAATTGCAAGAAGAATCCAGAATCCCCATCCAATGGCGCATTCCCAGAAAAGATCTCCGTATTCTGCATCAATCTCTTCGGTAAGCACATGTCTCGCTGCAAGAAGCCCCAGAAGGAAGACCATCATCCAGAGAGGAAGCTCCACCTCCATGCCAAGAACTGTCAGACCTGCCAGAAATGCACTGGCACAGACAGCCCCCGTTCCTAAATAAACGCTGAGCTTCACACTCCAGTCCGGTACAAGATCCGTGAGAAGATTCCTTAGAAATTCCGCAAATACAACTGCAAAAATGGTGAGGATTCCTGCTGCAAAGGCTTCCTTCATTCCAGAGGAAAACAGCACGACGCCCAGTGCGAAGGCTTCTGCCGGGTATCTTAACTTCATATCTTTTCCTCCGTTTTCCTTATTTCGCTGCATTTAAGAAATCAAATGCCATATTAACTGCATTTACAGCTGCAGTAGAAGAAATTGTTGCTCCGGATACACCGTCAACAACCGTACCGTCTTCAGGTGCTTCTGTCTCTGCCGGTGTCTCTTCCGGTGTTTCGACTCCTGCTGCCTGATTAAGGCAATCCTGTGCAAGGCTTACAAAACCGCCAATGGAGATGCTGACTCCGGATACCGCATCGGTTTTTCCCTGCTCATCCATAGTAAATACATCCAATGTCTGATTTTCCACAAGTGTCTGGGCAAGAGCCTCTGCCTGCTCCTTCCAGGTCGGACCGTCCTCTGTCATAACGTACTCTCCGTTTTCAGACATTTCACTTTTCTTTGTTCCATCCTCTCCTATCGCATCCCAGTTAACAGCAGTGATTTTTCCGTCTTTCACTGTCATGGTCACCTGCTCTGTAAGACCGTTATCGTCCGGCTGGCCCTTTGCAATATAATCTCCGTCTGCAAGAGTCAGAGATTTCTCTGTCACAATTCCTGCCGCTTCATACATACACTGTTTTGCAAGATCTACGAAGCCTCCAATGGAAATGCTGACTCCGGATACCGCGTCAGTTTTTCCCTGCTCATCCATAGTAAATACATCCAGCGTCTGATTTTCCACAAGTGTCTGGGCAAGAGCCTCTGCCTGCTCCTTCCAGGTCGGACCGTCCTCTGTCATAACGTATTCTCCGTTTTCAGACATTACGCTTTTCTTTGTTCCGTCCTCTCCTACTGAATCCCAGTTAACAGCAGTGATTTTTCCATCCTTCACTGTCATGGTTACCTGATCTGTAAGACCGTTATCATCCGGCTGGCCCTTTGCAATATAATCTCCGTCTGCAAGGACCGCATCTTTGAGAAGGTCTTCCTCCTGATCAGCTGCCGGAGTTTCCTCTCCAGTTTCTTCCAGTGTCATCGGAACGTTCATTCCCGGAAGGTAAACCGGTGCCTCTACTCCTTCAAACTGGCTTAAAAACTCCGTCTCTGTGATTTTGGATCCGACACCTTCTGTCTCAGTCTGCTCCTTTACTGTTACTTTTGTCACAGTTTTGCCTTCTGCATCAAAAGCCACATCCATTACAATATCTCCGCCATAGCCTTTTGTGCGGACAGTTACAAGATAGCCGTCTGATGTTTTCACTGCTTTTTCGATTCCGTCGAACCCTTCCGTATCCAGTTCCTCCATAACCTCTGACTGGCCTTCCTGTGCTGTCTGAGTATTTTCTGCCGCAAATTTTTCAGAAAATGTATGTGAACCGTAGATTACTCCAAAAGATAATGCAGTCACAACTGCAAGCGCAAGGATACCTCTTACATTTTTATTTTTCATAGTTAAATGCCTCCAAATTTATGCCTGTTTTTTCATTCCATATACATGTTTTTTATAAAGCATGGATACTAATCCTGCCATGCAGTTTGCCGTCAGGATACCGAAACAGATTCCTTCCGGATAATTGCTGTAAATACGAATCGCCGCTGTAATGATTCCGGCTGTCACTGCGTAGAGAAGCTTACCCTTTCGGGAAACAAACACATAGTCTGTAAGCATATAGCATCCGCCCAGAACAAGACCGCCGCCAAAAAGATTCACAAGAATATCTCCCGTAAAAAGGCCTTCCGGTCCAAATACAAAGGTAAGGGCAAGAACTGTCACAATATAGGTAACAGATGCTTCCCAGTTGACAACTCCCATATAACACATATAGGCAAATCCGACTAAGAGAAGAAGAGTACTTGTCTCTCCCAGAGCTCCCGGCATTTCACCGATAAACATCTGCAGATAATCGTAGGCTGCTTCTCCTCCGTTTTTCACTGTTCCAAGTACTGTTGCTGATGAGACAGCATCTGCTGCCAACGTTCTCGGAGCTACATACTGCATCACGGCTCCCGGCCATGCAACCATCACCAGAAGTCTTCCCATCAGCGCGGGATTGACAAAATTATTTCCTATTCCGCCAAACATCTGCTTCACAAAAAGAATACTGAATACTCCTGCTGCCGATACAACCCACAGAGGAGCTGTCACAGGCATATTAAATGCCAGAAGGATTCCTGTTACCACTGCACTGAAATCTCCTGCTGTAACCTGTTTTTTTGTGAGCTTCTGCCAGAGATATTCTGTAAGTACACAGACTGCCACAGAAAACTCTGTCACGTAAAACGCACGGATTCCAAAAAAATAAATCGCACCCAGAAGTGCAGGAATCAGGGAAATCGTCACCTGCAGCATCACCCATCTGGTAGTTCTCTCTGTCCGAAGATGAGGTCCGTTTATAATTCTTCTCTCACTCATGCTTTCTTTTCCGCCCTTTCTCTCATTCTCTGCTTTACTGTGTCACGCGCCAGTCTGGTACGGAGACTCAGCTCCCTCTTTGCAGGGCAGGTATAAGAACAGCAGCCGCAGGCAATACATTCGCTTGCATGCAGGCTCTCACATAAATCAAAATCCTCTTCCTGATATGCGAAATCAATCTGGTAAGGAATCAGTCCTGCAGGACATACCTGCTCACAGCCGCCGCATCGCATACATGGGCTTTCTTCTGTCTGATAATCAGGAAGCACAAGGATTCCTGAGGTATTCTTTCCAATACAAAACAGCTCTTCCCGACCATCCCAGTCGTAAGTAATACACGGACCGGTCATAGGACCGCCGCCGATAATTCTGTGATGTTTCTCTGTAACTCCCCCACAGAGTTCAATAAGCTCTTTTGCAGTAGTTCCCACAGGTACCAGGAAATTTCCCGGTTCCGTTACACAGCCGGTTACCGTTACTACACGACTGTTAAGAGGCTTTTTGCCCAGAACCATATCTGCAGTTGCTTTAGCAGTTCCTATATTGGAAACCATTGCTCCTACTGCAGCAGGAAAACTTCCTGCCGGAACTTCTCTTCCAAGTACTGCCTGGATAAGCTGGCGCTCACCGCCCTGCGGGTATTTTGTGGGAAGAACTTTTACTTCAATTCCCTCTTCCCTGCAGCTTTCCAAAACTGCATTTAAAGATTTCACTGCTTCCGGCTTGTTATCCTCAATGCAAATATAGGCTTTCTCTGCCCTTGCCGCTTTTTTCATCAAACGTACGCCATTGAGGATTCCTGCCGGACACTCCAGCATTAACCTGTAGTCACAGGTCAGGAAAGGTTCACATTCTGCGCCGTTGACCAGGACTGCTTCGATAGGCAAATCTGTCTTGTATTTAATGTGAGTGGGGAATCCTGCTCCGCCCATTCCCACAAGACCGCCTTCTTCCATTCCGCGGATGATGTCTTCTCTGGAAAATTCATCCACAGACACCAGTTGCTTTTCATAAACAGCGCTTCCAAACGCCGGCTCATCGGAAAGCTTTCCCTGATCCGGCAAATAGACACGAACGGGCTTGTTCATGGTCAGAGCCTTATCCTGCCCGTCAGTGGGATGGACTCCTCCAGGGAAGACATTCTTCTTTTTTAATCGCATGTCCGTTCTCCTTTATTTTATCATTAGTCGTTAATCTTTTAACGCACCGAAACAGAATAACACAGCCCCTTAAATTTTTCAAGGTAAAAAAACTGGTAATTGCTATTTTGTACTTTTTAAATCAACATTTTATTTTTTCTAATGATTATCCACGATCAGCATATTCAGTTTCTGCCACCTCTGCATTTCTTTTTTGCTGAAAAGAAGATGTTTTTTTAATTCTTCCGTATGTTCTCTCGGATGAAGTGTCACAAGACACTTAAATGCACAGGGCATAAGATCTGCACTGGAGATTCCACATAAAAGTCCGTCTGTTGAATCACGGATATCAAGCGGATTAAAAATATAAAGAAGGTCTTCTTCCAGGGCATTACACTGATTTACAAAAGAAAACCGTATCAGCATATCACTGTATATTACTTTTCCTGTATAGTAAATCTCACTGCTTCTTCCGTTAGCCGTAGCAGAACGAATAGAAAGAGCCGCTTCATATGTACCTTCTTTTGTCTTTGATTTGCGAATATCTATAATTCCGTCTTTCAGCCTCTGGTATCTCCCGTCATAAAAATAGAAATACAGCCTTTTTGCTTGAAAAAACGGACTCATTCCACTGTAAACAGCAGGATTCTCCTCCGGTTCTTTTTCCTCTGTATAAAAATCTGTAAGCTGGTTGATTCCTACCTCCAGCACCTCTGCAATTTCTGCCAGTGTCTCAATATCCAGGGATATTTCCCCATTTTCATACTTACTGGTGCTGGAACGGCTTTTATGGATTTTGTCCGCAAGCTGCTGCAACGTCATTCCCCTTGATTTCCGATACATTCTGATTCTGCTTCCTACATGATGGTTCATATCTTTTATCATAAAACTCTTCCTTTTTCCTTTTTCGTTCAGAGATTACAGAACACGTTTTCCCAGATCAAGTTTCATATAAATACACTTTTGGCGAAAAAATCCTGTTCCATCGCGAGATTATATCATATCTTCTTTCATTTTTCTATTATTAAGAAACTTTTTATTCAAAAAATTTCATATAATGAAACTTTTATAAATTTGATTTTTCTTTTGTTTTCTGTATAATACGGAATAAAAATGACATGAAACGAGGATGTATATTATGGAAGCAAAAAGAAAAAGCGGTTTTACCGGCTCTCTCGGATTTGTTCTGGCTGCCGCCGGAAGCGCCGTAGGCGTAGGAAACATCTGGAGATTCCCTTATCTGGCGGCAAAAGACGGAGGCGGATTATTTCTTATTATTTACCTGATACTGGTACTGACCTTCGGCTTCACTCTTCTGGTCACAGACGTTGCCATTGGCAGAAGGACCAAGACCCACGCACTGAAAGCCTTCGGAAAAATGAACCCTAAATGGAAATTCCTGGGTTATCTCACCTTTCTTGTTCCTGTACTGATTATGACTTACTATTCTGTCATCGGAGGATGGATCACCAAATATATGGTAACCTTTTTCACAGGAGCAGGAAAACAGGCAGCACAGGACGGATATTTCACAGATTTCATTACTTCAAAAATATCCCCTGTTGTATTTATGCTGTTATTCCTTTCCATCACTGCTTTTATCGTATACAGCGGCGTAGAAAAAGGAATTGAACGATTTGCCCGCTTTGTAATGCCCGGACTTCTCCTGATGATTGTAGGTATTGCATTTTTCTCCCTCACTCTGCACCATAAAGACGGGAACGGTACTATCCGAACAGGGCTTCAGGGCTTATCCGTCTACCTCCTTCCCAACTTCGAGGGAATTACTGTGAAACGCTTTCTGGAAATTCTTTTAGATGCCATGAGCCAGCTCTTCTTCTCCTTAAGCGTCTCTATGGGAATTATGATTACCTATGGCTCTTATGTTAAAAAAGATGTCAATTTAAGCAAATCTCTTACACAAATTGAATTTTTTGACACTTTTGTAGCATTTCTTGCAGGTTTGATGATCATTCCAGCCGTTTATGTATTCTTTGGAACAGAGGGCATGGCATCCGGTCCGAGTCTGATGTTTATTTCCCTTCCTAAAGTCTTTGAAGCAATGGGACCTGCCGGAAATATCATTGGCTGCGTTTTCTTTCTTATGGTGCTGTTTGCAGCCTTTACTTCATCCGTTTCCATTATGGAAACCCTGGTTGCAAATTTTATGGATATATTCCACAGCACCAGAAAAAAGACAAGTCTCGTTGTAGGCATTGTCTTTGCAGCAGCCTCTGCAGTCATCTGTATGGGTTATAATATTTTTTACTTTGAACTGCACCTTCCTAACGGAACCACAGCCCAGCTTCTTGATCTGATGGATTACATCAGCAACAGCTTTTTAATGCCGTTCATTTCTCTTCTGACCTGCATCTTTGTAGGCTGGATCATAAAACCGAAATGGATTTGCGAAGAAATGGAGGCAAGCGGCGACAAATTCAGCAGAAAGAAACTTTATATTTTTATGATTCGTTATGTGGTACCTGTTATGATGACAATTCTTTTCCTGCAGTCCGCAGGCGTTCTGTCATGGATTGGTTCTCTGTTTTCCTGAAAATAAAAACCTCAGACATTTTTATGCCTGAGGTTTTTGTATTCATTAAAATGTTTTTCCAAAAACTTGCATTATCGTACGAACCTTTCCCATAACATCATCAAACATCTGAGGAGTCAACGACTGCATACCGTCACATAATGCATGTTCCGGATCATTGTGCACCTCGATCATCACACCGTCTGCGCCTGCTGCAATCGCTGCCATAGTAAGCGGCTCCACCATAAAACGGTGACCGGAGGCATGGCTTGGATCAATAATGACCGGAAGATGACTTTTCTTTTTCAGCATGGGAATTGCAGATATATCAAGGGTATTTCTCATAGAGGTTTCAAAAGTACGGATTCCCCTCTCACAGAGAATCACTCTTTCATTTCCTCCAGCCATAATGTACTCTGCACTCATAAGAAGCTCGTCAAGAGTATTTGCCATTCCTCTTTTCAGAAGAATGGGCTTGTCAAGCTTGCCCAGTTCCTTCAAAAGCTCAAAGTTCTGCATATTTCTTGTTCCCACCTGGATTACATCCACATCCTCAAACATTTCAAGATGATTTGCGCTCATAATCTCTGTAACCACGGGAAGACCTGTTGCTTTTTTCGCCTCCAGAAGAAGGTCAAGACCATCGCGGCCAAGCCCCTGGAAGGCGTAAGGTGAAGTTCTTGGTTTAAACGCACCGCCTCTTAAAAGATTTGCCCCGGACTTTTTCACATCAAACGCAACTTCCGTAATCTGTTCCTTTGTTTCAATGGAACAAGGACCTGCAATCACCTGAAAATGACCTCCTCCGATCTTCTGTCCGCAGACATCGATTACCGTATCCTCAGGATGCATACTGCGGTTTGCTTTTTTGTACGGCTCACGGATTCTTTTTACATCATCTACAACCTCAAGGGCACGAAGCTGGTCTTCGTGAATATGAGTTGTATCACCGATCAAACCAATCAGAGAAGACTCCACACCATCAGACAGATGGAGCTTCAAACCTTTCTCTGTCAGAGATTCTTTCAACAATTCCACTTTTTTCGGGTCTGCATTCTTTTTTAATACGATAATCATAATTTGATTCCTCCTGTTTATAATCTATCCTTTCATCAAAAGCGAAAAAAAAGCTGATATCTGCCGCATGCAAATATCAGCTGTCTTTACCTCATTCTTCCTGTAAAGATACTATTCGTGATATTCTCCGCAGCAAAAAGAACCTGTGCCGAAATAATAGCCCAAGTAACCAAAATACATAAATTCTGCTGCATCAAAATTCTGCATTTTCCCTGCCACGGTTGTATCCTCCTTCTTTACCAGTCTTTTGTATTTCATGCATATGTAAAATATACCTTAATACATTTTACATATTAACCCTTTTTCTTGCCCTTGTCAATCATTATTTTCGCAATTTAAAGCGTTACGCTTTTATGTACTGCCGTACCATTAAAAGATACGGCAATGTACATTTACCACAATATAATCAGATAGAACAGCGTCAGCATCAGTCCGATGCAGGTAAGAAGCAACGCAAAAGACATACTCCTTCGAATAACCACGCTGTTCTGCCTGCTCTCCACATGACGGACAGCAAGATAATGAACGTAATCTCTCTCAATCGGTCTTTTGCGTCTCCAGGTACTGTTTGCCACATCCCGGAAACGATTAAGAACAACGCCAACACTCAGTGTAAATAAAGTTCCCTCTGTAAGCTCATGGGGAAGAGGGCTGTCACGGTAAATACTCTTCCTGAGGAATACAATGACCCCGTCCAGAAAGCTGTCGAGCACTCTGCATACCAGACCGCCCAAAAGAGGAAGAAGTTTCAATAACAACGGTCTGTAGATAAGATTTTCCACATCCAACCATGAGAACCAGCGATTCACATATCTGTCTCCTCCGGCAGTTTTTTCCATAAGAACTTTCCTGATAAAGAACAGATAAACAACCGCTCCGATTCCTATAGAAATTGCGGCTCCGGAAAGATTCTTAAGGTCAAAATACTCTACTCTTTCCCCAAAGTGTCCAAGACGCATAATTCCCTGGCCAAATTGCGCAGCCTTATCCATCAGATTTTCCGGGAAAAGTCCCCAGATAAGGAGCACTCCTGCACTGACCGCAAGAACAAAGGCAGACTGAGAATTGATGTATTTTTTCTGACTGTCATATTTTTTCTGCACTTTTGCAGATGTATTGGATTCTATAAATACAGCAATAAAAAGCTTCGTCATGTATGCGACGGTCAAACCTCCGGAAAACAGAAAACTGTATTCCACTGCCTTCATGATCCATCCTCCGCCAAACTCCACAATGCTCTCGTGAAGCAAGGTTTTACTCACATAACCTCCGAAGAAAGGAATTCCGCCGATTGCCAGCGCACCAATAAGAAAAACCCTTTTCAAAAACGGTTTCTTTCTTCCAAATCCACGGATTTCATTCAAATCAAGGGCATGGGTATTCATGAACACCACGCCTGCCGCAAGGAATAAAACAAGCTTAATCATAGAATGGTTCATCATATGAAGCAAAGTTCCGTGAACAGCCAGAGCATTCTCCTCTCCAAGAAGCCCCTGCATGCCGATACCAACCATAATAAATCCAATCTGGGACATAGAGGAACAGGCAAGCGTTCTCTTTAAATCAATGGAAAAGACTGCCAGCAGCGCGCCGCCCAGCATAGTTGCCACTCCAAGAGCTAAAATGAGCGCCCCCCATACTCCATCGTGGAAAAAGAGGTTTGCCGAAAGAAGAAGCATTCCATATATTCCTGTCTTTGTCAGGATACCGGACAGCAAAGCAGACGCCGGAGCCGGCGCAACAGGATGCGCCTTCGGAAGCCAGATATGAAGAGGAAAGGCACCTGCTTTTGCACCGAATCCCACCAGCATACAGGCACCGGATGCATAAATCACAGCTTTATTTTCACAGTGCTGTACAGCTTCATGGAGTTGGTCGATAACCACCGTCCCAAGCTCATGGTACAACATAAAAATACCCATGAGCATTACAAGGCCACCAATCACTGCCACTGCAAGATATGTTCCTGCAGCTCGTATGGACGGCTGATTTTCTTCCTGTACCACCCACACATAGGAAGTAAAGGACATAATTTCAAAGAAAATAAATGTTGTAAACAAATCTGCGGACAGGAAAACGCCCATTGTCGCCCCGAGAGTCAGTAAAAGAAACAGATAAAAACGGTTTCTGTTCTCGTGATGTTTCAGATATTCCTTTGCCATCAGACATGCCATAGTCCACATAAAAGCAGCTACTATTCCGTATATCAGGCGGAAGCCGTCAAGCTGAAAATTCAGCCCCATGCCACAGATATCTTTCAGACAAAGCGAAGCCACCGCACTGTTCCAGATATCACTTTGCTGCCAGATTGCCTCTCTGTTACAGACAAAAACCGCCAGAATCAGAGCAAGTTCCAGAACTGTCACGGCCGCAGCCAGACAGTCCCTGACTTTTTCGTTTCTTTTCCC
>Scooby_p1__coassemble_184_pt1 | contig 44125 bp, 45 predicted proteins | sample Scooby_p1__metabat2_low_PE_018 | metagenome-assembled genome bin Scooby_p1 | reverse complement strand
TTATATTAATATTGTGTATTGAGGGCACTTTTTTGAAGGAGAAATCTTTCAGAGAGTGTCCTTTTTTTATCATTAATGTGCTGATATAATGTGTGATAGAGAAATTTAAAAAAAATATAGTAATTGACAATTCAAAATATGTTATATATAACAATTTGATGTATATTTTAAAAGAAATATGTTATACTTGACATAAAAGAAGGCTGTTGTTATGAATAACGGAGATATGAATTCTTTATTTGAACGAGAAAAATGAACTCCACAATCGAAATCTTCATATAAGTGGACTTTTGAGTGAAGAAAAAGTGGACATTGGGGATGCAAAAGTGGATATTGAGAATAAAAAAGTGGACATTCAAGACAAAAAAAGTGGATATTGAAAATGTACTTTCTGAAAAAGGTAGCGATTTCTCGGTAAAAACGACGGTTCATATCCATAGACTCTTTGAGAAGTTTGTGCAGATTATCTACACAAAATCAAAATAACTCAAAACTTGACTTTTAACATTGGCTAAGTTAAAATAAAAGAAATTGAGTTAAAAGGAGAATGAGAAATATGCTTACAAGCGTATTCGGGATTTCTATAAAATATGAAGCATGGAATCACCAGGGTTCTTTGCCTGTTTATATTGCAGGAAGTTATGATTTTCACACAGCATATATTGGAAACAGACGTTGTATAATGCTTGCTCCAACAGAAGAACTTGCCACACTTCCAGCATTGAAAAAACAAATTGTAAAAATACAGCAAATTGATAATGTGCCAGTCGTATTTGAACTTACAACGGTATCAAATTATCGAAGAAAAAGCCTTATAGAAAATAATATACCGTTTATTACTGATAAGCAGGTCTTTCTTCCTTTCATTGGAACAATGCTTGCAGATGAGAAAGAACCGACAAAGCTGACAAGTAAGTTTGTTTACTCCACGCAGCAGTTGTTTTTGTTTTATCTGTACAGTAAGAAAAAGCGATTGTATATTTCAGAAGCCGGAAAAGTGCTTCCATTTACAGCAATGACCTTGACCAGAGCAGTAAAGCAGCTGGAAGCGACGGATTTGTTTCTTATAGCAAAAGACGGTGTCAACAAGTTTATTGAGTCAAAATATAGCCGAAATGAATTATTTGAAAAAGCAAAAGTATATTTGACGACTCCTGTCCGCAAAGCAGGATATATAGATAAGACGCAAGTTACAGAAAATATGGTCTTTGCAGGGGAAACGGCACTTTCTGAAAAAACAATGCTAAATCCAAGCCGAGTTGTTACTTATGCAATTAATGAGAAAGATTATGATAAAACTTTGCTGACTGATGAATTGATAGACCCGGATAAACAGGTCAGACTTGAATTATGGGCATACAACCCGAAACAATTTTCAGAGGATAACAGTGCTGATGATATTTCCATTGTTTTGTCTTTTAGAGATACAAATGATGAGAGAATTGAAGAAGCAGTAGATGAATTGCAGGGAAGAAGGTTGCAGGAGTAATGGTCAACGGATTTACAAAATTTAAGGAAAATTTTCAGGGCTTTGAAAATCAATATGTCATTATTGGTGGGACAGCTTGTGATTTGATTATGGAAAATGAAGAATTACCATTTCGTGCTACAAAAGATGTAGATATTGTACTGATTGTCGAATCCATAACAGCGGAGTTTGGCAAGAAGTTTTGGGAGTATGTCAGGGAAGCAGGATATGAGCATTTGAATAAAAGCACCGGAAATGCACAGTTTTATCGTTTCACATCTCCGAAAAGGAAAGAATATCCATATATGATAGAGATATTTTCAAGAAATCCGGATTTTATTATATTGGAAGATGATGCAGTTCTCACACCGCTTCCGATAGATGATGAAATATCCAGTTTGTCGGCAATCCTCCTAAATGAAGCGTATTATGAATTGTTGAAAACCGGACAAACGATGGTTGCTGGTATTCCAGTATTGAGTCCGACTTGCCTGATACCATTTAAGGCGAAAGCGTGGCTGGATTTGAAAGAACGTAAGTTGAATGGAGAACTGGTTGATAGTAAAAATATAAAGAAACATAAAAATGATGTGTTCCGATTAGCACAGTTAATCACAGCCAATACAAGGCAAGTACTCAGTCCGGAAATAGCAGAGGATATGAAAAAATTCTTATCTGAAATAGCTGATGAAACAGTGGATTTAAAGTCCTTGGGTATAAGGGGAACAGATAAGCAAAAAATGACAGAAATGTTATACCAGTGTTATGGGTTGAAGGATAATACATAGTACAAGTGTTCTTAAAGATTTTGGACTCAGTGAACCCAAAATCTATGCAGTTATATCCATTGCTTAGATTGTTGCCACACCGGGGCAACAATCTAATTGTGCAGACGATTTTTGTATTAGACAGTTGCTGCCAAATAAATTAAAAGACCGATATTGCTTTAAAACAGAAGAAGCTATTAAGTGTCTGAAATATCCAGACGTTATGGAAGGAAAGTGTGGCAATCTTATCTGGAAAATAAAACTGAATATGGAACTTAACACGAGCAGTTAGTCTATGAAAAAAGGCTAGCTGTTTTTTTATTGGGATATGAAAAATTATAATTTACAACAAAAAGTGTACCAGTTACTACATGTTTTAAATATGGATTTATATGAAGTATATACTGTATTTGTCAATGACAGAGGAAGCAATACTAAATAACAAAATACAGACGGTGGGGTGAAGCTGATGAAAAAAAGAATGGGATTGTTGAAAGGGGCAGGCGTAGGAATTGGCATTTTATGTGTTGTTTTGACAGGATGTCAGAAAACACCGGAAGAAAGTGCAGTTGTCAGTAAAGCGGAAGGACTAAGTGCAAGTGCCATTGCTGAACCATTGAAGGAAGGGGAAACGAGAGAAACAGATATTCCGGCACACTGGAAAATGGAGGAGTTACGAAACAAAGACAGAATGTTAATCTGTGCAGATTTGGATATGGAAGAAAAGCAGTTGGGAAATCTGCCGGTTATTGAAATGAAAAATCATATACTTACGAAGGAAGAACTGAAACCATTGGTAGAATATTTTACCGGGGGAGAAAAACTATATGAGCGTCAGCCATATACAAAAGATAATTATGAAGAAGTTATTTCCAGAATCGATAATCGAGAAGGGATTTATGCAGCGTCTTATCTTTGGATGAATCAATTGAAGATTAAGCAGAGTGCAGAAGCAGGAATGGCTTTCGCACCCGAGAAGCCGGTCAAACAGGAGAAGACAGAAATAGACTTCACGACCAGATTTGTGGATGAGGGATTTGAAAAAGCGTTTACGTCCCAGCTTGCACTGGAAGGTTTTGATTTATATGAAAACAGAGATGAAAAGGTCTGGTTTGAGGCGGATGTAGGCGGAACAGGTACTGACAGAAAAGCGCAGATAAAAGCCGAAACCTATGACTCGGAAGTTGGAAACAGCAGTTCATTCAGTTGGATGACCGGATTGGAGAGCTTTTCTTATGAAGAGTTTAACAGCAACAGGATTTTTTTTGAATATCAACAGGAAAATTCCTTTACTCCTCAAATGCTGGAACGAATGAAATTGTTTGAAGAATGTTTCACAAAAAGTACCTTTGATAAAACTGCAGGAAAAGAGCAGGCGGAACAGGTGTTGAAAGATCTGGAAATAGAGGATATGAGTCTTGCCTCGGACGAACAGACTTTATGGTTTCCTCAGGACAGCTATACGGAAGGGACAGAAGGAATAGGGAGTTCCTATGATTTGTGGTGGATGGCGGATCCGGCAGATGCAGAGTGCGGTTATCGTTATATATTTTCCAGAGAAATTGGCGGCTTGAATGTAATAGATGGGGATACGGCAGTGATTGAAGAAACAGAGGAAATGTATTCACCGCCATTTCCGGTAGAAACAATTACAATCACCGTAACCGAAAGCGGTGTAAAGTCATTTGTCTGGAAAGGAATGTCAGAAGAAGTCAGAATTATCACAGAGAATACGAATTTGCTTCCGTTTAAGAAGATACAGGAACGTCTGGCAGATCAGATATTCTACTGGTATACAGGAACCACGGCAGGACAGCCGGAGGACGACCCGACACAGTTCCGGTATCGCGTGATAGAAGCGGATATGGGGTACACGTATATAACTGCGTATGAAAATCCGGAACATGCATGGCTTGTACCGGCATGGTCTTTTATGGCAATAGAAGGTATGGGAGGAAAAGAGATGCAGTATCTTTCATACCTGATAGAGGCAATGGAAGGGCGTGCGATTACCGGGGGTGATGGCTGATGAATGAGGTAAAAAGAATCGCCTGTAATGTTTTTTTCTGGTTGGGATTTCTGTTGCTTACAGTATTGCTTTTGGCAGGAGGAGCGCCTTATATGGAAACCTTGCGAAGAACACAATATTGTGTCGAGGGAATCGGATGGGTGGAGGCATTCAGGTATTGTACGATAAACGAAAATGGGCTGCTGTTTATACCAATCTGTGTGCCGATTGCAGCGGGAGCGTGTGCAGAAACAGAATTGCGGAGCAGATATGTATTATTTTACTGCAGCCGGACAGGGAAGAAACGATATTATATGAAAAAAATATTGGAAAGCGCTTTGTCCGGCGGCTTGATGGTATGTTTTGCAGAAATGCTTGTATTGTTCATTGTTTATGTTGGACTGAATGATATTGCTTCACAGACAAAAGGGATTCAAATAGAAGTTATTGCAGCAATGCTCCTGCTGAGTCTGATACGGGGATTCTTAAATGGTGTTTTATGGTCTCTTACAGGGAACACTGCTGCTGTACTGACGAAGAACAGGTATCTCGCTTATGCGATGCCGTTTGTTTTGTATTATGTATTAGATTTGTTTCAATCCAGATATTATCGGGAATTGTATTTCCTGAGTCCGAGACATTGGGCGGCGCCGGTTCATTATGGAAATTTATTTTGTATTACAGTGTTATCGGGATTATGCATTGTCTGTGCGTTCGGTTTTGTGCTGGCGGTAAAAAGGAGGATGGAGTATGCGTGATATCAGACAGATATTTCAGCTTGCGGGACAGAATTTTTCAGGATGGAAGAGAAATTCCCGTATGGTAATTATATTTTTGCTGTCATTTGTACTTTGTCTTTTGCTATCTGACGAAATACTTTCATATTCCCGACAATATGAGACACCCCTTCAGATATTGGAACCATTTATCTGGACATACGGAGATGCTTCATCGGTAATGATGTCATCGCTTTTACTTATTTTATTATTTGCGGATATACCGTTTGTAAATCAGGAGGTTCCATATCGATTGATTCGAACGAAGCGAAGCGTCTGGCTGGCAGGACAGATTGTATATGTGATTGCTGCCACGACGCTGTATAATTTATTCTTATTGGTTATTCAGATAGTGTTAGCAGCGAAATTTGCATTTCCGGGTAATGTATGGAGTAAGACGGCGGCATTGCTTGGATATGGAGGTGCGTCAAAAGGCATTGTTCCGGTGTCTGTTAAGACAATGGAGAGTATGCTGCCCTATGAATGCGCCTTGCAGGTCTTTGTGCTGATGCTTTGTTATTCATTGTTTATTGCAGCGGTCATGTTGTACCTGAATCTTATGATTGGAAATGCAGCAGGAGTGATCGGAGCTTTTGCGGTTAATTTATATGGATTTCTGTTGAATCCGAATTTATTTCAAAAGCTGTTCCATATGACGGAAAATCAATTGTATCGGGCAAATGTTCTGTGTGGTTGGCTGTCGCCGTTGAATCATGCTACATTTTCAATGCATAATTTTGGATACGATTATCTTCCTCAGATTGGCATGAGTATCGGCATATTTCTGGCAGCTGTTATTTTGCTGATTGTGGTGTCAGGTGTGAAAATGCGGACGTATAATTTTGTATTTATTCAAATGGACGAATGAGAAAAGAGGTGGAAGCAAAAATGACGGAAGCGGTAAAGCTTGTTAAAGTGTCGAAATCCTTTGGGAAAGAACATGTATTAAAAGAGATTTCCCATTCCTTTGAAACGGGAAAAATTCATGGAATCGTGGGTTTTAATGGTTCAGGCAAGACGGTTATGTTTAAATGTATCTGCGGTTTTTTGAAACCGGACAGTGGATATGTAAAGGTGCAGGGCAAACAAATAGGAAAAGAGGTTGATTTTCCGAAATCTCTTGGGATGATTATTGAATCCCCGGGATTTTTACCTCACTTGAGCGGATATGTTAACCTGAAACGGCTGGCGAATTTGCAAAAAATTATTGGGAAAGAGGAAGTGATGGATGCCATTACGCGTGTAGGACTGGATCCCTGTTCAAAGAAAAAAGTAGGGCAGTATTCACTCGGCATGAGAGAACGTCTGGGGATTGCACAGGCAATTATGGAAAATCAGGAACTTTTGATATTGGATGAACCTTTTAATGGCTTGGACAAACGGGGAGTGACAGATGTATGCAGATTGTTTGAGGAATTGCGGGAACAGGGAAAGACTATTCTGTTAGCTGCTCATAATATGCCGGATATGGAGGGATTTTGCGATACGATCTGCGAAATGGATGCAGGAGTTCTGACACAGGTAAAATAGCTTACTTCGGAATTTGTGATACAGAGCAGGTCAAAATTGTCAAAATACAGCGATACTGCTATAATTGAGATGGTTGTGAAATGACATATCTTTATTTATAAACAGACAGGAATGAAAAATATGATTAATATTGCTGTATGTGAAGATGATATCTTCCTTGGCGGACAGATTGAGACAGCGCTGTGCAGACATGCAGAAGCAGAAGGAGTGGCAATTCAGACAGAGGTTATGACATCTGCGGAACAGTGCCTGAGGTATATCAGGGAAAGTAATATGGTAGATTTGCTGTTTCTGGATATTGAGCTTGGGGCGATGAGTGGAATTGAACTTGCAGAAATCATTCGAAATGAGCTGCACAATGATTATATGCAGATTGTGTACGTCTCTTCCAAACAATCATATGCTATGGAATTATTTGAGAGCCATCCACTGCATTTTCTGGTAAAACCTCTGGATGAAAAGAAACTTATAAAAGTATTTCGTAAGGCAATAAAGCTGATAAACAAAAGTGAAGAGACTTTTCAGTATAAGAAAGGACATTCACATAAGAAGGTATTTCTCTCTGAAATACTATATCTTGAAGCGAGTAATCGGGAAATAATTATGCATATGAATATGGGGACGGAAATATTTTATGGAACATTAAAGAGTGTTTATCCGGAGCTTCAAAAATATGGATTTTTCTTTTGCCATAAATCGTATCTTATAAATTATGAAAAAGTGAAAATATTTGAAACAAATCAGTTGATTATGCAGAACGGAGATATGATACCAATCAGTCAGGGGCAGAGAAAAGCTGTCAAAGAACTGCAATTGGAAAGGGAGTTAAGGTACTTATAGAATGGAAATAAGTTTGTATCAGATGATGTTTATAGCAGGAAACGCGGCGCGGACATATATTGTGTATCGGATTCTTGATGCGCTTTATAAGGAACAGAGCCAAAAGAAAGTATATATGAAATCAGGTATATATATAGGTTACTTTTTAATGATTACTCTGGCTGCGTTTATAAACAATCCATCCCCGCTGATGGCAGGAAAAGGTGTGAATTATTTTACAACTGATATTCATGCATCAGATACAGTGGCGATGGCAATGTGCATCTCAGAAGTCGCAGGGGTATTGATAATTACGTTTCTTTATGAAAGAAATCCGAAAAAAAACATTCTGACGGCAGCAGGATTGTTTGCGATATTCAGAGGTACGGAAGCAGTGGTCTTTTGGTATATCAGACAGATATACAATATAAAGATGTTCAGTATTGAAAGAACTGCGCTGTTTCGTCTGATAGTGTCGATGATGTTGACATATGCGCTGGTTTTCACACTTATTAGTATCCGTAATATGCGAAACGGGTGCAGGCATTCGTCTTTATATCGTTTGTGTATATTACTTACGCCGTGTGTAATCTATTGCTTCTTATTTGAGTTCTTATCAATTATCTTTTATCAGATAGAATGGTACAATATGGAGACAAAGGAGACTTTTGACCTGATGTCATGGTACTATAAAGATGAAAAAATAATGCTTTTTTTATTCTTGGCATGTCTATGGTTTTTCTGGTTGTATGATTTTATCATACGTTCGCAGGCAGATGTTTATGAAAAAATATTGCTGAAAAAAGAAAATCAATATTATGAGTGTCAGTTGAAAAATATGGAGCAGTCAATATCTGCGTGGAAGAGTATACATCATGATTTGAAAAATCATTTTGTCGTTTTAAAAGGAATGTTGGATTGGGGCGAAGAAGAACAGGCGAAAACATATCTGGATGAATTTATTATAAATGAACTGGAGAATAAACGGGAAGTTCGAAGCGGAAATACGGCAATTGACAGTATTCTTAATTATAAAATTCTGGAAGCCGAACAACACACGATTGCGTTTGATTTGGAAATACAAATTCCGGAGCAGCTTCCTGTTTTGCCAAAAGACATGAGCGTGATTTTGGGAAATGCCATTGATAATGCCATTGAGGCTGCTGAAAAGACTGAAGAGAAATATATTTACCTTTTATTACAATATACAAAAGGAAGATTGCTGATTCAAATCAGTAATCCGTATGCCGGAGAATTAAAGATGGGAGCTTCAGGGGAATATTTAACCGGAAAAACAGAAAAAGAATATCACGGGTTTGGATTAAAGAATATCAGAGATACTGTTGAGAAATATGGCGGGGTGATGGACATTAACGCAAAAGACCGGAAGTTCACACTGACGATATTGCTGTATTTGTAAAATGACTATGTTCTGGCAGTGTAATCTTAAGTGGAATCTACGATTACTATGAGCCGGAAAACTGGTTGGAAAGACATTACTTGCTGTGAGAGGGAATGTATGTTGAATACACTCTCTCTTTTTTCGTTATGCATATTTTGAAGACGGCAGGGATAAATGCTTTACAATCAGAAATCTATATGATAATTTTGTTAATACAGGCGAAAGTGAAGGGGGGAATGGTATATATGGAGAAAAAGAGATTAACAAGTATTCTGCAGAAAATATACAGATTACTGGATTTTAAACAAAAATTTAAATTCTTGATGATTCTGGTAATTATGGTAACATCTGCTGCCTTAACACAGATAACTCCGAAAACCATTGGATGGCTGACAGACGACATACTGAGCGTAAACGGAGTGTCTTTTAAGAAAGTAATCCCATTCTTAATCTTAATTTTAGTAGTGAATGTGGTAAATGAAATGATTAAGATTATAAGAAGAGTTATGGTGGAAGAGATTGCAACACAAACAGAAAAAAAGGCAAGAGGTCTGGTTATTCAATCTTTGCTGATGGCGCCGTTATCATACTTCAAAAAAAATATGACAGGGAATATTCATGGAAGGCTGAATCGGTGTCTGGATGGTACGATTAAGCTGGAAAAATTGTTGTTCATGGATTTTGCCCCGGCAGTATTTAATAGTATGGCTTCTGTTGTGACTATATTTATGACACTGCCGTTTGTGCTTGCAGTTCCTATGATGTTAGTGATTCCTTTGGGAACAATCCTTGTATTTGCGCAGATCCGCAGTCAGAGAGGGATAAGGGTAGAATTACTGGAAAGTAAATCTGCCATGGATGGAACGATTGTGGAACTGATAAACGGAATTGAAGTAATACGAATTTGTGACAGTGTTAATTTTGAGACTGGCAGGTTAAATGAGAAATCAGAGTTTTTAAGACACAAAGAAATGAAACATCACAAGGCGATGGCATTTTATGATTGTCTGAAATTCTTAAATCAGGCGGTGTTTACCGTATTAATCATAGGCTTATCAACCTATCTGGCTACTCAGGGCATCATTTCAGTGGGAGCTGTTTTAACCGCATATTTATGTTTTAACCAATTGATCAAACCACTGGAGGAATTACATAGAATCTTTGATGAAGTGGCAGAATGTATGGTTCTTTCCGGCGATTTTTTTGAAATGGCTGAAATAGAAAATGATTTTTCTTATTTGGAAAGTACATGTAATACAAAAAGCAAGACAACAGAGAAAATGATTACAATTCATGATTTAAACTTTGGCTATTCAGAAGATGATGGAAAATTTATTTTGAATCATTTTAATCTTGATATTGAGAAGGGAAGTTATCTGGGAATAGCGGGACCGTCCGGTTGTGGGAAGTCATCGCTGATAAAGGTGATTTGTAAATTAGAGAAGGCAGATGGAGAGGTTGTTATAGGTGGAATCAGCATTAATGACTTAGATAGAAAGCATATTGCTGATATGATTGCGTTGGTTCCCCAGACACCATTTTTAATAGCCGGAACAATTTATGAAAATATCATATATGGAATTAATAGAAAAATAACCATGAATGAGGTAGAGGAAGCGGCAAAAAAAGCATATATTTTTGACTATATTAATGCACTTCCGGAAGGATTTAATACCCTTATAGCGGAAGGTGGAAGTAATTTGTCCGGTGGACAAAGGCAGAGGATTGCAATTGCCCGGGTATTTTTAAGAAAACCGCCGATTCTGATTTTGGATGAAGCAACATCAGCGTTGGATAATACATCTGAAAAACATATACAGGCAGAAATCGAAAAGATGCAAAAGCAGGATCATACAACAATTATTGCGATTGCACACCGACTGACAACACTAAATAAATGTGATAAAATTATAGTCTTAAATGATGGTAAAATAAATCAGGAAGGAACCTTTGATGGATTGGTTCAAAAAGAAGGAATGTTCAGTGATATGTATCATGGAAGACTTAAATAGACTTTTTTGATATGTTATACTGTTATTGTTTATAAAAGGTATTGAGTTAAAATTTATTCCGGGAAAGTAGGTTGTTTTATGGAATATGGATATTTGTTTTATATTGTGTTCGGATTTTTGTCGGGAAGTATTCTTTTTGGCAGAATCATTCCTTATCTTTTTAAAAATATTGATGTGACAAAAGAATCTGATGACGGAAATCCTGGTGTATTTAATGCATTTGCCTGTGGAGGTCCGGTGTGCGGGATTCTTGCCTTAGTTATGGATCTTTTAAAAGGAGCCCTTCCGGTTGTGCTTTGTGTATCTTATATCGGAACAGACTCCTTGTTATTTGCATTGGTACTTGCAGCGCCTGTTTTGGGACATGCTCATTCTGCTTTTAACAGGGGAAAGGGCGGAAAAGGTATTGCAGTTTCTTTTGGAGTTTTGATAGGATTGCTTCCGGTTTGGCAGCCATTGGCTTTGCTCATTATATGGTATTTGCTTTTTCTTATGATAATACCTGGGAAATCCAATACAAGAAAAAGCATATATGCGTTTCTGGCATTTGGAATCAGTGCTGTATTTGTCGTAAAATATAAGATGATCAGGTACGGATGCATGTTAATTTCAGGCGTTGTTATTCACAAGCATTATTTAAGTGCTATTGCCTGTGGGCAGAGTCAGGAAAAAATTTACGAGAAAAGTAAAGAAGGGAGGATTCGATGAAAGCATTAATATTATCCTGTAATACAGGCGGCGGGCACAATTCTGCAGCAAAAGCAATTGCAGAAGAGTTTCAGGCTCATGGTGACGAAGCCTATGTATTAGATTATCTCTGCCTTGCAGGGAAGAGAGTGTCGAAGCTGGTGGGAGATGGCTATATGCAGATTGTGAAGAAGACGCCTCTTTTGTTTGGACTTGCATATAAATTAGGGATGGTAGTCAGTCGTATTACCAGAAAATCACCGGTTTATTATATTAACGGACGTATGGGGAAATACATTGACAGCTATCTGAAAGAGAATCCGGCAGATGTGTTGATTATGCCTCATCTTTATCCGTCAGAAACAGTTACATATATGAAGAGAAAAGGAATGAAGCTCCCTTTGACTGTTGCGGTAATGACTGACTATACCTGCATTCCGTTTTGGGAGGAAACAGATTGTGACCATTATATTCTTCCTCATGAAGCTTTGCGAAAATCCTGTGTAAAAAAAGGAATCCCAACAGAGAAAATTCGAACCTTCGGAATTCCTGTTGCGAAAAGCTGTCGATTGAAAATCAGAAAGGAAGACGCCAGGAGAAAATTGAATCTGGCGACAGATAAAAAGTATTTTCTGATTGCAGGCGGCAGTATGGGAGCCGGAGATTTTATGGAGCTTGTTCAAAAACTGGTTTCCGGTACAGATACAGAGCAGATCTTAGCTATTTGCGGAAATAATCGAAAAGCAGAAAAAAAGCTAAAAAAGAAATTTAAAGGGGAGTCTCGTGTTACAATATTGGGTTTCACGAATCAAATGTCTCTTTATTTGCGTGCCTGTGATGTTGTTTTTACAAAACCGGGCGGATTAACATCTACAGAAGCAGCTGTCATCGGTGTGCCCATTATTCATACAACGCCGATTCCTGGCTGTGAAACGGTTAATCGTCGTTTCTTTATGCGTGCAGGTATGAGCTGGTCTGCGATTACCGTAAAGGGGCAGGTTCAAAAAGGAATTCGTCTTATGAATGATCAGGAAGCACAAAAGAGAATGATAGCCTGTCAGGCAAAACAAATTCATGGGGATGCCGCGGAAACATTATATAATTTTGTGCGGTATCAATATGATCAGAAAAAATTTGCCCGATAACTGAGAAAATATTGGAAAAATTCCGCAACTGTGATAAAATATATGATATGTATTTAGAAAAGTCCCAAGGTCGAATCCGGGAAGGACGAACATCCAGAAAACAGGAGGTCAGATAAAATGAGAGTAGAATTTGATAAAGCGCTGGAAACCGGGAATGAGATGATCGATTCCCAGCATAAAGAGCTGATCAGCAGAATCGACCAGCTTCTTCAGAGCTGCCAAGAAGGAAACGGACAGATAAAGGCAATCAAGATGCTGGATTATCTTCTGGACTACACAGAGTTTCATTTTGACGCAGAAGAGAAGCTTCAGGAGGAGATTAGCTTTCCTGCAATCAACGAGCATAAGGCAAAACATGGAGAGTTCAAAAATGCAGTAAAGGAACTTCAGGAAATGCTGGAAGAAGAGGAAGGCCCGACCGAGGCTTTTGTTGCACAGGTTCAGAAAAACGTAGTAGATTGGCTTTTTGATCATATTAAAATATTCGACCGTGCAGTAGCAGAATACAAAGGCTAATGATATTTTACATCAGAGTCTTCAAAGCAATTATTACGGACCACTCCATCAGGAGTTTAGGCCATACGGACAGCCGGGTCCACTGCCGATTGGCGGCTTGCCGCCTTATTGATTGAGTTAAAAGCTCAGTTTTATAAGTTGGTTACTTTATAACCGAAATGCGTACATTACGCAAACTTGTGAAATGGTCAATAAAGAGTAGTAAAAGTATTGTTGCTATATAGACTCTGAGTACCCTATAGTTCAGACAGATAAGACAGAAGTGCAGGAATATAATCAGATTATTCCCGAAACTTTTGAAATTTACTGTAGACGGACATGGATGGAAGCCGCAAGTTGTGTAAGTACAGCTTGCGGCTTTTTTATTTTCCGGGAGAGTAGTATGTTTTGTATGAGGTTTCCTGATAAATAAAAACGTTCTGCATTATTAGTGAGGTGCGAAATGGAAGAAAAAAGAATAAATGCGCAAAAAAAGGCTCCAATCTACGAAGCGCTGCAATATTTCAGGCAAATGAGAGTAGTTCCTTTCGATGTTCCGGGGCATAAGAGAGGAAGAGGAAATCCTGAGCTTACAGAGTTTCTTGGTGAAAAATGTGTAGGAATCGATGTGAACAGCATGAAACCGTTGGATAATCTGTGTCATCCTGTTTCTGTAATACATGAAGCAGAAATTTTAGCCGCAGAGGCATTTGGAGCGGCGCATGCATTCCTGATGGTAGGTGGAACAACGAGTTCTGTACAAAGTATGGTGCTGTCGAATTGTAAACGGGGAGATAAGATTATCCTTCCCCGCAATGTACACAGAAGTGTTATCAATGCACTGGTTCTGTGTGGTGCGGTTCCCGTATATATCAATCCGGATATTGACCAGAGACTGGGGATTTCTCTTGGAATGAAGAGAGAACAGGTAGCCAGAGCCATTGCAGAGAATCCGGATGCAGTGGCAGTACTTGTGAATAACCCGACGTATTACGGTGTATGCAGCGACTTAAAAGCAATTGTGGATATGGCTCATGAGGCAGGCATGGTCTGTCTGGCAGATGAGGCGCATGGAACTCACTTTTACTTTGGGGAAAATATGCCTGTTTCAGCTATGGCAGCAGGAGCGGATATGGCGGCTGTTTCTATGCATAAGAGCGGAGGCAGTCTGACGCAGTCAAGTATGCTTCTTACGGGACCTGATATTAGCGAAGGTCATGTAAGGCAGATTATAAATCTGACACAGACGACATCAGGAAGCTATCTTTTAATGTCCAGCCTTGATATCAGCAGGAGAAATCTTGCTCTGCGCGGAAGACAGATTTTCCGCAAGGTTACAGAGATGGCGGATTATGCCAGAGAGGAGATTAATGCTATCGGCGGTTACTACGCTTTCGGAAAAGAATTGATTAACGGAGATTCTGTATATGACTTTGATCCTACTAAGCTCAGTGTACATACAAGAGATATCGGTCTTGCAGGAATTGAGGTCTATGATATTCTGCGCGATGAATATGATATTCAAATTGAATTTGGAGATATTGGAAATATTCTGGCGTATTTATCAATTGGAGACCGTTCGCAGGAGGTGGAGCGTCTGGTGAGTGCGCTTGCAGAGATTCATCGAAGATATAAAACAGATGGCAGCGGGCTTCTCAGTCAGGAGTATATTGATCCTGAGGTGGTGATGAGTCCCCAGGATGCTTTTTATGCAAAGAAAAAAAGTGTGCCGATTCAGGAAAGCGCCGGATATGTCTGCAGTGAATTTGTCATGTGCTATCCGCCGGGAATTCCGATTTTGGCGCCGGGAGAAAGGATTACGCCGGAAATTCTTGCCTATATTGAATATGCAAAGGAAAAAGGCTGTCTGATGACCGGACCGGAAGATTCAGAGATTTTAAATTTAAACGTATTGATTTAAGGAGGGATTGCATAGGTGGAATTATGGTTCAGTGAATTTCATGCTCCGGATGTAAAGCACAGCATTCGGGTATCAAGGCATCTGTATTCAAAGAAAAGTGATTACCAGCAGATTGATATTTTTGAGACACCGGAGTTTGGACGGGTTCTTGCTCTTGATGGAAGCGTAATGCTTACGGAAAGGGACGAATTTATCTATGATGAAATGATTACGCATGTACCGATGGCTGTACATCCTGATATTAAGGATGTTTTGGTAATTGGTGCAGGAGATGGAGGCGTTGTTAAAGAACTGGCAAGATATAAAAGTGTTCGAAGGATTGATCTGGTTGAAATGGATTCCATGGTAATTGAAGCCTGTCGGGCTTTTCTTCCGGAGAATGCCTGCCGTCTTGATGACAGCCGTGTGCATATTTATTATGATAATGCCTTGCGCTTTATCAGGCGCTGTAAAGAGGAATATGATCTCATTATTGTAGATTCTACAGACCCCTGCGGCCCATCGGAAAGCTATTTTACAAGAGAATTTTACGGGATTTGTTACAATGCGCTTCGCAGCGATGGAATTATGGTGAATCAGCAGGGAAGCCCTTTTTATAAGCATGATGCAGAGGAAATGCAGCGAAGCCATAAGAGGATTGTCAGTACCTTTCCTATCAGCCGCGTGTATCAGGCGCATATCCCGACATATGCAGCGGGTTACTGGCTGTTTGGATTCGCAAGCAAGAAGTACCATCCGATTGACGATTTTGATGGAAAAAGATGGAAGGAATTGAATATGGAAACAAAGTATTATACGACCAGACTGCATACAGGAGCTTTTTATCTTCCGGCGTTTCTGGAAAAAATGCTTATGGAGGTAGAGTAAGATGCAGAAAAATATCGAAACTTTTATCGGATGTGACTGTGATTACGAAGAGGCAAAAATGGTACTTTTCGGTGCGCCGTTCGACTCTACAACAAGCTTTCGGCCAGGAGCAAGATTTGGTTCTTCTGCTGTCCGGCATGAAAGTTTCGGGATAGAGACATACAGTCCTTACCAGAATAAAGATTTGGAAGATACCTGTATTTTCGACAGCGGGGATATTGAACTTTGTTTTGGGTCAGCAGAGATGGCGTTGAAAGATATTGAAGAAAGAGCGGCAGAGATTTTGGAGGATGGAAAGCTTCCTTTAATGATTGGAGGGGAACATTTGGTGACTCTGGGAGCTGTTCGTGCCGCAGTAAAGAAGTATCCGGATCTTCATATTATACATTTTGACGCTCATGCGGATTTAAGAGACGATTATCTTGGAGCAAAACTGAGCCATGCCTGTGTGATTCGCCGCTGTCATGATCTGATTGGAGACGGCAGGATTCATCAATTCTGTATTCGCAGTGGAGAAAAATCGGAATTTGTTTTCGCAAAAGAGCATACAGATATGCACCTGTTTGGCTTCGAAGGGCTGTCTGAGACAGTAAGTGAATTAAAGAAAACAGGAGTTCCTATATACTTTACAATTGATTTGGATTGTCTTGATCCGTCAGCTTTTCCGGGGACAGGAACTCCGGAGGCAGGAGGGGTGACATTTATGGAGCTTTTAAATGCGATTCTGACAGTTGCGGAAACAAAGGTGATAGCCGCAGATATCAACGAACTCGCACCTATGCTGGATGCAAGCGGAGTATCTACCGCAGCAGCATGTAAAATTTTAAGAGAATTACTTCTTGCGCTTTATTGATGAAAAGGATTGATAAAAAGAAGCGGCGTCGGGCAGTAAGAGGAACGAAAGTAAATAATAAAAATATAACATAAAAGGAGACAAAATTATGAGCAGAGTATTAGTAATTGGATGTGGAGGAGTAGCAAGTGTAGCAATCAGAAAATGCTGTCAGGTGAGTGATGTTTTTACAGAACTGTGTATTGCCAGCAGAACGAAAGAGAAATGCGATGAGCTTGCTGCAAAGCTTGAGGGAAAAACGGAAACAAAAATCACAACAGCGCAGGTAGACGCCGATGATGTGCAGCAGGTAATCAATCTGATTAATTCTTATAAACCGGATCTTGTGATGAACATTGCGCTTCCATATCAGGATCTTACTATTATGGATGCTTGTCTTGCCTGTGGTGTGAATTATATGGATACAGCTAACTATGAGCCTGAGGATACCGATGATCCTCAGTGGCGTGAGATTTATAATAAGAGATGTGAGGAAAAAGGTTTTTCCGCATATTTTGATTATAGCTGGCAGTGGGCATATCGTGAGAAATTTGAAAAAGCAGGACTGACAGCTCTTCTGGGTTGCGGCTTTGATCCGGGGGTGACTCAGGCATATTGTGCATATGCGAAAAAACATGAATTTGATACAATTGATACAATTGATATTCTTGACTGCAATGGCGGAGATCATGGATATCCTTTTGCAACAAACTTTAATCCGGAAGTAAATCTTCGTGAAGTATCAGCTCCGGGAAGCTACTGGGAAGACGGACATTGGGTTGAGATTCCGGCAATGAGCATTAAGCGGGAATACGATTTCGACTGTGTAGGGGAGAAAGATATGTATCTGCTTCACCATGAAGAAATTGAGTCTCTTGCTCTTAATATTCCGGAGGTAAAGCGAATTAGATTCTTTATGACTTTTGGGCAGAGTTATCTGACACATATGAACTGTCTTGAAAATGTGGGGATGCTTTCTACAACTCCGGTGAATTTCGAGGGGCAGGAAATCGTTCCGATTAAATTCCTGAAAGCTTTGTTACCGGATCCGGCAAGTCTTGGACCCCGTACTCATGGAAAGACAAATATCGGATGTATCTTTACCGGAAAAAAAGACGGAAGAGAGAAAACATACTATATTTATAATGTATGTGACCATCAGGAGTGTTATCGAGAGGTGGAAAGTCAGGCAATCAGCTATACAACAGGAGTTCCCGCAATGTGCGGAGCAATGATGCTTCTTACCGGAAAGTGGAATACAAAAGGTGTTCACACAGTGGAGGAATTTGATCCGGATCCATTCCTTGAAGCATTAGACAAATATGGTCTTCCACGTAAAGAAAATCACACTCCGGTTCTGGTGGACTGATGGCAGGGGCGTTAGACAAGCGACCGGTATTTGAACTGCTGAACGGGAAGGCCCCGGAGGAGATTTTTGGGGAACTTCCCACGCCCTGTTATGTAATTGACGAAAAAGGTCTTCGCAGAAATGGAGAGATTCTTGCATCTGTGATGGCAAATACAGGGTGTAAAATCCTTCTGGCACAAAAAGCGTTTTCTAATTATGATTTTTATCCCTTGCTTTCTGAATATCTTTCCGGCACAGAGGCAAGCGGGTTGTACGAGGCAAGGCTTGGAGCGGAGGAGATGCCGGGGAAGGAGGTTCACGTATTTTGCGGCGCATACAGAGATGATGAATTTGACGAACTTTTGAAGTATGCAGATCATATCGTGTTTAATTCTCCTTCTCAGCTTAAGAAATTTGGTGCAAAAGCAAAAAACTGTGGAAAAAGTATAGGGATTCGCATTAATCCTGAATGTTCGACACAGGAAGGTCATGAGATTTACGATCCCTGCGCACAGGGAAGCCGCCTTGGGACAACGAGAGAAATGTGGAATCAGCAGATGACGGAGGAAGCAGTGGATATGCTGGATGGACTCCATTTTCATACTCTTTGCGAACAGGATTCGGATGCTCTGGAGATTACAGTTCAGGCTGTAGAGGAGAAGTTTGGAGATATTCTTCCCAGAATAAAATGGTTGAACATGGGGGGCGGTCATCACATTACAAGATCAGACTATGATATTGCCCGACTTGAAAGAGTCATTGGACATATGCAGGAAAAATGGAAGGTGGAGATTTATCTGGAGCCGGGAGAAGCCATTGCGCTTAATGCGGGATATCTGGTATCCAGAGTGCTGGATGTGACAAAAAATGGAGAAATCTGCAATGTAATACTTGATACGAGCGCAGCCTGTCATATGCCGGATGTAATCGAAATGCCGTATATGCCGCCTTTATATGGAGCAGATGAAAATGGCAGTCTTCCTTTTGAATTTCGGCTTGGCGGCCCAACCTGTCTGGCTGGAGATATAATAGGGGATTACAGCTTTGAAAAAGAATTGAAAACAGGGGATTTGCTCTTGTTTGGAGATATGGCGATTTATACAACCTGTAAAAATAATACTTTCAATGGTATGTCGTTGCCTGATATATGGAAGAGAAGTCAGAACGGGAAATTTAGCAGACTTACAGAGTTTGGATATAGTAATTTTAAAATAAGATTGGGAAAAGAAAAGGTTTATATTTATGAGTGATTCATCAAAAACAAAAAAGACACAATTTGCGGCGGATACTTCCGGTCGTAGTATCAAAGACTGGGTAAAAGCTCTGGCAGTGCTGCTTATCGGTCTTACAGTAGCGCACTTAGGAGTGACAATGTTTTTGTTATCTGAGCTTGGGACAGATACCTTTACTGTATTTATTCAGGGACTTGCAAAGCAGTTGGGGCTTACGGTTGGAACAGTTCATGTAATTGTTTTATGTATCCTTATGATAGTTATGGCTTTGACGACAAAGGGCTATATAAAACCGGGAACCATAGTCTGCGCCTTCTGCGGCGGTCCGATTATTGACCTCTTTACATGGATGCTTGGCGATGCTATCAATGGGGCGTCTTCCATGTCAGTCCGTGCAGTCAGTATGGTAATGGGATGTGTGATTCTGGCAGCAGGAATGTCTATTGTAATCAACAGCAATGCGGGAACAGGCCCCAATGATTTGGTTGCAATCATTTTGTCAGATAAGATTGCGTCTGTGGAATTTCGCTGGGTCCGTGTGGCATGTGACATATTCTTTGTAGGGCTTGGTTTTCTTCTGGGAGGTACTGTAGGAATCGGAACGGTTGTGGCAGTATTTCTGACAGGACCGCTTGTTCAATTCTGGCTGCCGAAGACAAAAATAGCCGTAAATAAGATTTTGAAAGAAAACTGAAAACATGGAATAAAAAATACCGTCCGGATACGATATGACATTCCGGACGGTATTTCTCTTTTTTCAGGGAATTAGAAAGGGCTATTTCTCCTGAATACAGATATATTTTCTGCGTATGTTATATTACAATAAATTCATAAAAGCAAACAAAGTCCGAATCAGCGGAGTTTTTTCTTTTCCTCGTTGAGAAGGGCGATGTTGATGTTATTTTCACTGGCGGTCTTGTCTACCCAGAGATTCAGGGCATCGACAGCAAGGGAAATTTCATCAAGCTTTGAACTGATGAATGCGAAATCGGGAATCTCATCGTCAGAAATTTTTCCGTCCCGGGCAATCTGAATCAGACGGCTGGTAAGCGGGTTGATTTCATTTAAGCTGGCGATGGTTTCCAGAATAATATTGGAAAGCTCAGAAAGCTCGACTTCCGGTACATAGCGGTCGCCGATTTCACATCGGTGAGAACAGTAATAATTGCAAAGTTCCGGCTGTTTGTAACAGTCAGCCATCTGAACAACATCATATGGAGTGGGTTCCTGAAGACCGTACTCAATTTTTTCGATGCGGGCAGCAGAGACGCCGTCCATAAGATCACTGGCTTTTTCCCGGGAAAGTCCCTGACTTTCTCTGCAAAGCTGATAGATGGTTTTATCTTCTCTGGTTGATTGTCTTCCCATGGTAATTCGTTCTCCTTTTCCCTCACCGTAAAGGAGGAATAACCGAAAAAGGGAATCCTCGCAGACGGTGCCGTTTCTACTGTTTATTATACTGGAATCAGCGAAAGGAAGCAAGATGGAGGGTGAAAATATGAACGCAGGAGAACGGATGCGGGCAGTAAGGATGATTGAAAAAATGGAAAAAAATGTGGGCTACTGTGAGAAATTGGGGATAAGAAATGTTTCCGTATATAACGGATGTGGAAAAGGAAAGAACAGAAAAACTATTTTATGAAAGAAAGAGGAAGAAGATATGATGACATTGTTGTTTATGATTCTTATGGTTTGGATTTTCGGCAAACTGATTGGTGTTGCTTTTAAAGCGGCATGGGGGATTTCCAAGGTGCTGTTTACCTTGGTGTTTTTGCCGATTGCTCTTCTGGGACTTGTGTTTGTGGGGCTTATCAAGCTTGCATTCCCGATTTTGGCAATTGTGGGACTTGTTACTCTGATTCGCACGGCAGGTACGAAATGTTGAGGTAAAAAAGTGGCACAGTAAAAACAGGAGCCCTATAAATAAGGGCTCCCGTCTTTTACCATTGTTTCCAGACGTTGGAATTCTTTCAGGAGCATTTCCCTGCCTGTGTCAGTGATAATATAAGATTTCTTTCGACCGTTGCTTGCTGTGAGACGGACGATATGGTTGCTTTCAAATCTGGCAAGCATGGCATAGAGAGTGCCGGGACCTACCTGTACTCTTCCGTGGGAAAGAGCATTTACTTTTTCCATAATGTCTACGCCGCAGCATTCCTCAAGAAGAGCGAGAAGAATATAATACATAGGTTCTGTTAAAGTTTGAAACTGTTCCCTTGCCATAAGACCAACTCCTTGCTTTTTGAATACGGGATTTATGCCGAAAGGGAATAAATCTGAAAAATCCTGGATTCGATTTGAGAAATCTGTTCTGGTTTCAAAGACGAATCCAGCCATAAATCCAGAACTGCATTTTTATATAAAACCCGAAATTGTGTTCCGAATCCGGAATCTGATTTCACCGCCTCCAATCCGGACCAGTTGTCAGAGCAGTCCTCCCAGATAAGTGGGACACCGCTGTAATCCTTTGGAGATTGCCGCCACAAAAAGTTTCTAACCCAGAGATAAGACGGGTGATAAATCGTATAATCAAAATGATGTACTGTATCAGTGTCGGCGGAACTGGTATACCAGATGGAACAGGATTCTTTACTTCCCAGAAGACTTTCGGAATAATTATATTCAGGAGGAGCATCCGGATCTGGGACTGCGTCGGTAAAATCTGACGGAAGGAGAATATCATGCTCCGGTAAACCTTTATTTGCCGGTCTGGAATCCGGGATATTGAAGAAAAAAATACTGGTGATACCTAATATAAAAACTGCAAGGGCAGAAATCATCCTAATATTCATCTGTTGCCTTCTGCCTGGTCTGAAAGTGGAAAGTATCAGATTAAAAACAGGTATAGTGAGAAGGGCAGCAACATACAGAAGAGGACTGCTCACAGAATTTTCCCGGATTGCATAATAAGCGGTGAGGAAAAACAGGGCAAATAAAAGCAGTGGTTCCAGTACATGGAGAAAGTGGAGTCTGCTTTTGCAAGAGATGGGATGTCCTTCGTTTAATGCTTTTTTTGCCTGTCGATACCATAATAGTATGGAAAGCCCTTTTCCTACGGAAAGGATGAGGTACAGGAAAAATCCAAGCATGATAAATAATAAAGCTGACTGAAAGGCAATATCCGAAAAGTGCTGAAGAAGCATAAACGGAAGATAGAATACAAGAAACAGGAAAAGCGGAAAATAACGCAACATCCAGTTTTGTTTCTCGGCTTTCAGGATGTTGGCCAGTTTTTCTTCTTCGGTGATAATAGGAACAGCATTTTCCCTGAGGCGTTCAAATACACAGAATTTGCGGATTCCGTCAAGGAATTTCCAGCCTGCGGCTTCACAGTATCCGGAGTATTCTATGGCGTCGCTATCCGGACGTAAATCGTGTTCGCTTCCTTCGGGGAAAACTTCTGCAGAATAGTATTTTTCCTGAGGTTCTCCTTTTTCGAAGACCATGCCAAAACGAAATTCTTTAAAGTGCCAGCCTTTTAGAGACTGTCTGTGAAGATAATCTGTAAAAGAATCACATTCGCGATAGTGAAAGAGAAGTGGTACATGGATTTTTTTTAACATGGTGTTTGCCTCCTTTCAAAAAGGAATAAAATATGGTATCGAGTGTCGATATATCTTGCTTACAATATAATATCGAGTGTCGATATTGTCAACAGAAAAATACAGATTCTCAAAAAAGAATTGAAAGGACATATAATTTTTCGGAAAATTCAGAAAAAATATTGAGGAAAATGGAAAGATGAATTATAATGCAGATAATCAGAATAAACCAGAGTTTTTTGGTAAAGGGAGATTAAAAATATGAGCAGGGTTAAAATTATAAAGAAAAATGATGAATACAGTCTGGAATATAATATCGGAGATATCTGCGAGGTGACAGGAACATGGTTCGGCGGTGTACATATTGCCGGAAAGACAGGAATTCCTGTATCTCTTGACAGGGAAGAGTATGTGGAGCTTCCGGAAGAAGCCCGGTTTGAGCAGGGAGGCGGTGAGCCGGAGCCTTTGGAGGACGAAGTGCCGGAGCGGGATATAGAGATTGGAGATTTGGTGCAGCATTTTAAGCGTGAATGGGTATCCGCAGAATCTCAGGAATATTTGTACAGAATTCTTGCCTTTGCCCAGCACACGGAAAACGGAGAAAAGCTGGTGATTTATCAGGCGATTTATCCGCCATACAAGACCTGTGCCCGTCCTTACGCCATGTTTATGAGCGAGGTGGACAGGGAAAAATATCCGGATGTGAAGCAGAAATATCGCTTCGAAAAAGTAGAAACAAAGAGGTGGGTATAACCCTTTTTACAAATGATACGGGGGATTGTGTATGAAGCTTATATTCAAACAGAGAATGTTTTCGTGGTTTGACAGTTACGATATTTATGAGGAATCCGGTGCAGTTGCCTATGAAGTCAAAGGTGAATTTGCACTTGGACACTGCCTGAGAATCTATGATTCATGGGGAGACGAAGTCGGTATGATAAAAGAAAAGGTACTTACTTTCCTCCCGAAATTTGAAATGTATGAAGGGGAAAAATATATCGGCTGCATCAGCAAAGAACTGACTTTCTTCAAGCCGAAATATAACATTGATTATAACGGATGGAGTATTGACGGAGACTGGCTGGAATGGGATTATACCATTTATGGCAGTAACGGAGAGCAGATTGCCAGAGTTTATAAAGAAGTCCTTCATTTGACAGATACTTATATTATTGATGTAAGAAATCCGGGGGATGCGCTTTATGCGCTCATGTTTGTTCTGGCGATTGACGCAGAGAAGTGTTCCAGAGATTAAAGAATCTTAAAGAAAAAGGGAGGCTTTTGCATTAACTGTTGATTAAATTTTTTGCCCAAAAGTTTACAACCGCTCAATTGGAATCTGTCTTTGTCTGCATTATAATGAAAATATAAAAAGGGAAGATGCAATGAGATAAAAATACCCCTTTGGGAAAACTCTTTTTTGTAGTGGAAGAGTTCCCGAGGGGGATTGTTTTTTATTCAAAAATTTCTCTGTAAAGTCTCTCCATTTCCCCATAGACCTTCGCAGTCTGAGGAGTATCTTTTAGCTCCGTTAATGCCTGCTGAATCTGACTGTAATACCATTTCTGCTTTTCTTTTGGAGCGTTAAAATAATCCCAGAAAGGCTCTCCCAAACGTTTATAATCGGTGGAAATACTCCTGAGATTGGATACCTTATCTGCTAGAACCAGCATTTTTATTTCAAGAGAAGCCTGGGGCAGAGTCCGAATGGTATGCTGCTTGCGTTCTGTCCAGGTGAGACGTTTATCTTCTGTGTGGGCTTCTACAAGAGAACCGATCTGTTTTCCGAACTTCCGGTAAATTTCATCCAAAGAGGCGTCTGTGTCTTCTACTGTGTCATGTAGAACAGCGGCAGTAAGAAGCGGCATTCCTGCACCCATGGAATATAAAATCTGCATGGTTTCCAGGGGATGGATGATATATGGAAGTGCTGAAGTTTTGCGGACAGTGCCTGCGTGATGTTTGACTGCAAAGAGAATGGCCTGGTCAAAAAGGGCATTATCAGTCATCTGTTTTCTCCTTCCTCTTTCAGTGATAGGGAAAAAGACGCTGCACGGTTTCCCGCACAGCGTCTGGAATTTCTGATTGGAAAATACGACAGGATCAGATAGAGTCGTGCCGTTTTACATATCCTGGCTGTTCTGGTGTTGCAATAATCTCTTTTACTTTAGAGATATTTGCAAGCTTGTCTACAATTACGTTTTCGATATGAACATCTTTACCGATATAGGACTGTGAGAATACAAGGCTATCTTTTACAACAGCGCCTTCTTCGATGGTAACACCACGTCCCACGATGGAATTTTCTACAGTACCCTTGATTTTACAGCCATTGGATACAACAGAGTTTTTAACCTGTGCAGTATCAAAATACTGTGTCGGGCTGGAATCGTTGGTACGAGTATAAATTGGCCAGTCCTCATGGAAAAGTTCCTGAGCTGCCTTGTAGTCAATGAGAGCTTTATTTGCATGTACAAAGCTGGTAAAGTCTGTGATTGCTGCGAAGAAACCTTTATGTGCAACGCCGCGGATATTAAAGTTGTCCTCTACACACATGTCATTTACGATGTCAGAAAGTGTATACATGGAAGAGGTTGCGCGGGCTTTTTCGATCAGTTCCATGAAAAGATTCCTTTTCATGATATAGGTATCCATGAAAATATGCTTGTTTTTGGAAGTTCCACGGTTTGGCTCAATGGATTTGACACCTTTCTGAGGATTCAGATTCAAAGTATCGCATTTCAGGTATTCGTCTTTTGCATTGTCTACGGAATGGTAGAGCAGTGTGATGTCAGCCTTGGAATCGATATGATTCTGAAGGAGTTCAGAAAAGTCTGCAGTGTAAATCATATAACATGGAGCAATTACAACGTATTCATGCTCCATTGTCTTAATAGATTCCAGGTTATCATAGTAGTAAGAAATATCTGTGTTGTAGATATCGTTTCTGTTTACTGTGTTGGCAAAAAGCATCTGAAGCTTGCCTTTTTTGGAGTTGATATTGTAGTGACGTCCGGTACCCAGATGTTCTACAAGTGAACGAGGTGTACTGTTAATATAAATCTGGATGCGGTCGATATTGCTGTTACTCATATTGGAGATAGGGAAGTCAATGACTCTGTATCTGCCAAGGAAAGAAAATGCACCGATAGGACGGAATTCCTGAAGTCCCTCAACGTATGCGTTTTTTCTTGAAGCGTTGATGATTCCAAATGCCTTATACATATTATTCTGCCCCCTTTACACATTTCGCAATAAGTTCGATATGTTCACTGTTTGGATTGCCTGCAACAGCGCCGGCGCCAATACGGATACCATCGGCTACAAGTGCGCGATTTATAACAGCGCCTTCTTCTACAACAACGCCAGGCATCAGCACACTGTCAATAACTTTTGCGTTAGGACCGACTTTTACACCGGTAAAGAGTACAGAATTTTTCACTTCTCCGTCAATGACACAGCCCTGAGTTATGTATGCGTTCTGAATTACAGCATCAGCAGAAATATACTGTGGAAGTGCTGTCACATCTTCTGTATAAATCTTCCAGTTATGATCGCTTAAATTAAGCTCGTTCTTTGGATCTAAGAGATCCATGTTTGCTTCCCATAAGGAATCGATAGTTCCGACATCTTTCCAGTAGCCTTTGAATTTATAAGCGTAAAGACCTTTGTTGTCTGCTAACATGGTAGGAATAATATCTTTTCCGAAATCATGGCTGGAATCTGGATTTTTGATATCTGCAAGGAGCATTTTACGAAGAAGTTTCCATGTGAAGATGTAGATACCCATGGATGCAAGATTGCTCTTGGGATTTGCCGGTTTTTCTTCGAATTCTACGATACGTCCTGTTTCTGTATCTGTATTCATGATACCGAAACGGCTTGCTTCTTTTATAGGGACTTCGATAACTGCGATGGTAGCATCGGCATTTTTTTCTTTGTGATAGTTGAGCATTGCATCGTAATTCATTTTGTAAATATGGTCGCCGGAAAGAATGAGAACGTATTCCGGTGCAAAGGAATCGATAAAGTCAATATTCTGTGAAATAGCATCGGCTGTTCCGCGATATACATTCAGATTTTCGTCAGCTTTTTCGCGAGGAGGAAGAACATAGACACCACTCTCTTTCGCATCCAGACCCCAGCGTCCGCCTGCTGCAACATAGCTGTTGAGAAGTACGGATTCGTACTGTGTGAGCACGCCAACAACATCAATGCCGCTGTTCGCACAGTTGCTCAGTGGGAAATCTACGATACGATATTTTCCACCATATGAAACTGCCGGTTTAGCAACTTTATTTGTTAAGTCGTGAAGTCGGCTTCCGCGTCCACCGGCCAAAATCATAGCTAACATATTATTTTGTTTCATAATAAGCCCTCACTTTCTTTTGCTATGAAATATTATACAACTTTTCAAAAAGAATTACCATCTTTTTTAACAAAAATATTGGGAAAAACGAGGAAAAATTTTCATAAAATGTCAAAAGTTATTTGTTTATCAAACTTTTTTTGATGAGTGTATTTTGCTGGTAAATTATATAAATTTGCATGAATAACTGGACGGGGCAAAACTCTTACGCTATAATGAGGTAGTTATTCGAAATTGCAAAAAACGATAATACATATAAAAATAAGATAAGAGGGATTTTTGTGAGTAAAAGAGAAGATTGTAAACGTTCCATAGTATTTTTTCTAGCCGGACTTCTGATCCTTGCCGTGACTTTGGTTTTTGCCTATGTGTGGTATGATTATTATCTTGACCGTCTGGCATGGAAGCCGTTCTGGAGGAGAGGAAACTGGGTTATGATTGCAGTTTATGCTGTGATTTTTACCATGGTTGCCAGGTTGTACGGTGGATTGAAGGTGGGATATTTAAAAAAGATAGATGAGTTTTACTCTCTGACTTTAACGGTAATCTGTGCAAATATAGCAGAGTATGTTCAGATTACCCTGGTAAACCGCTATTTTCTGGATCCCCTTCCCCTTGTAAAGATGACGGGAGTTCAGATTGTTCTTGTTGTTCTCTGGATTTTTATATCCGGACATATTTATTCAAGGATATACAGAGCAAGAAGACTTCTTGTAATTCACGGCGACAGGGACCCGGGTGATCTTATTGATAAGATGAATTCTCGTAAAGATAAGTATAATGTCAGTGGAAAGGTTCATGTAAAAGCGGGAGAAAGTATCATTCATGAGATGATGGAAGATTACGATGGGGTGATCATCTGGGATCTTCCCTCCTCGGAGAGAAACAGATATCTGAAATACTGTTTTGCACATTCCATTCGCTGCTATATGAGTCCGAAAATTTCAGACGTTATTATTATGGGAAGCGACCGTATCCATCTTTTTGATACGCCTCTTCTCATGTCTAGAAATATGGGGCTGTCTCTGGAGCAGAGAGCTGCCAAGAGGGCAGTGGATATTCTGGTTTCCGCGGTGGGAATTCTCCTGACTTCACCGATTATGCTTATTATAGCTATTCTTGTGAAGGGTTATGACGGAGGTCCTGTATTTTACTTTCAGGATCGCCTGACTCTGGACGGGAAAACATTTAAAATCTGCAAATTCCGCAGTATGTGCGTGGATTCCGAGAAAAAGGGCGCGCGTCTTGCATCACGCCATGATTCCAGGATCACACCTGTGGGAAAGGTGATTCGTCGCCTTCATCTTGATGAGCTGCCACAGCTTTTCAATGTATTTAAAGGGGATATGTCTCTGGTTGGTCCCCGTCCGGAACGAAGCGAGATTATGAAAGAATATGAAAAAGAGCTTCCGGAATTTTATTACCGACTTAAAGTAAAGGGCGGACTTACCGGATATGCGCAGGTATATGGTAAGTACAATACTACGCCTTACGATAAACTGAAGCTTGATCTGTTTTATATCGAAAATTATTCGTTTCTTTTGGATATTAAGCTACTGTTTATGACTGTGAAGATTTTTTTCCAGAAAGAGACTTCAGAGGGTGTGAGCGATAATCAGGTAAATGCACTGAAAGATTCTGTGCGTGCTTCTGAGAAAGAGGAGGAGAAATGCCGCTGATTTCTGTAATTATGCCTGTGTATAATGGCGAAAAATATATAAAACAGGCTGTGGAATCCGTTTTTGCACAGGAGGTTTCGCTGGAACTTCTTGTGATCGATGACGGTTCCACAGACGGTACAGAGAAAGTCCTGTCTGCTTACAATGGCAGAAAGGGCTTTCGATATATAAAGAATGAAAAAAATATGGGAGCTGCCGGTTCCAGAAACAGAGGTGTCCGCGAAGCAGAAGGGACATATATTGCATTTCTTGATGCAGATGACTGGTGGGAAGAAGGAAAGCTGAAAGAACAGCTTGAGGTTCTTGAAAGAACAGGAGCTGTACTTTGCTCTACCGCAAGAGAGATGATGAATCCGGATGGAAGTTCTACGGGAAGTGTGATTCCGGTAAAAGATACAATTACATATCGTAGACTTTTAAGCCACAACAGTATTAACTGTTCTTCTGTACTGATTAAGAGAGAGGCTGCGCTGGAATTTCCGATGGAGCACGATGACAGTCATGAAGATTATATTACATGGCTGAAGGTTTTGAAGAAATACGGATTTGCGGCAGGAATCAACAAACCTTATCTGAAATATCGCCTGAGCGAGGGAGGAAAATCCCGAGATAAAAGGAAATCAGCTGTTATGACATACAGAGTATATCGATATATGGGATACGGCTTTTTTAAGAGCATGTTATTTTTTGTTTCCTATGCATTTCATGGAGTTTATAAGTATTTTAATGTTTTTAAAAATATGTTCCAAAAATCATAAAAATATGTTATAATTTCACCGAAACTACGCGAGAGGGGAAGTGTAAATGAAAAAAAAGGCAGAGCGGCCGAATGTGCCGTATTCCTATCTGATAGACAACATTAAAGTTTTACTTATTTTTCTTGTTGTATTTAATCACATCATTGCTTTTTGCCTTGTCAAAGAGGATATTGTGATTCGCTATATATGGTATGCGATTACCATTTTTCATATGCCGGCTTTTATTTTTGTGTCCGGATATTTGTCCAAGAAGCCGCAGAATGTTATGAAGAATGTAAAGAATCTTCTGATTCCATATATTCTGGGGTACAGTTTGACCTGGTATGCACAGATCTGGCTGGGAAAGAAGATTGACTATGAGATTTTAAGACCATCGGGAACGGTTATGTGGTTTGTTCTTGCGCTCTTTATTTACAGGCTGACGATAGAGGCGTTTGGTAAAATGCGCTTCATTATGCCTCTGAGTATTATTTTTGCTTTATGGGCTGGAACAAGGGCAGAATTTACAACCTATCTGTCATCCTCAAGAATTGTGGTATTTTTCCCGTTCTTTGTGGCTGGGTATTTCTGGAAGAGCGAATATATCAAAGCAGTTCGTGAGTTTAAGGGGAAATGGATTCTGATTCCTTTGACGGGATTGATCCTTTTTGCAGTGCCCAATTATATGATTACCAATTCCATGCCGGTTGATATTTTCAGAGGAAATCACAGTTATATGATCTGCGGGCTGGAAGTAGGGGAAGGTATTGTTATCAGACTTCTGATGTATCTGGTTTCATTCCTCGTGATTTATACGATGCTGGCAGTAATGCCTGACATCAGGCTTCCGCTTACTTTTATCGGAAGAAATACAATGGGGATTTATTTTTTCCATTATCCGATCATGATTATTATGAACGGATTGTTTATTCTTCGTATTCCGGAACTTATGAATGTGTGGGCGCTTCTTGGCGTTTCGCTGATATTTGTTCTGGTTTTGGGAAGTTTACCTGTAGACTGGCTTTATACCAATTTCCTGAATCTTCTGACCTTTATTCTGTTTAAAAAGGATAAGACGGTTCGAGATGAAGGTCTTGAAGAGGAGTTTGACAGTGATGAGGATGAGTTCCAGAGCCTTTTGCGCAGAAGAAGGGCGATTGAGGAGCTTGCGGCTACATTGGAAACAGACGATGTGCCGGATAAAAAGCAGGGGTAGCTGCAGTTTTTGAACATGGTTTAAAAGACAGTCTTTCGGGGCTGTCTTTTTGTTTGGGAAAAAGATGACGCATGATACAAGATATGCTATAATAAAGGGAAGTATAGTTAGGTACGAAGCGGATTGATACAGGATATGGGAAAACTATAGATGGGGAAGCTTCTACAAAAAAAGAACAGGGGTATATTTATGAAAAAAGTTATAACCTATGGTACCTTCGATTTATTTCATCGGGGACATTATAATATTATAAAACGCGCCAAAGCGCTTGGAGATTATCTGATCGTGGGCGTTACAAGTGAAAGCTATGACATTGAGAGGGGGAAGCTTAACGTCAGAGACAGTCTGATTAAACGAATCGAAAATGTGCGTAAAACAGGTCTCGCAGATGAGATTATCATAGAGGAATATCAGGGGCAGAAAATCAATGATATCATCAAATATAACATTGATCTTCTGGTAGTAGGTTCCGATTGGAGAGGGAAGTTTGATTATCTGAAAAATTACTGTGATGTGATGTATCTGGAGAGAACTAAAAATATTTCCAGTACAAAGATACGAAGCGAGGGAACCATTTTTAATATCGGAGTTGTTACGGATGATATCAATGACAATGGAATCGTATCAGAGACTAAATTTGTAAGCGGACTTCATGTAGAGCGTGTTTATTCAGATGAACCGGATGTGGCAGAGGCGTTTCGTGATAAATATGAATTGGATTCTTGCTGGACGGATTATGATGAATTTCTTTCTGATCTTGATATTGTTTATATTAAATGTAGCCAGAAGCTAAGAGCAGATTATATCGAAAGAGCCATTGAGCAGAATAAATATGTAATCAGTGACACGCCTATGACTCTTTCGCCGGAGAGGTTACAGGAACTGTTTGATAAGGCAAAGGAACATCAGGTGGTTCTTGTAGAAAGACTGACTCTCGTCTATCTTCGTGCGTTTAATCAGCTTGTATGGCATGTTCACAGTAATTTGGTGGGAGATATTATAAGTGTGAAGTGTGCAATCTGTCAGGATGATTTTGAGGGAGGCAAGTCATTTAATGAGACGGTGAGTCATGCAATAGGTGCGATTATTAAACTTCTGGGCAGGGAATGTCTGGATGTGAGTACAAATGCGGTTACAGATGCGCAGGGTAATTTTGTGTATGATGTGATTACCATGAAGTACAAAAATGCTCTTGCGTCTATTGAGATTGGTTCTACGGTTGACGTGGAGGACGAACTTGTGATCATCGGAAGCGGCGGCCGTGTGACAATACCAAATGATTGGTGGAATACTGGCTATTTTGAGGCAAAAATAGAAGGAAATGAATTTCTGAAGAGGTACAGCTTTAATTTCGAAGGAAACGGTCTTCGCTATCTGCTTCAGGAGCTTCTGATCATGATACGCGATAAGAGAACAGAATGTACAAGACTTTTTTATGATGAATCACTGCTTTTGTCAGAGATTTTAAAGAGGATAAATCAGAGAGGATAATAAATGTCAGAGAAACAGGAGCAGATTCTGAAACTGTTGAATGAAATAGAAAGAGAAAGCGGGGAATCACCGGATTCGGACGGCATTGATTTCGGCGAATTCAGGAAGGATTTTCTGGCAGCTGTTGATATAGGCAAAGCCCGCCGGCTGCTGGCTCTTGAGGAAAAGAACAGCCGGCTTTATGGGAAAAAAGAACAGGATCTTCTGAGACGGGGAAAAGAAATCAAAGGCCGTGTTGTGGCTGCTGAGCTGAAAGCCCGTGTGGAGGAAGACGGATGCAGCCTGAAAGAAATGGTTGAGAACAAAATGTTCCAAAAGCTGAGCTTTCTTTTTGAAGATTATTATCGTGTTCAGCTGAGCGCAGATTTCATAGGCGATGAAGAAAAAACCGAGGAAGAGAATTATATCCATCCTGTATTGATAGAGCTGGACGGTGAGATGCTTTTGGCGGCAGTCATGACCCTTTTTTATACAGAGAGATTTCGCAGTGCATATCGCATATTAGAGATTTGCGAGGAAAAGGGGCTGGCAGACCAGGAAATGAAAAGGATAAAAAGTGACCTGGAATGTTTCAAAAAAGCGGTGGAACATTATGAAAAAAGGGAAATGCAGAAATCAGAGGAACAATTCGGAGATTTGCCGGAAAAATATCCGGATAATCCCGGATTTCTCAAATTTCAATGCCGGTTCGTAATGGAGAGTTCCGGACAAAATCCAAGAGAGGCAGAACGGTTCATAAGCAGCTGCCTGAGGATTTTTCCCGAAGATGGATATTTTATGAAATATAAGGCAGATCTCCTGTGGATGAAAGGAAGCTGCAGAAATGCCCTGGAGCTTTATGCTCAGGCAAAAGCGAGGACAGCGGATCCGCTTCCGCTGATGGAGATGGATCAGTTGTTTGATGCCTGTAAACAGGAGGTTCTCGATACCTGTGAGAGACTTCTGGAATATAAGGCAAAAGAAGAAGCCGGACAGCTTATGGAGCTTTGGAAAAGTCTTATGCCAGGTGATGAGGAAGTAAATGCCTGTCTATGCCTTACGAAGGTAGAAAGAGCTCGTACACAGGGGGAACTGGAAGTTGTTATCAGAGAGATTCTTGGAAAAATAGAAACATATATGGTAGCAGCGCCTGCCCATAAGGAGGCAGAGATGCCGGATGTGAAGCAGCCGGAGCCGGGGAGTGCTTATTATAAGAAAGCCCTCACAAGGGCGTGGAGAAGACTTGGATATCCACAGGAGCTGGCATCTCTTTATACGGAGGTGAAATGTGCTTCCGAGGAAGGTGAACTGGAATGGCTGGCTGAAGAAATCAGAAGTCATCGTATTAAGAAAGAGATGCGTGCGGAAGCCTATAAGCTTGTGGGAGACGTTCGCATGAAACAGGGACGGACGAAGACTGCTTTCGAAAGTTACCGGAAAGCACTTGAGCTGGTGAAACATTCTTATATAAAGACAGAGCTTGTCAGAATCATTCTTTCAGATCTTTCTCGCGGGGACAAAAAAGTGCGTTCTTTTGCGAAAGATTCAGATGCAGCTCCATTTCTTGATGGCTGGCTTGACAAATACGGTACACTGGAGGAAATCAGACAAATGGCTGACAGTCTGGTGTGACGATGAAAGGGAGAAATGAGTTTATTGAGAAAAGAACAGCAGGTAGTACTGTCTCTTTTGAAAGAGATAGATAAAATTTGCCGGAAAGAAAAAATAGATTATTATCTGTCTCCGCGTCTCACTCTGTGTGCAGTAACGGGGCAGTCTCTTCTTTCTGATCCCATGGCTGGGGAGGTCCTGATGAAAGTGGGAGAAATGGAACGTTTTCGCCATGCTGCTGAAGACAGAATTTCGACAGGAAGAGCAGTGGAATCCATGAAAAGTCATAAGTGGTTTCCGGGATTTTATCTGCGTTATGAAGATACGAATACGCTGTGCTTCAATATGGATGCAGGGAGGGATTATGAAATTCCGGCAATAGGAATTAATGTACTTCCTCTGAGAACAGAAATTTCCCCGGGGAATTTAAGGAGACAGAATGTCAGAGAAGAAAAAGGTTGGCTTCAACTGTGCGGAAAATTATCCGCAGAAAAGGATTTTCGGGATATTTCTGCGGAAATGGCTGTGACCATGCGCTGCGCAGGGGGACAGGAAAGATTTGGAAGTAAACTTTACGATGAGTTTTGCAAAAGGCAGCAGAATCCGGATGCAGATGCCTATTTTTTGAAACAGGGAAAGATGACGACGGTTTTTCCTGCGAAAATTTTTCGGAAAACAGAAAAAATAGAGCTGGAGGGAGAAGAATTTCTTGTTCCTTATGATATCAGAGGGTATCTTCGAATTTTTTACGGGGATGATTATCTGAACAGGAAAGAGTCTGCGTATGTGGAGCCTCCGCAGATGATTGTGAGCGCGTATATGAGCTGGGAAAAATTCAGCAGAGAAAATAATGGGCTGGATCAGATGATTGCTGCGCGTCTTCGCCGGCAGAAACGCTTGGAAAAGGACAGAAAAAGAGGAAAATATCTGGACGAGTGCTGGGATTATGCACTTTTTTGTGAAGAAAGAATCCGGCTTGGAGGTTATTATAAAAAGAAAAAGGATTATATTCTTAACTTATATAAAAATGAAGACTATCTCACACTGGAGCAGGTCTTTAAACCGTATTCAAAAATGATGCTGAAAAGTCTCCTGAAGGAAGAAGTATTTATGGAGGATGAGGAGATTTTTGATATTTATATGGATGTTCTGGAGAAGACGGGGAAGGCGGCACAGAAGAGTCAGATTCGGGAACTTATCTGAGATCCCGTAAGAATGGAGGAGATTATGAAACTTTCAGATTATATTGTTGCATTTTTAGAAAAAAAGGGGATTTATGATTTCTTTGGATATCAGGGAACCATGATTGCACATTTGGTGGATTCCATCGAAAAAAATCCCAATACAAACAACCACTCCAGCTATAATGAGCAGGGTGCGGCATTTGCAGCCTGCGGTTATGCTCAGGCAAAAGAAGACTGCGCCTGTGCATATGCGACCAGCGGTCCGGGAGCTGTAAACCTGCTTTCCGGCGTTGCCAACGCGTATTACGATTCTCTGCCTGTAATTTTTCTTACAGGACAGTTAAATACTTATGAATACTCCGGAATTGAAGGGCTGCGTCAGCAGGGATTTCAGGAAACAAACGTGGTTTCCATGGTTGATTCTATCACCAAATATGCAGTGCAGATTCGGGAACCGGAGGATATTGTAAAGGAGTTAAATAAGGCGTATCATATTGCGACAACAGGAAGAAAAGGTCCTGTTCTCATTGATTTGCCGATGAACATACAGAGAAGCGAGGTAGAGCATCCGGTTTATGATATGGATGTGAAGGAAATGGGGCTGGAAGAGTTCCGGGCAGATGAGGCAGAAGCAGAGAAAGCAGTTGAAGCTGTCACAGAAGCTCTGCGTAAGGCGAAACGTCCTGTGATTATGCTTGGACACGGGGTGGACAGCCCAAGAAGCCAGTCTATGCTGATTGATTTTGCGGAAAAACTGCAGATTCCTGTAATTACCAGCGTTTTGGCGAAATCGGTTCTTCCTTATGATAATCCGGTGAATTTCGGATGTATCGGAGGAGCTTACGGCCATCGTTATGCAAATATGATTGCCAATATTAAAAGTGACCTTCTCCTGTGCTTTGGCATTTCCCTTTGTACAAGACAGATTGGAACGAAGGTTCACGAATTTGCGAAAAATGCAGAGATTATCCGCATCGATATTGATAAATACAATCTTCAGAGAGATATTCACGAGAATGGCGCAGGGGAGCAGAAGTTCTGTACAGATACAGCTTTCGTTATTGAGGGCCTTGGGAAAAAAGCTTTTGTAGAACAGCCCCGTCCAAGTGAATGGATGGTTGTGTGCAATGAGATTAAATCCAATCTTCAGGCTGTAGATGAGAATACGCCGGAGAGATATCCGAATCGTATGATTGCAGATTTAAGTGATATTCTCTCTGATACTTCTGCAATTGCAGTGGATGTGGGACAGCATATGGTATGGAGCTATCAGTCTTTTAAGAATCACAAGGGGCAGAAGCTTCTTTTCTCCGGCGGTCACGGCGCTATGGGATATGCGCTTCCGGCAGCGATCGGCGCTTATTATGCCACCGGAAAGCCTGTAGCATGTATCTGCGGAGACGGAGCGTTCCAGATGAATATTCAGGAATTGCAGTGGGTGAAGCGTGAAGCGATTCCTGTAAAGATGATTGTTATGAATAACGGAGCGCTTGGCATGATCCGCCATTTACAGAGAGATTATTTCGACTGCCTTTTTGCGGGAACTTCTGACGGCTGCGGCTTCTCATCCTGCGAATTTGCAAAGGTTGCTCAGGCATATGGAATTCAATCAAAAAAAATGTGGTGCAATGAGGTTGCGGAAAAAGCTCCGGAATTCCTTAAGGAAGAGGGAGCAGGTCTTCTGGAGGTGACTCTGGAGCACGGAACCTTTGCATATCCAAAGACCTGTCTGGGAGAACCGATTCATAACCAGCAGCCATATGCGCCGAGAGAAATTTATGACAGACTGGTGGCGCTGTAGGAGGAAATCAGATGAGCAGAGTAACAGTAGTAACAGGCGGTACTTCCGGTATAGGAAGGGGAATTGTGGAAAAGATTCTTGCAAATTCCGCAGAAGGAGACAGAATCTTTGTAAACTATGCCCACAATGAACAGAGAGCAAAAGAGTTTCTGGACAGCCTTGCGCCGGAAGACAGGGAAAAGGTGTGCATTCTCAGGGCAGATATGTCTTCCTATGAAGAGATGCAGAGCTTTGTCCGCGAGGTGATTGAAAAAGCAGGTCATGTAGACTGGCTGGTAAGCAATGTGGGAATCAGTACCTACGCGAAATATGAAGATTATACCTTTGAAGAATGGACAAAGATTGTAAACACCAACCTTTCTATTCCTGTATTTATGATAAAAGAGCTCCGTCCTTATATGACGGAGGGGGGAAAGGTTCTCTTTATGGGATCCTATGCAGGAAGACAGGCATATTCTTCTTCTCTTGTGTATGGTGTGACTAAGGCTGCAATTCACTTTCTGACCAAGTCTCTTGTAAAGGAGTTCGAGCCGAAGGGGATTACGGTAAATGCAATTGCACCGGGATTTATTGAAACTTCCTGGCATGAGAACCGCACACAGGAAAGTTATGACAGAATCAACAGAAAAATTGCCCTTCACAGATTTGGGGAAATCAGGGACGTGGCAGAGCTGGCTTACTGTATTCTTACCAATGGGTATATGAATGGAAGTATCGTGGATATTCATGGAGGATATGATTATTTTTAGGCAGACAGGGGTGCCGAAGGAGGAACTATGATATATGAAATTGAAAATCAGCATTTAAGAGTACAGATTGCTTCCAAAGGAGGAGAATTTCAGTCAATCAGAGATAAAAACGGAAGGGAATATCTCTGGCAGGGTGACGAGGCGACATGGACTGACAAAGGTCCGAATCTTTTCCCTTATATTGGAAGAATGACAAATAAGTCCTATACTTATAAGGGTAAAACGTATTCTATGGATATTCACGGATTTTTGATGAATTCTGAAATGGATCTGGTAGAGCATACGGCAGACAGACTGATTATGAAGCTTGAAAGCAGCGAAGCTACCAGAGCGCAGTATCCTTTTGAGTTCAAGCTGGAAATCTGTTGGGAATTAAAGGGGGAAATGCTGGAACTGACCTATTGCGTGGATAACTGTGATGACAAAACCATGTACTTCGGAATCGGCGGTCATCCGGGATTTAATATTCCTGTGGAAGACGGGCTTGCTTTTGAAGATTATGTGCTTGATTTTGGTGAAAATGCTTTTCCGAGACAGGAACTTCTCTCTGACGATTGCTTTATGCTTGGAAGAGACAGGGAGCTTCCGTTAAGGGGGAACAGATATCTGGATCTGCGCCACGAACTCTTTGATAACGATGCTCTGGTACTGAATTTCATGCCGAAACAGGTGACAATTGCGAGCCCCAAAGGTAAAAAAGCGATTATTGTAGAATTTCCGAAAATGAATTATCTGGGAATCTGGCACTGGCCGAAAACAGAGGTTCCGTATGTTTGCATTGAGCCGTGGAGTTCTCTTCCGTCAGGCAAAGATATTGTGGAGGATCTGGAGACTCAGAAAAATCTGATTTCTCTCGAAGAAGGAAGACATTACGAGAACAAATGGAGTATTACGATTACGGATAAATAAGAGAAACCCTTGTTATTCAGGGAAAAAGCGTTCTTGAATTCAGGAAAAAAGGCTTGACTACATGCGTTGCCTGTGATAAAATTTACTGGCGACATGGAAGTTAGGTCTTTTTTTTATGCCGAAAAATGATGACGGATACATGATTTTTCGGGGAATTGAAGACCATGCAAATGAAAACACTGGAGGTGGAAGTTGTGCGCGTTAAGATTACATTAGCATGTACTGAGTGCAAGCAGCGTAACTACAATATGACAAAGGAGAAAAAGAACCATCCTGAGAGACTGGAAACTTCTAAATATTGTAAGTTCTGCCGCAAACACACTCTGCATAAGGAAACAAAATAATCCACAGGTAACTGTAAGGTTTTGACAGTTACTCACAGAGAAATTGTGAGGTTAGGCTATGGGAAAAGAAAAATCTTCTGAAAAAACCCAGAAGAAAAGTTGGTTTCAGGGACTTCAATCAGAATTCAGAAAGATTATCTGGACCGACCGTAACACCCTGATCAAGCAGACTGTAGTAGTTATCATTGTCACTATTGTTTTAGGCGCTATGGTCAGCGTTATGGACGCAGCTATTCTGGAAGGAATTAATCTTTTAGTCAAATAAGGGCAAAGGTGAAGATTGTATGTCAGAAGCGAAATGGTACGTTGTTCATACCTATTCCGGGTATGAGAACAAAGTAAAAGCCAACATTGAAAAAACCATCGAGAACAGACATCTGGAAGACCAGATTCTGGAGGTTCGTGTCCCGTTGCAGGACGTAGTGGAAATGAAAAACGGAACTGCCAAGCAGGTCCAGAAGAAAATGTTTCCTGGCTATGTACTCCTCAATATGGTAATGAACGATGATACATGGTATGTTGTTCGTAATACCAGAGGTGTTACAGGGTTCGTTGGACCGGGGTCCAAGCCTGTACCGCTCACAGAAGAGGAGATGTTACCACTGGGTATCCAGAAAGAAGATATTCAGGTGGATTTTGTTGAAGGCGATATGGTAGTAGTTACCGGCGGTGCATGGAAAGATACTGTTGGAGCTATTACATCTATCAATGCTCAGAAACAGACAGTTACGATCAATGTTGAGCTGTTCGGTCGCGAAACACCGGTAGAAATTAGTTTCGCAGAAATTAAAAAAGCAGATTAATGGTTTCCGGATGAACCGGAGACAGGTAACACATTATCGTGGGAGGGAAATAACCCCCGCCAATACCACATAGGAGGTGCCGAAAATGGCAAAGAAAGTTACAGGATATATTAAATTACAGATTCCGGCTGGTAAAGCAACTCCAGCACCACCGGTTGGTCCGGCTCTTGGACAGCACGGTGTAAATATCGTTCAGTTTACAAAAGAGTTCAATGCAAGAACAGCAGATCAGGATGGTATGATCATTCCTGTAGTTATCACTGTTTACGCAGACAGAAGTTTCAGCTTCATAACCAAAACTCCGCCGGCAGCAGTTCTTCTGAAAAAAGCTGCTAACATCAAATCCGGTTCCGGCGTACCGAACAAAACAAAAGTTGCTAAAGTTACAAAAGCTCAGGTTACAGAAATCGCAGAGCTTAAAATGAAAGACTTAAATGCAGCATCCATCGAAGCAGCAGCCAGCATGATCGCAGGTACTGCAAGAAGTATGGGTATTGAAGTAGTAGACTAATTACTGATTAAAATATAAAGAGTGGGAGGGCAATCCCCGCAAATACCACAGGAGGTTATAGAAATGAAACGAGGAAAGAAATACGTGGAAGCTGCGAAAGCAGTAGACCGCGCAACATTATATGATACCGCAGAAGCTATCAGCTTAGCAAAGAAAGCTGCTGTTGCAAAATTTGACGAGACAATCGAAGTTCATATCCGTACAGGCTGCGATGGCCGTCACGCAGATCAGCAGATCCGTGGTGCAGTAGTTCTGCCACACGGAACTGGTAAAAAAGTTCGTGTTTTAGTATTCGCGAAAGATGCAAAAGCAGAAGAAGCAAAAGCAGCAGGCGCTGAATTCGTAGGAGCAGAGGAACTGATTCCGAAGATCCAGAACGAAGGATGGTTAGACTTTGACGTAGTTGTTGCAACTCCAGACATGATGGGTGTTGTAGGTCGTCTTGGTCGTGTACTTGGACCGAAAGGTTTAATGCCAAACCCGAAAGCTGGTACAGTAACAATGGACGTTACTAAAGCTGTTAACGATATCAAAGCAGGTAAGATTGAATACCGTCTTGATAAAACCAACATCATTCATGTTCCGGTTGGTAAAGCATCCTTTACAGAGGAACAGTTAAGCGACAACTTCCAGACGCTGATCGAAGCTATCATCAAGGCTAGACCAAGCACACTGAAAGGTCAGTTCTTAAGAAGCGTAACAATCGCTCCTACAATGGGACCTGGTGTGAAGATCAACCCAATGAAATTAGCTTAATAGATTAAGAATAAGAGCTTCTGCGGAATTTTTCCGCAGGAGCTTTTTTCGCTTTACAATAAAACTATGTGCGCGAATACAATTATATAATAAGAATTTCTTAAGGATTTCCGTCTTTCAAATTAAAAAAATTCTGTTATTCTTATAATATAGAAGTAATTTCTATTTATAGAGATTTATTAGAGGCGGGTATGTTATACTTGGAAAAAAAGAAAAGGGGGATAAAATTGGCTAATAAACGAAAAAGACGCAGATCACGCCCAAGAAAGAGCAGCGGTTCAGGGAAGATTATACTCTGCGCTGTAGTGGAAGTTCTTGTAATGCTTACTTTAGTGATTATCATTGGCTGGAATAAAGGGGTTAAGGAGTGGTTCGCGCAGTTTCAGATACCTGTCGTGAAAGAAGTGGATATAAGCGGAATCAACAGTCCTTACGGAATCCTGATTGACGCCAGAAGCGGGAAAACACTGGGAGAGAATGGAGCAGAGGAGAGAATTTATCCCGCGTCTCTGACAAAGATAATGACCGCTATTGTAGCGATAGAGGAGCTGGAAAGCCTTGATACAGAGATTACACTGAGCAATGAAGTATTTAACGGGTTATATGAACAGGATGCCACACAGGCGGGATTTCAGCCGGGAGAGACTGTGCGGGCAATAGACCTTCTTTATGGAGTCATGCTTCCTTCAGGAGCAGAGTGCTGCATTGGACTTGCAGACTATATTTCCGGCTCAGAAGAGGGCTTTGTACAGTTGATGAATAAGAAGGCGGACAAGCTGGGAATGGAGAATACCCATTTCATGGATTCTACCGGACTGCACAATCCGGAGCATTACAGTACGGTTCGGGATATGGCGATTCTTTTGAAATACAGTATAAAAAATGATACCTTCCGGGAAATCGCAGAAAGCCCCTGGCATTCCACAGGACTTACCAATGTTCATCCGGACGGAATCACCTATTACAGTACCATGTTCAAGAATCTGTCTGACCCTTCTGTGACAGGCGGAAAGATTCTGGGTGGGAAGACAGGATTTACCAATGAAGCAGGCCTGTGTCTCGCCAGCTTCGCAGAAATTGAAGGCAGAGAGTATATCTTTGTTTCCGCCGGCGCCGCAGAAAACGGAGGCGCGCCCAATGTGCAGGATGCAGTTACGGTTTATAACCGTGTAGGGGCGATTGTACAGGGGGCGTAAAAAAGAGAACTATCTTATAATTGATTTAACCAGTTATAGGATAGTTTCTCTTTCTATAATATAACAAATTTGTAAGTGAACACAGGTGATTTCATGTCTTGTAAGTATTAGGGGTGTAAAACTCCTCTTGGATATTCTGATTTTTCCAAATCAATAATATGTATACGAGAAGGGATGTTATCTATTTGGTTATCGTGAGAAGTGAGTATAATTCCATTTCCTTTTGCGACTTTGTAATTAATAAGATGCCATATAATGGATTTTTTTTCGTTGTCTAAAAAAGCAAAGGGTTCATCAAGTATATACCATTCACGTTCTACTGACATTAGTATTAATATATAAATATATTTTTTCTCACCACCAGACAACATACCCCATTGTTTTTTCATGAGTAAAGATATTTTCTCTTTATCCCATATGGGTTGAAATATTTCATTTATAAAATTCCAAAACACAGAAAGCGGGTTTTTGATTCCAACCATTCGATATACGAACTTAAGAAAATCTTCACAGGTTAATCTATCTGAAAAAAATATGCTCTGATTTATATATATTATGCTGTCATTTCCGGTTATGGTGGCGGTGTTATCTTTCCTTATACCGGAAATATAATCCAACAGAAGTGTTTTTCCTGTACCGTTATTGCCTTTTATATAATTTATTCCATTTTTAAGTTCGATATTAATTTCTGTTTTAGTATATGGAAGTATTAGATTTTCTATTGAGATATTGTTTGTGCTATACATTTTTATCTCCTTTCATTAGAATTTGGATTAAAAAACACTACACCGCACAATCCGAGAAGAATGGATAAAATGGTGAACAGTGTATAAGCGATAATAATTTTCTCATTTTTATTTATAATAAATAATGAAACATAGTACATAGGATTATATTGGTTAAGTGGTGTTTCAGTGCTTATTAACATAAACATTGCGAAAATCAGAATAGTAAATATTGTTCTGATTGTGTTTGCATGGATTTTTTTGAATAATGTCAAACAATAGCTTAAGAACGCAAAAGGTAAACATAATATTATGGTTTTGCTTCCATATAGCATTAAACGAAGAAATGAAAAATCCTTAAAGCATATCACCAATAAATTAAAAAGAAGTATACTTAAAAAAGAAAAAATTATTTGTGTAAAAACATTTCCAATAAAAAAATCCACAGAAGAATTATTTATAGAAAAAATAGTTCTTAAGCATCCTTCTTCTTTTAATTCAAGGGCATATACTCCAACGCCATAAATATATGAACACAAAACCATATATACCCACCAAAATACCAGATCTTCAGTATACACAATTTCATTTATATTGAAAATAAACATAATAAGTGGTAACATGATTGACCAAATAAAAGGAATTTTATCCTTTAATAAAGATTTTGTATTAAGTATAACATATGCAAGTATTCTATTATACATTTTGACCTCCTTAAAGCTGAAATTAAATAAATGGCAACAAATTATCGAAATTTTTTCTCGTCCCTCCGAATTAGATACTATACTAATTATTTGGTTTTGTCTCGCAATATACGATAACAGGAAGCATACTTCAAGTAAGATGCAGAAAAAATAGGCTAAAATACATTTTTATGTTATTAGAATGGAAAAATTAGGAGTAGATATGGTTATTCGTAAGCGCTCAATAACCTAGTGCCTTATATCTTGATCAAATCCATGAGATAATACTCCAAACTATTTCTATAGTTTTTCGAGTTAGAGTTTTTCAAGGTTTTCAAGTTTTGAATGCTCTTCCGAAAAACTCAAAACGGAGGTTCTCATGGATAAAGTTACTCAAGTTAAAACTCATCTGCGTCTGGAACAATGGAAAAAGATCATTTCTGAGTGCCAGAACAGTGGAATGCCTGTCCGTGCCTGGTGCGTGCAGAATGGATTCAAAGAACAATCCTATTACTATTATCTGAAAAAGAT